>Ga0207693_10000008_pt1 | contig 171049 bp, 118 predicted proteins | sample LARL81metaG_FD_184347 | JGI IMG/M metagenome (GOLD analysis project Ga0207693, IMG submission 184347) | Corn, switchgrass and miscanthus rhizosphere microbial communities from Kellogg Biological Station, Michigan, USA - LAR L8-1 metaG... | ecosystem: Host-associated > Plants > Roots >...
ATGTTCTGCCCCAGCCCAATCCCAGTCGTACGACAGCTTGATCATTCCTAACGAGGTGTGCGCCTCTGCAAGTGAATCGTCCAGTTGCAACGCCTTTTCCGCTGCAACTCTGGCTTGGCTGGTGGCTTCTGTGGGGCTTTCGTGCACATCCATCATTTTGTCAATGTAAGCATCGGCCAAACCCGTATAGAGGAGAGCATTGTCGGGATCCTTTTCCAGACCGGATTGAAAGTAACCGATCGCGTTCCGAACATCCTGCAATCCGCCCCGTTCCATGATGTGGCGGCCCTTCAGGTAGAGTTCATACACATCTGGATCGATGACATGGCTCCTGGATAAATGCCCTTGCTCTTCGGGAGTGACCGCTGCATGCACTTGTTCCGCGATCGCCTGTGCTACTTGGCTTTGCAGCGCGAAAATATCTTTCATTTCGCGCTCGTAGCTTTCAGACCACAGATGCTGATCCCTGGCCGCGTCGATCAATTGAACGGTGATGCGTACCCGGTCCGCCGAGCGCGCGACGGAGCCTTCAATCACGGCATCTGCATGCAGGTCGCTGGCTATTTCGCGCATCGATTTTCTTGAATTCTTGTACGGAGTAACCGAGGTACGCGAGATGACTCTGAGTTCTTTGATTTTTCCGAGGTCGGCGATCACCGAATCCGTCATGCCGTCGACAAAATATTCCTGCTGCGGATCTCCCGAGTAGTTCTGTAAGGGAAGAACCGCAATGGTCTTGAACTGCGGCCGGAGTAGTGATGGCCTTTGGCTACGCCAGTAACCAATCGCACCTAAAAACAATAAGAGAACCACTGCAGCTGCAGCCGCCTGGGCAGCCCTTCCATGGAAGCGCTCGGCCAATCGCCGGCTTTGAGTTATCGTTTGTGCTGGCGAAGCCAGATCTCCGGAAGATTGAAGTCCCTGATTTGGCCCCACCGGCGCCTCTACGGGAGGCGCGATGGTCAATGGGACAACATCCGTCACGCCGCCAATAAAGCGATACCCGCGACCGGTCACGGTCTGAATGAATTTGGGCTGCTCGGGATCGTCTTTCAGGACCTGGCGAATCTTGCGGATGGCTGAATTGATACTGGTGTCCGCATCCAGAAAAATGTCCCTCCCCCAGATTCTTTCAATGATCTGCTCACGGGTGACGAGTTGCCCGCGGCTCTCGACTAGGAGGAGGAGCAATTCCATGGGAATGCGCTCTAGCTTGAGAGGACGGCCAGCGCGGCGCAACTCATAGGCGCGCGGGTCCAGTTCAAGATCGCCTCCGAACTTGACTGGATTCGCGAATGCAGCTCGCTCCGATGCCATCCCCGCTCACCCGAAGAGTGACCGTCATTCTATCGCTATTCCTACTGGGACCCGCAACACTTGACTTTCCAGCAAGTTACCGGGTCATGAAAAGTCAGACGATCTCCAGACGCCCGCCATTGTCAAGAAATCGAGATTGCAGCAGCATGCGCAGCAGATCGGCCAAGGAGCAGTTATGAAACGGTCAATCTCGCTGCTTACCCTATCGGACCACGAAGAAGACTTGGCATGACAAAGCCGCGCCCAGATCAGACAGCGACGAATTCTTGAGAGGGAGAGGTTTCAAGATGCCAGCATCCAGAACACCACGCAACCAAAGCGAAAGAAAGTTAACGGCGACGACCCTGGCGCTCGCGCTGTTGATTAGCTCCCTGTGGTTGGGGCGAAGCGTTGCTCAATCGTCTCCGTCCAACACCTCTCCAATTCAGGGGAAAGAACACTATGTAATGCGGGACGGCCTGCGTATTTATCTGTGGGAAAAATACAAGCAAGGCGAGGATGTCACCTTTTTCCACACAGGAAGGGTCGCGCTCCTCGTGCATGGAGGAACACGATCCGGCCGCTCGCTCTACGACTTGCAGGTTCGCGATTACTCACTGATGGATTTTCTTGCACGCCACGACTATGACGTCTGGGCCATTGATCTTCACGGCTACGGTCATTCTGACAAAACCGCAAACGACTGGATCGACTCCCATTCTGCCGCCGCTGACATTGCGGCAGCCGTCGAGTACATCACGAAGTTGAGAGGAGCGGAGAAGGTCGACCTGCTCGGCTGTTCCGCAGGGACGCAGAGAACCGGCGTGTATGTGATGGAGCATCCAGAGAGAGTGGCCAAGTGGATCTTTCACGCCGGATTTTGGAAGGGAACCGCAGACTCCCGGGAATTCACCCGGAAGAGAATTGAAAATGGTGGACAGCCTTTGCCTCGATTCCGCCCAACTACTGAGCAAGACTTCCGCGACGGTTTCGTGGACGGGCAGTTTGAAGAGGACGTCGTTGAAGAGAGTGTCAAGGTGGGCTTACAGATGGATCCGCAAAGGCCGAACGTTTTCGCTGAGTGGACTAAGTTGCCCATCCTGGACCCGACCCGCATTACCGTGCCCACGATGATCATTTACGGGGAGAAGGACTTCGCTGCGAAAGAAGAGGACCTCTTACCCTTTTACTCGCAGCTCAATACACACGACAAGAGTTATGTCGTACTTCCGAACGGAGGACACATGATGATGCTGGAAAAGGACCACCGCAGATTTCAGCACGAGGTCTTGAGCTTTTTTGACCGGCCCTAGTACGCGCCTCCGGAGGCCGGAAACAACGCTTGCTCACCGTAGGGGGCGGTTGCGCTTTCGACAATTGAGGACGTTATGAAACTCACTAGGATTATGTGCCTCGCTGCTTCAATCTTGGTGGCGATAGCAGCCAAATCACAACAACCGGCGAGCCAAGCGCCGAAGGATCGACCAACGCGGACACAGGTGGTGCTCCTCGGTACCGGAACACCTGTGCCGGATCCTGATCGTTCCGGCTCTGCGACTGTGATTGCAGTTGATGATCGCGCTTATCTGGTTGATTTCGGACCGGGCGTGGTGCGCCGTGCCGAGGCTGCCGCCCTGACGCGAGGAATCACAGCGGCTAGGCCCGGCAATCTGAAGGTGGCCTTTGTGACTCACCTTCATTCCGATCACACGGCTGGCTATTCCGATCTGATCTTCTCGGGATGGACATCAGGCCGGGCGGTCCCCCTAGAAGTTTATGGCCCCCCGGGGCTGCAAGCGATGACTGAGCACATTTTGCAGGCTTATCGGGTGGACATCGAGACACGCACCAATCCCGAATCACCGATGCGCGACATTGGCCGCTCCCCCGATGCGTGGAAAGCGAACGCGCACGAAATCAAGTCGGGAGTCATCTATAAAGACGAAAAGGTAACGGTCACCGCGTTCGCTACCAAGCATGCGATGGAGAGTTACGGCTATCGCTTCGAAACGCCGGACCGCACGATCGTGATCTCCGGCGACACGAATCCAGTTGAGGCAACGATCAACGCTTGTAACGGTTGCGATGTCCTGATCCACGAAGCGCAACCTCTGGAGATGCAGGCCAAGATGCCCGCAAGCGTCCAATCATTTGTGGCGAAGTACCATACGACGACTGAACAGCTCGCACAGTTGGCGTACAAGGCCAAACCGAAGCTGCTCGTGATCTATCACACCATCTCCTTCCCGCCGGGAATCGCACCTCCCAGACTCCTACCGCCCAACGCCGGTGCGGACGCTCTCTACGTTTCGCCAGAAATGCTTCAAAAAGAGATCGGCTCGCGATACTCAGGGAAATTCGTTATCGGAAAGGATCTCGATGTGTACTAGATCTCTGTCATGCACTCTGACTCAGTCGTCGGGAACTCTTCTGGACGATTTGTCGCTAGCCTTGATCGGAAACGCCTCGGCATGACACTTCGGGTTAGAAGAGGAAGTTGTTCCGAGGCGTTTTCGATAAGGAGACAAGGAACTGGATCCTTCCCGGACTCAACTGCCATCAAGCGAGCACCACCGGAGACTTCCGCCGGAATTACGCCTCGGCCGTCCGTCAACACCACCACCATGTCGGGCCAGCTGGGTTTTGCAAAGCTGCCCATTTTTGTCGGAGCACTCTTTGCTTGTCCTGGCACTTGCGTCCCCTGAGGTCTGAAACTCACCAGCTCTCCCGGACGATCCATCGTGTTCACCAGTACGCTTCCGTCGGGAGCGGCATCCATTCCCCAGACATCGCTGGTCACGGTGAATAGGTCCTGAGGACTACCGCCCCCGTCGAGCGGAAAGCGAACGATGCGGTCCAGAGCCTTCGCGCGAAATGCAGCGACGATTGATCTTCCGTCTGGCGACAGTGTGTAGCTACGCAAGTTCGCATAGTCCAGCCCATGCACCGGAATCGAACGCGCCGAAGCTGCGGCTAGATCGATTTCGATCAATGACGGCTTTTCAGCGCTTTTCCCGAGGACGTTTCCCAGCACGATCGCATGCTGGCCTTCACGCGAGACCAGGATCGGCAAATAGCGATCTGCGATAAAGGTCTCCGCGGGCAGTCCCTGTAGCTTTCCCGTTTCCGGCCAAAAGCGAAACACTTGCAGCCGGCGTTCCTCGTTGATTCGTGTGGCCAGTAACGAGCCATCTGGCAGGGCCGCAGGATTGTCGGCATTTTCCAGAACCAGGTGCTCCTCGCCACCGAGAAAGGGCACGTTGAAAACGCCGCGTGGCACATCAATCGTGCGGCTGAAATAAATGGTGCCGCCATCCTGCGACCACGACACATAACTTACGTTTCCCTGGTTGCGCTCCCTTGTCAGCAGGTTCCAATTGCCGGATTCCGGTTTCATGACTGCCAGTTGGGTGTTTCCATCCACCATGGCTTGGAATGCCAGCACGTGGCCATCGGGTGAAAGGCGCGGATTCCCTGCAATCTCCTGCCCGCCCAGGCGCACTGCGGACCATCGTTGAGCCGGCGGCTCGTGCGCCAGCCAGCGGGTAAGGGCAAAAGTTGCTGCCACGGCGAAAAGCAGCAGCGTTGCCATTCAAGTCGGAAGCTTGCATATATTTAAAATACTGAGCAATTCAGGACAGAATTGCAGTTCTTTCAGGCCTAGAGTCGGACCTCAGACTCACTCACCCTATAGTCACTCGATACAACTCAGGAGGCATGCGCATACTATGGAATCACTCAGCTGTTTAAGGAAATCCCGCTGGTTGTTGGTCGCCTCGCTCGTTTTGCTTCCCCAGCTTCTGTTCGCTCAATGGACCGCCAGCGTAGGAGGCGAAAGCGGCGATCAGGGACGTCAGGTGTTAGCCTTTCTGCCTAACGAAATTTGGATCCATGTCGGCGACAGCATCACGTGGAAGCTGGTCACCAAAATCGAACCCCACACCGTCACCTTCCTGATATCGAACCAGATCCGCAATCCCTTCAACGTTGGTTGCCCAGGATACTCGCCCGACAACTCGCCCTTCGATGATACGGCGTGCGTGTCGTCTCCACCCATGGTGAACGGTCAGACCTTCACCGTGATTTTTCCCGCAACCGGTAATTTCAAACTGTCCTGCCTGTTCCACGAAAACATGCAGGGCACCGTGCACGTTCTGGATCTGGCAGAAAAACTCCCTCACGACCAGGCGTTCTATGACAATCAGGCGAAGAGGGATACCAAGGCAATGCTGAACGACATGCTGCAGGACATGGGCAAGGACTCACACGGCAAGCACCAGTCCGCCAACGCCGTGATGGTCGGGCTGGGAGAAGTCGTAGCGACCGGTGGCGGAACGCGTACCCTTTCGGTCGTGCGATTTATGCAGGATAAAGTGACGATCCACAAAGGCGACACCGTGGAATGGACGAGCGGCGATGTCATCACTCCCCACACCATCACCTTTGGAACAGAGCCGGTAGACCTAATCGACCCATCGGCAAATGTCACCGTCGATACGGACGGAGCTCGCCATGGCGTGATCAATTCGACCTCCGATAGCATGCACTCTGGCTTTATTCAGGCTGCACCGCAAGATCGGATTGGCCTCGCCCAGGCACCGCTCGGGGTCACACGCTTTCGGGTGACATTCTCCAATCCCGGAACCTATTCGTACATCTGCGCTCTTCACGACGGTTCCGGTATGACGGGAAGTGTGATCGTTCTTCCCTGAGTGACAATTGACGGAGCGCAAACATCGCACTTAGGGGCTGCGTCGCAAAACGCAGCCCTTATCTTGCGCCATCCTCAGGATGACAAGATGGACAATCTCCGGTCTAATCCACGTATGCCGCTCTCCCGTGGGATAGGCCCTCCGCAGTGATCGGCTGTTCACGGCCGGCGAAAGACTCCTCCATGACTTGCCTGAAAAATCGAGGCAGAAGTGTGCAAACCTTCGAAACGGGAGCGCTACCTAACTGCAGCATTTGAGTGGCCCTTTCCCCTCAGTGCCGCAAGTTGTTGTTTCGATGCCTCAAGAGCGATCCGGCACGCCAGAGTTCCCGTTGGAAGCGCGCATCTTTGGCGGAAACGAGTACGGACGTCCACGCGACAACACAGCAACCGGTTGTCAACGGGTACCTATTTCCTGTTGCGGAGGAGCCACCTTCCGCTTCGTGTTGGGATCTTCGAAGGACTTCAGGTGATCCGATAGCCGTTTCGATCCGGTGTTCACGATAAGACTGTTGGCCTGCTGGCTCAGCCATTGTGAAGAGTAGGGTGGTTGCGTAGACCGTTCCGCCGACGGATCGGCACACTTGCCGAAATGTCGGCGCGAACCCGTTACCAGATTGGATCTGAGCGGCCAAGTTCCTTTATCTCCAATGTACTCCAGTGTCGATGTGGATGGAGCTCGGCGTGCCGACGATCAATCTGCCGGAGGACAAGTGACAACTCTAACCGACACAATCCTAGTCATCCGCTGTCCCCATTGCTCAACGGGTATCGAGTTCAGGCCGATGATCAGCTATAAGGACGGGCGATTCGTCTGTCGTGACTGCGCCCACACGGTACGCCCCGGAGTTACCGAGTATAAGTGCACATGCCGGCCCTGCGTAGGGGCGGGGCGAAGAGACGATACCCGCGGCGCGGGATCCGCTGTCGGCGCCTCGTAGGAAGATTTTTACCAAATTCTTCTAAAGTTTTCTCTGATCCCGCCGATGTCCTCTGGTAGGAGGGCACCATGACTACTGCCAGTCTGCTTGTCCCAGCCGCTCAATATCTTCGTATGTCGACTGAGCACCAGCAATACTCGCTCGAAAACCAGTCCACGGCGATACGGGAGTACGCAGAGTCGCACGGATTTGAAGTAGTGGTTACCTATTCCGATGCTGCGAAGAGTGCGTTAGTCCTCAAACGCAGGACCGGGCTTCGGCAACTCCTGCAAGATGTCGTCGCCGGAACCGCGCCGTACAAAGCCATCCTCGTCTAGGATGTCAGCCGCTGGGGATGGTTTCAGGACACAGACGAATCGGCGCATTACGAGTTCCTGTGCAAGTCAGCAGGGGTCCCCGTGCATTATTGCGCTGAGGCGTTTGCGAACGATGGAAGTCTGCCGAGCCTCGGCAGCCTGCGCAGGGCCTACGAACTGATCGGTTACGGCCGTCCTGACCAGTTCGGTCCAATCGATCTGTGCCGTAGGACACAAGCCCTGCGCGACGAACTCATCACCCAGATCACCTCCTTGTTTCCTGGCGAGGTATCCGTGATTCGTCGCGGAGGTAGATGGCGCAGCAGACTGAGAATGAGGAATGCGTTGTTGGTGTCAGTGCTCATTGCCCGCTGCGTCCACGTCTGGAAAGAGTCGGTACGGTGGCAACTGGACCCTGTGCGCCGCGAGTCCAGGTTCATAACCCTGCTGGCTCGGCTGGATGAAGATAACCAGTCGTTCCTGGACTTCCATATTCTCCCCGCAGCCGCGAACTATCAGACAGTACAATGGAATCCCCTGGCCGGTCGGAGGCGATTATGCCAAACATCCCTGATCCTCCCGTTCCATCATGGCCGGTCTGCGGGATTTGTGACGAGCCCGTGAAGATCGAGACCAGCGAGACGGATGAAGCCGGACGCGCGGTTCATGAGGAGTGCTACTTCCTCAAGGTGAAGTTGCATCGCGCTACGTCTTCCCAAATAGTGAATGATGTGCCAACGCGGGTGAGCGATTCTCGGCCTCGCGAATGAGGGCAGAGAGGCAACCGTCGCAGCTTGCTTGCTTCTCGGTCTCCTGCTGCATCTCCCAGATGATCTGTTGCACTTCCGCCAGGTTGATGACGTGCGTGTCTGGCGGGTAGGTCTCAGCCTTACGCGCCATCATCGCTACCGATGAGAGGAAGGCCACTACGTAGTGGTATTTCTTCATCGCCGCACCCGATCAATGTTTGGTCGTATCTTTGTCGTCCGCCTCAATGGTGACATCAACTTCTGCGCCTTGTTTTAAGCGCACCTTTTCCCCATCTTTGTCACTCAGGGCATTGTCAACGCGGATCTCACGGTAAAGATCATCAGCCCCCTTGACCTCGATCTCAGCTTTCTCTGGGACACTTGGGTGCGGTGACTTGATGATCTTCTGCACCACACCGGGCATCGTTGTGCTTGGCTTCTCATCTTGATCGTCTGAACGTTTATTCCCTCAGGCTCTAAGTCTCGCCGCCCAGTCCAAACACTTGCGCCGCTCCGTAGCCTACGGCTGTCTCTCTTCGATCCCTGCGCATTCGTGCAGATCAAACTTCTGCCCCAGATATTCCTTTGCTCCTGTAGCGTCGCGCGCTAATGTCGCCGGTGTGAAGAACTTACGCTTGCACCGCGCACATGAAGCCATGGCTGGAATTTTGCCTTCGTACCGCACGATGACGAAGCGCCTATCAGTACGCCAGTCTGGACTTCGGATCGAGGGAAGGCACAGATGAGTTTCAAACTGTTTCGCGAGTGTGCCGTATTCTACCCCGTCCGGAAAAGTGTAACTTAATTGGCAATCCCTGCACTGCAAGAAGCGACCCACGGGGGACATTACGATACCGATGCGGTGAAGCGAAGGCGACGGAGGAGAACTGCTGGCTGGCATTGCATGTTCCTACTCTCCACGGACAACACCATCATACGCTCTTAATCTTCGGCATCTCCGGATTCACTGAAGGTGAGCAATATCGAACAGACAGGCGTTATCGGCATTGGGTACGCTGCCAAGGTTCAGGAGCGTGCCTTATGTCCTGCTCGTCCTGCAATAAAGGGAAATTTGTCGCTGAGATGGTAATTCATTTCAATACCCTAAAGGACGTTGATCGTCCCGCCGTCTCGGCGTTCCCGAAGATCGTGGTCTGCTTGAATTGCGGCGCATCTCGGTTCAACACGCCAGTCAAGGAACTATGGCTACTCCGAGGAGCGACTGCCTAGTCACTACTGACGTGCCTGGTCGTGACCACCCGGCTCAAGAACTACTTCGCGGATGCGCGAGCGACTCCTGCCACAAGCCGGACGCGGGAATGGTCAATAAAGCTCGGACGCCGAAACAAAGAGCATCTAGCATTAAACGGGCAGATGTTTGTACTAAAGCGTACAATGTGCTCAGTAGCGGAGCGTGCCCTGTGACTTGCGCACGATGCTCGTCGCTGAATCAGGCGGAATTTACATCGGAGATGATGATTCACTTCTCCAGTCCTGGTCACCTTGCCAATCCTGGCATCCTGATGTTCCCGATCGTATTGGTTTGTCTCGATTGCGGCGCGTCGCACTTCAACGCGCCAACCAGAGACTTACGCTTACTGCCAGCAGCTTAGTTGCTCGTGATGGTTCGACCTTTGCGTCGTGGCCCTCTGTCCGGACAATGCCCGCAAGAGCCTCGTCCACAGCGGCAAGTAGCTGGTTTCCATCTGTCTTCACAATGTAACCCGCCGCGCCAGTGGCGAGCGCCACCTGCACAACATCGGCGGAGGATTCTTGAGTTACGAATATTATCTTCGTCTTGGGAGCAAGCTTGCGGATCTCGTGCGCGGCGGCGATCCCATTCAGACCTGGCAGCCCGACATCAAGAAGGATCAGGTCAGGTCGCAGTTCGTCGGCTAGGCGCACCGCCTGTAATCCATCGGATGCCCGCCGGCGCGAAGAGCGAAGATGCGAATGGAAAGCCCAGCGGGAAGCAAAGCGTTGGTTTGCTGCGACGACGACACGTACGGGTCGAACAAATCATCTACATTGGCAGAGAATCGAACCGGGCTCGAAGAAATCGAAGCAGGCGTAATTCACTCACCCGAGAGTGTCTACACCGAATATCCAGACCCTTGACGAGAAGAGTGGCAGACCAAAATCCGGTAGAAGCCCTCATGAGGTTCAGCGACAGATCCCGATCGATGCTGCTGCGAACGATGGCTGGGCGTAGCCGGCCCCGAAGAAGGAATCAGGAACTTCTAAAGTCAATCCTCCACCGACTTGGCGTGATCTAGTGTCGCGCGGGGGAGTCGAGCGCCTACGGTTCAGTTCCGCCTTCAGAGCTTGGGCCGTCTGTTCGCGTCGCGGTAGAGGATTAAACAACTCGAGTCTTCTGTACGGCGTCGGGGAATTACAGGAATGCCTTAAAGAGTTTTTGGAAGCGAGGGTCGGAACGAAGGTGATCACAGCTCGGCCAAGCATTCAAAACCGGCAATACCGGGTTTCGCTCTCGATAGGCTGTTTCCAACATCTGCCATGCCTTCTCGTTATCACCGAATCCCAAATAGATGAGGGAGAGAAAGACAGGGGAGACATAACGCGCATCCGCTCGACGCAACAAATCGTTCAACTCGTTTCTTGCTTGTACCTCTCGCCCAGTAGCCGCGTATATTCCTGCCAAGACGCACCGCATTCGAAGGTTCCCGACGGAGAGGTCGAGACCTTTATGGAGGTAGTCTTCCGCCTCCTTTGTCTGGCCTGACCACCAATACATCTGCCCGATGAAAGAGTGAGTTTCGGCGAAATCCGGGTCCATCTCAAGCGCTTTGAAAAACTGCTTCTCCGCCGCACTAAATTGTTTGCGGTATGTCAGCACTAGACCCAAATGCGCATTGATTAGAGGAGAAAAAGGATCAATCTCGAGAGCCCGCCTAAGGGCAGTCTCAGCCTCCCCGAATCGACGCAAGGATGTTAGATGAGGAACTCCGTACCTGTGCCATGCGTTTGAGCACTTCGGACTCAATTCTAGAGCTCTAATAAATGCCCGTTCTCCATGGTGCGGATCGTACTCATGGAAAGATCGGACGATTCCTAGAGCTGTATAAGCCTCGGCGCTGGATTCGTCTAGTTCGACGGCTTGTTCAATGCTTTTTTTTGCCTCGGGAAAGGCGATGCTTGGAGGTACCAGACTGCAATACTCTGCGGATAGATAAGCCTCAGTTAATCCTGCATGCGCCTGCGAGTATTCGGGATCTAGCTCAATCGCCATTTGAAAACACTCGAGGCTCTTCTTCAAAGAGAGTTCAGTGCGTCGTGCCAAATGAAACCGGCCCATTAAATAGCCCTGATAGGCGTCTTTGTTCCGTGTGTGCGCCTTTCCGAATGGTCTTTTGTCATCTTTCGTCAATTGCAGCCGTAGCTCTTCTGCAATGTCTCCAGCGATCTGATCCTGCATGTCGAAGATGTTGGAGCAGTTACGGTCATAGCGGCAGCTCCAGAGCTGGGATCCATCTCTGACGTCTACAAGCTCTAGCCCCAAATTGATAAGGTCTCCTCGCTTGCGCACCTGTCCTGCAATAACAGCCCTCACCTGAAGCTCCGAGCCAGCTGTTAGAGGATCGATCTGTGAACCTTTGTAGCGGAAAACCGTACTTCGAGCCATGACACGAACGTGAGGTAGCTGTGAAAGGCTCTCAATGATCAATTCAGTCAATCCATCAGCGAAGTATTCGTTTTCGTCCATGCCGGTTAAGTTGATCAGTGGCAGGACCGCTATAGAATCGATGATCTTCAGTCGAGACGTCGCTCGGGGTTGGCCCCGTAGGTCGCCTTCCGATGACCGCGGTTTTTGATCACGACCGTTCGCTCGCGAGACGGATTTGCCCAATGTCGCCGCGATCAGACGGTATCCCTTTCCAACTACGGTTTCCAGAATGCGAGGTTGCTCCGAATCATCGCGCAGGGCGCTGCGCAGTTTATGGATGGCGGTGTTAATTCCGTTCCGCGTGTCTACAAAAACGTCCTGCCCCCACAAGCGCTGAACAATTTCCTCGCGAGTCACCAACTGCCCCCGCTTCTCCACCAGGAGAATCAGGAGTTCCATCGGGCTTTTTTCCAGCTTCACGGGACGATCTCCACGCCGCAACTCGTACCGCCCCAGGTCTAACTCGAATTCGGCAAACGGGATAATCTGGCCCGGCAAAAGCCCCCCCAGCGAGCTGGCGCAGTATGAAGCATCCCGAAAGTGCAGTCAATCCTTAAGTTTCAGCCAGTTACAGGTTCAGCAAATCTTCAGCAAGCCTTTAGTGCCGAAGCATTGACTCCCGCCACCGAAGCCTATACCGTTGGCCCGATTCTAGTGCGGCACAAACGTGCCATCCGGGACCTTTCCCCGCCCGGCGACTGGACGACGAAAGGAACATCAACATGAAACGCTTTGCACGATTGATCCCGTGTGTCTTGCTCGCTGGCCTGTGCGTGGCGCAGACTGCAACTCCCCCTTCAACTGTATCTAGCAACAAGATCGGCGAGATCTCGGGAAGCGGAACTCGCGGCTATCTGCCAAAGTTCGCCGGAGCTTACCTGATCAATAACTCCAACATCTTCCAAGCGAGTACAGGCGACATCGGCATCGGCACTGCGACACCGTTCTTTCCGCTGCATATACTCAGCGGCAGCACGATCCGGCAGGGACAGGTGCCGACTTCTCTGTACGTTGAAAACCAGGCTACTTCGGATACGGACAACGCAACCGCAATATCGGGCTTGGCAAGTGCCGGAACCGGATCGGTGTTTGGTGTCTTGGGCACTACCTATAGCCCAGGTGGGATCGGTGTGTTTGGGAATTACCCGGGCGTGACCGGGGGCGGCGGTGGTGGCGTCCTTGGAATAACCAGTTCCGCCGATTTCGGTTTCTCGTACGCAACACGCGGCACCGCGACGGCCACCACTGGCAGCGCTGTAGCTTTCTTCGGCGAAACCTTCAGCCCCGACGGCACAGCCGGATACTTCCTGAATCGTGCCGGAGGCAACATCATCGTGGGACACGTCGGTCAGAACGACGATCAGAGTGTCTTCCGCGTCGATGGCACCGGTCGCGTGTTTGCGGATGGCGGGTTTCAGCCAAACGGAGCGGATTTTGCCGAATCGATGGCGGTGACAGGAGATCGCCAGCTGTATTCAGTGGGAGATTTGCTGGTGATCGATGCGTCGTCGAAGCGTCATTTGGCTATGGCGCAGCAGCCCTATTCCACTCTTGTCGCTGGTATCTACTCCACCAAACCCGGATTACTGGGCAGCATGCGCAAAGTGGACGAACCTGCAGCGACCAACGAAGTCCCGCTAGCGGTTGTTGGAATCGTGCCGTGCAAAGTTACGGACGAGAACGGCCCGATTGGAGCGGGAGACCTGCTGGTCTCGTCCTCGAGCCCCGGGCGCGCGATGAAAGGAACGGATCGCGCCAGAATGTTGGGCGCCGTAGTTGGCAAGGCTCTCGAACCATTGCCGACAGGGGCTGGGGTGATTCAGGTGCTGGTCACACTTCAGTAGCTTATTAGTTTCTTAAGGGCCGGGATGCCCAGCACATGGGTATCTCGGCTAGCCTCGACGCGACAGCCGACGGTAAGTCCCGCCCTGCGCGGCGACTTTCGCGGCAAACTGCACTGCGCAAGCAGACTGGGAATATATCGAGGCAGACTTTAACAATGTCTTTACTGAGTAGCAGGGAGTTAACCCCGCTTAGCCTCGTTCGTTCCGGAGCCATCGACGAATGGCTTGACAGTACCATGCCTGCGTTCTCGACTCTCACCGGGGACCGCACAGCCACGCAACAGGCACTATCGAGTGGTAAACAAGCATTCTCTTGAAAAGGTATTGGGAGGAAGTGAGTTCATGCGAAAAAGTCTTTTACTGATTTGCGTCCTTGGAATATCTTGCGTCTCGTGGGCCCAAACCAATCGGGCATCCTAGGCTAATTTAAGCGGCCTGCAGGCAGTACAGAAGATTCAAATCGTCGATATAAACTCGAAGAAACATTCCGGCACTCTCGTGGTGTCTCCGGCACAGCACTCTCTTCCAGGACAGCGCAGCGAACACACCATTCAGAAGCAAGACGTACGCTGCGTGAAACTGATGAAGAATAAACACGGGTTGCGCAACACCCTCATCGGCGGCGCGGTGGGCGCCGGCGCAGGAACGGGAATAGGTGCAGCGACAAGCCACCCATGCTCCTCGCAATACTTGTGTATCCAGCCTATTGGTAAAGGCGGAGCGGCCGGCATAGGAGCGGTCGTCGGTTTCGTGGGGGCGCAATCGTCGGAGTTTTGTTGCCCAGTCACGAAATGATTTACAGCGTGAACTCGCGCTAGCCTGCTTCGGATCGTGCCGCAGGCGCCCACGCAGACCCAAAATCCTCATCCCTGCGTCACATCATCCGCGCCAAATCCACGTCCCAACCGGACCATGCCCAAATCAACACCCCAGGCCACGTCATTACGTCTACAATATCGCCAAATGTTTATCATTTAATCAACAGCGATGTGTCATTCCATTCATCTCTATCTCGTCGCGGATCGGGCGAGTCGTCGCGTTCGCGCTGGATGACGGTTTGAATCTCAGGCGTTCGCAACCAACAAAACGAGCGGCTAACGTTGCTTTTGAATCTGACTAACCGCATCACATCGAACCTGAAAATTCGGGAACTGTTGCGGGACACAGGCAAGGAGCGCCTGGAAACAAGATAGTGTTCTTGCGTGGCTTGTCGGTGCGGGGAAGGAATAATGCGATGCCAATACAACCATTGGTTCCGGTGGGCGCGAACGGTTCTTGCCCCCGACGACTGCCGTGATTTTTAAGCTACTTGTGAACAATGCTGGAGTTGCAGTCTCGCGAGATAGCTTGGCCCAAGCAATCCTTGAAGCCTCACAACAGCAGACTACGACATCTCATTGTGTGGACGAACACGTCACGTACCAGATTTACGCGCTTCGCAAGAATCTGGGCCAGTTTCGACGCCGCATCGTTACGGTCAAGGGGATTGGATACAAGTATGAGAACGATCCTCGTGTCAATTGGAGAGGTCCGATTGATGTCCGACAGACCGCAAAGATTGCAGGTCGACTAAATTGAAACATCCCGTATTTGGAGTTGACGTTTGCGCCGGCTATGTTTCACCGCAAACGATATTCGCAGCCACGAATAGCCGGACTGGGGGCTGGAGTCATGGAGCAGAGAGCCAGTCTGCTGGCATTGCCTGAATGCCCCACACATTGCCTGGTTCATCCAACTCCACGCCCAGCAACCAAACGTTCTCATGTTCCCCGAGAGAGATACAGTTCACTGTCCGACCGGTGACTCTCGAGTTCGTCGGAAGCCCCTGCAATTCAACCGCCGTGCCGATTGCGACTGCCCGAGTGAACCGAGCGGCACACCCACGCAGGTTGACGAGGATTACTTCGCATGGCTCGGAAAAGGGATGAACGGGGTCGAGACTACTGAGGGTGACTGAAATCTCACAAGGAACCCGAGTGCCGCTCCGCGGCGCAGTTTTCTGTACTAACAAGCTGAGAGTCGAGTCCTCCAAGAGGAGTATGATCGCATAATCCGCCCAGAAGGGGCCGTCGCGAACTTTTTTGTTCCGAATTCGTAACAAGTTGCGGAGTCTTTACATCCTCTGAAGGATCGTATTCATATTGGAGATGTGGGGATTTGCGTTTGTTGGGCGAACATTCTTGACCCGAGCGAAGCCAACGGTAGCTCTGTTTACTCAACCGTCAACCGCCGGCATTCGCCCCGGCAATGCGCGTCCATACTCCTTTCGCGGACCCGGAACCATTTGTCTAGACGCTGCCATCTCGAAATACAATAACAATAATAAGGATAGGAGCGAGCACACTGAGTTCGGAGGCCCACGTAGTCGAAGGTGCATGAGCTATGCCCTATGAGGTGTTCCCCGCGGCGCCAGGCAGTGGCTACTGTGTGCATGGTCCAAGTACAACAAACAGAAGGAGTTATGTAGGATGTGCAGGTTGTGAAGGCTATTATCGTGGAAGTCGACGAGTGAGAAGGCGCAATCGCCGAGAATGCGTGGTAGCTATGGACACTGTAGGAGAAATGCCGAAAGTCTCACGTTGCCTAAAGCTGTCAACGCCTCCGGACGTCACAAGGACCTTAGGAGCAGCAACTACTTCGAAGGTCGTTTCGGCTTCGTACTATTGAGTCAGCGCGGAGCTTGCGGCCCAAAAGAACGTCGATATGGAGCGCGGCAAGAGAGAATTGGAAGAGCACCAGTCAGCATGTGCCGTCGCTAAAGATAGTCGTTGAGCAAGTGCGCTGGGGTGAATGAGCGCGGCGTCCGAGTCTGATCTTCAGGGTCGAGCCAAAAAGATCTCTGCAACAATCCTGCACCTGGTTCGAGGAACGAAAGGCCTCCGCTGATGCTCCCAGAAAAGGCTGTCCCATCTCGCAGATTGGGATACCGAAAAGAAAAAAAAAGAAGCGGATCTGGGGCCCTTTTCGTTGCGAGCAAGACGTCTAGTCGCGAGATCGGGCGGATCCCCGAAGTGCCAAAGGCGAAACTGCCAGCCGAAGCTGCCTGATCGCCACAGCTTGAGCTGAGGCGTCGGTGTGCAGCCCGGCATCCGGGAAGGGGCCGAAGATCAAAGCGTGAAAAGAATTCACAAAAGGAGGGTATGGGTGTATGTTGCGTGGAGCCTCTGCGAACAAACGGGAATCTCTGGGTCGCGTACTCGCACTCTCAAATCTCCTCCGAAACGATCGGAAAGCTCTCCGGTTTTCGTGACCATGAGGTTTTTCGGCGTCGGCCTCGGGTTGGATGTCAACATCTCAACTTTCCACTCTGCGAACTAGAACAAGAAATGAGCAGTTTATGAAAAACGCCTTCCTGATTCTCCTCCTTGGTTCGGTGGTATCTGCACTCGCGGGGCCTGCCGCTGCGCAGGTGACTTCGGGCTCGCCTGGCGACAAAAAGCTCAGCCCCAAGCAAGAAGAGGCGGCAGAGCTAAAGGCGTGCGTGCAACATTTGGCAGGGGGTTTCCTCAAGGTCCCAGACACGCGAGAGCTCCGTTTCCAAGGCAAGGTAACGACGCAGACCGCGCGTTGCCGGGGCGGCCAGCAAGCAGTTGAGTTCCAATTCACGCCGTGGGTTGACTGGGCGCGATATTGGGGAGCGGGGGACTCGTCTTCTCTACCAGTTGGCTTTTTGTCGGTGAAGGGACCGCAGTTGCGCGGTATCGCGGGCGCGCTCACGGACCTCGAGTACCAGCGCATGGAACTGATCAAATTCAACTTGTTCGACAATTCCGGCACATACCAAACCTACCTCAGCGGACGAGGTGGCGTGGGAGGGGCGGCCTTGAAGACCTGGCCGGAAATGCGTCTTCCGAAGGATAGTCCCGACTACGACGCAGTCGGTGGCGACGGTGAGCAACTATGCAAGGGCGATCTGATTCGCGCTCGCACACTGAACGGAATCTGCAACGACATCCGCAACCCACGCATGGGGTCCACGGGCATGCCATTTATGCGGAACGTGGAATTTGAAACCACGTTTCCCGATCTCGAGCAGACTACGCTTACCAAGAACCGACACGGCGGTCGGATCAATCTTCTGACTCCTGATCCGCAACTTATCAGCCGCAAATTGTTTACACGTCCGCAATCATCCCCGGCCGCGTGTAATTCTGGTTTTGGGCTTCCCAACAACTCTGTCGACGCCAATTGCGACTACGAGAAGGCACCTTTCTTCAACGTTCTGGCCGCCTACTGGATCCAGTTCATGACACACGACTGGTTCTCGCACATGGACGATGGCCATAACGCGCCAGGCCCCATGATGGACGTCGGCTGCAAGAGCAAGTTGGTAAACAACGTCCCCACGCCGCTAACCCCTGACGAAATCCAGAAGCTGGGCTGCCGCCCGAACGACGCCGTCGACAAGACGTATGTGTTGAACGATTCGCCCCCGGAGCAATTCAGCGTGAGCGGGCATACTTATCTGAGCCGCGCGCCCAAGACTTATGCGAACAACAATACCGCATGGTGGGACGCCTCCCAGCTTTACGGCTATGACGAGACCTCAGTGAAGAGGGTGAAGCGTGATCCTCAAGATTCCGCGAAGATGCTGCTGGAATCAATTCCCCCATTCGCGGGTGGCTACCTGCCCGTGTTGCAGCCTTCCGATCCCGCGCAGCCTCAGTGGCGAGGACAGGAGTCGGTGGCATTTCCCGATAACTGGTCGATCGGATTGAGCTTTTATCACAACCTGTTTGCGCGAGAGCACAATTCCTTCGTCGATGAATTTCGCCGACAGGCAGCGCAAAATCCGACGGCCGATAGCGGCCTCCGCAATCCCTCGGTTCCTTCGCACGTGATTCGGAATCAGGAAGTCACTCCGGATGAACTTTTCAACGCGGCCCGGCTCGTAATCGCGGCCGAAATTGCGAAGATTCACACCATCGAGTGGACAACGCAACTGCTTTACGACGAACCGCTTTACAAAGGCATGAACGCCAACTGGAACGGGCTGCTTGGAGCCGGCGACCCCGAAGTCTCCCAAGCGCTGTCCGATCTTGTGGTGCACAACTTTGGAAAGTCGGAAGACGTTAAGAAGGCCACCCAGTGGTATTCCGCCTTTGCCTCCGGCCCTGGAATCATCGGGTTGGGAAGTAATGTCGATCACTACGAAATCACCAACTCTAATGACGTTAACGGAGGTGTCAATCACTTCGGGGCACCGTTCAACTTTCCCGAAGAGTTCGTGACGGTTTATCGTTTGCACCCGCTCGTACCCGACCTGATCGAGTACCGTGACGCCGGCAAAGATCCGAACAAAATAGTGGAGAAGGTTGCGGTGATTCAGACCTTTGAAAACAAGGCTACCGATGCGATGCGCTCGCGTGGCATCGCCAATTGGGGGTTAAGTCTTGGGCGCCAGCGTCTCGGGCTCCTCACCCTGCACAATCATCCCCAGTTCCTGCAGAACATTCGACTGCCACGCCTCGATAGTCCGACCGGGCAGATCGATATCGCGGCTCTCGACCTGGTTCGCGATCGCGAGCACGGAGTGCCGCGCTTCAATGAATTCCGCCGCCAGTATGGATTGAAGCAGTTGACCAGCTATGACGATTTCGTGGACCAGACCCTTCCCGCGGATTCGGCTGCACGCAAGCAGCAAATGGAAACCATTGCGCAGTTGCGCGAGATCTACGGCACGCATGTCTGCGATTCGGCGAAGGTCATCACCGACGCGCAATTGAACCCTGACGGAACTCCGATCAACGACTGTCTCGGGCACCCGAACGGGTCAGTCGTGGACAACATCGAAGATGTGGACACGGTAGTGGGCTGGCTGGCTGAGTACACGCGGCCCCACGGATTCGCGATTTCGGAAACGCAGTTCGTGGTCTTCATTCTCAACGCGTCGCGCAGGCTGTACAGCGACCGTTTCTTCACTTCAAGCTTTCGGCCTGAGTTCTACACGAACCTCGGTGTTGACTGGGTGAATCACAACGGGCCGGGACCAGAAATGATGGAGACGGGAACTCCAAACGGACACAGGCAGCCCGTCGCGCCACTCAAGCGAGTGCTGATGCGAAATATCCCCGAACTGACTCCGGAATTGCAGCACGTGATCAACGCATTCGATCCTTGGGGGCGTGATCGCGGCCAATACTACTCGCTGGAGTGGAAACCCAGACCCGACGCCACATCGGATTCCGCATTTAAGCCATAATCTGTAAGAGCATTACCGGCACCGATCAATGGCTTCAGAACCGGCGATTCCAACTTGGCCCCCTGGTGCTCACCCGCTCGACCTGGTGGTTGCGTGGCTGGCGCGCCGCTCCAAGCTGTTTTCCCTCGGCTGGGGCGATGAGGCGATTTTCGCGAGATTGTCCGATCGATTCTCGTACTCGGCCCCGCCCTCGCCAATCGCGGTCAACTGGAGCACGGGTGTCGAGCATCGCGGTATAACCCACCGAGATGGCACCTTCTGCTCGCCCTTGGAATTGTTGCCGGAATCCGCACGGACCGTTCACGTTCGCACGTGGACGGGAGCGGGCCACGAAGCCGCGTGTATATTTCTGGCTGCCTCGCGCGATGAGGGCTTCCGCTTGCGCGAGCACGTCTTCGGAGGACTGAGCGCGCGGCGGTTCGATCTTTACTTCCTCGAAAATCCGTTCTACGGTACCCGCCGCACCTCGCAAGGACCTTCGCACATGACCGTCAGCGATCAGGGATTAATGGCGCTGGGGATGGTGCTCGAGGCGCGCGCTCTGGTAGAGAGCCTGCGATCTCGCTATCGGAAAATGGTGGTGGCGGGCTACAGCATGGGCGGGCACATGGCCGCCATTACCGCTGCGGTCACGCCGTTCGCCATCGGGTGCGCAGCGCTCGCCACCGGGGCCTCGGCGACTAGCATCTACCTTCGGGGATTGCTTTCCTGGTCGGTCGACCTGGACGCGCTGGTGGACGAGTCTGATTCGCGAAGATCGGCAAAAGCACGTCTGGCGCAACTCTTCGACGTGGCAGACCTTACTCGGTATCCGCTCCCGGTGCGCCCTGACGCCGCCGTAATTGCCGGCTGCAAGCGCGATGGATACGTATTCAACAGCGAGACTGAACGCCTGCATCAGCACTGGAAGAACAGTACACTGAGCTGGATTCCTGCTGGCCATTTTTCCGCCCTCGTAACCAGCCGTCGCGCACTGTGCGACTGCATAGCCGAGGCTGCTGACAGGCTCTAAAGGGTATGCGTAGGCGCTTCAATTGGGCTTCCACTCCCAACATCGAAGTTGGGATGTCGTTTGTGAAATTAGAGATACCCTGTGGAAGACGAAACCGACTCTTTGGTGAGCGAGGCCCGGAGGAATCGAGATTGACGAACCCGAAATATCAGGCGTTTGTGTCATACAGTCACGATTCTGACGCGCGATTGGCCGAGTCGCTTCAATCATCGCTCAGTCGCTTCGCCAAGCCTTGGTACCGCCTCCGCACCATGCGGATTTTTCGCGACAAGACCGGCCTGTCGGCAAACCCGGCGCTTTGGCATTCGATTGAACAGGCCCTCAGTGAGTCTGAGTATTTCTTGCTCCTAGCCTGTCCGGTGTCCGCAAAGTCACGATGGGTGCAACAGGAGATTCAATGGTGGTTGCAGAACAGGTCTATTGAGAAGTTGCTGATTGTCCTGACCGATGGAGCCATCGCTTGGAACGGCGCAGCCCAAGACTTTAACTGGGAAACAACAACGGCGATTCCATCATGTTTGAAGGGTATGTTTCCCACCGAACCCCTCTACGCCGATTTCCGCGCCGCAAAATCAAATGGTAAATATCTCGACTCCGATAAGGATTACCGCAACGCTCTCCTCGACGTTGCTGCCCCGTTGCTGGGCCGACCGAAAGACGACTTGGACGGCGAAGATATTCGCCTCCATCGTAAGGCGCAGCGGACTGCCTGGGCGGTCGCAGCGTTTGTTGTCGTCCTCGGTATTGCCGCCGGAGTGGCCATGATCGCTGCGCACCAACGCCAGAAGATCGCTGCTTCACGGGCGTTGGCTTCGGAGGCATCCTCACACCTGGATGACCGTTCGCTGGCACTATTGCTCAGCCTCGAGTCCCGTCAAATCGCGGATACAGTTGAGTCCAAACGATCTCTGCTCGCTGCGCTCCAGCGCGTGCCTCACGCTGCGACATTTCTGTGGGGACATACCGATGCGGTGACACGAGCCGTTTTCAGTCCCGACGGTCAGACCGTCCTGTCCGCAGGTTGGGATGATCGCATCATTCTGTGGAATGTTTCTACGGGTCAAATGATCGGTCAACCGATTGTCGGGCCCAAGGGGCTTGTCAGTGTAGCCTTTAATCCAGACGGTTCTCGGTTTGTCTCTTCAGGAAATGAATCGGTTGTCATTTGGGATACAAATGCTCGCGAGCCTGTCAGCAAACCCTTCGCCTACTCGAAAGAACATTTTGTTCATGTTTCCTTCTCGGCGCGCGGAAAACTCCTCGCCGCAAGCACGGAGGCCTATGGCGGACATCCGAGTCGCGTGGTCGTGTGGGATCTGACCAGCCAGCAACTGATCGGACAACCGATCGAGGGATCGATCTTCGCCTTCAGTCCGGACGACTCATTCTTGGCGATTGGCCAATATAACAATCTTCTTCTCTACGATCTGCGTTCCCATCGCGTCGCCAAACATCCTCTCACAGGCCAAGCAAAGAATATTTCTTCAATCGCATTCAGTCGCGATGGAACGATCGTAGCTGCGGGATCCGAGGATCACACAGTCGTCCTGTGGGATGTCCGAAGCCAGAGGCCGCTGGGAACTTTGTCAGGCCAACCTGAGACGGTAACCAGTTTGTTCTTTGACCCGAGCGGTGCGGCTTTATTCTCTGGCAGCAATGACGGCACCATCATGCAGTGGAGCATGGATGACCTGAAACTGATGGATACTCCAGTTAAGAATTTCGGTGCTTCCATCTCCTCGATTTTTCTCAGTCCGGATCATCATGTGAGATCACTCGCTCTTGAGTCGGATCGAGTTGTCGTCATGGACGTGAACGATGATCCGCCTGTCGGCCGTCGCATCAAAGCCCCGGATGTGGGTTCGTCCAATCTCGCTTTCAGTCCCGACGGCCGTTTCCTTGCTTCCAGTGGTGAGTTCGGGAATGTTGCTGAATGGAATGTTGGCCGTGGTGAACTGCACGGCAGTCCATTGGAGGGTCATGATCGGCAGGTGAGCAGTTTAACGTATACCCCTGATGGCAAAATGCTGGTATCTGGGAGCGAAGGTGGAAGCGTCATTTTCTGGGACCTCGCCACTCACAGGCCTCTCGGCCCGGAAGTCAAAGTTCATCGCTCTCCGGTCTGGACTCTGGCCTGCAATCCTGATGGTAAGACGGTTGTTTCGGGAGGCGATGCCGAATTGGTTTTCTGGGATGTTGCTACTCGCAAGCAGCTCGGGCCGCCCATTACATCCCAGAAAGACCGAATATGGTCGCTGGCCTTCAGTCCGGACGGACAATTCCTGGCCTCGGCGGGGAATGATCGGGCGGTCGCGATTTGGAATACTGATCCTCAACCTCAACTCAGAGAGACTCTGGGAACCCCCGCAAAGGATCGCTACGAAGAAATCATGCCTGCTGGAATCGCGTTCAGTCCAGATGGCACACTCCTGGCGATCAGCGCACCTGACAATTCGGTAACCCTCTGGAACTTCAGGAGCGGCCGGCCAATCCCACCGGCGCTGTACGGCCACACTCAATCGATAGCCAGCGTCGCCTTCCGACGGGACGGAAAAGTGCTGGCCTCCGGGAGTGCGGACGGTGATATTCGGCTTTGGGATGTGGAGACCCACGAACTGCTCGGAACTCTTAGTGCACAACAGAAGGAGATCAAGAGTGTCTTGTTTAATCCCGAAGGCGGGATCTTGGCTTCCGTGGGCGAAGGTGATTCGATAGTTTTCTGGGAACTCAACTTCGAGGATTGGTCCAGCCGCGCTTGTCGTATCGCGAATCGGAACCTTACAACAAAGGAATGGAGCACGTACTTCGGGAACCGTACGTACCGGAAAACTTGCCCGAATCTTTAAAGAAGCCTAATCGCTCTCTCGATCTTCAAGTGAACGCCGCTAGAGTTTCGCCGGAGGTTAAGAGATCTATGACGAGCAGAAGCCTCGCATTGAATCGAACTGTGCAGGAGCACCGCAGGTCGCTCGGTCGGCCTGTGGTAGTTAGGAATTTTCAGAGCTGACACAAGATTTCTCACCGAAGGGGGAGTAAAATTGTGGGTAACTTTGTGGGTCTTTCGGGTCTGCATTCCGCGCTTCTCATGCGGTGTGCAGCCGGGGGCTGGGGATCAGAAACACAAGAGGTAGCCCAGCATGGATGACAATCCAGCAGTCATACCGGACCAGGTAATGAAGGGCGTCACGCGACGCAACTTCATTAAGGGAGTCATCGCCGGCGGTACCGTAGCTTCGTCGGCAACCTATCTCTTTCGGGCTTCGTCGCTTTTGGGCCAACAACCTCCGGGCCTAGGCGAGCGCCTGATCACTCTCAACGTCAACGGCCAGCAGCGTCGTGTCGATGTCATGAAGCAGGAAACGCTGGCTTGGACGTTGCGATACAAACTGGGACTTACCGGCACCAAACTAGGCTGCGACCGTGCCGAGTGCGGCGCCTGCACGGTATTACTTGACGACGTGCCTCATTATTCTTGTTCGATCCTCACCCATACGGTGCGCGGCAAGAAAATCCTTACGATTGAGGGATTGGCAAATCCCGACGGCACGCTGCACCCGGTCCAGCAAGGAGTCATCGATGAACAGGGCTTCCAGTGTGCATTTTGCATGTCTGGATTCATCATGTCTGCGGTCGGGTTTCTAAAGACGAATCCCAATCCCACTCGGCTCCAGATGGCGCACGGCCTCTCCGGGAATCTTTGCCGCTGCCAGGACTACGACAAAATCCTCACAGCAATGATGCGCGGCGCAGAAAACATCATGAGGAAGGCCTGACATGTCTAGCTCAGAGTGGAAGCCCAATCAGCAGCAATTCGGAAAACAGTACAAGCTCATCGGTAAGGACTATCCCACAACCGACCTGTATGCGAAGGTGACTGGAAAGGCGAAATACGCGGAAGATTTCCGTGTCGATGGCATGTTGTTCTGCAAGTTGCTTCTCAGTCCCGTGCCGCACGGGCGGGTCAAGCATTTGGATGTCAGCAAGGCCATGGCAATGCCCGGCGTGAAGGCAATCCTCACCCAAGACGATCTGCCGGCTCCAGCCGATAGCGTGACCGATCTTGGCGTCACCATCAAAGCGAATCCCTTGGGCGAAAAGGCACTGACGATGGAGCCCCTTTACCATGGCGAACCGGTGCTGGCCGTTGCGGCGGTGGACGAATACACGGCGGCGGAAGCCATCGAGGCAATTGATATCGAGTTCGAACCACTTCCGTTCGCGGTTGATCCGCTGGATACACTGCGTTCGGGCGGGCCGAACCCGCGGGTGGATGGGAACGTCTGGGTCCGACCGTCAATGCCCCAACCGAAACCAGGAGAAAAACCGCCGAGTCCGCCTACGCCTCACATTGGAGAACTGAAATGGACTGACACCGATTTCGCCGAGGTGCAACATGGCCGCTTGCCGATGGGAAAAGCGCAGGATGAGTGGGTCGTCGGCGACCTGGATGCCGGCTTCAAGAACGCTGTGCTCGTTCTCGACGAGACGTTCGTTACTCCAGATACAAGCCACGAGACCTTAGAGCCGCGCACGACCTTGGCGTATTGGCAGAACGGCAAAGTGTTCGTTCACATGGGAACCCAAAGTACCGTGCAAACGTTGGCCAGCCTGGCGCGCTGGTTGAACATGGATGCCAACCAGATCGTGCTGGTGAGCGAGTACACCGGAGGAGGCTTCGGCAGTAAGGCGACCGGCTACATCTTCGCCATCATTCCCGCCTTGCTGGCAAAAAAGGCGAATGCACCCGTGATGATGCGCATCAGCCGCGAGGAGGAACACTTCATCGGCCGCGCTCGTCCCGGCTTCAATGGCCGAATGAAAGTCGGCTTCGCCAAAGATGGACGGATAACCGCGCTCGACATGTTCGTGATCTGCAACAACGGACCGTACGACGCCGTGGGAGACGCGAATACTTCGGGCACGATCGTTTCGTTGCTGTATCAGCCTCTTGCCATGCGCTGGCGAGGCACCACTGTGTTGACGAACACTCCCCCGCGTGGCGCGCAAAGTTCCCCAGGCGGCATGCAGGGAATCGTGATCATGGAAACAATTGTTTCCAAGGCGGCTCGCAAACTGGGGCTCGATCAAGTCGACATCCGTCGAGTCAATTGCCCCGAGGGTAAAGCTCCCGTGGGACCTGTCCGAAATGGAACGCGGGGACACTGCACGAGTGCGTTCCTGAAAGAAGCATTCGATCGCGGCGCGGAACAATTCCAATGGAAGGAACGGATCGCGCGGCCGAGACGCAGCGGGACCAAGGTACGTGGCGTGGGCGTATCTTCAAGTTGCTTCGTCGGCGGGTCGGTCGGATACGATGGCCTGTTCGTCATCAGACCCGATGGCCGTATCGCAATTCAATCGGGCGTTGGGAATCTGGGGACTGAATCACTGCTTGACGTCCACCGTGTCGTCGCGGAAGTCTTGGGAGTGCCTTGGGAGAAATGCGATGTAACCTGGGGCAATACCTCAAAAAATCTGCCTTGGACGTGTGTGTCGGGAGGAAGCCAGACGACGCACGCGATGACCCGCGCGGCACACGCCGCCGCTATGGACGGCAAGCAGAAGCTGCAGGAGATCGCGGCCAAGACCCATGGGGGCAAGCCCGAACAGTACGAGGTAGCGAATGAGCGCGTATCTCGCAAGGGTGGTGGCGGAAGCATGACTCTGGCGCAGGCGGCGCAACATGCGATTCAACTTGGCGGCAAATACGATGGCCACGAATCGCCCGACGATGTGAACAAATTCACCAAGACCTCAATTGCGTCCTTGGCGGGGCAGGGTCTGGTTGCGGCTGCGAAAGACAAGTACCCGCGTGACGGCCAATCCTTTTCGTATGTGGCCGTCTTCGCAGAGGTGGAGGTCGATGTCGAAACCGGAAAATACGACATCACCGATTTTCTCGCCGTCGCCGATGTCGGCACCGTCATCCATCCCAAGGCGCTGGCTGGCCAGATTCTCGGTCGATCAACGCTGGGCATCGGCCATGCCATTGGCCAGAAGTGGGTCTTTGATCCTCACTACGGGCAAACGATCTCGCTGCGTTTCTATCACACCAAGCCTCCGACGATATTGGATGTGCCCGTCAACATGCAGTGGGCAGCCTTGGATATTCCTGATCCTGAAACGCCAGTGGGAGCCCGCGGCATCGGTGAACCCCCGGTGGGCGGCGGTTGTGCAGCAGTCTTGAATGCGCTGTCGGATGCACTCGGGGATGAGATCTTCCGCCGTGCACCCGTGAATCTCGACACGATTCTTACTTCGCTCGAGGCGGGGAAGCCGATGCAAGACCCGCTGACCGCGCACATCTAACCGATTTGAAACGGAGAGATCTATGGCAGTAATCCGAGACGTGATGCCGACCTTTCAGCTGTATCAGCCGAGTTCGGTCACCGACGCACAAAAGCTTTTGCAGCAAAACGGATCCGATGCGTTAGTGCTCGCGGGCGGCCTCGACAGCATGGATTGGCTGAAGGACCGCATTAAGAAGCCGAAAGCGGTTGTCGATCTGAGTGGAATCGCCGAACTGAAGGGAGTTCGCGAGACCTCGGACGGCGTGGAAATTGGAGCGATGACAACGCTCACCGAAGTCGCACAAAATCTCGTCATTCGGCAAAAGTATGGGTTGCTGGCGCAGGCGGCGGAACTGGTGGCTTCGCCGCAAATTCGCAATCAGGGCACCATCGGCGGAAACGTTTCGCAAGACACGCGCTGTTGGTATTACCGCGCAGGCTGGCCATGTTACCGGGCGGGAGGAAACATTTGCTACGCCGACACGCCGGTCGGCAGAAATCGTGAGCACGCCATCCTGCAGGCAGAGCGCTGTGTCGCCGTGAACCCCTCGGATACCGCACCTGCGTGCATCGCGTTGGACGCAAAGTTCATCGTCATAACGCCCAAAGGTCAGCAGGCAATCGATGCTGAGAATTACTTTGTGGGCCCGGATCTCGACATCACCCGCATGAACATCCTTCAGCCTGGATATCTGCTGACGTCGATCCGCATTCCCTCGACTTGGGCGAACGCAGATTTTTATTTCGAGAAAGTTCGCGATAGAAACGTCTGGGATTTTCCTCTGATGAATGTGGCGTCCGCTACAAAGTCATCGGGAGATACCATTCAGGATATTCGAATCGCAGTGAATGCCGTTGCAGCGCGGCCGCTGCGCTTGAAGTTCGTAGAGGATTCCGTCCGGGGCAAGCCCCGTAGTGCAGCCACTGGCGAAGCGGCAGGAAAGCTAGCCGTTCAGGGAGCAGTCCCCCTGCAGTTCAATGCCTACAAAATTCCGCTCATGCGTAACCTGGTAAAGCGCGCCATCGCAGGAGTACAGGAGGCGGCATGGGCATCCTAGAGTGGGCAACCAGTCCGTGGGGACAAAGAGTTCCGATTCACATTGCGTGGTTCCTGATCTGGGTGGCGCTGATTGCAGGCCTGGCGTTTTTGATGGTGCATGCAACCTACGTTCGCTATTTCGCAAAAGAAAAAGAGTTCGCCGCAGATCCCGTGCCCGAAAGAGCCAGCGATTTGCCAGCGCGTATTCCGCGGCATTCGCTGGCTGCGAGATTGTTTCATTGGATCATGGCTGCGGCGATGCTCGTTTTACTTTTTACAGCATTCTTGCCCAAGGTCGGAATTCAGTTCAATTGGGTAACGTATCACTGGATCGCCGGGATGGTGCTGACCGTCTCGATTCTGTTCCACATAGTTCACGCGACCTTCTATTTGGATTTCTGGTCGATCTGGCCGGACCGCTCCGATCTCGAAGACGCCTCGAAACGTTTACAGCACTTTCTTGGGAAATCCGCCGCTCTGCCGCGAAAGTTCGCCAAATATCCGCTAGAGAACAAGCTCTATCATGGGGTCGTCATGTTGAGCGGCTTGGCCGTAATCCTGACTGGCGTCTGCATGATGTTTCGAGTGCGCACGAACTTTCTCCCGCGCAACCCCTATCTGTTTAGCGATATGACGTGGGGCATGATGTATGTGCTGCATGGATTGGCTGGCGTCGGACTTATCACATTGACAATCGTCCACGTGTACTTTGCCATCCGGCCGGAGAAGTTGCCGATCACTGCATCGATGATTGTGGGCTCGATGAGCCGGGAGTTTTACTTGAAGGAGCACGACCCGACGCGTTGGGTAATCGATGGATTGTCTAACCACAGGAGCACGCCGGATGGCGATTGAGTTTCTCGAGCGATGCGACGTCATCGAGGAGTGTTACCAGTTTCTGCTGGGTTATGCTGCCCAAGGCTTGCCAACCGATGAGGGCAGTTCGGGTCGTGGAGTTCGCAACGAACTTCAACAAGCGCGTGACGCGCTGGTAGGATTGCATGAAAGCTGCAGACGAGCAATCGATGATCAACAGCTCGAACCAGCAGGGAAGTACGATGCGTTCTGTTCAATGCTGGAAAACAACGTAAGGGATTCTCTGGTAGCCGTTGAATTGGTGCTCGCGCAGCCAGCCATTAGCTCTCAACTGATAGACAATCTAAATGCTTCGAGCCATCTGCGCGCATTGCTGACCGATCTGTTTCTGATTGGTGAGATAGTGCGAACCCGAGCCGCGGTCATCACTCCAGTCGAAGGACAATGAGCGTCAGGAAACAAGGATGCGGACCTCCATCCGAATTGCTTGCCGGACATAGTGCCAACGGGAGATATCGTTTTTCCCGTGCTGTGTGGAGATCGGATGACTTCCCGTTCGCGTGTTCGGCGGGGCCAAAGACCAAAACCTCTTGACTTCTAAATTCTTCCGTTATATTACGAGTAGTTACGTTTGCCTCCTCACATCTTAGTGGATGTGACGAAAGCATTTCCAGCAGTCCGGAAGAAATGTCGCTGAACCCGCACGAGGAACATTCGACTACTCGGCTCCGCGAGGTCTTGCATGGCAATCGCCAGTCAGGGAAAGGCGGTATCTATGCAGTGTGCTCCGCACATCCTGCTGTGATCGAAGCCGCCATCCAGCAATCGTTAGGAGATGGTTCGATACTCCTCGTGGAGTCGACCTCAAGCCAAGTCAACCAATTTGGTGGCTACACCGATCTGACGCCAAGCGAGTTCGCACAGTTCGTTGATTCCGCTGCAAGAAGCGCCGGGCTGCCGGCAGACCGAGTCTTGCTCGGCGGGGATCACCTTGGTCCGTTCCCATGGCGACAGGAAACATCGGTTTCCGCCCTAGGAAAAGCATGCACCTTGGTACACGATTGTGTAGCTGCGGGATACCAGAAGATCCACCTGGACGCGAGCATGCCTTGCGGCGACGACGAGGACGGAAACCTAACCGAGCGAACGGTGGCGCAGCGGGCCGCTCTGTTGTGTCAAACCGCAGAGAAAGCTCATAGAGGACTGCCTTCCGTCTCTTCGCAATTACTTTATGTCATCGGAACTGAGGTTCCCGCGCCTGGCGGAGAATCTGTCGACGCACACTCTCCTGTAGTCACAAAGGCCGAGGATGCTCATCGGACACTGGAAACCTTTCGGCTTGCATTTGTAGAAAAAGGCCTGTCCTCGGCTTGGGAAAGAGTGATCGCGCTAGTAGTTCAACCTGGAGTAGATTTCGGATCCGATGCGATCTTCGAATACGATCACGGCAAAGCACAGCCATTGTCCGCCGCACTGGCACAACACCCGGGAATCGTATTTGAAGCACATTCCACTGACTACCAATCTCCGCAGTCCTTAGCCCGGATGGTCGAGGACCATTTCGCGATCCTGAAGGTGGGCCCTTGGCTGACCTTCGCCTTCCGGGAAGCAATCCTGGCTTTGACCGCAATTGAGCGCGAGTTGCTAGGAACGACGTCGAAGCCAGAAACCTCACACGTGCGCGAAGCCTTGGAATCGGTAATGTTGCGCGACACGAGCTACTGGCGGTCTTACTATCGCGGGGATGAAGACGAGGTGCGCCGCGACCTAATTTATAGCTATAGCGATCGCTGCCGATATTATTGGCATCAGCCCACGGTCCAGAAGGAGATAGACCGACTATTCGAAAACCTTGGCCGAAGACCGATCCCTCTCACTCTCGTTAGCCAGTATCTCCCCCTCGAATACGAAATAATCCGGACCGGAGAGTTGCAAGCTATTCCAGATCAAATGATTCGGTATCACATTCGACGAGTTCTGCGCGTGTACGCTAACGCTTGCTCAGTGAAACAGCCTGCTTAAACGCTGCGATACACACATTGCAACCCCTCATCCAGCAGGGGGCCGTTCGCACATGTCGTCGGGCAACAATCAATCGGCTGCCATCTCCTGTACTTCTGTCTGACATTGTGCTGGCTGCAATGGAATCGTTCCACGCATTTCCATTTCCAATGCCGCCAGTTGAGCCTCGATGTCTTCCGCGGCTTTGCGCTTGCGGATTACTTCATCGCGATACCGCCGCAAGAAATAGTCGATCGTTTCCACACGGATTCTGATCGAACCCGAAGGCTTGTTCTCGTCCAGATCCTTGAAGCAGAAGTATGGCGTGCCGGACTGCTCGATGATTCCCTCGATGACGCCGTAGATGGGGGCATCGTGCCCGCATTTAAAGCTCGAGACTTCCAGCGCCACCAGATTCGGATGCCGCGCCGTGAACTTCGCAGCCCACACTTTGTGATTGGTGCTGCAGGAGTACGAGTTTTTCCAGGCATCGCTGATATCCAAAGGATGACTGATCATCCCGGCCCGCACCTCGTCGCCAAAGAGGCGCTCCAACATGTCCTCATCGAGCGGCAAAGTGTTCTGCGAGAAAATGGGGTAACCCAGTTTCTGGAACTCTTCCATGATCTCGTGATTCAGACCAGGATCATGGTGATATGGGCGGCCCAACATGACGATGCCGATGCGGTCTTCACGCTCAAGCTGGTCGAGAACCTCGCGGGCCTTGCGACGGATGCTGGTTTCGTAGTCGGCCAACGCCTTGTATCCCACTTCGATCGCGCGATCATTCTCTTCCTGGGACAGCCCGAGAATGTCCTGCCATGCCTGTAGCATCTGGTGCGCAAACAGCTTGCGATCGGCAAAGTTCAGCACCGGATCTACGTACTTGACGTTGTGCTCCGCAAATACGTCGTTCTCTTTCGTAAATGCGGCCTTCACCGTCTCCGGCGTTGCGGTTACGGTTGGGCATGCATTCGTTCCGACAATCTTCATCAGCGGCGAAGTCAGAACGTCGTACATCGGGAAGAAAATAACGTTCAGCGGCTTCTTGCGATGCTTTTCCTGGATCAGGTTGTAGACGTGAGAAATGCCGATCTTGGCTGGGAAGCAGGGATCGATTGCTCCCCGGCTCGCTCCTGCTCGATAGAGGTCGGAGGTGGTGTAGTCGGAATAAATGATGTTTTCCGGCTGTACACCCAGGCTCTCCAGGTATCCGTTGAATAGCGGAGCGTAAGTGTAGATGTTTAAGACGCGTGGAATTCCGACGCGAAGATTCTTGCGATTCTGCATCAGCGGTATGCGCTCTTTGGCTCCCTTGTTCCAGAATTTCGCCACCGGAATAGGATCGGCCACGCTCTTCGCATTCACTGGCCGGAAGACGTCGTGCGCAGCGATGTCTACAAAGTTGGGGTGCTTGTCTTTGATTTCGTCCAGACCGGCTTTGATGTCCTTCATGTCGTTGACGTCTTCGACAAGCCCCTTCTCGCAGGTTGCAATGATCAGCCGTTGTTCCCCGTGCATCAACGGAACCTTGGTGACCTTCTGAACGGGAACGGCTGCCATCTCATCTTTTGGAGCAGTTCGGATATCGATAAAGGTTCGCAGGCAATTGTTCTTGCAGAAATTGCAGCGGGTGGCTTCGTTTCGCGTGGTGCGGTACTGGATCTTTCGAACCGCATCCAAGCCAACAAACGTGGTCTGCTGGCCGTTGCGCCACAAACGCAGAGACTCAGCCGCTGCTCCGATCGCACCCGACTCGCCGCAGAACTCGTGCACGATGATCTCGGGCTTTTTGCCGGCGGCGCGGAAGCTGTTTTGAATGAAATCAACTTCCGCTTTCACCACGGCCATATTGTTTTGCGTTCCGCCTTGCAGCACAAAACGCGTGCCCAGAGCCGCGAGATTGGGAATACTGGCTACGTACAGGAATACGTTCTTGGGAAGTACCGCCGCCAGGCCTGCCAAAATTTCCTCCGCCCGCCAGCCCTGACGCTGGAAGTTCACGATGTCGGACTGCATAAACACGGCGCAGCCATAACCGAAAACCGGCATCGACTGGGCAGCGAAGGCCAGGTCCGCATATTGTTCGACGCCCAATCCAAAGCCTTCGGCGGTCGATTGCAGAAAATAGCCATTGCCCGCTGAGCACTGAGTGTTCAGCTTGAAGTCTTTTACCCGCCCGTTGTGCAAAATAATGATTTTGATATCTTGCCCCCCCACGTCCACAATCACGTGAGGATCCTCATAGAACTTGAGGGCCGATTCGGTATGAGCCACGGTCTCTACCAGTGCCACGTCGGCGTGCAAGACATCTTTCAAAATGTCCTTAGCATAGCCCGTGGTGGCAACTCCGAGGACCTCGAGCTTGGCATTCTGTGCTTCGACTTGTCCGCGCAGATTCTCGAACATTTCGATCGTGTCTTGGATCGGATTTCCGTTTGAGAGTTGGTAAGCCTTGCAGAGTATGTCGCCGCGCTCATCGAGCAATACGGCCTTCGTAGAAGTCGACCCCCCGTCGACGCCGATGAAGCCTCCTACGGTCTGCCCCTTTTGGAACACTGCCGGCGTAAACTTCTTCCGGCGGTAGGCTTCCTTGAATCCGTCGAGTTCTCCTTCTTTCGAAACCAAACCTTTCGCGCCGGACTTGGCCTTCTCCTCCTGCCGGCCAAACTCGATGTAGTACACCAGTTTCTCGTACCCCTGGTAGCAGCCGACGCAGTCGTCTTCGCTCTTGCCGAACTCAATCGCGCCGAGAGCTGCGAAATATTGGGCATTGTTTGGAACCTTGATCAGGTCTTCCGGCTTCGTCCCGTCGGGGATCTCAACTTTTCGTTCTTTCCACATGCGAGGAATATTTGCCTGCCAAGCCTCGCGCATGCCCTTGATGAAGCTATTGGGGCCTCCGAGCAGCAGGACGTGCGGCCGCAGCGTGTGGCCACGGGTCAGAACACTGAGATTCTGCAGAACGATCGCCTCAAACAGGGAGGCCATCAACTCGTCCGATGGCGTCCCCACTTTCTGCAAGCCATTGATGTCAGTCTCCGCGAACACGCCGCACTTGCCGGCTACTTTGTGCAATTTGATCCCGTGGTAGCCCTGTACGGCTAGCTCGGCGGTGGGAATCTTCAGCTTCGCATTGATCTTGTCAATGACAGCGCCGGTGCCGCCAGCGCACTTGTCGTTCATCGACGGAATTTTCTTCTTGCGCCCCGTCTCATCGTCGTCCTTGAAAACGATGATCTTCGCGTCTTGTCCACCCAACTCGATCACCGAATACACTTCGGGATGAAGTTTTTCGACGGCCAGAGACACGGCCGTAACTTCCTGGACGAACTTCGCGCCAATCTGTTCGGCTATTCCACCGCCACCCGAGCCCGTCATGAACATCCGCGTGTTGTGCCGGTTGATCCCGACCTCCGCCTCCATGCGGCGCAAGAATTCCAGGGTCTTCTCCGGTTGCTTGGTCTCATGGCGTTGGTAGTCTTGCCAGAGAATCTGGTCGGTGACGGCGTCGATCACGGTCGCCTTCACGGTGGTGGAGCCCACATCGAGCCCGACCATGAAACGCGTCTGATGGTCGTGCGGCTTTTGATACGGAGCCGCGGCTATTTGGAGTAGTTGAGGCGGTTTTTGTTCATGTCCAGCAAGGTGGTCATGCATTCCATCTCTCCGATCAGGTTGCGAAAATAACTGAGAGGCCGGCAGCCACACAGCGCTGCCGGCTAGATCGGCTATGCAGCATTCGGAAGCGCAGCGCCGGGCACGCGCGCACGGTGCCAGAGGCGGTTGCTCCTGTCCATGCGATCGCTCACATGCAGGATGAACTGCGCTGCCGTGCCAGCGACGCCTTCGCGATGGGGCACGTGGTAAAACGGGCGCTTCAATTCGGGATGCTCGGCGATGTACTCACGAATTTCGTCCAAGCTCTTTCCGGTCGATTTCAGGCATTGCTCGAACTCCGTCTTGGCCTTCACTTTCGCCTCACCCAGCGCCATCTGCACGCGACTGTGCGCGTTGACCTCACCTTCTCCCGAAGTTTCGATCGGAAGGAAGATCATGTCCTTGAACTTGTTGATCACGGCAGATTGAACACCATCCGACTGCGACGATGGCATGCAGCCGAAAGGCTTTAGCGCCAGCACCATGTGGCAGAGCTTATGCACTGTGTAGTAGACGTTCTTGCCTACCTCAAGGTGCCCTTCTCCACCGCGTGCAAATTGGTTGTAGAAAGGATGCGCCATCTCGGCTAGCTCGGTCTGCGGCACCAGATGATGCGTGATGCCGCCGAGATTCTTGATCGTACGGTGATACAGGCCGTTCCACATCCATTCACCAACGGCGAGCCCCATCATCTTCTTGCGCAGTCCGAGATCGTTTGCCGCGAGCTTTTTCAATTCCCACCATTTGGGATTTCGATGCGGACGATTCGCCGGCCATTTGGCTCTTGCGTGTGCTTTCGCCTGGTACATCAAGTATGCCACCCAGGTTGCGATTGGCTCGACGAGCACCTGCGCACCTTCGCGCTCGAGAAATTCGAACATGTGGAAATTGCCGTCGCCCTCTGTCAGCTGTGCCCAGAACTCGCCCGTGATCTTCACTACTGGCTTCACCTTAGTCCGGTCCACTTCAATGCTCTCCATCTTTTCGCGCGCAGCAGCCAGGGCGTTGAGGTAGTCTTTCCCGCGCAGGTGCTCATTCATCTTGCCGAACACATTAAACGTGTTCCGCAGAATCTTATTGTTCTTGAATTTCGGCTTCGCCCAGTTTGGAGCCCGCTCCTCAATTTCAAATGACTCTCTATTTCTAAGATCCTCGCACAGCCCATCCACTGTCTCGCGGAATACACGATCGGTCTCGCCCTTGTTCACCTCAAATGGACGAATCTGGTAGATCAGATCGTTGAACACATCGCCCAGATGCATGGCGTTAAGCATGCCGAATCCGAAATCAATGGTGAACTTCAATCCTGGTTCGCCCGAAGCCGCCTTGATTCCATCACTGTCCTTAAACAGCAGTACTCGGAAGCCATCGAAGCCAGCATTCTTCAGCGCAAACCGGTACTCCGCCTCATACATCCCGAAGCGGCATGGACCACATGAACCCGCCGTAAAGAAAACGTAGTTATCCAGAATGTCTTTGCGCGGAATGCCTTCTTTTTCCAGGAACTGCAGGTACTGCACAAGATTACCGACGGTGAAATAGGTCGGATTGCACTGCCCGTTGTTGCCGTATTCCTTGCCGATCTGGAATGCAGGCACATCGGGCACAGGCAACTTCTCGCAGCGATATCCACAGCCCTGAAAAACCGCGCGAATAAGATCCTCGTGCTTCCAGGTGAAGCCGCCGAATAAGATTGTGACGCGGTTGCGTTCCTCTGCCGTAAACGCTCGCTCGATCGGACGGTGGAAGTGGGTCGGCTGGACAAGCCCCGCAATCTTCCGCAAGCGCATGCGCTCTGCTTCCAACCGTTGCTTGATTTCCGAATCATTTTCAATCTGGACGAAATTCGTCGCCATACAATCCTCCGGCAGTGTGTTGAATTTGAGCCTTAGCACTAAATATGAAGGTGGGACCGTGGTGTAAGGGCTGCTTGAACTGAGGTCGATGCGGATCGAGACGAGACAGGAAACCGCGGAGTCCCGGGTGAGGAGACATCCCGGCTACGACGGACTTTCTACTGAACAGCATCCGAACTCCGAAAATTCGCTAGGAGGTTCGAAGTCTTACACCGGCGGAACTGCTGCGAGGGAGTTCCGTAGGCGCCGGAATTAGCAAAATATTGCGCTTGGGATGCAGACAACTCGTGAACCAGTTGCCTAGGCTTTCTTCCTCATCCCACCCACAGACGAAGCGAGGTCAACCTTGCAGATTGTTGTATCAAAGTCTTGCGCTCCAATTCAAGCCAGCCAGCAATCTATAGTCGACCCAAGACCAACTGTTCCGGCGGCGTACTCGAGGTGCTCAAGTTCCTTGCATGTTCCAGGGGTATAGAAACCCAAGAGGCGGGCACCGGTTTGGCAGTCAATGGTAAGCTGTCATGGCAAACTTTCAGACGTGAGGCGGGCGTAGCGTTTCGAAACGCAAGATCCTCACGACACCATGGACGACCCCCCGATGGAGCCCGATCCCAGCGCCACTTCGATGAGCGCGCCCAAAGCGGCGGATAAATCGCCCGCTCTGGCGCAGGCGGTAGCCGCGCCCCTCACCCGCGCCGCGATTTTTCTAGTCGTGACGCTCAAGCCGGGTTCTGGGAATCGCGACCTCCTTCGGTCGTTTTGCGGAGATCTTTCCGGATTAGTCCGCGGCGTGGAATTCCGCGACTTGGAAGCAGGTCTTTCCTGCGTTATGGGTTTTGGACCCGAGGCCTGGGATCGCCTCTTCGAGCAGCCTCGGCCGGCTGAATTGCATGCCTTTCGGGAGATTCGTGCCGGGGAACGTCACGCCGTATCCACGCCGGGCGACGTGCTGTTCCATATCCGCGCCAAGCGAATGGACCTTTCTTTTGAACTGGCAACGCAGATTATGACGCGTATTGGGAATGCCGTTTCCCCCGTTGATGAAGTGCAGGGCTTCCATTATTTCGATGACCGCGACCTCATGGGGTTCGTCGACGGAACAGAGAATCCCAGGGGCGCAGCGGCGGCAGACGCCGTGCTGATTGGCGAGGAAGATCCTAACTTTTGCGGCGGCAGCTACGTTATCATCCAGAAATATCTCCACAATCTCGATGCATGGAATGCGCTCTCTACCGAAGCACAGGAACGCATCATCGGTCGTACCAAGCTGTCCGACATTGAGTTGGACGACTCGGTCAAGCCAACCTCCGCGCACAGCGCGCTCACGACCATCGTAGAAAACGGAAAAGAGATCAAGATCCTGCGAGACAATATGCCGTTCGGCCGGCCCGGACATGGTGAATTCGGTACCTATTTCATCGGCTATAGCCGTTCGCCTCGCACCATTGAGCAGATGCTCGAAAACATGTTCATCGGCCGGCCGCCCGGCAACTACGACCGAATCCTCGATTTCAGCCGCGCCGTCACCGGGAACCTTTTCTTCGTGCCGTCGGCGACCTTTCTGGAAAACGTGACCGAAGACCAATCTCTTGAAAACCAGCCTGCAGTTGCCGAGGCCCCGGCGACGCCCACCGCGGCCCAAAATTCTTCCTCAATCCCGTCTTCATCCACCCCATCGGTGCGCGATGGTTCGCTCGGCATCGGTTCTCTCAAAGGAGACGTACGACATGAATAATCTCCATCGCGAGCTCGCCCCCATTTCCGATTCCGCATGGGCTCAGATCGAAGAAGAAACGTCGCGCACGCTCAAGCGCTACCTTGCTGGACGACGTGTTGTCGACCTCAAGGGGCCGGCAGGCACCGCGCTCTCAGCTGTGGGCACCGGCCACCTCCGGACGATCGCCGGGCCAGCGAAAGGCATCCTTGCAAGCCAGCGAGAGGTGAAGGCGCTGGTCGAACTCCGTGTTCCGTTCGAACTGGATCGCCGTGCGATCGACGATGTCGATCGTGGCGCGAGTGACTCGGATTGGCAACCTGCGAAGGACGCCGCGCGGCAGATCGCATTCGCCGAAGACACCACCATCTTTGAAGGTTACGCCGCTGCCGGCATTGGAGGCATCCGTCAGGGGACCAGTAACCCGATCATGACGCTTCCCGCAGACGTGAGTGAATATCCGGACGCCATATCCCAGAGCTTGAGCCGGTTGCGCCTCGTCGGCGTCAACGGTCCCTATGCCGTGCTGCTCGGCGCCGATGCCTACACGGCGCTCGCCGAGACGAGCGACCACGGATACCCGGTATTGGAGCACGTCAAACGGCTGGTTAAAGATCAAATTATTTGGGCACCAGCCATTGCTGGCGCTTTCGTACTTACCACCCGTGGCGGCGATTTCGACTTGCACATCGGACAGGACGTCTCCCTCGGTTACCTCAGCCACACCGATGCCGCGGTCCGCCTGTACCTGCAGGAGACATTCACTTTTCTTCTACTCACCAACGAAGCGGCCGTCGCACTGGCTCCTCCTGCGAAGGCGAAGAAGGTTTGAGGCGCTTCTTGGACTCCGCTCATTTCAGAAGCTTCGGCAGGTTGAGGGTGAAGGTGTGAAATAGAAGAAATGACTCTTCCCTTAAGTGCGCTGCGCCTCACTCTCCCCTAGTTTTCATTACTGTGATGACAATAGAGGTTTCATCCCGTTCAAGCTCGACTACCGAACGCCTTATTTCGGGTCGCGTCGAGGGTCGCTGTCCAGTACTTCACGGACTTTGCTGAGGAGGTTGCGCGGATGGAAGGGTTTCTCGAGAAAATTGGTTCCAGGATCGACCACTCCGTCGTGCATGATGAAGTTCGTCGCGTAACCCGACATGAACAATACCTTGATGTCAGGCCGCTCTTTCTGCACCTGTTTCGCCAATGCCAGCCCGTCCATTCCCGGCATAATCACATCCGTAAGCAGCAGATGGAGTGTTCCTTTGTGTTTCTTGGAGAAGGCGAGTGCATCTGCGGGACTGGGCATGTCCAGGACGGTAAACCCAAAGCCGGTCAAGGAGAGCTTGATGAGATCGCGGAGGGATGGTTCATCCTCCACCAGCAGCACGGTCTCAGCTCCGGACGTGAATGTCCCCTGCGTGGGTTCCGCTGCGGACGGTGCAGGCTCGTCCAATCTTGGAAGGTAAACCTTGAACGTCGTTCCCCTTCCCGGATGGCTGTAAACTCCTACGTTGCCCCCGCTTTGTTTGACGATGCCGTAAACGGTCGATAGCCCAAGTCCGGTGCCTTTTCCTACCTCCTTGGTGGTGAAGAACGGCTCAAAGATATGCGGCAAAACATCTGGGCTGATGCCCTCACCCGTATCGCTGACAGCGAGCATGACGTGTGGGCCGGGACGGGCCCCCGCATGACCCCGCACGTAGTCCTCGTCTAAATCGATGTTCGCGGTCTCGATCGTAATTCGGCCGCCGCTCTTCATAGCGTCGCGCGCGTTCAGCACCAGGTTCATGACCACCTGCTCAATCTGCCCGGGATCGGCCTTGGTGGAACCAAGTTGGGGATCGGTAACCGTCTGAACCTCGATGTCTTCGCTGATCAGGCGGCGCAACATTTTGTCCAGATCCACAATCAGCGAGTTCAGGCTGAAGACCTTGGGCTGCAGTACTTGTTTACGGCTGAAGGCCAGCAGCTGGCGGGTCAGCGCGCTGGCACGACGGCTGGCTTCGTCGATGCTCTTGAGGTGCTCGTATTCCGCCGGCGATGAACGCAACGCTTGCATCAGGACCTCGGCATGACCGAGGATCACGGTCAAAATATTGTTGAAGTCGTGGGCGACGCCGCCAGACAACGTTCCAATCGCTTCCATCCTCTGCGCCCGCATCAACTGCTCTTCCAGTTTGCGGCGCTCGGTCACATCGCGTGCATTGACCACAATTCCGTTAACCGCGGGGTGTTGCAGCAGGTTAGTGGCAGACATTTCCAGGATGCGCACCCCGCCGCCGTGCTGTCGAAGTCGGAATTCTGACTCAATCGGAGTCGTCTCGACTTCCCCGGGCACCCCTTTCGTTTGAACCCTGGCGAGTAGCTTCTCAACTTCAGTGCGGTCTTCCTTCGTAACGAGATTCAGTATATTTTGGCCTTCTACGGGATGACCCTCATCGGTCTCGCGCTCGAAGGATGGGCTCGCATATCGAACTGTTCCATCCGCTTGCAGGACCACGATGAAATCGGAGACATTCTCGATCAGAGAGCGGAAGTGAGCCTCACTGCGTTGCAGTGTCTCGTAGAGGTCGCTGACCCGGTCCGACATTTCGTTGAAGACTCGCGCAAGGCGCCCGATCTCATCGCGGCCACTCACATTGACGCGCTGGTGGAACTCCCCCCGGCCGAGCGCGCGGACGGCGGTATCTAACTGTTGCAGCCTGCCGCCTATCGTCCGCGTTACGCGCCAGCCAAGGAAGGCGGTGATCAGGAATATGGCAAGCCCGATCGACAGCAGCGTAACCATGGCCCGGTCTCCGGCACGCTCGATCTCTTCGAGTTCCTGCCTTTTTTGCTCGGCGACCAGTTCGTCGATATCGCGTACCAGGGACTCGGAAAGGGCGGAGAGCACCGGATCGCGGCTTTGAGAACGCAACTGCACAACGGACCAATCGTCCAGGCGAACCAGTTCCACCAAGTCGTCCATCTGAGATGAGAACATCGTGCGGATCGCCTCCAGGCCCGTGAACTGGCGCTCGCGCTCGGCACCCTGACGCAAACCTCCCAAGGCTTGGATTGCACGATCGACGTCCCCATTGAAGACGCCGCGTAATTCGATTGCTTTGGCCGTAAACCGTTGTGCGTCATGGGTCTCCGACAATAACTGGAGTTCGGCTTGAAATCTCTGGAAGTGGTTATGGGCCATCAGCACTGCAAGGGCGGGCTGTTCCGCATCGTACAGACGTTGCGCACGCTGACGCATGACGCTGATTTGCCACACGGCGATGAACGCGCCAAGCAAGCTCAGTACGCCTAGTAGCACGAACGCGTGTCTGAGCAACTGGCTCGTGCTGGTGTGGTTCTCCACCGGTTTGAACGTGCCCCGATCCGGGCTCGAGTTCAATCGCTTATGACTCCGCAAAACATCGCCTAGGGAATCGTGCTACCACCGGGCGGCGGCACCGGCTTTCCTGCGGTGATCTTCTCCAGCTTAGCCTGTAACTCGGCCATTGCCCTGTCGGCATCCTGCTCGCCTGCAAGAATGGAGTGCACCGACGAGAAATATGCCCGTGAAACCTCATCATAATGCTGTCCTGATACCGTTGACGGACGGGCAACTGCTACGCTTCCTACGTCCTTCCAGAGCTGTGCGATTCCCGGGCGGTCTCGCAAGTACTCCGGGTTGGCGTAGAACTCCCGCCGTGTGGGCAGCATGGCGTGCTTCTTCCACAGAGTCAATTGTTCGTCGTGGCTCGTGAGGTACTTAACCAGCGCCGCGGCCTCCCGAGGGTGGTGCGAATACGTTGAAACTGCCAGAGACTGTCCTCCTAGCGTCGACGCCCTGCCAGCAGGCCCGCTGGGCAGCAGCGCGATTGCAATCTTAGCCGTAGGATTCGGGATCAACGACTCCCCGCTAAACTGCCTCCACAGCCAGTCGCGCGCGAATGCCGCGTCGCCGGAGTGCAGGACGTTTCTTGAATCCTGCTCCTTGAATGCAATGACACTAGGCGGCGAGATCGTGCCGATCCAGCGGCGCGCTCTCTTCATCGCTTCAATCGTTCGTGGGTTGTTGACGGTGATCGAGCCGTTGGGCTCGATTATGCTGCCCCCGCCGTACGATGCCTGCCACTCGAAAGCATTGCAGGTAAGCCCCTCGTAAGCAGCGCCCTGCCACACATAGCCCCAGAAATTTTTGTTTCCGCCGGCGCGCTCTCCGGCCTGGATACGGGCGGCCATTTTCTCTAGTTCGTCCCAGGTCGCGGGCGGATTGCGATACCCGTACTTTTGCAGCAAATCCGCACGGTAGTACAAGACTCCCAACTCGGTGTTGAAAGGCATGCTGATCAACCGCCCGTTGACCGTATCGTTCCGCAATTGGGCTTCGAGTTGATCCGCAGACTCGTTGGCAAGATACTGCTTCAGATCGACCATCTGGTCCGCCAAGACTGCCGGCCAAACGACGTCGATGTAGTACACGTCAGGCGTCGACGACTTCGCTCTTAGATAGCGACGATAGAGCTCCAGGCGCTCTGTCATTGATTCCGGGCCCGGGATAAAATCCACACGGATTCCGGTTTCCCGGCTGAACTGCCCGAATACGCTTCGATCCATTGCCAATTCGCGCTGTGTCGCCGGGCCCCAACCAATGAACGTAATGACCGACGGAGTCGCTGGGTTGTCGCCGGCGGTGCGGTTACAACCAGCACAAAACAGAAAGATAAGTAGGAAGGATGAGAAGAGCCGTTGTTTTGCGCGGGTGCTCACGTTCGTGGTCATGGCCTGCCCTCGCAGCTCTCGTCAGCGACAAACATTGTACCCCACCATAGTAGCTCCGTCGCTGAGTATGCTCACGCCAGCTTGCCTGTCGGCGATTCCATTCAAGACTGCAGCGGGTAGTGGCGCGATGGATTCCGTGTTCGGGCGCGGTTGACTTGGTCCTCGCTGATTGAAGTTCTATGTTTTTGGATTCGCTTTCTTCCCGCTACCGACTATTTCCGAGACCGCGCGATAGCCTTGGTCTATAGCAATGTTGGTGTATGCATGGCCATCGGCGTCGGAATTGGCAATGTGGATGCGGCCGAATGCTTGGCGTCCGACCACACACGGGCGCTCGGAGACTGGCCGGTCGATCGGTTCAAACAGTGAGTTGTATTCGTAGGCATAGCCGTGAGGCCAACGGTTGACTGTAATCGCTTGAATGTCGCGAGCGGGATCGAAACCTCCGGGAGACAGTATCCGGCCAAGCTGATCACGAACGTTGCGCTCGAAGACATCGAAAGGCGTGCTGACCAATTCGTATCGCCCAGCCCGATACTGATCTTTGCAATCGAGGCCGGGACTGCATGGAGTTCGCAGCAGGTGCAGCAGGCAGGGTTCATCGGGAGAACTGGGAAACCGGTAGTCGCCCATGGAGACGGGAAAATCCAGGGTGACGTTGCTGAAATATGCGCTCGGCGCGTAGACACCCTCAATCCCAAGTTTCTGGAAAGATTTCCAGTTGCTGATCTGTACGTTGGTGTAGACAAGAGGAATCTTCACGCAATAGGACAGCGCTTCCTTCTGTTTGGCGGACATCTCGGGGCACAAATACGGGATGATCATGTTGTAACAGGCGAGCACGCATTGTCCTGCCCGGACCCGGCGAGCCTGTCCGCCTCGAACGTACGTGACCTCCACTTCCTTCGCGGTCGCGGGATCGCCAACATGCTTAGCCCGCACGGCCGTACTGTTCAGCCTCACACGAACGCGCGACGCAGGATCGTCAAGGCGACCATAGTTCGCCCGCGAGGTGACGATATCTTCCATGGTGCTGCCGGAAAGAACCCCAGGCACCAGCGATCGGACCAGCATTCTTGCGATGGAAGCATTACCGTCAGGGAAGTGGAAGATATAGGGCTCCTCCTCTTCCTGATCGTCTTCGCGATGCCGTTTGGGGAGAGTAACGCCTCTGAAGCCCGGATAACTGTAGCGCGCGCAGTCGTACGCTGAAACCGCATCGACCCCAACGCCATACAAATCGTGTGGCGCTTTCTGGAAAACCTTGACGACATCGGGATGCACCTTCACGTAATCCAGCAGGAAATCTTTGTAGCTCGTCTTGATTAGCCTGGAGCGTTTCTGTTCCGGAGTGAGACCCGGCAGATAGTCGACTTTGGTCTCCTGAAGGCGAAGGATGTCGTGCCGTGCCGCCTCCGCGATGGGTAGCTGAGTAACCGTCTCCGGCGTGAACGTCGGACCAAAATAGTGCAGGCCCGCTTCAGGCACTAGTCGATCTACGCCAAAAGTTTCTCTGTCGAAGAAGGTGGCCTCGCCCAGTTTCATCGACTCGTACAGCTTCTGATCGTAGTACTTGTAGAAGCGCTGCACGTCGATTCCCAATTCCTTGAGGAGACCGATTGCCTCTTTGCTGTAATGGGCGGGCGCCTCGATTGACTGTGTTCCGCCGTAGCCGAGAAGCAAGCGATTGCCCGCCTGGAACTCGTTGCGCTTGGCGTGCCCCCCGAAGTCATCGTGGTTGTCGAGGAGCAGAATGCGAGCATTCGCTCCGGCAGCCTTGCGGTAAAAATAGGCGGCCGCCAAGCCACTGATTCCAGCGCCGACGATAATCAGGTCGTAAGCCTCTGCATCAGCAACGGAATCGGGCCAGTTCTTGCCATCGCGTAGGGCATGAGCCACCTCCCATGATCCGTCGTGGCTTCCGCGCATTCCAGTCTTGGCCGGCGGGTAATACATTGGATCTTTCTCCGGAACAAATGGAGACTGCGGAATACCGAAAGCTTCCGCCCACAAAGGGTTTCCAGCAAGCATCGATGTCCCGACTGCGATGCTCACGCCATTCAGAAAGTCACGTCGCGTGATTTGTTGATGCATTCCGAGTTCACGGTCCTGTTCTTTCTGGTTCATCTCGTCCTCATTCGTGAACAAGATTCGTTATTGTTTCGGATTGCTAGGCAATCCACGATTGCAAAAACCTCTATACTACGTCCGAGATTTTACAGAAGGATTGAAATCTCCTGTTCGCATCGTGATCAGGCTTCCGTTGACGAACGATCGAGAATTCCAGCGATATTTTAGCTTGAGGTGATCATGTCAATTACACGACGAGCGGCCTTTAGTCTGATTCCCGCACTGGCAGCGGCAGGAAGCGCCATTCCCGCGTTTGCAGCCAAGGATGATGCATTGCCATCGGCAACCTTTCCATTTGAGAGCATGCCCGTGCAGGACCTCGACCACGCGCAGATGCGAGAGATCTTGAAAGGAAAGCTGGCAACTGGGGAGCATATCGAAGCACATGAGACAACTCTGCCCCCAAATGGTTATCCGCATCCGCCCCATCGTCACCTCCACTCGGAAATGTGGCTTATCCGCGAGGGAACTGTCGAACTTACGATTAACGACGCCAGCCATCGTCTAGGCCCGGGAGGGCTAGGGTTCGTACATTCGAATGAGGAGCATGGCATTAAAAATGTCGGAACAGGTCCAGCCACCTACTTTGTCGTTGCGATTGGTCCCGGCGCAGACACCTAATCGTGATCTGCCAAGTCGCTTGGAGATAAGCGGCGGTCGAACCCTGCGATGCATGACGGGCTGCGTCAGATTGACGTGACGAGATTCCTCTCACATCGTGCAGTCTGCTGAATGTTTCGAACCAGTGGTGTAAGTACTCCGAATGACCCAAACTTCATCCGTAACACGGCTGTCGCGAGCGGTGAATATTGACGATTTGCGCGAACTGGCTCGACGCCGCGTGCCGAGAATTGTTTTCAACTACATCGATGGTGGTGCTGAAGATGAGTGGACGCTTCGCGAGAACCGTCGGGCTTTCGACAAGATTACGTTCCGCCCACACCAAGCCGTTGCAGTGCCGGCGTGCGATCTCCGAACTCACGTTCTGGGGACGGAATTGTCGATGCCACTGCTTCTGGCGCCCGTGGGCTATCTGCGTGTGATGCACCCCGACGGCGAAATCGCTGCAGCGCGGGCGGCTGGCCGTGCTGGCGTCGGCTTCATTTTGTCCACAGTTTCGGGCCACCGACTCGAAGACGTGAAGGTATCCTCCACAGCACAGCTTTGGTATCAGGTGTATCTCACCGGAGGCCGCGTTGCTGCGGAGAACGCAATGCGGCGAGCTATGGAGGTGGGATACAAAGTTCTCGTGATTACGATCGATTCGGCTGTCATCGGACACCGGGAGCGCGAATCGCGTGATGGAATGGAGCAACTTCTGCGCGGCAATATCTGGTCGAAGATCCCTTTCACACCTCAGGTTCTAAGTCGTCCGCATTGGTTGATTCGCTTTCTGCTCGACGGCGGCCTTCCCGAGATGCCCAACATCGTCAACCCCGAAACAGGTGTACTGAGGGTCCGTGATGCGCACACTGCGATGAAGCGTGAGGCATTCACGTGGGACGACATGCGGTGGATGCGTGCGCTATGGAAAGGGCCGATTGTCATCAAAGGTGTACTCTCGGCAGACGATGCGAAGCGGTCGCTCGATCATGGCGCTGCCGCTGTGGTTGTTTCCAATCACGGAGGCCGCCAACTAGACGGTGTTCCCGCGAGTTTGCAGGTGCTCCCGGAAGTAGTTGCAGCGGTCAAGGATCAAGCTGAGGTCCTGATGGATAGCGGAATTCGCCGCGGGTCAGACATCGTCAAAGCGATATGCCTGGGTGCCCGGGCGGTCCTTTGCGGACGCGCCTTCGCTTACGGACTAGCTGCCGGCGGCGAAGCGGGCGTTACTGTCGCGCTCGAGATCCTTCGCTCTGACTTGGAGCGATCGCTGAAGCTCTTGGGATGTCGATCCGTTGAGGGTTTGAACGAATCGTACGTTCAAATAGCTTCACACTGCTAGAACTGCGGCCGAGTCGACTCTGGCCGCTGCAAGTTGCCGACAACAAACCAGTACGGAAGCACTCCGGCAAGAAGAATGAAAGATGCGAGTTCAAAACCCGGGACGTACGAACCGTGCGAGGTAATCAAGAACCCAACCGCGAGGGGAGCAATGATTCCGGCGAGGTTTCCAGCAAAGTTCTCAGCTCCAGTCCAGATCCCGACCGCTTCCGCTGGTGCGCAGGACTGAAGTATCGCAAGCAGGTTGCCAGTAGCAAGTCCGACAAGAGACGCCCCAATCAGTAGTCCGATTGCGACTCCAGTGTCAGCAGTGCGCATAGCTCCGATGAGGAAGACCCCCATGGTGAAAGCGATCGCGACGATCCCCTTCCGGGTCGCAGTTTCATCCCAACCACGACGGATTAAGCTATCCGCGATCCATCCGCCGATGGGTTCAGCAATTCCGAACGTGAAGAACGCGAGTGAAGCATAAAAGCCCGCTTGCACGATGCTCAAATGACGAACATTTACCAGATAGTCGGGCAGCCAGGTAACCAGCACATACCAGTAATAATCAAAACAAAAGAATCCGAGGCATATTCCCAGCAGATTGCGATTGAGCAAGGACCGACCGACGGTGCGCCAGGGGAGGTCTTTCGCTGCCGCACTCGTGCCCAGGGCTTGCAATCCGCTCGGGAAAACGCGGAACCATGGCGCAATCCAGAGGAGAGCGGTGAACCCCAGAATAAGAAAAGTGCGTCGCCATCCAAAACGAATTAAGAGCCAGGGAACCAGGATGCCTTCGAGCACCAGTCCGGTTCGGGTCCCGAAGTCGAAGAGTCCTGAGGGTAGACCACGTTCTCTCGGCGCAAACAAGAGACTGACGATTTTCGTTCCTCCGGGCAGGTAAATGGATTCTCCGATCCCAAGGACAATCCGAAAGGCGATTAACGCCGCAAGACTGCTGGCCAAGCCCGTTAGGCCTTGCGCGACTGACCAAATGGTGAATGCTCCGGCATAGAGCCAGCGCAAGTTGAATCGGTCGGCGCTCCAGCCGATCGGGAGTTGCATCAGCGCATAGGACCAGAAAAAGGAGGAGAGCAACAGGCCCTTGCCTTGCGCGGTGAGGTGGAAATCTCTGGAAATGATTGGCAGCGCAAATGAAATAGCGGCGCGATCCAGGTAGTTGATCAGCGACGCTGCAAAGAGCAAACCGACAATCCACCACCGACGATGATGAGAAAAGTCCGTCAAGTCCATAGCTGCGAATCCAGTCGCAATCTGGGACAGAATAGACGAATCTGTAAGTTCTGCAACCCGCAAGACATTCGACTGCGGACATCAGTCTTTCGGACTTGTCTTTCAAGACCAGTTCTGGTGGACCCCTATTGTCGTTGGTAACAGCCGATATCAATACTGCCGGATTTGACCCGCGATGAACCTTCAAGGTCCAGTTCTCCAACCGGCACTCCGTCCGTCGTCCCCGCCGCGATTGCTGGTGAATCTGATTGCAGGTGAAAGTCCTTCGCGGCAGCGTCAACAAAATGAGGATCGAGAAAGCGCGAATGACGGTCATTTCCCGTGGACTCAACATACTTGTCGAATCCCGTCATTGTGGCGGAGGCTCCGGCCCAGGTGCTCGCTTGCGCTCCCGAGGCGCAGTAATAAAGGTTGTGATCAATCACCGCTGGCGGCTGGTTTCTGTCGACCTGAGATTTGTTTACCGTGAAAAGGCAGCGCGGTCCTGCGTAGACGATGTTATTTTCAAAGCGATTGTCCGCCATGTTCCACTGCAGTTGGAATTCGCCGGAGCCTGTTGCGGATGTATCGTTTTCGAAAAGTGTATTGTTGACCACCGCAGAGTGATCGGAATGCCCCCGCTCAGGCGCATAACCCCCGATCGAAACACCTGCCGTGTGGCAGTGATAAATAAGGTTATTTCGCGCCGTGATGTAACTGGTGGCGCGGTCCTTGTGCTCACTGGCCAGTTCGATTCCGAAGTCCACATCATGCATGACATTCTGTTCGATCAGGATCCGGGTACCGCCGTCCACATAAATGCCATCGGAAGATTCATCGTTGCGGTATGCCGGATTGCCGCGGGAGGTGATGTTGTAAACCAAATTGCCGCTGACTACACCGTCACGAGCCTGGTCAACCGCGGGGTCAGGTGCGGTGCGCTCGAAACCGATGACGTCGATTCCGATGTTGTTATTGTCGTGGACAATATTGTGCGTGATGCGGAAGTTCGTGACATTTCCGTTCACTACCAGTGATTCGCTCGAACCGGTTTTGAGGTGATGCACTTCATTGCCATCGATGATCAAGTCCGTGATCGGGATCTTGGCGTCTGTGCCGTATACGGCTATGCCAAAAGCGTTGCCGCCTCGTCCGGGTCCATCGCGGCCTTCGAAATTGTTCTCAATGCGATGGACGTTGTTTTTCAGCAGCTCTATGTGAGAACCAGATCCGATCACGTTTATCCCCAAGGGAGCGAGTCGATGTTCGGCAGTGCGGAAGTTGCGGATTTCGAAACCCTGAATTCTCACATAACTCTTGTTCTGAATCGTAAGTATGCCGATTCTTCCCGAAGGTGTGAGATGCCCTGCGTCCAGGATCGCTGTCTCGCCTGGATAGCTTCTGAACGTAATATATCCATCGCTCGCGTTACCGGATGCGTTGATGCTCACTAGTTCCTCGTAGATTCCTCCTCGAACGTAGACGGTGCTACCCGCCCGCGCGGTGTCTGCGGCGTGTTGAATGGTGCGCCAAGATGCGGATTCGGTGCCGGGATTCGAATCATTCCCCGTTGTCGCCACGTAGAACGACGAATTGGTCTGCCCAAAAGCTCCGGACACGCAAGCAAAGAAGATAACGAAGGTTGAAAACCTCATGTCTATTGCTCCTCTATACCAACCCCTGATCAAGATGGTTGTGGCGCAGGGTCAGTGAGCCATCGGCGTTGATCTTTTGCCGGCACGCCCAGCGGACCGGATAACGAATGCCCTTCACTTCGAGCTCAGCTTTCAGTCGCAGACCCTCCCATTGCACTCCTGCAGGCAGCATCAACATGGCTTGATGAACCCCCGTCGGTCGGGGATATCCGGGGTCGACGCATCCGGATACGTTGATCTTTTTGTCCTCACTCTGCACGCTCAAGCGAAGCACTCCGGGGACGGGCGTGATGCCATCGTTAGCGAGTCCGATGACCAGGCCAGTGGCTCCGTCGCGCTTGAAGGTCCAGATAAACGACGGACGGACGCGGTAGCCGATTTGGCGGGCGATCTCGTCGATCGGCCCGGGGAACTTTTCGTAGTAACTCAAGAGGTTGCCGGCGTTCTGGGTGTGCCAGCTCCAAAGCGACAAATAATTGACCCCGACGTCGGCGGCGTGGGAAATGATTTGCTCGTTATAGGTAATTCCATCTTCGTCGATCTGAAGTTCCTTCGGATCGCCGGTGGTGAAACCAACCTCACAGATTGCGGCAGCCCAAGGCGGACGGTAGCTCAGGGCCTCGATCTGAGTATTCTCGATGAAGATCGTATCCGTGCGCAGCCAGTTGGCGGAACGCATGGTGCGGTCGAGCAGATCGGAGTTGCCTACGTTGCTGAAGTCGGGTTGCGTGTTCGTGGCGAGCGGAACTTTGGTCCACTGTTCGAGTTGCATCTCGAACATGGCCGCCCATGTCTGTTCTGCGACTAACTGACTGGGGAAAGGATTGCCCTCGAACGGCCATGTATGCCCCTCGCCCCAAAAGCCGTACATCATTGTGTCCATGAACTCGATCTGCGGATGGCCGTTGAGTTCAGCGGCGAGCAGGCCGTTCAATTCGCGAAACGCAGCTTGATAAGCCGGGTGATCGTAACGCGGCACGCGGTTGTCTTTCTTATAGCGCATCTGTGCGGGATCGCCCTTCCACTCGCCCTTGAGCTTTACGTAGGGGACTTTGTTGAGGAGAAAATCTGGCATGCCGGGATCTGGGAAGTCGGGATTTTCCAGCATGACTCGGAAACCGATGCGCTTGTCATAGCGGCGAGCCAGATCGAACGTAATCTTCCACCACTCGGGGAATTCGAGGCGTCCCGGCTGTTTTTGGACATCGCGCCAGTTGGGGCGAATATAAATCTTCTGGGCGAAGGGAAGCTTGATCAGATCTTCGAGGGTCCGCTCCAGCGTTTGACCGGACACATGAAGTGGTCCGGTGTCGTCAGAGGCGTAGACGACGAGGCCCATGCCGTAGTTGCTAACAATGTCCTTGGATGGCGACGTGACCATCGAGACCTCGCTCTCGGGAACGACTGCGCCGGGACCATATTGTGGAAACGGACCCTGATAAAGCCGCTCGAGAACCGGAGGTCCTGATCCCCAATCGTATTTGTCCCAGTTGTGTTCAGGGATGGAGGCGTTGGCACTGGATTTGTACAAGCCAACCGTGACTCCTGCTGCTGCGGCGGACTTCAAGAAACCGCGTCGGTCCATTAGCGCTCCTGCAAGGGGCGAGGTTCGCAACTAACTAACCGAAGATGGTACCTCAGAATCGAAATAACACGAAAGTGTAAGAAATAGTTCGTAATATTCGAATCGCCGATAGTGGGACTGAAATCGGCGTTTCGGGTCGACGACGAACCCCCTGCGCGCTGACAATACGCGGTCATCAGTGTCAGGGACCGCATCGCGAAGGCTGAGGGGATTTTCCCGCTTTGAACTGTTTTGTGAGGGGGCTGATCGGCGAGCCTTAATTGCTTTATCCTAATAACCCGGAATGGCATGCTGCTTATACTCATATGGCGGTTATGCTCGATGCTCTATCCCCATCCCGTCGGCCGCGCATCGTCGTGGTGCTTGTTGCAGTCGTCGTTATTGGCGTCGTCGCGGGAGCATGGTTCGCTCACAGCCGGTCTCGCAATCCGGTTAGCTTCAGCAACGATATTCAGCCTATCCTGAATCAAAACTGTGTGCAGTGTCATGGTGGCGTTCGACAGAAAAATGGGGTGTCGTTCGTCTTCCGCGAGGACGCCTTTGGCAAGGGCAAGTCTGGACGACGAACCATCGTTCCCGGTCATCCCGATGAATCGGAACTGATCGCGCGGCTGACTTCGTCTGACCCGGAGGTGCGGATGCCATATCACGCGCCCGCGCTTCCTCCCGAGCAAATCAGATTGCTTCGCCAGTGGATAAAAGAAGGAGCCAATTGGGAAGATCATTGGGCTTTTGTCGCTCCCAAGCCGCAGCCGCTGCCAGCTGTGAATGAGTCGGGCTGGATCCGCCAACCGCTGGACCGGTTCATCCTCGCTCGCCTGGAGAAAGAAGGATTGGCGCCCTCGCCCGAGGCCAATAAAAGCGAACTGCTGCGCCGGGTTTCTTTTGATCTCACCGGCCTTCCGCCCACGCTTGAGGAACAGGCATCGTTTCTGTCCGACTCATCGCCGAATGCCTATGAGAAACAGGTGGATCGACTGCTCGCTTCACCTCGCTATGGCGAGCGTTGGGCGGCGTTATGGTTGGACTTGGCGCGCTATGCGGACAGCAAAGGCTACGAAGCTGATCGCGAGCGGCCCGGGGTCTGGCCTTATCGCGATTGGGTCATTCAAGCATTCAATCGCAATATTCCTTATGACAAATTCGTGAGCACGCAGCTTGCCGGCGACTTGCTACCCGATGCGACTTTCGAAGATCAAATCGCTACCTCGTTTCACCGCCAGACTCCCAACAACGATGAAGGCGGCACCGACGACGAAGAGTTCCGTTTGATCGCAGCCATGGACCGTTCGGCGACGACATGGTCGGTTTTAAATGGGCTTACCATGAACTGCGTGCAGTGCCATTCCCACCCTTACGATCCCATTCGCCACGCCGATTACTACAAATCCCTGGCCTTCTTTAATACGTCTCGTGACGCTGACCTTCCAGAGGACACTCCCGTCTTGCGCGTTCCAAAGGATAAGGGCAGATACGAAGATGCATGGCGGCTACAGGACCAGATTTCACAGCTAATTCATTCGATGGTAGCTTCCGGCCGGCGCCTGGAGAGCCAGGCAAAGTGGATGCCTTTGACGATTTCCGGGGCGTCCGCAAATGAGGCACTGGCGCTGGAATGGGAGGCGGCAAATTCCGAGCGGGAACTTGCCGAGTTGAGTAAGGAAAAGCTGTCCCCTAAGGAGCAAAAAGAAAAGCGGAAGTATTTGCTCACGACGATTGCGGAAAGCAGGAAACAGGCGCGATCGCAGGCGGCGAATCCGTCAATCGCTTTCCAGGTTCAAGACGGAGAAATGCTGGCCGCAGCCAATACACCGGGGAAGTCAGTCTACGAAATAATCGCAACTGCAGATGCGCCGATCATAACGGCCTTGCGAATTGACGTAGTGCCATCGACCGGGGATGCCGCCCGTCACAATCCGGAGGATGGTTTTATTGTTGACCAGATCGAAGCTTGGGTGATCCGGCCGAATGGTCACCGGGTTAAGATCCACTTCCATGATTTCGTTTCCGATTCTGACGACGATGTCAAGACTGCGATCGATCGGGCCATCAAATTCGGGTCTAATTCTGAACTGGCCGGCGGCTTCAGGGCAAATCCTAGCCTCTTTCGGCCGCGCTGGACCATCGGGGTGCCCGATGCACCGCTACGACTTTCTCAGGGGAGTCGCATAAAGCTCCAGCTTACACAAACTCAGAATATTAACGACAAGCCAGCGCATGTGCGAAGGGCGCGTTTGTCAGCAAGTTCTGATGCGCGCTGGTCCGAGCTGATTCACGATCGGGAATATCGTGACAAGCTGGCACAAGTTTCGACTCTCACCCGGGAGTTGGAGACGATTCCGAGTGTCGAAACTCCCGTGATGGTCGAGCAACCAGACTACGAAGATCGGGAGACGTTGGAGTTTGAACGAGGCAATTTTCTCACGAAGATCGGACCTGCCCTCAGGCCGGATGTGCCGGGATTGTTCCCCCGACTTCCAGATGGCGCTCCTCGCAATCGTTTAACCTTGGCCAAATGGTTTTTTAGTCCGGAGCAGCCGCTAACGGCACGCATCGCGGTGAACCGCTATTGGGAGCAACTGTTCGGCACAGGAATTGTCGAGACTCTGGAGAATTTTGGGAGTATGGGGGAAAAGCCGAGTCATCCGGAACTGCTGGATTGGCTCGCGCTTCATTTTGAGAACGATCTTCACTGGGACATGAAGGCGTTTTTGCGTGAACTCGTGACGAGTGCGACGTACCGGCAGAGTGCAAAATCGACCCCGGAGCTAACCGAGAAAGATCCACGCAATCGACTGCTGGCCCGCGGCCCACAGCAAAGGCTCTCGGCGGAGATGGTACGGGATCAGGCTCTGATTGCTAGCGGACTCTTAAGTGACACCATGGGCGGACCTCCGGTGATGCCGCCTCAACCGGAGGGGGTCTGGAACTCCGTTTATAACGACAGCAAGTGGGTCGACGCGAAGGGCGCGAATCGGTATCGACGAGCGATTTACACATACATCAAGCGGACGAGTGGATATCCGAGTTTTCTCATCTTCGATGCTTCCGATCACGATGTGAGCCTGGCACGACGGATACCTACCAACACTCCCTTACAGGCCTTGGTCACGATGAACGATCCGGTTTATCAGGAAGCCTCGGAAGCGTTGGCTGTGCGAATGCTGAAGGCTAGTCATACAACGGATGACCGCCTTCGGTACGGCGCGCGTTTGGTTTTGTCGCGCGATCTGACTGATTTTGAGTTAGCGACACTACGCGAATTGTTTGAAAAAGCTCTTGCGGAATCCGGGGCGGGTGGGTTGAAAAGGGCCTCGTATGGCAGAGGAGCATCCGGAAATGAACGGCGTGCCATGACGGCGGTCGCCAGTGTTGTGTTCAATCTGGATGCAGCATTAACCAGGTGATGGTGATGACGAATTCCAAAGCTCGGCCGAAGGATGCGAAAGCGGGCGAAGTCAGCGCCGAAATATATTCCGAACTGCGAATCACGGCACTGCAGGCGCAAACGCGTCGTCATTTCCTGCGGACCCTGGGCAGCGGCCTCGGAACACTGTTTGTGGGAACGGCGCTGGCACAATACGCCAAGCCCGGTAAAGAGTTCGCGCGCTCCGAGTCTGCTGCGCTCGACTTTACGCGCGATCCCTCCAGCCCGCTTTCGGAGTTGCCGCCTCAGTTTTCGGCCAAAGTGCGACGCGTGATCTATCTGCATATGGCAGGAGCTCCCAGTCAACTGGAGTTGTTTGAGCACAAGCCGGACTTGAAGCGACTTGACGGAGAAGATTGTCCTGCATCTTTCCTTGCGGGCAAGAGGTTCGCGTTCATCAGCGGCGTTCCAAAGCTGCTGGGGTCACAGTACCCGTTTCATCAGGTCGGAGAGAGCGGTCATTGGATATCCGACCGCCTGCCCCATCTGGAGCAGCATCTTGACGACATTTGTTTTATCAAGTCCATGCGCACGGATCAGTTCAATCACGCGCCGGCGCAGTTGCTGGTGCAAACTGGGAATGCGAGACTTGGATACCCCTCCTTCGGTTCCTGGGTGTTGTACGGGATAGGCACGGAAAACCAGAACCTGCCCGGATTTATTGTCTTGCTCTCGGGCGGGAAATCGCCTGACGGTGGAAAACAACTGTGGAGTTCGGGTTTCTTGCCCAGTGTTTACCAGGGAGTGCAATGCCGCTCACATGGCGAGCCGGTCCTGTATCTGGACAATCCGCCAGGGACAAGCCGTTCGTTGCGCCGCGAAATGTTAGACGCCATTGACAAAATCAACCAGCAGACCTATGCGACATTCGGAAATCCGGAAACCATTACTCGCATCGCACAGTACGAAATGGCGTTCCGCATGCAAATGGACGCTACCGATGCCATGGATATTCATAAAGAACCGGAATTCGTTCGCGCCAAGTATGGAGCGAAGCCGGGCGAGTCCAGTTTTGCCAACAATTGCCTGGTGGCACGGCGGCTGGCCGAGCGGGGTGTCCGATTTATTCAGCTGTACCACTGGGGCTGGGATTCTCATGGCGCGGATGCCAAGGAAGCGCTGAACCTGGGATTTGCCGATCGTTGCCGGGAAGTGGATCAGCCGACTGCGGCACTGCTGGCCGATTTGAAGCAGCGTGGCATGCTGGAGGACACACTCGTGGTGTGGGGAGGGGAATTCGGCCGCACGCCGATGCGTGAAAACCGGAATGGCCAAGAGATGAAGTATGTGGGAAGAGACCACAATCCCGGTGCATTCACAATTTGGTTGGCCGGCGGAGGCGTCAAGCCCGGAATCACTCACGGCCAAACGGACGAGATGGGATACGAGATCGTAAAGGACCCGGTCGAGATCCGCGACCTGCATGCAACCATGCTCTATTTGCTGGGGTTCGACCATCACAAACTCAACTATTCTTTTCAGGGTCTGGAACAGAAACTTACGAGCGTGAAACCAGCTCGCGTCGTGTCGGAGATTTTGGCGTGAGTTTCTCGCCGATCATTCAGGATGCAATTGTTGAGGGCAACTATTGCTCATGACCGCGCCTGGCAGACGCCTCCTACAGGAATATCGTCGCGGCCTATTGCTCCTTCTGCCGATTTTCATCGTGGTGGCGCTATTGGTGTTTCTTCCACCCGATGGAAGGGAGCGCGCAGAATGGATGCAATTCGTCGGGCGCTTTCATCCTTTGGTGGTCCACTTTCCGATTGCGCTCGTTTTACTCGTTCCGGTTTTTCAATTGGTGGGCCGGAGGCCACAATTTTCTTATCTACGGGCCTCGTGCGGGTTCCTGCTTGGGCTCGCAACATTCGCGGCAACCGCGGCTGCGACTCTTGGATGGTGTTTGGGGCGAAGCGGCGGTTTTTCCGGTCCTCTCGTTACACAGCACATGTGGGGCGGAGTTCTGGTCACACTCACATGCGGGCTGTGTTGGCTGTCGAGAGGGAGACTCAGCCAGTCCGAAACAGCGTTCGGAATTTCACTGGCGATAGCGGTAATGCTGGTCGCGTGGACGGGATACCGCGGTGGACAATTGTCGCTTGGCGCTGATCACCTCACGGAACACATGCCGGCAGGGTTGCGTCATGTGCTAGGAGTGTCAGATAGGCGCACGGCATCGTCAAAGGCCGATCCGAACACGTTCTACGGGGCACGGGTTCAGCCTATCTTCGGCGCTCGATGCGTCAGCTGCCACGGTCCTGACAAACACAAAGCCGATCTTCGGCTCGACACTTACCAGGGCGTCATGCGTGGAGGGAAGGATGGGCCCGTCGTCCAAGCAGGCAACACTCAAGGCAGTGATCTACTCCGGCGCATCGCTCTGCCCGCTAACCACGATGACTTCATGCCAAAAGGCAAGAAGGCGCTGTCATCGGACGAAGTGAAGCTGATCGAACTGTGGATTGGTGCTGGCGCTTCAGATACTCTCGCCAAGGACTCTATCAAGAACGCGCCGGGCGATTCATCGGCGTCGAATGCTGTTGCGGAAATAATATTCCCGGAGACTGATCCGGCTGCTGTCCGCATAATGCGGTCTGCAATAGCACCAGAGGTCGCCAAGTTGCAAAAGCGGTTCCCGAACATATTGGACTATGAATCGCGTAGTTCGGCAGATCTGCGCTTGAATGCTTCGATTCTTGGAGCAAAGTTCGGTGACAACGACCTCGCGGACTTTGGGGCTGTCGCCGAGCACATTACGATCGCCGATTTCTCCCGCACCAGCATCACCGACCGCTCTGCCTTCACCATTGCGGGTATGAAACGGCTACGCGTCCTTCGGCTGACGAACACTGCGACTACTGACGCTACACTGCAGCGGTTAAGCGCCTTAGATCAATTGGAATCACTAAACTTGTTCGGTACGCAGGTCACATCCGCGGTTTTACCGGCAATCTCGAAGCTGCCGAAGCTTGCGCATTTGTACGCGGGACAAACGTCGATTTCGAGGGAAAGCGTCGTATCAGGAGGGCTGGCTGGCAAAGTTGTGTTCTGACAAGAGGCGGTTCAACGACGGCTTTATTTACTTTCCGGCGGAAGCTTGATGCGTCGATACATTTCACTTTTAGTTGGTTCTCTCGGAGAAATCACCGGGCCATCCTTGCCACGGTGCATCGCCTGTTGGTAGCCGTCGAGGTGCAACTTGCCTTTGAACTTTTCGGCGTTGTGGCAAAGAACGCATTTCTGGTTGAAGATTGGCTACACCCGCATGGCATAAAAAATCGCTGGGTCGATCTGGCTTTTCTCCGCACACCGAACGAGCGACGAAATGGCTGAGGCATGTGCTCCGTTGAGAAAGTGCTGCCCCGATTATCCGGATCCTGGCTATGCGGCGTATCAAGTTCGCTCTGCGCTGCCGCCGATCATTGGCGCCAGCGTTCCGTCTTCGTGTCGGACTTCCTCTCGAATCATTCCGAGCAGCACCGACAGCACCGAAGCGATGACCGGACCCAGGAATAATCCCAGAAAGCCAAAGGCCTGGACGCCTCCCAGGATTGAAAATAGCAGGACCAGCGGATGGAGTTGAACCTTCCCGCCTACTATCCACGGCCGGATAATGTTGTCAGCCGCGCTCACCACTGCGACTCCCCACACCAGAACGAATACACCCTTCCAGATTGTTCCGACAAAAATCAAATAGAGCCCTGCAGGAATCCACACTAGCGCGGCGCCGGCAACGGGCACAATCGAAGCAAACGCAGCGCAGAGGCCAAGTAAAAGAGCAGAGGGCAATCCTGCGATTGCCAGCGCGATGCCTGTCAACACACCCTGCGCCACACCCACGGACGCTATACCGTACACGTTCGCGACAATGGTGTCCGATATATTGCTGAATAACCTTCTTGCCTGCCCCGGCGGCAGCGGAATCGACTGCTCTGCCTGTTGAATCCACGCCCGACCGTCCCTGAACAAGAAGAAAACAACTACCAGAGCCAAAAGAGACTGCCCAATCAGGCTCGCAAAGTTACTGAGGATTAGCGCTCCCGATCCCAACACCCAGACCCCCGCCTGCTGCACGTGAGAAGTAATTGCCGCCTTAACGTCGTACTTTGAAAGGTCGACAAAGCGCCCAACGAACTTCAGGCCTCGCTCCGCCATGGTTGCCAGGAATAATGCGAATCCACCCTGCTCCGCACTCTGCCGCGTCAAGTACTGGGCTGCGGTGACAGCCTGCCTTGCGACCAAGACCACGATGATGAAGACGGGCACTCCAAAAAGAAAAAGCAGTGCCAGCGTAGACAGCAGTGAAGCTTTCCCGGGTTTTCCTTTGGTCCACCCTAAGATTCTCTGATAGACCGGGAAAAAGACGACGGCAAGAATAGTTGCCGCCACAAATGGATAAATAAACGGTCGCGCAATAACGAACGCAAATCCCAACACAATGAGGGTCAGGATTCCCAGGAACCAAAGAGTTGTGCGCTTGCTATACATGTTGAGCTTTATCGGACCCTTGCGAGTTCTTTGTTACGAGCGTCCGCGGGCCTCTGCCCGTTTTCGCGGCCGGACGCGATTTCGATTTCCGCAATGTCTACGGTATTCGTGAAACTGGGTTCAGAGTTGCAAACTCGGCCTTGGCTTCCCGCAGGATGGGCGTGTTGGGGTCGGCGTCTTTCCAGAGGGAAAAGAAATCCTCGTATGCGCGCGCAGCTTTTGTAGTTTCGCCCGACATCGCGTACGCCCGACCGAGTTCCAGGTTGGCGAGGTTTCCGACCGCGAACGTTGCCAGTGGCCGGTGGGCCAGGATTTTCTCAAACTCAACCGCGGCGGCAGCGCCCTGGTGCGACAACAACAGAGCTTGCCCGCGAAGATACACAGGATACAAGGTTGCAATCGGCTGCGGGCTACCCAATTCATAGGGAAGAGCCGGTTGCAAAGCCTGCATCGCACCATACCCATCGTGGCGGCTCACATGGATTGCGGCTCGAATCGTGGGCAGCCAGTAAGACTGCACGAGCGTATCCAAGGGAGACTCGTGATCGAGTTGATCGGCAATCGTTCTTGCTCGATCTGCCTTTCCCGCGCGCGCGAAACTCAAAGCCGCGAGGATCAGGGTGTCTCGATTCCGCGCGAGGGCGAGCGCAGCGTCCGCCTGCTTTGCTGCTTCCTTAGGGTCGTCGATGTCTGTCTCATGCAAAGCGCCCAACGACTGCCAGAACGCGGCAGTCTCCTTCGAGCCACTCTGGGCGGCCGATTCAGTGGCACGCCGGGAGAACTCTCGGGCCTTCCGAATATGACCTCCCGCGGCTTCGACGTCGGCTTGGATTGCCATAAAGATATCCTCGACGCCCGGCTTTCCCATGCCCCAATCAAACTGTTGCTGCGTCGTCTTGGTATCGCCGCTCAGAAAAGCAATTTGTTGGATCGTCATGTGCAGCCCCGCGTCATCGAGGTGGCGGCTGAACGCCTGGTTGACGGTAGCGGTGGCTTCATCGAAGCGATTCAGCGAAGCGTACGAGAGCGCAAGATTCTCGTAGATCAGGACCCCATTGGACTCTACCCGCAACGCCTCCTTATGCTCGGCCAGAGAGTTTTCATTCTGCCCAAGGTACAAAAAGATGTTGCCGACATTGGTGTGAGGAGTGGCGTCTGAGGGATACTCGCGTTCCCACTGTTCGTAGGTCGGGATCGCCTTTTCCAGCTCGCCGGTTACAGAGGCATAATAGTGACCAAGGATATGAAACCGCTCGCGTTCACTGACGCGTTCGCGCAGTTCGTATGCCTTGGTAAAGTTCTCGGCTGCCAGGCCATGTTGCTGGAGATTCTCGTAAACCGTGCCCAGATTCGAGTAGGCGCTGGCAAAATTGGGATCTAGCTCGACAGCCCGCTTCATATAAGGAAGGGCCTCGGATTCTCCTTTCGTGTTCCATGCTTTTTGTCCGAGACTGAGCTCTCGGAGAGCCTCCAGCGATGGAGTAGTCGCCTCAATCAGCGGGACGTCGAACTTCTGCACGGTGGTTAGAGACTCGCCGAGTTGCCGGCGGAGTTTCGTGGCAGCCTCGCCGAGCGAAACCAGCACTTGTTCCTTGCTGCCTGCGGTCAGTTGTTCCTGCGCAAGCGTCTCTCCGTTGTGACAATTCACCGCTTTCAATCCCACGACGTATGCGGTACCCAGGCTGCCAATCGCTCCCGCGACATATGCTTTGCTCCCTGCTCGTTGGCAAACCTCGCTGGCCACAGCGGGCGTGAGAGCGGTTGTAGGTTCCCGCGTCATCAGCTTCAGAGTCTTGGCGATCTTGCCTTCAGGAAGGATATTAAGAAACGGCGACTGCCGCAGCGTGACCGTCAAAGCCTGCTTAAGGGTGTCGTCGAAAATGGGATCACCCGTCGAGTTGGCAAAATCCCCAAGAACGATGGTGTCCTCAGCTGTAAGACGATTCGCGTGGCGCCCGGACAGGTATACCGCTCCGAAAATTGAAAGAGTAGCTACAAGTGCCGCAACCGCCCAAGGCTTCCAACGAATTTTTGACGAGATGGACTGGCGTTTGTCTCTATTCGTTGAATCGGTATCGGTCGGGATCGACAATGCCTCTGGAATCCTGCTGGCAGGATGAATTCCGGATGAGGATCGCGCCCGCTCCTCGATTTCGGTCTTTACGGTTTGCAGGTCCTCGCGCATGTCGGCTGCCGTCTGGTACCGATCGTTGCGCTCTTTCTCAACCGCCTTGCTGATGATGGATTCCAGTTTAGGCGGAATGTCGGGCTGAAGTTGGCGAGCTGGCACAATCGGAAGGCGCAGAACTGCCTCCTGAATCCCCGTCGCGCTGCTTCCGGAAAAGCCCTTGTGGCCGGTTGTCATTTCGTAAAGCACCAAGCCAAAAGAAAATAGATCGGTTCGCGCATCCAGTTCTTCATGTCGCACCTGTTCGGGAGAGAGGTACGAAGGCGTTCCAAAGGAATCTCCGGTTTGGGTCAGACTGGGCTCCGGGTTCGCCGAAGGTTCTGTCTGCTCGCGGCTCTCGTTTTCACCGACGCTGCCCTCTGTCGCCTCGGAGCCCAGAAATTTCGCCACTCCGAAATCCAGGATTTTGGCCTCGCCGCGGTTCGTAATAAAGATGTTGGCTGGCTTGATGTCGCGGTGGATGATGCCCTTGCCGTGTGCAGCGTCCAGTCCGGCGGCGATTTGGCTGCCAAAACTTACGATTTCTGACAGCCGGTTCAACTCGGAAAAAACGGGAATAGACTCAATCCATTCCCGGAGCGTTTGCCCCTCCAGCAGCTGCATGACGAGGAATGGTTGCCCGTCGTGCTCGCCGAGCTCATAGATCGCACAGATGTTGGGATGATCGAGCGCGGACGCAGCGCGCGCTTCCCGCTGCATCCGATCCAGTGCCTTCGGATCGTTAGCCAATTCGCTCGGCAGGAATTTCAGAGCTACGCGCCGGCCCAACTTGAGATCCTCAGCCTTGTAGACCACTCCCATGCCCCCGCCGCCCAGCACCTGCAGGATGCGGTAATGAGAGATTTTCTTACCAATCAGGCTTCCCGCGACAGGGGCTTCGGCGGAAGGCACTGCGGACGGACCCACGTCATCGACGGGAGCGATGAACCTGTATCCCCTTCCCGTCAAGGTTTGGACGAAACGGGGTTGCTCGGGATCATCCTTGAGCACTTGGCGGATCTTGCGGATGGCCGCGTTGATGCTGTTATCGGTGTCGAGGAAGACATCTTTCCCCCAGATCCGTTCGACAATCTGCTCCCGGCTGACGAGCTGCCCGCGCTGCTCGACTAGCAGCAATAGCAACTCCATGGGGATGCGCTCCAGCTTTAGCGCTTGGCCAGAGCGGCGCAGCTCATAGGCGCGGGGATCGAGTTCAAAGTCGTCCCCAAAACGGATGAGATTTGTTGAAACTGCACTACGCGAAGCCATACTGCACGTCCCCAAACGAAGGGAGCAACATTCTACATCGGATCGGCGGGTTTGTTTTGGTTCAATACTTTCTGCGACTTGCGAGCATTCATGACAATTAAGACGTTCTACAGGCGCCCGCTATTGGATAAACCCGGCAAGTGCGGCACCATCCGCCAACACTCGCGCTCAAACGCAGTGAATTGAGAACTCAGGAGTTCAGAATCATGAAAGCACTCTCGAAAGCTACCCAGCCTGGCGTCCTGTTCGTAATGGCTCTTGCCGTTCTTTTGGCCATCGCACCAACATCAGCTCTTGCCAGTGCTCCCACTGCTGCCGGACAGGTAGCGCGAAACCTCTTTATCACGACCACCACAGCCGAGTGCTGTGTCCTTCTGGGACCGACAGTCAGAATCAACGAACCTGCCACCGTCGTACCTGTGATCGTAACTTGGAGTGCGGACTACATCGTCTTCGATACCGTCCAGTTTGCTCTCAGTCTCAATGGGGGACCGTGCCTGTTCTATGGTCCGTCCGTGGCGAACCTGTTCGCCAGCGGAACCGCCAGTTCGTTCATCAGCGGAACTTTCCAATGGGTGATCTTGCCGGCTGACGGACTCAAGAAGGGAACCAACACCTTCACCGTCTGTGGTGGAGGTGTCGGTAAAGCGGTCACGATTTCAGTCGGATCAAACACACTCACCGTTCAAGGCTCGAACTAACCAAAGCCGAGTTCCGGTCTTTCGCTTTGACATCCGTGACGAACGAAAGGCCGGAACTGCTCGAGCAAGTCGGCAGCGGTGGTTTTTCACTGTGAACTTTTTACGGAGGCTGCGTATGACAGCACAAAAGTGGTTTTTCACAGTTCCGGTACTCGCTCTGTTCATCCTGTGGGCTTTCGCGCTCCCCGCATCAAACTTGTTGCCCTCAGCCGGACATTCCGACGACGAGCAAGCGATCCGCAGGCTCAACGAGGAATGTCTCAAGGCTCACGATATCGGCGATGTCGCCACCTTAGACCGCATTGAGGACAACGACTTCACCCTCTCCGGCGATTTCGGTGTTGTCAGCAAGCAGCAGCAGTTGGATCAAGTCCGCCACCGAACCACGAAGACGGAAGTAGTCACCCGCAAGATCGATCCGCAGCTGTTCCGCTTCTACGACAACGTTGCTCTGGTAAGGGAGACCGACCGGCCCATGACAGCGGACGGCACCTTCGCCTTCCAGTCCACGGAAGTGTGGGTGCGTCGCGGGGATTCCTGGAAGCTCGTCCATCTTCACTACTCGCCGTTGGATGAGAAGCGGTAAGCCGATTCTTGCATTCGAGATTTGCTTGCGGCCCTGTTCGAAGGAAAGCACAAAGCACGGAAAGGAGTGAAAAACGATGTTTACGACTCTAACCGGATTAGCGGCTTTGTCCTTCAGCATCGGCGGATATTTCATGAAGCTCTCCGCCGGCCTGACTCACCTGCGGCCTACGTTACTGATGTTTGGCTTCTTCTCTGTCGGCGCCGTACTCCAGACGGTCGCGATGCGAGGTGAACAGATGGTGGTCACCTACATCGTTGTTTTGGGATTCGAAGCCATCACGGCCTTGGTCCTCAGCATGGTCCTTCTGAACGAGAGCGGGTCGGTGTCGAAGTTCGCCGGGGTCGCACTCGTGGTAGCCGGAGTTCTGCTCAGAACCGGAAAAACCTAGCATCAGACTGCGCGCCTATGGAGCATGCCATGAAGAAGCTGTTCAGCGCGAAACGCTACAACTCAAGCAGCGAGCTTCGTGCCATTCAAAAACCAACTGTTCGGCTGCGTTCTATCGACGACTGCGGTGTCGAAGAACGCAGAAGCTCTTCTCCACGGGCCTGCCTGGCCTTTTCTGCACTTTCGATCTGGAACTGGATCGGGGCCACTCTAACGGGCATCGTCAGGTGGATTCCTTTGGATCGTCGCAGTTCACGGCTGCCGGAGGGCGCCGCACGTCTGAAACGGCTGTAGCGCCCTCAACACTATTCGAGAAGAAGCATGAATTGGAGAGAGGAGACTATGAAGACGAAAACCAATGTAGTTCTCGTCGCTATATTCGCATGTGCAATGTCAATGCCATTGTTGCGCGCGCAGATGACCGACAACACGCAAGCCACGAGCACATCCAATGCGGGGATCAACAAGTCCCTGGCAGATGAAATCGGAGCCGGACGTGGCAACCTGCTGACGCCAGGTTCGTCGATCTACATCATCAATCGCGATCCCTATCGCTCGATTCGGCGTGGGCGGCAACTCTTCCAGCGCAAATTCACGCAGGCGCAAGGCCAGGGACCAAACGAAGGCGATGGAGTTGGCGACCTCAACACCGATGGCGCCATCGGCGCAGGGTTGACCGATAGTTGCGCTTTGTGTCATGGACGCCCGCGGGGATCCGGAGGGGCGGGCGGAAATGTCGCAACCCGGCCGGACAGCCGCGATTCCCCGCATCTGTTTGGCTTGGGGCTGAGGGAAATGTTGGCAGATGAGATCACCACTGATCTGCGGAGCACGCGTGATCTGGCCATTGCCCAGGCGCAGCAGAGAAAGAAATCAGTCACCCTGAAGCTTGCCAGTAAAGGTGTGCAATATGGCAGCATCACGGGCAATCCGGACGGATCGGTCGATACTTCGAGGATCGTTGGCGTCGATACCGATCTACGGGTGAAGCCGTTTTTTGCCGAGGGCTCGACGATTTCCATTCGGGAATTCGTGGTGGGCGCATTGCATAAGGAGATGGGGCTAGAAGCTTCGACGGATCCAGATCTGTTGACAGCCAGTGTTGGTGGGCGTGTTGTCACTCCATCAGGCATGGTACTCGACGGATCAAAGGACAAGATCAGCCCGCCGCCCGCGCCGGATGCGCAAAATGGAAACGAAATCGATCCCGCGCTGGTCGATCATCTTGAATTTTACCTGCTCAATTATTTCAAGCCCGCGCACTACCAGCAGAATTCGACCACAGACCATGGACGCGTCGTGTTCCACAAAACCGGATGCGATTCCTGCCACGTCGCAGACATGACAATCAACCACGATCGCCGAGTCGCCGATTTGGAGACGGGTTACGACCCCGTGAACGGTGTATTTAATAGCCTATTTGCGACTGCGAGTACGCTGTATTACACGAAGGACGACGGTAGTGGTCAGCCTCCCCTGAAATTGCCGCTGGGAAATTCCTTCGTAGTGAAAGATATCTTCACCGACTTTAAACGGCATGACTTGGGTACAAACTTCTATGAACGTAACTGGGATGGCACCCTGCAAACGCAGTTTCTCACTCGGCCATTGTGGGGCGTTGGTAGCACAGGCCCCTATGGCCACGATGGCCGCAGCATGACGTTGAACGACGTCATTTTGCGCCATGGTGGCGAAGCGCTGGTGGCCCGCAATGCATTTGCCGCGCTAAAGCCCTACGATCAGGGGAGCCTGATCATGTTTCTAAACTCACTGGTGCTGTTTCCCCCCGACGACACCGCGTCCACCTTGGATCCCGCGGACCCGACCAAGGCCAACTTCCCGCAATATGGGCACGGGAGCATCAAGCTGACGGTACTGTTTAATGATCCTACCGATCTCGAGTAGACCCGGGGGAGGTGATTCGCAAGACCGTAGGGCGTCCGGAGGACAATAGTTGCAAACACTTGCAACTGTTGCAATGTCTATCATCTTGACACACAAGGACAATAGAGCCTTTAATAAGTTCGTTCTTGTGGTGGGGGCCCCTTGTGATGAGACTGAGCGGGTTTGTAAATCCCCCTCCCGGCGGTCTGCTCGCATGTTGAAGTGTTCGCAACAGGGAGTGGATTATATGAGTAATGTTGCGCGGAAGTGGTGGCTTGGGGCTGCTCTCTTGGCGTGTCTGGTGCCTTCTTCCTTTGCTTTCCAGAAAATTAAGGATGATCCGGGTCACGACACATGCAAGCCTGGCGATAAGTGCAGGCAAAACGTGCCGGAGGGTGGCTCGGCTGCGATCTACTTGCTCGGAGCGGGGCTGACTTGCTTAGGGGCAATGTATATTCGCTCGCGAAGCTCTAAACCGAAACTTTCATAACGCAAACGAAGATTAGCCCGCGCCTGGAGACTTAGTCTCGCGACGCGGGCTTTTTTATTCGTAAAGCCGACCAGAGTGCTTAAGAAATCGGAATCTGAACGTTGGAAACGATGTTCGAGTAGCCGCTCTCTTCGTTGCTCGAATTCACCGCCGTTGATGCGTAGCAATAGGACGTTCCGTTCACTACCGACGAGTCTGTGTAAAGAGTGCTCGTGTCGAGCAAGGAGTTGATTTTCGAATACGATCCGCACGACGTCGTGAAGACCGCTCGATAAATGTTGTAGCCGGTGACATCGGATGATGTGCTGGCGTTCCACGATAGGTTGACTGTATGTGTGGACGCGGGCGTGCCAGTTCCTGTCACAGTTTCTGTCGTGGTGTTGGGCTGCGCATTGCTGGTGAATGTAAGCGTTGCACTGACCGCCCCTGCCACCTGTGGGCTGAAGGTTACTGTAAACGGAGTGGTTTGGCCCGCAGGAATGGTCACCGGAAGTGCGAGCCCGCTCACGCTGAATACGGAGTTGTTCGAACTTACTGCCGTGACCGTAACGTTCGCGCCCGTGGCGATCAGGCTCCCGGAAGCGGTTCCGCTACTTCCAGCGACGACGCTTCCGAGATTTAGGGTGGTGGGATTGACGGTCAATTGTCCCGTTGCCGCGGTACCGGTGCCAGACAACGTGATCGTCAAAGTTGGGTTAGATGCGGTCGAAGTGATGGTGACGGTGCCGCTCGCGCTTCCAGCGGACGAAGGTGCAAATTTGACCGTAAAGGTCGTGCTCTGTCCGGCCCCCAACGTCAACGGAGTGCTGATCCCGCTTAGGCTGAAGCCTGTACCGGAAATAGTAGCCTGATTGATCGTAGCGCTAGAACCGCCAGTGTTGGTCACCGTTTCCGACAGAGACTGGTTGCTACCAACGGGTACGCTGCCGAAACTGAGCGTTGTCGGGTTCGCTCCAAGCGTGCCTTGTGAGACCCCTGTTCCAGAGAGCGCGATATTCAGAGTTGGATTCGAGGCATTTGAGATCATACTGATGTTGCCACTCGCGCCCGAGGCGGATGCGGGCGTAAACGTGACGTTGAAGGTTGTGCTCTGACCAGCGTTCAGTGTCAACGGTGTGGTGATTCCGCTAAGGCTGAATCCTGTACCACTTGCTGAGACTTGAGAGATCGTGACACTCGAGCCGCCAGTGTTGGTCACCGTCTCTGAAAGAGACCTGTTGCTGCCAACGGTCACGCTGCCGAAGCTAAGTGTTGTCGGGTTCGCCCCCAACGTACCTTGTGAGACTCCTGTCCCAGATAGCGGGATGTTTAGAGTCGTATTCGAGGCGTTCGAGATGATGCTGATATTGCCACTCGCACCTGTTGCCGCTGCTGGAGTGAACGTAACATTGAAGGTTGTGCTCTGCCCAGCCGTCAGAGTCAACGGTGTCGTGATCCCGCTCATGCTGAACCCGCTGCCGCTAATGCTGGCCTGAGAAATCGTGACGCTCGATCCCCCAGTGTTGGTCACCGTCTCTGAAAGAGACTTGTTGCTGCCAACGGTCACGCTGCCGAAGCTGAGTGTTGTCGGGTTCGCGCCCAGCGTGCCTGGTGAGACTCCTGTTCCAGAAAGCGCGATATTCAGAGTCGGATTCGAGGCATTCGAGATGATACTAATGTTGCCACTCGCACCTGAGGCGGAAGCGGGACTGAACGTGACATTGAAGGTCGTGCTCTGACCGGCATTTAGTGTTACCGGCGTGCTGATTCCGCTAAAGCTGAATCCTGTCCCGCTTGCCGAGACTTGAGAAATTGTGACGCTGGAGCCGCCAGTGTTGGTTACCGTCTCTGAAAGAGACTTGTTGCTGCCAATGGTTACGCTGCCGAAGCTAAGCGCAGTCGGACTCGATCCCAGTGTTCCCTTGGTGACTCCCGTGCCTGTGAGCGGAATCGTGAGAGTTGGATTAGATGCGGTCGACGTGACGACGATGCTGCCTGTGGCATTCGCTGCGGAAGCCGGAGTAAACGTGACTGTGAAAGTCGCACTCTGCCCGGCCGTTAGTGTAACCGGTGCCGTGATTCCGCTAACGTCAAATCCTGTACCGTTTACCGCGACTTGAGAAATGCTGACGCTAGAACCGCCAGTGTTGGTCACCGTTTCTGACAAAGACTTATTGCTTCCAACGATCACGTTGCCAAAGCTTAGACTGCTTGGGCTCGATCCTAGTGCTCCCGATGCAAGACCGGTCCCCGACAAAGCGATGGTGAGGGCCGGATTCGAAGCGTTTGAGATGATACTTACGCTCCCGCTCGCGCTGGCGGCGGACGTCGGCGTGAAAGTTACTGTGAAGGTCGCAGTCTGCCCGGCCGTCAGAGTCACCGGAGCCGTGATCCCACTCAGACTAAACGCGGCGCCACTGATTGAAACTTGAGAAATCGTAACGCTCGTACCGCCCGTGTTGGTCACCGTCTCGGTCAGAGCCTGTTTGCTACCTACGGCCACGCTGCCGAAGTTGAGACTTGCTGGATTCGATCCCAGTGTTCCCAGGGCTATTCCGGTGCCCGACAGTGAACTGGTAAGCGAGGAATTCGCAGCGTCGGATGTGATTGTTAGAGTGCCGCTCGCGTTCCCGCTCGCCTGCGGCGCGAAGGAAACCACCAGAGTCGTGCTTTGCGAGGGATTGAGTGTTAGGGGAAGGCTGATCCCGGTGAGCTGAAATCCCGCACCGCTCACGGAAGCCTGCGAGATATTTACGCTTGACCCACCGACATTCGTGACTGTTACCGTCTGCGACGATTTGGTTCCCACGGTCACGTTGCCGAAATCGTCGCTGGCGGGATTGAGCGTTAGTTGGCCAGCCGAGATCCCGGTTGCGATTCCGGTCAGCGAAATGTTCATGACGGAATTCGATGCGTCGCTATTGATGGAGAGCGTGGCGTCGAAGGTCCCAGCCGTAGTGGGCGTGAACATGATGCTGATCGTGGTGCTCTGTCCTGCGCCGACAGAAACAGGAAGGCTGGGAGTGACAAGAGCAAAAGATTGAGTCGAGATCGCGGCGCTGTTGACGGTGACGGAATCGGGTCCGGAGTTGGTGGCCGTGATTGTCAGCGTTTTGCTGCTTCCCGCTGCAACACTGCCAAAGTCTAAGGTCGACGTTACGAGGGATAGCGAAAGGGTGCTGGCTTGTTTTTGGCCGCCTGAGCCGCCAGCGCTCACACCCTGGCAGCCGATCAAAACCGTGAGGTTCGCCAGAAGAAGCAACGTGATTGCCGCTCTATTGAGATTCTTCTTGAGGGTTGCTCTTGTGGTCTTTTGCATTGTCGGCCGTTGGAGCGTCCCCGACCATTGCAACTGTTCGTACCCCGGGGCGGGCTCATCATGAGTTTGGGGCCGCATATTGAGTTGCGGTAGATGTCCGAGGTACACCCCAGGGACGTTCCGAACGCGCGTAATCAAGGGCGGTTAGGACAATGGCAGAAGGTCGCAGGACAAGCCCTTAGGTTCACCTTTCGTGCGAAGTCCGCAGGGTAATCCGCGCGTGTGTTCGGTTGTCGCTTGTTTTGCGCGGGCTAGGAAATTGGAATCTGCACGTTGGAAACGATGTTCGAGTAGCCGCTCTCTTCGTTACTCGTATTCACCGCAGTCGAGGCGTAGCAATAGGACTTACCGTTCGCTACGGAGGAGTCTGTATAAAGAGTGCTCGTGTTGAGAACGGAATTGATCTTCGAATACGAACCGCACGACGTCTGATAGAGCGCGCGGTAGATGTTGTATCCCGTGATGTTGGATGACGTGCTGGCGTTCCAGGATAGGTTGACCGAATGATTGGAGGCCGCCGTCCCGGTTCCCGTGAGGGTTTCCGTCGTGGTCGCCGGCTGAGCATCGCTATTGAAGGTGAGTACGGCGCTCACGGCTCCTGCGACCTGCGGACCGAACGTCACCGTGAATGGAGCGCTTTGGCCCGCCGGAATTGTAACGGGAAGTGGCAGACCGCCTACGCTGAATACCGAGTTGTTCGAGGTTGCGGCCGTGACCGTGACGTTCGCGCCGCTTGCGGCCAGACTTCCAGAAGCCGTTCCGCTACTTCCGACGACAACGCTGCCGAGACCCAAAGTTGTGGGGGACACGTTTAACTGTGCTGAGGCGGTTGTCCCGGTTCCGGACACGGGAATCGTTAACGTCGCGTTAGACGCTGTGGAAGTGATCGTCACGCTTCCGCTCGCTGCTCCGGCAGATTGCGGGGTAAATGAAACGCTGACAGTTGCGCTCTGCCCAGCGGCCAGAGTCAAAGGCGCCGTAGCGCCACTTAACGTGAATCCGGTGCCGGTAACTGCAATCGCAGAAACCGTGACGCTAGCCCCCCCTGAATTCGTGACCGTTTCTGAGTGCGTCTGTTTATTCCCGACGGTCAACGTGCCGAAGTCTAGACTCTGCACTCCGAGCGAAAGCGCGCCGCTTTGTTGTTGGCCCGAAGCCCCAGTGCTGACTCCTTGGCATCCCAAAAGACAACTCAGGCCGACCACAAGCAATAGGGCCGCTGCTTTCCCGCAAAGAGTCGAAACCTCGGCCGACGGATTCTTTCGCATGATGTCTACGAGCCGTATTCCACCACGTTCTTGCCAACGTCTGGACTAATAAGGCTCAACATCATTCTGCGGGTTGGAACCGTATTGGGAATAGGTTTCGGAGGTACATGGGGAGAATCGGCACTAGGACAATAGAGGGTACTGACGTAAGTGTTGCGAATTTCAGCACTTCGAAGGACCGGCAGCGTGAGTACGAGGTGAGGCACACCTCTTTTACAGCCATGTGATCGTTTGTCCAAATTCTCGTTTTGACTGCGTCCTCTTGGTACCTAGCACCCATCGCCTGTTCGCCGCACACTGAAATCGCCGTGTTCCGGGAAGAGCATTGCACGATTCGGGACACAGCGGCTTCTATCCCCCCAGCCGCGCAGCTCTGGCACGGCGTTTGAGGTCGTGCTGTGAGGAACCTTGGTTCGAAGAATAGCATTCCATTTGAATTTGTTTGTCTCTGCTTGTTCCTTGCAATTTTCTCTCTGTCCTCGACCGCGTTTGCGGGCGGCGGACAACTCATGTTAAATCCTTCAACGATCAACTTTAGCGCCGTTAGCGTTGGCACCAGCCAGACGCAGGCGGTTACTGTCACAAATCCAGGCGGTTCGAAGATGACCGTCACGCAAGCGACTGTGTCAGGAACCGGCTTCACTCTGAGCGGTCCGAACTATCCTGTTACCTTGTCTGGTGGGCAGAGCGCGACCTGTTATGTGACGTTCAATCCGCAGTCGACGAGCAGTGTCAGCGGCAATCTGTCGGTTTGGTACAGCACTCAAAGTAACGGCAAAGGGCATGGTGGCCAAATATCGACCACTTCGACCGTAACGTTGCCGGTGTCGGGTACAGGGGTGGGCACTGGACTACTTACCACAAATCCCACAAGCCTCATATTCGGCAATATTCAGATGGGCAATTCTCAAACCCTTACCGAGACTCTCACGAATTCTGGCGCGGCCAGCCTCACCATCTCGGCGGTCAGCACTACGTCCAGTTTTGTCGTAAGCGGCTTGAGTCTTCCGATAAAGCTGAGCGCGAGTCAAAGTGTGAGTTTTAGTGTCATCTTCTCGCCTACCTCTTCGGGCACGGTCGCCGGCAGCATGACGATCACGTCCAATGCGTCCAACCCAACTGTAAATGTACCGTTATCGGGGACAGGAGTCTCGCAGGGCACGCTGGGGGCGAATCCAACGAGCCTGAGCTTCGGTGGTGTAACCGTTGGAAACAATAAGTCCCTGTCAGAGACCGTGACCAACACCGGCGGATCGAGCGTTACGATTTCTCAAGTCTCCGCAAGCGGCACAGGATTCAGCCTGAGTGGGATTACGGCACCCTTGACCCTGACGGCTGGGCAGAGCGCAACCTTCACGGTCACATTTACTGCAGCATCGGCAACCGGGGCGAGTGGCAATGTCAGCATCATCTCTAACGCTTCGAATGCGACCTTGAACATTCCGCTGTCGGGCACGGGAGTGTCGCAAGGCTCGCTGGGGTCGAATCCAACCAGCCTCAGCTTTGGCAGTGTAGCCGTAGGAAATAACAACTCACTCTCAGAGACAGTGACGAACACGGGTGGTTCGAGTGTCACGATTTCTCAGACCAGCATCAGCGGGAGCGGGTTCAGCATCAGCGGGATCACGACGCCAGTGACGCTGACGGCCGGGCAGAGCGCAACCTTCACGGTCACGTTTACTCCGGCATCGGCAACAGGGGCGAGTGGCAGTGTCAGTATCATCTCTAATGCTTCGAATACGGCCTTAAGCATCCCGTTGTCCGGGACGGGAGTTGCGCCGGGTCAATTGGCGGCGAGCCCAGCCAGTGTAAACTTCGCTAGTGTTCCGGTCGGTAGCACTGTATCGCTCGTTCAAACCTTAACGAATTCGGGCGGTTCAGCTCTAACGATCTCGCAAATCACGCCCAGCGGGGCTGGATTCGGCATGAGCGGAATTGTTCTACCACTTAGCCTGGCGGCGGGACAGAGCACAACTTTCAGTGCAACTTTTGCGCCACAGAGTGGCGGCAGTTTTGCTGGGAACCTCACAATTACCTCCACGGGTTCGAATTCTCCACTCTCCGTGCCTTTGAGCGGCACAGGGTCACTACCTGGTCAGTTGACGATTACTCCTGTGTCCTTGAACTTTGGGAGTGTGATGGTCGGAACGACACAGAGCCAAACGGGTGTGTTGAGCGCGGGAAGTTCCGCAATAACCGTGTCTTCGGTGGGAGTCAGCGGATCTCAATTCTCCGTAGGCGGCATCTCGCTGCCGGTCACGATTGCGGCCGGTAGTAGCGTCTCGTTCCAAGTGGCCTTTGCGCCGCAGACGGCGGGCGCGGCTTCTTCGAACGTCACCTTTGTTAGCAACGCCGCTAATTCTCCCACTGTGCAATCGCTCAGCGGCACCGCGACTGCGCCTCAACACAGCGTCACTTTGTCATGGAACACCAGTACTTCGAGTGACGTGGCGGGATACAACATCTATCGGGGAACAGTTTCCGGAGGCCCCTACACGCGAATCAATTCAACCTTGAATACAGCGCCCTACTATTCAGACAGCACCGTGCAAGCAGGCCAGACGTACTACTTCGTTACGACGGCAGTGGACTCCTCTGGTCTGGAAAGCAGCTACTCCAATCAGGCTCAGGCCGTGGTTCCTTCTCCGTAGTGCATGCTTTCTAAGATCGGCGTGGAAAGCGATTCTGGAAAAGGCCGACCAACCGACCGTAAATTGCGGCCTTCGGTTGGTCGGTCTTCCGGGTAGAGTCGACTGCGCTTCAAGATCGAAGTGGTGATGCCGAGTCGCTAAACGTGATTTTTGGACGCGGCTAGTTCTGCAACGCGAAGGAACTCTTCCAGTGCATGCTGGCGCCTAATGCCCTCATCCCAGGGAACAGAACCTTCGCATCGAAATCGCACGCCGTGTGAGTGCTACAATTCCCTCACGTTGCCCCAAAAGTTTTGTCACCCAGTTCGCGGCAACCTTGGAGAAGCCATTCTTCGAATCGGTACCTTGAAAGACGTCGAACGATTTCAGGAGCATTTGGCGTCTCTTCGAGTCTCCATCCCCTGCGATCCAGAGATCGTGCAGGGGCCAAACTCTCCGCTGCGAATCCCAATCCGCCAAGACCAAATCAAAATCGGAAACCGCATCGCCGTTCAACCGATGGAAGGTTGGGACGGCACCTCAGATGGCTCTCCGAGTGAGAGCACTATGCGGCGTTGGCGCCGCTTTGGCGCCAGTGGGGCCAAATTGATCTGGGGTGGAGAAGCGGTCGCCGTCACACATGAAGGTCGCGCAAATCCCAATCAGTTACTCATTGCGGACCATACCGAAAAGGGTCTGGCGCAATTGCGACGCGAACTGATCCAGGAACATAGGCTTGCAACCGGATCTGAGGACGGTTTGCTGATAGGATTGCAGCTCACGCACTCGGGACGCTTCTGTCGGCCGAACAAACATGACCGACCTGAGCCACGAATTGCCTTTCACCATCCGATTTTGGATCGACGGCTTCGACTGCCTAATGATTTTCCGCTGCTGGCCGAGACCGAGTTGGACGCAATCGTGGAGCAATTTCACACCGCCGCGGCCCGGGCGTGGAAATTGGGATTTGATTTTGTCGACATCAAGCACTGTCATGGCTACTTAGCTCATGAGTTGCTAGCTGCGCACACGCGAGGAGGACCCTACGGGGGAAGCTTCGAGAATCGCACTCGATTCTTGCAGCAAGTTGTCGAGGGAATACGCACGGCTGCGCCGGGCCTTCGCATTGGAGTTCGACTCTCTGCGTTTGATACCGTTCCATTCCGAGATGACCCGGAGCGATCCTCTCCCGGAAAGGCCGAACCTGGAATTCCCGAGTCTTTCGACGCCCTGCTTCCATATCGCTATGGATTTGCGGTGAACGAATCCAATCCGATCGAAGCAGATCTCACTGAGACAGTTCGTTTCCTTTCTCTCCTGCAAGAGTTGGGAATTCACCTAGTGAATCTGACCGCAGGAAGTCCCTATTACAATCCTCACATTCAGCGACCCGCCCTCTACCCACCATCCGACGGATATCAACCCCCGGAGGATCCGCTGATTGGGGTGGCTCGCCAGATGGAGGCGACACGTCTCTTGAAAGAGAAATTTCCCAAGCTGATTATTGTCGGATCCGCATACAGCTATTTGCAGGACTTTTTGCCCCACGTGGCGCAGGCGGCGGTGAGGCTGGGGTGGGTTGATTGCGTCGGTCTCGGTCGAATGGTTCTGACTTATCCTGAGGTTCTCTGGGATGCCACGGAGGGACGCCCGATGCAGCGCAAGCGGATCTGCAGAACCTTTAGCGACTGCACCACGGCGCCGCGCAAGGGACTGCCATCTGGTTGCTACCCCCTCGACGACTATTACAAGCGTTCAGATCTGGCGGAGCGACTGACCGATTTGAAGAAGCAATGACACGTGTGACCAGAAGCGTGGAACGATCCTTCCAACCCGGAACGATTGAAGCTGTCACCAGACAGCAAAAACCGCGTCACAAGGTCTACGGCATTGCCGCGGCCCTTTTGCCGTACCAGACCAGCGGACGAGTCGATGTCGAGTCTTTCCAGAGGCACCTCGTAGCGACGCAGCAAACCCAACTGATCAACGCAGTGAACATGGATACGGGCTACGTGAATCTGCTCACGGAGACGGAAAAGCAAGACGTGCTGTCCTGGACTCGCGACGCTTTGGGAAAGAGTGTGCAGTTTGTCGCGGGGGCCTATATTGAGAACCAAGAGGGCAATGTGGTGTCCCTCTACCATCGGCAACTCGATACTATCGTTAGCTTCGGGGCGTTGCCCATACTCTTCCAGACCGCGAGACTACACGGCAAGTCGGCAAGCGAAAAAGTGGCAACATACGGAGCGGTTTGCAAGGACTATGGAGAGGTCCTTGCATTTGAATTGAGTCCGAGGTTCGCGCCCAACGGCGAGATCTTTGACGAACGCACAGTGCGTGGCCTGATGGAGATTCCCGAATTGAAGGGGATGAAGCATTCTTCTCTCGACCGCCTGCTGGAACTTGATCGCCTTGCCCTTCGCGACGCGCACCGACCGGATTTCCGCATCTTCACCGGAAATGACTTGGGCATCAACATGATCGAATACGGTTCCGACTATTTGCTGGGGCTCGCCACCTTCGCACCTGAAAAGTTTGCGGAGCGCGACCGGCTCTGGGAAACTGGCGATGCCCGCTACTACGAGGTTTCAGACGCACTGCAGTATCTGGGCAACGTTGCGTTCCGCGAACCTATTCCCGCTTACAAACATTCGGCCGCTGTCTTTCTTCGTCTCACCGGCAGAATTCCAACGGATCTCTCCCATCCAAAGAGTGCAATGCGCCCTTCTTGGGAAGCGGAGATATTGCAAGATTGCGCACAGCGCCTGCATCTGGGACGAGTCTCTTGAGGAGCAGTGAAGCGGCGAGGGCTCGGACCTCGCCCCTGTTCATCTACGAAGTTCACCGAAGGATCCTATAAGACTCGTGCCATCTTCAGTGCACCGTTACCTGCACGGTCGCTGTTGTGCGTCCAAATTGGTTGGTTGAAGAGAGGGTATAGGTAGTCGTTGCCGATGGCGTGACCACCACGGTGCCACCTCGCACGGGCCCGGCCTGCGGATTAATGATGTTGTAAGTGCTGTTGGATACGCTCCAACTCAATGTTGCAGGTTGACCTTTCGTTACCGTTGAAGGATTCGCGGAGAAACTGCTGATCGTAGGGGAGGGACCGGTGGGAACGTTCGCGGGAGTGTAGACGGTGCCGGTTTGAACCACTTCGAAATCTGAGGCCGTCACCTGCTTCAAGAGGTTCAGATTGGAGTTATTCCAGCGATTATCAGGTGCGCCGCTCACAAAGATTGCGCTGCCGTTATCCGCAAGAATCAATCCGTATTTCTTCATCGCAGTCAGGATCACTTGATCGTCTGCGGGGAAACTGGAAATATCGAAGCTCGCCTTGAGGCGAAGCCGAAGACCCATGGGCGGAGCATTGGGATCGATTGTTGTTGACGCCCAGTGTGTAGCCGGAAGCAGAAAGGCTTTCTGCGTCGTTGGCACGGTGAAACGCAGAGCATGATTGATGGCGCCGGCCGCGACCTCGTCGTAGCGCGCGAGGCCTGCAAAAACGGGCAAGCCAGCTGCATCCGCCGAAGTCCATGTGTAGGGGCGTTGTTCGTTGATCGTCATATCCCAGACGTCAGCGGCGTCCGCGCTCCACTTTCCGTTCTTGACGCCGGCGCGATACAGCTCATAGAGCCAGCATCCGTCTTTTTCTAGGACCAGCACGTGACGGTCGCCGTTCCCCGGTTTGGGGTAGCCTTCGATCAGCGCATTGGGAGGAATTGGCTTAGGTCCTGGATCACTCTCATCCGCGTAAGCTCCAACATTGATTGCGACCTTTGCTTGGCTCCCACCTACGACTTGATAGGGAATACCAAGCGTCTGATTGTGAAAGGTCCCGGCCCCAAAGTCTGGATGCAACGTCACCGTGCTCCCGATGAAATTAATGTAATTCGCTGAATTAGGATCGACCGGCGCGCTCGAGATGTCGGTGTTCCATAAACTGCTGGATTGGAATGGCACAAAGCCATTTAGGCTCGTGAGTTGCCCCACTGTCATTCCGCTGCAGGTTCCGGCTTGAGAAAATGCGTTGCCGGAAAGAACGGCCGTAACGGCGAGAATAAAAACGATCGACCGACTCGAATGATGTCCCATACGTCTCCTTAATGGCTACTGAAAGCAGTTGAGATTGATAGTTGCGTGTGAAACTGAGACGAGATGGCACAAAAAAGAGAGAAAAACCGGGCGCAACCGGCACCAGCAACATCGTTGAGCAGTGTATCATCGCAATCTCAGCGACCGGTTGGTTTTGTTTGCTATTCGTGAGTGAATACCTTATAAAAACGACCGTATGCGAAAACGAAGAGCAATTTCCACAGATGAAAACTGGCATGAACCTCGATTTCTTAGCGCATACGCAATACGATGAGTAATCTGGCGTCAATGCGCCTTCGATTGACTGATGGAGCTTCCGAAACGGACTTTCCATGGGACATCCTCTTCTAGAACTGAAAAGCAAAACAGCAGTTGTCATCGGCGGGACCAGCGGGATTGGATTAGCCCTGAGTCGAGGTTTGGCTCAAGCTGGGGCGAATGTTGTGCCCACGGGACGCCGCGAGGAACAAGCGCGCGCCGCCGCATCCATAGTCGAATCGCTGGGGCGGAAATCCCTCGCTACCCCTTGCGATGTAACCGACAATTCGAGTGTCGAGCGTTTGCTGAAGGTTGCTTGCGATGCCTTCGGGAGTGTCGAGATCCTAGTCAATTGTGCCGGTCGTACCAAGCGAGCGCCTACCCTCGAGTTCGCGGATGAAGATTGGGATGCCATCGTGGAGACGAATCTGACCGGCACATATCGTGCCTGTCGCATCTTTGGACGTCACATGGTCGAGCGCCGCTACGGACGAATTATCAACATCGGGTCGCTGTCGTCATTCGTAGGGCTTTACGAGGTTGCGGCCTACTGCGCCAGCAAAGGCGCGGTCGCATCTTTGACCAAAGCACTTGCGGTTGAGTGGGCGCAGTTCGGGGTCTGCGTCAATGCGCTGGTGCCAGGAGTCCTTCGCACCGACCTCAATGCAGCCCTGCTAGACGGGACTGAGCGCGGCCGCGAATTTTTGCTGCGTACTCCAATGAAGCGCTTCGGAAAGACCGATGAATTGGCGGGTGCCACAGTCTTCTTGGCCTCAGATGCAGCGAGCTTCGTAACCGGCCACTTGCTGGTGGTAGACGGCGGCATTCTGGCCAGTGGCGTCAATCAATGACACTCTGTGGCAAGAGTCGACGAATGAGGAACATTGTCATTCTCGTATTCCTGGCGGCGTGCATTTCGTCGGCTGCCGCATCCAACGCTCCTCCTGCAGACGCGTTTCGCGTACTTCCTCATCCAGGGAAAGAAGCGCCGGTGATCACGCCATATCTGCAATATCAGGTAGACATAGCTTGGAAGCAGGATGAGCAACGCCTTCAAACATGGCGAGGCATTCGAACCGAAGCAGATTTGTTGGCCGTGCAACGAACCCTCGAAGAACGTCTTCTGGCCATGCTAGGCGGCCTTCCGAAAGAGAGAACCCCTCTCCACCCTCGAATCACAGGAGCGATCCAGATGGATGGCTTTCGAATCGAGAAACTGATTTTCGAGAGCCTGCCCGGACTATATGTCTCGGCCCTCGTATACGTGCCTGAAGATGGCAACAAGTCTCATCCGGCGATTCTTGTCCCAGCGGGGCACGCTGCAAATGGCAAGGTTCATTACCAGGCACTTTGTCAGCGACTGGTGCAGCGCGGGTACTTCGTCATTTCGTGGGACCCAGTCGGCCAAGGCGAACGCAGCCAATTCTGGGACGCAAAAGCTGGCAAGAGCCGCTACAACCTCATCTGCGCGGAGCACGCGATCTTGGGGAATCTAGCGTATCTCTCTGGAACGAATCTCGCGCGCTGGGAGATTTGGGACGGCATTCGCGCGGTGGACTATCTTTTGACGCGGTCCGAGGTCGATCCTGAGCGCATTAACATTACGGGCACGAGCGGGGGCGGATTTCAGGCCGTCCACATCGCAGCGCTGGATCGTCGGATTAAAGTCGCGGCGCCTTCGTGCTATATCACTGCACTCCCCATGCGTATGTACAACCGAATATTTCAAGATCCCGACAGCGATCCTGAACAGGATCTCTACGGAATGGTCTCGAACCAGGTCGACAATGCCGGGCTCTTGCTAATGATGTATCCTCGCCCAGTCTTTGTCTCTGCAGGGGTGCTCGACTTTTTTCCGATTGCGGGTGCGCACAAGGCGGTTCGTGAAGTTTCGGAACTCTACAGCATGTTTCATCACGCGGACCGCGTCGGAATGACGGAAGGTTACCACGCCCACGAATATTCCCTTGAGAATCAAGAAGCGGCGATCGACTTTCTCGATCACTTCAACGGGCTGCCTGCAAGGCGCGGATTCGCCCCGATTAAAGAGCTCGACGAGAAGACCCTGCAGTGTACGAAAACCGGCCAGATAATGATCGAGTTTGAGGATGCGCGCTCTCTTCCGGATCTGATCCGTGAGTATTATGTAGAGCACAAGAGCTTGCTGGCGCCAACGCTCCAGCAAGTCTACAATTCCTCCCTCCACCCTCGCGTCGACTCATGGTCTGTTTCCGAATTTCGGGGAGAGATTCCTGGTACAGAAGAGATTCGATGGGAAACTCGAGGAAGCTCGCAAGTTGAAGGCGTCACCATTGAGAAATATCTCCTTCATCACAGCCGATATCTAGAAATGCCACTCCTCTACATCCGCAAGGCGGATGGCGGTCAGCGCCCTGTGCTCTTGTGGCTCGGGGAAAACGGAAAAGCTACGGCCAAGGACTGGTCCAGCTTGATGAAATATCTGAACGCCGGTTATGACGTTGTCTCCTTCGATCCTCGCGGGCTGGGCGAAACGCGAATGCCATACAAAGCCGCGTCACCCGACGATCCCGCGTTGGCGCGATTAAATTTCGATGAAGCGTATGTCAGTCCCATCTCCGGCGTACTCGCCGGCTACGTCTACAATTCGATCTTGACCGGAAGGCCATACTTTTTGCAGATGATTGAGGATGCAGAGATTGCTACTCGTTTCGTGCAGTCGAAAGTAGACTCTAGAGCGCAGATCACAGTTGTGGGAACAAACAGCGCATACACGCTCGCCAGCGCAATTTCAGAGACTCTGCCTGGGGTCAAGCTTCTCCCGTCCGAAGGCCAAATCATCAGGTGGTCTGAATTGGTGAATGAGAAAACCGAACTGTGGCCCATCCAGTATCTGCTCCCTGGTGGAGCGTACATTCATTGAGCGTGCCCCTCTCTCGATTCGCAGAGGTGGTAAGCAAACAACTCACTGAGATGAAACAACCGGCAAGATGAGCGCCGACGGACGATCGGCATCATGAAAGAGGGTATTCGTCGCGGGCACCATTTTCTGCGAGGATGCATCGCCGCCAGTGTTCAGATTTCGATCAAAACGTGGAAAGTTGCTGCTGCTGATCTCGAGTCGCAGTCGATGCCCTTTACGAAAGAGGTTACTGGTAGACCACAAGTCGATCGTGAATCGATAGCTCTGCCCCGGCTTCAACGCGGAAGGCCGTTCTTGAGAATCACGATACCTTGCCCGGATGATTCCCTCAGTCAGGTTCTGTGCGAACCCATCGGGCCAAACATCAACGAGTTTGGCGGTGAAATCAGTGTCCACGGCAGAGGAACTGGCGAATAGTTCAGCCGTTACTGGTCCAGTCACTTCGAAGTCCTGATCCAAAACCGGGGTTGAGTAAATCAGAACATCATCTCGTGCCTCCACCTGACGCTGGTTGCGAGCCCCGGGCTCGAGATGGGACGAGTCACAGCATAGCGGGCCCCCAACCGTGGGCACAGGTTTCGCCGGGTCGTAAACATAATGATCAGAAGACTCGGAATGCGGTGCAGACGAGGAGAGCGTTCCGTCTCCGCCGGCAGAATTGGCTTTGCCACCGGAATGTAGGAAATAGCGCAGTTGCCGGGCGCGCGGTAGTGGCCAATCCATTTCATTGCGCCACTGATTGGCCCCCATCACGAAGATTCTCACGGGTTCTGGAGAAGAGAAGTCGTTGGCTACATTCTTGAAGAGATGCTCATACCAGTTGATGATGACGTCTTCTTCCTCAAAGGGAGCAGACGGCCCGAAGTCTACGTCTCCAATTTTCTGAGCCGAGCCGGCGTGCCCTCCGATGGTTACGAGTAGCCGCTGACCGCGACGCGCCTCTTCGCTTCCACCGTGCATTTTGACCCCAACATAGTTGCGCAACGACCCGCCCTGGAAAATGTCGTACCATGCCGCGACCGTCAGCATAGGAACTTTGATGTCTGCGAAGTGTTCTTCAATCGACCAGTTCTTCCAGTACTCGTCATAGTTGGGATGAGCCAACCAATCGACAAAATAAGGAGCCAGCGCATGCGTTAAAGCCTGATCCGGCGAGTTTGGAGGTAACTCGAACAGGGGATATTCAGTGAGGGGCAGCTTCCAAATTCCATTGAGCGCGTTCGTCTTGCTGCGGACGACGCGGTTGAGCGTGTCCTGCGCCAGACCCGAGGTCCACGATTCATTGAACCATTGTTCGAATGCTCCACCTTGATAGGTCCATCCATCGTGATAGTTGCTGGCCGTTACGATGGGGCAGATGCCGGCAAGATGAGGCGGTTGCGAAATCGCCGCCAGCATCTGTGTTGCTCCCACGTAGGAACCCCCAAACATTCCCACTCGCCCATCCGAATAAGGCAAAGATGCCGCCCATTCGATTGTGTCGTAGCCGTCGCTGGATTCGTGTTTGAAGGGGTACCATTCGCCGTCAGATGTATAACGTCCGCGAACATCTTGCACGATGACGACGTAGCCGAGTCCCGAAGCCCTTAACCCGAAACCGTTCGACCCGGTTTTGTCATAAGGCGTGCGCTCCAGGAGAATTGGGTATTTACCTTCCTTCTTCGGACGATAAATGTCGGCGCGCAGGATTGTTTCATCGCGCATTTTGACCTGCGCGCCATGTTCAACAATCACTCCGTCTGTTTCCGCTGCGCGCACACATTGCGCAACAAAGAATACGAGCGAGTACGCTACGGCGAAAACACTTGTAGAAAGAATCCCGCGAAAAGAAGACATTTCCGGCTCACCTATCTTGGAATCGACAAATACGGCGTCCTGTTCATTCCTCTGAACCCACCAATTTGAGCAGACCAAATTTCTCGGGTACATGAAAGCTTTTGCTCATGGGCGGCTGCCATGTTATCTCGTGGAGGTGCTCCGGAGGTCCTTGGCCACGAAACAGATTTAACCTCAGAGTGTTGCCCGGAGCGGCCGGCCGCGAATCAATGGCCTGGAGCGGGATGCGCATTGCGCCATACCAGATACGTTTCTGGCTGTCGATTTTGGCGGCGACCTCAAATCCTGAGTTCCATTTCCATCCATCTTCGTGATGAAGGTCGTGCAGATTGATGTCCAAATCGACCCACTCGCCTTGCGGGGAAAGTTCGAATTCCTTGTACCGTTTGATATCCGAGAAGTTGGAGCCGATGAACGCCTCCGCGACATCCCAGTTCCACAGTTCGTTCGTTTCCTGGAGGGTATTCGGTTCTGGCTTCAAATGCAGTTGTTCGTAAGGGCAGATGAAGAGGAAGTAAAGGTTGCTTTTCGTCCACCGCGAGCGGACCTCAGTGCGGTATTCCGGGACGGGCTTTCCAAACGAATCTTTCTCCATGTACACAGGCCGCGCCGAGTTCCAGAAGGGCGAAGCCGGCTCAAGGTCCAACGCTGCATCTTCTTTAGCAAACGTGCTCTCTACCACGGCTTGTCCCACAACGAGCGTTGAAAGGCTACCAACCAGCAAGGTCATGAAAAAGTTAGCGAAGCCATTCATCCAAGTGCTCCTGTACGAACGAGTTGTCTTGCAAGTGTGGATACGATCGGCACACCCGGTCGATTTCTTCCATCTGGCCCGGCGAAAGGTCCTCGTTTGGATCGAGACACCAGCGTCCTTCCAGCAAACCTTGGCGCCGCAAAATCTCATGAATTCCCGGAACGCATCCACGAAACTGGTGCGCAGGATCGAAGATTGCAGCGTTGGCATCCGTGATTTGCTGGGCAAGAGCCAGTTGCTCCCTCGGGATGACGTCTGAATCGCTTTTCACCAGTGCGAGATGTGAAACCGCGGTCTTTGTCCACACAGCCCAATGCCCAAGCAAACCGCCGACGATTCTTATCGGCCGGTTATCAAAGTGAAACGTCGTGAGCAAATCGTTCAAGATGTTGTCGTCGTTCCCGGTATAAAGCGCGACATCAAGTGCGCGCCCCGAGTGAGCCAGCGCCCGTACCACTTCGATCGTTTGATACCGATTAAAAGGTGCGATTTTGATTGCAACCACGTTCTCGATCTCAAGGAACCGACACCAGAACTCGTACGGTAATATGCGACCGCCGACCGCGGGTTGCAGGTAGAATCCGACAACCGGAATGACCGAGGCAATCGCTTGAGAGTGCTCAACAAGCTCACGAATTGTTGCGTCACGTAATGCAGCGAGACTTAACAATACCGCGTCATAGCCCAACCCGCGCGCCAATTCTGCTTCAGAAACCGCTTGTTGCCGCTTCCCGCAAACTCCGGCAATCTTGACCACCTCGCGGCCACCAGTTTCTTCCATCGCGAGCCTCAGGACCGGCTCGAGCAATCCAAATTGCGGATCTCGTATTTCGAACTGCGTCGTGTGAACCCCGACTGCGATACCTCCCGAGCCGGCCGCAAGATAATATCTGGTTAAAGCCCGCTGGCGCCGCTCATCCAGCTTGCGCTGGCTGTTAAGCGCAAGAGGATGCGCGGGAATCACCAGACCAGACCGTAGTTTCTCGCGCAGGTCCATTAGAACTTCCCGTCCCGCGTTTGGAAATGAGTCGGCTTGTTCAACGTCACTCCGCCGTCGCGAACCCAGCTTGCAATCAATTCGATCATTTCCGCAGGGTTCACCGTCGGAGGGCCGAACAGAGTGCCCGCTTTTTCGGCATTGTTGAGCAACGCGGTCGAACCCTCGGCCTCGGGCCCAAACACCGGTTCTATGCCAAAGTGCTGGCCAAATGCCATTGCCACGTCACGCACTGAAAGAGTCTCGGGTCCGGTGATATTCAACACAAAGGGCGGCGACTGGCAGTGAGAAAACGAACGCAGGCACCAGGAATTAGCATCCCTCTGCCAGATGACATTCACATATGGCATGCTCAGCGAGATGGGACGGTGCTCGAACACGGCTCGCCCAATGTCCACGAGTACTCCGTAGCGGAGTTCAACGGCATAGTTCAGCCGCAGTAGCGTTACGCGCGTGCCCCACCGTGCCGAGCCACTCTCAAACATTCGCTCGCGACCAAGCGCAGATTGCGCGTACTCTCCAACAGGCCCAACCGATGTCGATTCAGTTGCCCCGCCTTCAGAAACTGAACGTAAGGGATAAACATTGCCAGTTGAGAAGGCCACGATGCGAGATTTGCGATAGCGTTCCGCGACCAACCCAGGCAGGAAAGTGTTCATAGACCAAGTCAAGTGTTCCGACCCTGAGGTTTCGAACTTGCGGGCCGCCATGAAAATAACATTGGGAATATCCGGCAGTTTAAGGAGTGCGCTTGTTTCCAGTAAGTCGCAAGTGATGGTCTCAATCCCTTGAGCCTCTAGTTGATCGGAAAGGCTGGCATTGCTGAACCGGGCGACGGCTAAAATGCGAATCCGAGTTCCTGCCAGATCTGCGGCCCGACGTGCCAATCGCGCCAAACTCGGCCCCATTTTTCCGCCCACACCCAGAATCAACAGGTCGCCGCCCAATGCGGCCATTGCGGCAGCGTCAGCATCTGTTGGGCGCGAGAGCTGCTCTTCCAGTTCTGATAAGTTATTGATCATCATCAACCCGACTCAACCCAGTTCAAAACCTGCGATTGCATAAATCAGTGCTTCCTGAACCTGCAAGTCCTTGCCCCGCACCATGCGTTGCAGGTGTCGTGAGGTGCTGAATCCAAGATCTCGGGCGATTGCCACAGCGTTGGAGTTCCGAGGAAGCAGATCCCATGCCCATCCCCGATCCTTCCCGTTTTCTAATGCTTGCTCCACAAGCTTCCGTGCACTCTCTGGCGCATCACACACGGAGGGCCCTAGGTAATCACTGTTACGCCCCGGTCGCGTCATCATGTACGAATTCCCATTAAGTTGCGAGATCCCGCGTCGACCTAACCAGTGCAATAATTCAGATCGGTCCACTCCAAATGCGTGTTGATCAGCAGTTCGACAATCCTCAGGCAGTAGAACCTTTACGCGAGGCATCGCGACGCCAGCGTCTTCGGATGCCCGCCGTGACCATCGTTCCACCGGTTGTTCACAACGGAATCCCATTTGTTCGTAAAGAGGTTGGCCTTGATCAGTAGCGTCCAGCTTCACCGTTTCGATCCCCAACTGATCGGCATGGTTTAGAACCTCAGTCAACAACCGCTTCGCGAAGCCTCGACCGCGATACGGTTCCTTGGTCAAGACCATTCCGATCCAAGCCAAACGTCGACCATAACGAATCAGCGTTGTCGTGGCGGCTAGTTCACCGTCAACGGCGATTGCGAAACATGCATCGGGCGACAGATCGATCAGCAGACGCCAATCTTCAATCGTTTGATTCCAGCCGGCCTGCTCCGACAATTCCACCGCTTGCGGAATATCGCTAGCCTCCAACCTGCGCACGACAACGCTGGTAGAACCGGTCATGGCTCGTATCTCTCCCGGAACCAGCGAGTGAAGTGCGGCAGAGCAATCTCAGCGTCTGCGATCTCCGGATGCCACTTTTTTTCCCATTCAAATGAGACGAATCCGCCATATTTTATTTGGCCAATTGCGGCTCGAACCTCAAGCAGAGGGAATTCTCCGTCACCGGCAAGAGTGGGTGTCAAGCCGACAGCCCTCTTATAGAAGTCCTTGAGATGCACGTGGCGAATGCGCGCGCCCAGTTGTACTGCTCCATCCTGGGGAAGCTCGCCAGATTCAATAAAGCAGTTTGCTGGATCCCATACGACTCCGATTTTCAATGACTGCGATTCCTGCAGTATTTCTTCGGTCGCGGCGGCGCTGGCAAAATCGCCATGAGTCTCCAGCCAGACTCCAACACCACTTGCGGAGGTGCGGTCAGAGAGCTCGCGGATCGAGTCGGCAATCCAGCGCCGAGTCGACACTAAGTCAGCTCCAGGCTGAATTGCTTCTCCGAAGACTCGGATCCCAGGAGCTTGCAATGACGCGGCCAGATCCGCCATGCGCTCGCCTTCTTCCACCCATCGCGCCCGTTCCTGTGCGTCCGGCGAATGGAATCGGCAACTGGTATCGACGCAGGAAATGGCTAGTCCATGATCCGATAGGACTCGCTTGGTCGCCGTGAGTTCGCATCCGCGAAACGCCGGCAACTTCCAGAGCGAGTCCTCGTTTTCAACAAATCGCAATTCAATGCCGTCATAATGCGCTGCGGCGGCAATCGCAATGATCTGCTGCATCGTCCAGTCGGGACAGGCGAGCGTGGAGAATGACAATTTCATAGCTACGTCATCCGCTCGAGCATCGCTGCGGTCACGCGGTTCTTGACTCTTTTCCCGTTAAAGAAGCTCTCCAGATCATCCATAACGACGTCAGCAATGTCGTGCCGCACGCAGCGATTGCTGGCCGCGACGTGTGGTGTGATGATCGCTCCCGGCATGGTGCGCAAAGGATGGCCGATTGGCAGGGGTTCCAACGGATCGGTGACGTCGAGAGCACATCGAAGCCTGCCGCGGCGCACCTCCTTAGTCAGGGCTTCGAGATCAAGCAAGCCTCCGCGAGCGATGTTGATCACAACGGCGCCCTCCGGCAATTCTGCGAGTCGCTTTCGGTCCAGAAGGCCCCGCGTTGTGTCGGTCAGCGCAGCAGTCAACACCAACAGATGTGCCCGCCTCATCAAAGGAGTAAGGTTCGAAAATCGAACAGGGAATTGAGTGGCTAGCGACTTGGGAACGTAAGGATCGTAGACCAACCATTGCAGTTGGAAGCCGCGCATCAGATCTACCAAGGCGCGACCAATCCTGCCAAACCCTATCATCGCTACTTCACGACCGATCAGCGATTCCGTTGAGCCATGCAAGTGCAAATCTTCATAAATGCGGTTTGATCGCGTGCGAAGTTCGTCCCGATAAAGATCCAAATTGCGAGCGCTGTAAAGGAGCAGTGCCGCACCCATCTCCGCTGTCGCACGGGCCATGGGCACAGGCGCAGTCGTGATCGTGATGCGATCGAACAAGGGAAGGGAGAATCGCGATTTCACCTCACCGCCACAGTGGGCAATGATCCGCAGGTTTGGCGCGAAATGGCGGAGGTCCTCAGAGAAGCGAGGCGAATCCCAGGTTGTGATCAGCGCGTCGGCTGTCTTCAGCTTGCGCCTGAAGGCAGCGGTAACCGTCCGGGCCCCCTCTCGACTCCACCGAAATCGCTGGGACAACCGCCGCTGTTGCAAGGGAGAGAAAAAAGATGCGAACAGATCCTGTCCCGCGCAGACGATGAGTTGCGGACGCGACATCCCGCACAGTCTAACATCGTTTTACGATTCATTTCGTTTAGTGTCTATTAACTTCTCTTTTTCTGGGAAACGCAGTATAAGAACTGGGCGGAGTCCAGCCGAGATGAGCAGCGTAAACACGGTCGACTATGTGGTGATCGGCCTGTATGCGTTGCTGATGATTGTCGTCGGGCTCTATGTAGTGCGCTTCAATCGCGGAGCGGCGGAATACTTTCGAGGAGGAAGCCGCGTTCCCTGGCTAGTAGCTGGCCTTAGCTGTTTCATGTCCGGCTTTAGCGCGTGGACGTTCACAGGTGCCGCCGGAGTCGCTTACCGGGCGGGAATTGCCGCGACTGGACTTTATATTGGCAACGCTTTGAGTTTCCTGCTTGGATATTTCGTATTCGCCCAGCGCTGGAGGCGAAGCCGAATTACAACTGTGATGGAGTACTTGTCTGGACGTTTTAACATTGCTACTCACCAGACCTTCTCTTGGACCACGATCGTGTTTCAACTGTTTACCAGTGCCAGCACGCTGTATGGCCTGAGCCTGTTTGTCTCCTCGGCAACGGGCTTTTCCGTAACTTGGACCATCGTCGGAGCGGGTGCACTCATTATTTTCTATTGTGTGCTGGGTGGTTTGTGGGCAGTCGTGGTCAGCGACTTCTTGCAGGCTTCTATCCTGATGCCCTTTTGCCTAGTACTGGGTATCATCTCTCTGACACGCGTGGGTGGCGTTACTGGCCTGCTGCACTCGCTACCTCCGGAGATGAAGACCTTGCACGTGTCGGGCGAATTTGGATGGCTCTACATCATTTCATGGACCATCATGGTTTCGTTCGGATACAACACCAGCGCCATGGCGCAGCGCTACTTCAGTGTCGACAACGAGCGCTCTGCTCGCAAGGTAGCTCTTCTGTGCTGTGGCCTGTTCTTTGTCGGCGCATTTCTGTGGTTTATTCCGCCCATGGCAATGCGCGTCATTTATCCCGACCTGCGCACGGTTTGGCCTTCTCTGGCAAACCCAAGTGAGGGCGCGTATGCGGTCGCCAGTTTGACCTTGCTGCCGCACGGTCTGATCGGCATCATGCTGGCGGCAATGTTTAGCGCCACCATGGCTAATCTGTCTGCACAGTTCAATCTAAAATCAGCGATTCTGTCGAAGGACCTCTATCAAGCCTTGCTCCGAAAGGACGCCGGAGATCACGAACTACTGATCGCTGGTTGGGTCACAACGTTCTTCGTTGGCGGTGCGACAACCCTGATCGCCGCCATCATGGCAGGCAGTGGACAGAGCGTTTTTCAGATTATGCTGACATTCAACACGATCATGTCATTGGCCTATGGGCCGCCCGCCTTGCTGGGCTTGGCTATTCGTCGAACGCCACCGTGGTCGGGTCTTGCCTCGTTCGCGGTTGGTCTTATTCTTGGCATCCTGGGCGCATTTCATTATCACTGGTCGCTCATCCAGCAGGTCGCTTATATCATCCCGTCATCGTTCGGGATCTTTTTTCTAAGCATGCTGTTTGATCGGGGAGACACGCCGGCACGTGCGCGACTCTTCAAGAATCTGAACACTCCGATCGACGTCGTTACGGAATTGAAAGACTCCCCGGATTTCACTGTTCCTGTTTTTCGCTTCCTAAGCCGGACCATCGCGTGCATTGGCCTATTGAGCCTTTTGCTGATGCTCGCTGCTCCGGCGGACCAGCGACTGACGGTCTTGTTGTTTTCCGGCTTTACTTTGCTGGTCGGAGGGTCTTTGTATCTGGTGAGAGGCAGCGCCGCTGCCGGTGAAAAGCCTGCGGTGAGCAACAGTGTAGTGACTCTGGGATCGAAGCCTGATTAAGAATTCTCAATTTTAATGATTCGTCTGGGACTCATTGGTTGCGGGGAACACTCGGAAAGCGGACATGCTACCCCTCTGGCTCGTTATAAGAGTTTGCATCCTGCTGATATCGAGTTAACCGCAGCTTGCGATCTCAATTTAGATCGCGCCCAGCTGTTTTGCAGAAGCTATGGTTTCATGCACGCCTACCAGGATCTCAATGAAATGTTGGGACGGCATAGCTTGGACGGCTGCATCGCCGTCGTTCCTGTCGAGCGAATTTCCGAACTTGGTATCAAGTTGCTGCATCTAGGTCTACCTTGCGTCATCGAGAAGCCGTTGGGTGCCTCACTTGGGGAAGGCAAGGCGCTGCTCGAGGCGACCAGGGCAACACACACACTCAACATGGTTTCCGTAAACCGCCGGTTCATGCCTTTTCTCAGCCGAGCGCAGGAATGGGTTCGCGTTGCAGGACCTCTTCGTTACGTGCGATGCACCATGACGCGAAACGCGCGCCGCGAACCCGAGTTCCTTTGGGCGACCGCGGTTCATGCGGTCGATGCACTGCGGCACATAGCGGGCGATGTTGCAGACGCCAGTATTCGAGTTCTGGGTCCGACCTCCAGAACTCCGAAGTGGTACGCCATCGATTTTCATTTTCAGAACGGCCTTTCCGGACGCCTCGACGTTCTTCCGACTGCGGGAATGCTTGAAGAAACTTACGAACTCATTGGTGAAGGCTTTCGTGCGGTAGTAACCGGCCCCTTTGGGCCTGAACGGGGATTGCATTGTTTTCGCGATAATCGCGTCGAATTGGCAGAGTGTGCTTCCGACCAAACACCCGAGGATGTCCTGAACGGATGCTTTGACGAAGCCGCCGAATTCATCAGTGCTCTCGTCAACAATAGACCGGCCCGTCCTTCGATTGAAGAGGTATTTCCTTCCATCGAACTGTGCTTCGAAATGGCAAAAACCTTATCGGAAGAGCGGAGCAATACGACGCCGGCGAAAATCTGACTGCGGAGGTATTTTGACGTGGTGATTAAATGCTTCAACGACAAACGCGAGATGGCAACCGCCGCAGCCGATCAGGCCGCCGCGATCTTACGCGAAACAATTCAGACGAATGGAAGGGTTCGTCTCATCGCGGCCACCGGCGCTGCCCAATTTGAGTTTCTTGAGATTCTTACCAGCCTTCCGGGAATCGACTGGCAGCAGGTCGAAATGTTCCACCTGGATGAATACATTGGCCTTCCTGCTTCGCACCCGGCCAGTTTCTGCCGCTTTCTAAAGGAGAGGTTGATCCAAAAGGCGGGAATTAAGAAATACTTCTTGCTCAGCGGTGATCAGGATCCGGCGGATGTCATTCGCCGCGTGGGGCAATCTCTGCTCTCTGCACCCATTGATTTGGCTTTCGTAGGTATTGGAGAAAATGGACATCTCGCATTCAACGACCCTCCCGCGGATTTCGAAACGGAGGAACCTTATCTTGTCGTTACGCTAGACGAAGCTTGCCGGCGCCAGCAGCTTGGTGAGGGTTGGTTCGCCACCCTCGCAGATGTACCGCAACGCGCCATCTCCATGAGTATCCGCCAGATCCTGAAGACGAAGAAGATCTTGTGCATCGTCCCCGACGCCCGCAAAGCCGCCGCGGTGAAGGCGTGCTTCGAAGGCGAGATCAGTCCCTTGGCCCCGGCATCTATCTTGCGTACCCATCCGAAGACGACGGTGTACGTGGACATCCATTCCGCGGCTCGCTTACGTCCCGAAACCCTTACCTCACTGTCCGCGCCCTGACGAGTTTCCAGGACTCGATCTCAGAGTAGACGACCGATGATTTTGAATCGCCTCGGAATCTTCAGGAGGAATCTGCGTGTTTTGCACTCGCGCAACCGCGCTTGTCTGTTTTCAAATCCAATCCAGCAAGGCCCTTGCGTTTTGTTTCATATTGTTTTTCATTTACTGTTCTTTGTTTACTTTTAATATCTGGTGTGATAAAAGTTCGGCGAACGGAAACTCACCGCAACTAATGGAGTACGGTTTATGAGATCGGTGATGCGCTTCGCACTCTTTCTTCTCTTCCTTCCAGCATTAGGAACAGCCCAATTTTCATTCGCACAAGGAACCGATCTGGGTACGATCGTCGGTGTTGTGACCGACACGACGGGTGCTGTCGTGCCCAATGCGAAGGTTGTTGTTCTAGACCTTGACACGAATACACCGCACGAGACTAAGACGAATGCGCAAGGGGAATACCGTGTATTTGCTTTGAATCTTGGCGCGTATCAAGTCGTGATTTCAGCACCGGGTATGACGACCGCGAGAATCACCCGCGTCCGAATAAACGGAAGCGATACCGTAAGTGCCGACGCTGTTCTGAAGGTGTCAGCGGCAGCGGAGTCGGTCGAAGTAACCGCCGATGCGCCTCTTGTCGACAGCGAAGATCAAACCATCAGCGACACCATCACGAGTCGCGAGGTGATCGAACTCCCCCGCGACAGTCGCGACGTCTACTCGTTTCTATATTTGAACCCCAGCATCACCCAGTCAGGCACAGACGGTTCGTTCAAATTTCTCGGGGCGCAAAGCTACGGTGCCAGTTTCTCGCTGGATGGGCAGCGTTCCAATGGCGGCATCTTCGGCGAGCCTACCGCCAGCCAGCCTTCTCTTGAGGCGGTTGGGGATATTAATGTCCTTTCGAATGATTTCAGCGCAGAATATGCCGGCATTGCGAATGTGCGCGTAACGACCAAGCGCGGAGGGGCGGGATATCACGGGTCGGCTTTTTATAACAACAAGAACTCGGCGTTGGCTGCTTGGACAGTACAGGACCTGATCGGCAAAGCCAATTTTGCTCCCACGCCGTTTCAAAGCACATACCCCAATCCGTATTTCAATTTTAATGACATCGGTGGCTCAATCGGAGGCCCAATTCCGGGCTTGAAGAAAACTTGGTTTTTCGCGGCCTATGAGCGGAACTGGGCGGTACAGCCTCTCATCGTTCAGTCGAATACGCTTCCCCACCCGAGTATGTGGGGCGGTGATTTCTCCATGGTCGAGCCGAGTATCCAGCCGACGATACCCGACAGCGTCTATGCAGGCCTCACACCAGGAGAAATAGCGAGCGACACGACAGTTTTTTGCGATGATAGTACCCCTCCCGTATGCACGAATCGTTTCATTCAGATTCCCTCACGCTTGCTGAATCCCACCGTTCAGAAGATGATTGGCACGTATTTTCCGCATATTGGCCTGAGCGCACCGATCAATCCCTCCACCGGTTACGTTGGTCAAGTCGATGCTAATGGTGATCAGATCAATGGCTATTCAAGCAACGTGCCCACACGGTCGGTCTTGGACCTCGGAACATTGCGGGTGGATCACGACTTCAGCGAAAACGACCACCTATACGGCGCCTACAACGCAGGAGCACAAACTTATGCGAACGCGCTGGTGCAGACGCCCTACACCGGTCTTGGCTTGGATCAGAATGTTCGTAGGAACAATACCCTCTCGTTTTCATATACGCACACTTTCAATACAAACATGGTGAACGAGGCGAGAGGTGGGTTCAATCATCAGGATCTTTACCGACACAGCAACACAACGCTCGAAGGGTTTCTCTCGAGCATCGGCTACGATCAGTCAGATATTGACGCCTACGGTGCGGTGGTTGGGCCAAATGAACTCGCTACTTTCGGGCATCCTGCTGTCACCTTTAGCAATAGACACTTCGCAGCGTTCCAAAACGGTGGTCGCAATACCGATCGTCCGCAAAATCAGGGTCTGATCACCTTTGGAGACACGTTCACGTGGGTGATCCGAAAACATAGTGTGAAGATGGGCGCCGATTTCGTGCGCAATGCGGCCGTCGACGGCTTCGCTGTTAACCGCGGCAATCCTCGTGGCCTTATGGCCTACACAGGCGGAGGCACGGATTCATTCGCGAACTTCATCCTGGGTGAACCCGCTACCAGTGTCTCTTACATCAATGCGCCTCGACCTCCCATGGACGTTTACAACTGGGAGCAGGGTTTCTTTGTTCAAGATGACTGGAAGGTATCGACGCGCCTGACGGTCAACCTCGGACTGCGCTACGAACTGGTTACGCCCTTCATTGAAAACCATGACCTTCTGACCAATTTCGATGCGAACTACGTCGACCCCAATACCGGAGAGAAGGGACGTTTCATTATCCCTTCCGATAAGACGCTGCCTTACCTCGACACAAGAATCCTTACAACGCGCCCCGTAGTGACTGCTGCCCAATCTGGGCTTGGGATCGGTCGTGGAGTGGTGCGAATGGACAAAAACAATTTTGCCCCGCGGGTTGGGGCCGCCTTCCGTCTAAATGACAAGTCCGTGCTTCGAGGCGGATATGGATTTTACTATCCAACATCAGCGGCCCAGGGCATCCGCGATCCAATCGCGACCAATCCCTTTAATCAAGGACTGACGAAAACAGGCTTCGATGACAATGACAATCCTGTTCCACTCAGCGGATGGCCGGGGGTCCAACATGGCTTCAGTCCGCTCAATGGTGGCTTTGTTTCTAGAGGATTCGGCGGTCTGCCGTCCATCAATGTTGTTCCAGTCGGTCTACAACAACCCCGAATTCAGCAATACAATGCCACCTACGAGCGGGAGATTTTCCGTGACACTTCTCTGCGTGTCTCGTATTTGGGTACTACTCTAAGTGGTCTCATCGCCGGCGTCGATTTGAATGAGATTCGACCCAGCGATACTCCGTTCGGCACGACGATTGGCGATGGCGTAACTCCTTGCGATCCGCTAAACAATGGCGATTGTGATTATTCGCCAGCGGATCTAGCGCGCCAGCCTTTTCCGGGGCTGGGCGATTTCCTGCTCAGTTACGGCAACTTCGGGCACGGCCATTCCAACGCGTTCCAGACCCAACTGGAAAAGCGTTATTCCCACGGGCTGATGCTGAACATCTCGTATACGTATAACGACCAGAAGTCGACCGGCTTAGATACTGGAAACTCTAGTCTGGGAGGCATTGCTTACAACGCATTCGATCCCAACCACGACTACGGGCAGGAATCGTTCTTTCCCAAGAACCGCTTCGTGGCCTACGGAATTTACGACCTGCCGCTGGGTCGAGGAAGGAAATTTGGATCGTCGTTCCCGACCTGGGCGGACGTGATTGTGGGGGGCTGGCAAACCAGCTTTGAAATGTTCGCAAAGAGTGGGACGGGATTCACTCCTTTCTGGCTGTGTGACGACTGCGGCACTGCTGAGCCAGGGAATATCGGGGTCACGTCTCTTGACGCCTATGGTGACTTCAACTCCGAGCCCTCCTTCAGGCCGGTCGTCACCGGAAACTATAACCATCGCAACGGCAATCAGATTTGGGATCCAAACGCATTTGCTCTCCCCCCCATGGGAGCCGACCTCTTCAGCAATGCTCAAATTGCAAAACGGAACCTTTTGTACGGCCCGGGCACTTGGGGGGTGAACCTGGGAATTCACAAGACCTTCCACTTTGGAGAACGCGTAGCCGCGATGTTTGGTGCGGACATTAACAACCTGTTCAATCATCCAATGTTCTCGCCTGACAGTGACTACGGTGGTGGTGGCGGGCCATTCGCATTCCTCGGCGACTTCGATATCGGCGTAGATCCTGCTACCTTGAAGCCGGTTGTTGCGGACTTTACTCCCAACGGCGAGTTCGGTCGCCTGACGAATACCTTCACACAAGATGGCGTCGACAGTCGTCGTACGATTCGCTTGCTCTTAAGGATCACCTTCTAGCGTCACAGATTCACTCGCCGCGATGTCACAATCAAGAATGTGACTCGCGGCGTTTCTGAATCACGCGCAATAACGTGAGCCGTCCTGCCGCGGCCTGACGAAGCGGCTGTCAACTGAAAACCTATGAACCTTCGTTTGCTTCCGGCCATTGTGGTTATCGCTTGCTTGACCGCTGCTTTCGCCGACCGACCCGGTGGGTTTCGCGTCATCGGACCGGGCGGCGGGGGTGCGATGTTCAATCCCACGATAAGTCCGCACGACCCCAACACCATCTTGATTTCCTGCGACATGAGCGGCTCCTACATCACCCATGATGGAGGCCGTTCCTGGCGCATGTTCAACCTGCGCGGCGTGGTGAATTTCTTCGTATTCGATCCAATCGATCCTAAAACTATGTACGCGCATGCAACGGGTTTGTGGCGCAGTACGGACGCCGGTGAGCATTGGAATCTGGTTTACCCCAGTCCTTCCGCGGTGAAGGGCATCAAGATGAATTCAGATCATTCCGACGAGTTGATCCTCGCCGATCCGGATCCACTGAATACGATTTCAGCGATGGCGGTTGATCCTTCCAATTCGCAGATTCTCTATGTAGCGGCTCGGACTAAGGAGAGCCCCGCGCTGTTCGTTTCGCGTGATTATGGAAAGAGCTGGCAGAAACAAGCGAGCTTGCCCGATGTTCCGCGACGACTGTGGGTCGACCAGCGTTCTGCACCCGGAGGGCGCACATTATTTCTAGCGAGCGCCCGCGCGGTTGCGATTGTTAGCGCGGACAAAGTTCGCACTCTTCCCCTTCCCGCCACGGTGACTGACATATCCTTGGGCTTCGATTCGGGCGAGCAGTCGACAATCTATGCCACTTCGGAGCAGGGCATCTTCGTCTCCAAGGATGGGGGCGCCAATTGGAAAACAAGCAATCTGCCTGGCGAGGGATCGAAGGTGCCCGCCATTGCAACTAGCCTGTTCCACCCTGAAACAGCCTATGTCTCTTACGATCATCTAATGCTTGATGGAAAGTCGTGGATGGGCGTCGCCAAAACTACCAACTCCGGAGCCGACTGGCAGTTGGTCTGGAAGGAATCTGACACAGCCGCAAGAAACGTGAAGGACAATTGGATCACCGAACGCTTCGGTCCGATTTGGGGAGAAAATCCTCTGGCGCTCACAGTAGATCAGCACGATCCCAACTTAGCGTATGCCACGGACTTGGGAAGAACGATGCGGACCAACGACGGCGGCGCTACCTGGGTTGGCCAGTATTCTCGCAAAGTCGATGACGCTGGCTGGACCAGCCGCGGTCTTGACGTCACGACCAGCTATGGAATTCACTTCGATCCTTTCGATTTGAAACGCCAGTTCATAACCTACACCGATATAGGGCTGTTTCGTAGCGAGGACGGCGGCGAATCCTGGACAAGTTCGACGACCGGAGTACCGAGTGAGTGGATGAACACCACGTATTGGATTGTGTTCGACCCCAAGGTCCGCGGCCGGATGTGGAGCGTGAACAGTTACACGCACGATCTTCCCCGGCCGAAGATGTGGCGGCATACATCCGTGCTGACTTATAAAGGTGGCGTTTGTCGCAGTGATGACGGCGGCAAGAGGTGGACGAAGTCGAACGCCGGAATGGACGAGACCGGGGCAACCCACATTCTCCTTGATCCCGCAAGCCCTGTGGACGCGCGAGTCTTATACGTGACCGGATTTGGTCGAGGCGTTTATAAGAGTTCAGACGGCGGACGCAGTTGGACTCTGAAGAACAATGGGATCACACAACAGCAACCGTTTGCGTGGCGGCTAGCGCGGAGTTCGAATGGCACCTTATATGTAGTGATCGCGCGCCGGTCAGAGGATGGCAGCATTGGCAATCCGGGCGATGGTGCACTGTACCGTTCGACGGACAGGGCCGAACACTGGCAGCCCGTTTCCTTGCCCGAAGGCACGAACGGGCCCAACGGACTTGCGGTTGATCCTCAGTCGTCCGATCGACTCTACCTCGCATCCTGGGCCCGAGCGACCGGAACGCATGGAGATGGCGGCGGAATCTTTCTTTCGGAAGACGGCGGAAAGAGTTGGAAGCAGGTCCTCGAAAAGGATCGTCACATCTATGACATCACAGTCGATGCGAAGGATCCCAATGTGTTGTACGCGGCTGGTTTTGAGTCGTCCGCCTGGCGATCGGTAGACCGCGGCCTGCACTGGACTCGCATTCCCGGATTTAATTTCAAGTGGGGACACCGCGTGATCCCTGATCCTCTGCACCACGATGAGGTTTATATCACCACGTTTGGTGGAAGCGTTTGGCACGGAGCCATCGATGTGGAACTGCAGCCCGTAGACATCGCCACGCCCGTGCTCGAGCCTGGACAATAGCGGGAGGAGATGCGTGATCAGTCGGCGCCAATTGTTGTATGGAATGGGTCTGGTGGCAGGGTCAGGCGTTCAAGCCGGCAGCGCGATCAGCGTTGTTGCAAACGACACGACCACGCCAGCGCCATTGGAACTGTCGCAGTACGAGCCCAAAAGCATGCTTCGGGTTCACGAGTCGCACATTGAACGTTCAAAATTTCCGAACATCGATTTTCATACGCACATCTCCGGTTCGACCCGGTCGGAAAAAGGCGTCGAGCTCTCACCCGATCGCGAGTACCTCGGAACTCCGCAAGAACTGCTGGCCGTGATGGACCGCAAGAACATTCGTGCCATGGTTAACTTGACTGGTGGTTACGACAATGGTCTCGCTGAAGCAGTAGCAAAGTACGACCGCTCATATCCCAGCCGCTTTTACACCTTCACGGAACCCAGCTATTCGCGTTTCAAAGAACCAAAGTACCCAACGCTGCAAGCGCAAGCCATCGAGCATGCCCATAATGACGGTGCACGTGGCTTGAAGATTCTCAAGACGCTGGGACTCTATCTTCGCGAAAACATCACCTCAGGCACGCTGGTGAAGATTGATGACGCGCGTTTTGATCCCATGTGGGATGCCTGTGGTCAACTGAACATGCCAGTTGCCATTCACGTCTCCGATCCTGTAGCGTTTTTCACTCCGACCGATCGCTTTAACGAGCGGTACGAAGAATTGAATAACCATCCTGATTGGTCTTTCTACGGGCACGATTTTCCCAGTAATGCTGAATTGCTCGCGGCCCGCAACCGCGTGATTGCCAAGCATCCCAAAACCCAATTTGTGACTCTACACGTCGGCAACTTCTCGGAAGACTTGCAAAATGTCGGTGAAAGTCTCGACCGATTTCCCAACATGTCTGTAGACCTTGCAGCGCGCATCGGCGAACTCGGACGCCAGCCGATAACTGCCCGAAAGTTCTTCGACAAGTATCGAGACCGAATCTTGTTTGGCACGGACGCAACGCCGCATGGGGATGAATTTCCTCAGCAGGTCTTCAACGAACAGTTGTACGAAATCTATTACCGCTTCCTCGAGACGAGCGACGAATATTTTGACTACGCTCCGGCGAAGATACCGCCTCAGGGTCGCTGGCGTATCTACGGCATTGATTTGCCAGATACTATTCTGCGCAAGGTTTACTATGAAAACGCTGCGCGGCTGCTACGAATCTAAATGCGTTTCCTTCCGCAAATCATCGTACTAGCACTGGCAGCGTCGGCTTGGGCCGCACAATCCGAAGTCCGCGTCTGGCAAGGCACGCTCACCTTACCCTCATACGAAGAGGGACTCCCCGACCCCAACCCTCCGTTTGATCAGTACACCAGCGGACGGTTCAACTATCCCTATACCCTGCGCACGAACCTGACCAGTCGGCGCGCCGACCATGCTTGGCGCGCGATCTACTTGGAGAACGAATATCTCAAATGTTCCGTGCTGCCTGATCTCGGCGGACATCTTTACACCTGCATTGACAAGATTTCCGGCAAGTCGATGTTTTATGCCAACCCCTCGATCAAGAAAGCAGCGATCGCGTACCGCGGGGCATGGGCAGCATTCGGCATTGAGTTCAACTTCCCGGTTTCGCACAATTGGGTGACGATGTCGCCGGTGAACTTTTCATTCAGCAAGCATGACGACGGCAGCGCCTCCGTCACTGTGGGCAACGTCGACCGCGTGTACGGCATGGAATGGACTGTGGAGTTGCTCCTTCACCCGAATTCGACAGTTCTCGAGCAGCGTGTAACTCTCAGCAATCGGAGCGATGCACGCCATCGCTTCTATTGGTGGAACAATGCTGGAGTTCAGGCGTGGGATGACTCGCAAATCACCTACCCGATGCGGTTTGTCGCTACCCATGGGTTCACGGAGGTCCATCCCTGGCCAGTCGACCAAGACGGCATAGATTACAGCGTGGTCCGAAATCAAACCAAGGGTCCGGTCTCCATGTTCAGTTATGGAAGCCGTGAGAACTTCATGGGAGTGTGGAATCCTCACACCAATACCGGCATAGCTCACTTTGCGGAATACGAACAGGTCCCTGCGCGGAAGATCTGGTCATGGGGTGTTGACGCCGATGGCCTTGATTGGCGCAAGGCCCTCTCAGACGACAACAGCGCATATCTCGAAGTCCAGGCCGGCCTCTTTCGAAACCAGGAGACCTATGCATTTCTCGAGCCACGCCAAGTCATCCATTTCTCGGAGTATTGGATGCCGGTGCGCGAAATACGCGGAATCTCTCGCGCTAATCTCGCTGGAGTTGCGAGCCTTGTCCGAAGAGACCAAGGCTTGACGATCGGATTCAATGCAAATCAGCCCATTCCACGCGCGTCGGTATCCATTCTTAAGGGTGAAGAGGAAGTGCTTCACGAAACCGTTGATCTCACGCCGGAACACAGCTGGATCCACGAATTCCCCAACGCCGACGCTCAAGCCAAGTACTCGATTGCAATTCAGAACGTCAAAGGGGCGACGCTCTTACGCCAGACCGAGGGCAAATACGATTGGACTCCTGAGTCTGAGATGCACGTTGGCCCGCAACCGGCCTATCACATCCCAGAGCCGGACAAGAGATCCCTCGACGATTGGATTCAGCTCGGAAAAGAGAATGAGCTGAACGGGGCGAATCTTGCCGGTCTCGAGATGTATACAGAAGCACTCACGAAATTCCCGGACAGCTTCGAAGCAGGTAAGTCCGCAGGACGTCTTGCGACCGCACTGTTGCGCTACGCGGAGGCAAGAAAACTCCTCGAGCCCGTACATGAACGGGACACCACCGACACGGAGATCTCCTATTACCTCGGCCTTGCTTACGATGGTCTCGGAGAAGCCGATCACGCCCGTGCCTCGTTCGAACAGGCTGAGCGTCTGCCGTCTTTTTACGCTGCCTCCGCCCTCGCCCTTGGTGAACTGCTGGGGCGCAGTGGAGATTTGCACGGCGCCGAGCGTCACCTGGCCGGCGCCTTGAGCGCTGCTCCTGACGATCTGCGAACCTTGGAGGAATTGGTCGCCGTTAAAGACAGCGCGGGCGAATCTCAGGAAGCCCAATCCATGGCGCGACAAGGGCTCGCACGCTTCCCGCTAAGTTCTCTACTTCGCGAAGAAGTGGGACAACCCGATCTCGCCCATCTCAGCAACGATTCCGACCGCATTCTGAATCTTGCGGCCGAATACATGCGTCTGGGCCTCTACCAAAAAGCGCTGAAGATACTTTCGAGGCAATATCCAGCGCAGCCGAAGGATCAAAGTGAGCCGGGGGCAACGCCTCCACAAAATCACGCCATGTTTGCGTACTTTCGCGGTTATTGCCACGAAAAACTGGGACAATCGGGAGCCGAAGACTACAACGCCGCTTCCAAGCTATCGACCGCATATGTTTTTCCCAGCACTACGGAAGAGTTCGCTGTCCTGCGTGCCGTCTTGCAATCGAATCCGTCGGACACCACCGCGCACTATCTGTTGGGAACATTTTATTTCTCGCGCGGACTCACAGATCCCGCTCTCGACGAATGGGGTCAAGCTTACAAAATCGGACCAGTGCCTCCAGTCTTAAGTGCGAGTATGGGGCTGGCATTGCTTCATATGAAGAATGACCCGGCGGGCGCGCTTGCGGCATTTCAAGATGGCTTGCGCAGTGATTCCACCAACACTGCGATCTACCTGGGTATGGACCAAGCGCTTAGCCTGCTGAAACGGCCTGCACGCGAGCGCGTGGAAGCCCTGGAAAAATATCCCCAGATGGATTCAGCTCCTCCTGCCGTGATTTTTGAGTTGATCTTAAATCTGGCAGAAACCGGAGATTTTGATCGTGCTACTCATCTTTTCTATGACCGTTTCTTCCCGCGCGAGGAAGGTGGGACCAACGTCCGTCAGGTGTGGATTGAAGTGCAGTTGTTGCGCGCACTTTCTTTGGCGAAGAATGGACACTGCACTGAAGCGCTTTCAGGCGCTCAACACCTTGGATCGGAAGTACCCAAGTTGGTATTCACCCGCGATGGTCTTGAACCTATTCTTCGATCCGCGAGAACCAGTTATCTGATCGGAACTGTATTCGCGAGTTGTGGTCACGCAGATGAAGCCAATGCGAAGTTCGAACACGCTTCCACGGCGTCCGCGCCAGACGAAATCAACTGGGCTTTTCTGGCGGCCCGAAGGTTACCGGCGTTTAGCGAAGCGAATTGGCATGATCGCCTTCAGGCGGCACTCGAACAGTCGGAAAGTCGGAGCAAAACTAGCGCGTATCCGAGTTGGTGGGTATACACCGCTGGCATTTTGGCCAAGGAACTTGGCCAAAATGCGGAGGCACAGATCAGGTTTCGAGATGCCTTCTTGCTTCCCGATCGCATGCTGGCATATCACTTCACGCGCCTTGCTGAGTCCGAGCCTACGCCGTAGTCACCTCTTCGTACTTTTGGGACTAAGGACGGAATGCCTTACGAAAGTTGTCCCTCGGGAGCGATGAAAGACTGATCCAACGATGAGAAGGCGTGATTTTATCTCGGCTCTGGCTGTCTCAATGCTGGCGGGCAGATGGCCGCTCCGGGCGCAGGGAATTCCTCGTCGTCCGCACTTGTTAATCGCGGAGTCGGATCCGTTCGCGGGGCTGTCGCTCCTGAAAACTCGCTATGCTGCCGGACTTCGCCCGTCCGAAGACATGGAAGGCTGGGCATTGTCTTGGCAACTCACTCGGGACGACGCCTTCGCTGAGCGTGCTGTTGCGGAGATGCGGACCAAACACATCGGTGCCAAGGGGAAGCCTTCGCGTTCCTGGGTCGATTACGCCCGATGGTCGTTAGCCTTTGATTGGCTGCTTCCATACAGCGGATTTGATCCCGCATTGAAAGACCGGGTAGCCGGCGAATTGAAAGACGGTGCGGCCGCCATGATCACGAGTCCCGACTTTGCAGATCCCGGTGAGCTGTCTTACCACAACTATGCGGTGCGATACCTCGCACTGGCGGCCTTCACAACTGCCGCGTTAGACGGTTATTCCGATTCAGATCGAACTTGGCTCGACAAGGTTTCGAAGGGACTCGCCAATGTTCTCGAGACGACAAACGTTGTGAGTCCCGATGGCAGCTATCACGAGTCGATGGACTACATGCGCATCACATGGGCGTCGCTCATCCTAATCGCAGAACTGCAGCGCACAACAACCGGCATGGATCCTGCACACCAATTCCCCGTGTTTCGCAACATGGGGACGACCTATCTCTACAAACTCCTTCCCGATGGCACCCCATCGCGCGAGGGAGACAATGAATATCCGGTTCCGGATTCACGCGACACGGCGGTACTGGGTTATGCCGTCAATCGTTTCAAGGATCCGTACAGTGCCTGGCTCCTGCGCAAGAGCGGATTCTTTCCCAACCAGTGGGTGCTTCCAGTCCTGCAGTTTCTTTGGGACGATCCGGAAGTTAACCCGCGAGATCCAGCTTTGACCAGTGAAGAGGAACTGCCGCGGCAACGCTACTTCGCTGGTGTGGGGCACCTGGTGATGCGGGACGGCTGGAAGCCGGATTCGACCTGGATTGAGTTCGATTGCGGTCCGTATTTTTCCAAGCACCAGCACCTCGACCAAAATCAGTTCACGATTTACCGCGGCGGTTACTTGGCGATCGATAGCGGTGCGGACTACACCGACACGGAGAGCCCTCACTACCTGAATTACTACCGTCGAACTGTGGCGCACAACTCCGTCCTGGTCTACGATCCCGCAGAAAAGTTCTTCTGGTCTGACAATGTTTTGCCCGCTGCCAACGATGGTGGCCAGCGCATGGATTCCTCCCGCTACTGGAATACTATCCGCAGTCCGGAAGACTGGAATCGAACTCGTGATATTTGGGACCTCGGTTCGATGCGCGTGATTGACTATGTTCCCGGCCAATATCACTATGCGATGGGCGATGCCAGCAACTGCTATTCTCGTGAGAAGCTTCGCTCCTTCACACGCGAAATACTCTACGTGCCACACGATGGTCTTGTGCTGATCTTTGATCGAGTCGTGAGTACCAACCCATCATTTCGGAAAGCATGGCTGCTTCACGGCGTTAATCAGCCATCCGTGGACCAGGAGAGCAGCGCAGCAACGCAGGGAGCTCAAGACTTTCGAAACGCGAATACGTTTCGTTTTGCTGACGGGTTAGGCGAGTTGCTCGTGCACTCGCTTCTTCCCAAGGAGCGCGTGGTCACCAGGCGCGGAGGGAAGGGAATCGAGTTCTATACTCCTGGAGACGACCACGGAGGATCGTGGGAATCGGGAGAAAACTGGCCCCTCGAGCCGGCTGAGGGCGGTTCGTTGCCAGATGATCCCAAATTGCGGCGCGCTTGGAAACTGTTTTGGGGTGAGGATTTCGACAAGATTCTCAGCTCCAACCGTAAGAACGTAGTACCCGGAAGTTGGCGTATTGAAGTCGCTCCGGCCTTGCCAGCCGAAGAAGATCTTTTCCTGCACGTGCTTGAAATCGGTGACAAGGGTAAGACGGGTCATCGACACATCGAACTCCTCGAGGGGGTTAACTTTCAAGGTGCGGCCGTTGAGCGCGGTCCTTTGGTGCTGTTCAGTTCAAGCAGTATGATCGCGAACTCTGGTGAGGTGTCTCTGCCAAACTTGGCTTGCGAATTGCTAATCATCACGGGTCTGCAGCCAAATTGCATTTACGAACTCAATTTCAGTGGGCTCAACGTGTCCTCTTCACCGAACTCCGTTCTGCCGGGCGTTGCCGCTGGCACTGAACGGATTCGTGCCAATTCCAAAGGGGTTCTACGACTGGAGCGCCAAAAACTATCTAACTTGCGAGTCCGTTTTGTGCGCATTTGAATTGAAGGCGTTTGCGACCGAGCGTTTAATTGTTTTCTTGATTTTGCGCAACAACTTTGCAGAACCGAGGAACCTATCGCCGAGACAGCCATAACGACGCCGATCAGCAGACCTCCAACTCGCCGGCCAATTTCGAATTTGCGATGGTGGATCGGCGGAATTCTGCTTGCCTCCACCATCATCAACTATCTAGACCGGCAGTCCCTTTCCTTGCTCGCGCCCTATCTAAAGCTTCAATATCACTGGACCAACACCGACTATGCGAACATCGTGATCGGTTTTCGCTTGTCCTATTCCATCGGCCAAACCGTGTTTGGCCGCTTCATGGATCGAATCGGCACGCGGCGTGGCTTGTCTCTCACCGTAGTTTTCTATTCCATAGTTTCTGTCCTCACTTCGATGGCCCGTGGCTTTTACAGTTTTGCCACATTCCGTTTTCTCTTGGGCGCCGGCGAATCCGCCAACTGGCCGGCAGCGACTAAGGCGGTTTCGGAATGGTTTCCCGCGCGCGAACGTGGACTCGCTACTGCGCTCTTCGACAGTGGATCTTCTGTCGGCGGGGCCATCGCCTCTTGGCTTATTCTTGCAATCTACTTCCGCTGGGGATGGCGTCCAGCGTTTGCAATTCCTGGAATGCTCGGCTTTGTGTGGGTGCTCGGGTGGCGCTGGCTCTATTACCCACCGGAAAGCCATCCGCGAATCAGCGATGCAGAAAAGGCGATGATCTTGGCGGACAAACAAGAATCGCCTTCAACCCGTCCTGACGGAAAGCCTTTGTGTTGGCGGGAGCTCCTGAGTTTGCCTCAGACTTGGGGTGCGATTCTTGCCAAGGCCCTCACCGATCCGGTCTGGTTCTTTGTAACCGATTGGTTCCCGATCTATCTGGTGGCCAAAGGGATCGAATTGCGAACTGGTCTGATTGCGATTTGGATTCCATTTTTGGCCGCCGACCTCGGCAACTTTTGCGGAGGCGGCTTCTCCGGCTACCTGATCAATCGGGGTTGGTCCGTGGGCGGCGCCCGTAAGGCGGTTGTTGTTTTTGGCGGATTGGGCGTGACGGTCCTGATGGCAACAGTTTTCACCACCAATGTTTACATGCTCGCTTTGCTTTTCGCATCAGCGACCTTCTCGTACGCAGCATTTTCGACTATGGCCAATGTGCTGCCCTCAGATCTTTTCCATAGTGAATCTGTGGCAAGCGTAAGTGGGTTGAGCGGAACCGCCGCCGGTTTGGGAACGGTTGTCGCTTTCAAACTGATCGGACACTATTCCGATGCCCGCAGCGCATTGGCCGGACACTCCTTCGATCCCATTGTCATTGTTGCAGGGCTGATTCCTCTGATTGGCATGATTCTGGTTTTGTTACTCGTTCGCAACACTGACGCTACTCGGCGCGGATTGGTTCGCCCGATCTGACCGACTCTGCGATCGATAGAGTCAGGTTTTGCTAACGGGTTTGCTGCGGAATAGCGCCACCGTCTCCGGCTGCGCAGACTTGCACAGAATCGGTGGTAATCCGCGCATGATTAGTCCCGCGTCCCCCACAACCATTCTTCCGATTCGTTTCATCGTGTCTTCCATCGCGCCGGCTTGATGCGCGCAAAGAACGGTTTGATCTGTGCGGCGTGCCCGGTGGGCAGCCGGCACAGGTTCCTCTGGAAAAACATCGGTCGCAAACCGAAGATGACCGTTGGCCGCAAAGTCGAGCAGGGCATCAAAATCCACAAATGCCGCGCGGCTTACTAACACAAGTGCCGCTCCTCGCTGCATCAATCCAAATTGTTCCGTTCCAAGGAAGCCCTGATTTTCGGAGGTCACACCGGCCACAACAATGACTAGACGCGAACGTTTCAAAACCTCATCGAGCGACGCAACCTCGCAACCGAGTGCGCGAATGCATTCGTCAGGCAACCAGGGGTCATAAGCTCGAATGCAACAGCCAAACGGTCGGAGCAACGGAAGGATCGCTTTCCCTAGATCGCCCAGCCCGATCAGCCCTACATCCTGACGAAATAGGGAGAATGCCTCGCGGTTCGCGGCGAATCCATATTCCTCATTGCCTTGGCGAAAACGACGATCGGATCGCGTGATACCGCGCGCCAGATCGATCGCCATGCCGAGCGCAGCTTCCGCCACGGGTTCCGCGAACACCGGACTGATATTGAGGATCCTTATCCCGGCTCGGAAACAATAGCCGTAGTCGATGTTGGGTAAGAAGTTACCCTCGACGTTGAAAACGGCTTTCAGAGAGGCGGCCTGGCGCAAGCGTGATTCGGGAAGATCAATCTGGCCAATGATAATCTCCGGATCTGCAGCCTTCTCTTCAAACACGCGGTCTGTTACTGGGCCATCTTCATGAATGAATAGGTCGCCTAATTCACGCAGCCGGCGGAGATCGCTCTCGTCGAAAATGTCGCTCACCACGCGCGGAGCCGGAGCAAGGAAAATGCGTTTGACCTTACTGCTCGACATAAATCTCCTGAATGTTTGGCGCCGCTAGTCTGGCCGGGAAGTGTGTTCTTTCTTCAAACGCCCTTGCGCCATCCGGTGTCATTTTCGCCTTTGAGCTCAATGGTGATCGCCCCATCCGCATTCACGGGCTGTTCACAAGCCCACGCCACCCGCCTTTTCATGCCCGGACGAACCTCGAGTTGCGCAGACAGAAGTAATTTTCCGTCAAACCCCTGAGGAAGCAAGAAGGAAGCCTGCCGGAGCCCGCCACCGTGCGGATGTCCTGCGTCCAAGGCCCCCCGCAAACTCAATTTCTTGTCAGGGCTCTCCAAGTTCAACCAGAGCACCCCGGGAACTCCTGCTGCTCCCCGGTTGCTCACGCCCACGATTACCTCAAAAGTGCCTTGCCGCTTTCGCTGCCATACCCAGGCCGGTCGCAATCGATATCCCAATGTTGTTCTTAGGCGATCGAACGCCCGAGGGTACATTTCGTTGTATTGCGCCAGATTGTCTGACTCGGTCCAGAGTGACCAATAATTCGCCCGCAAGTCCGGAACGTGGAGCATGTAATTTTCCAGCTTATTGATTCCAGCCGCGTCGCGTTCCAATTTCTTACTGTCGTATTGCCGAAAATAGCCATCTTCCATAATCGCCGCAGTCCACGCCGGGCGGTTGGCTAGTTCGTCAATCTGGATTGGCTCTTCCACAATAATGCTGTCCGATCGCATCCACGCGCCTGCCCTCACCGCCATGTCAATTACAGTGCGATTTCCCACGTTGCTGATATCGGGCTGTGTGTTCACCGCGACGGGCGTCTTTTTCCAAGTCTCCAGTTGCTTCGATGTCATCGTTACCGAAGTGCGCTGAGCAGTGACGTAGCCGGGAAAGGGGTTTGGAAAATTGCTAGTGTGTCCCTCGCCCCAGAATCCATACTGCATTAGGTCCACCCATTCGATCAGGGGATTCCCATCAAACTCGGCCGCGAGCAGTTCGACCAACTCTGCGAATGCTTTCTGAAACTCAGGATGGTCGTAGCGGGGTTCCCTATACTCAGCGCTGCCTTTTCCATGGATCTTTCCGATATTCGCTAGTGGGACGCGCTCCCGCAAGAAGGAAGGAAGTGCTACCTGCTCTGGCTGAAAGGATTCGTTCGACAGCTGAACCCGGAAGGCTACCCGAAGCCCCTTCCGCTTGGCTGCGTCCAACGTCAGGGCCCAGACCGGATCAAGATTGAGCCGTCCCGGACGCGATTGCACATTGCGCCAATCGCAGCGGATGTAGAGGACATCCACGAAGGGCAAGCTCGATATCTTTTCCACATGCTGCTCAAGTGATTCCCGTCCTGCCCGTGCCGCGAGAGACGGACCACTCTCTTCCCAAGTGTAGCCGACCAAACCAAGGCCAAAGTTCCGAAGAGGCCGCTCAGACGGCGTCGTAAACAAAACCGTTTGCCACCCTTGATCCTGATCAATATCGAACGGGCCTTGGTCCAGACGCTCACCAGCCGACCAACCGACGCCAAGTTCGCCCTCTTGAGCAGGGGAAGAAGCGGCAGCCAAGCTCCGACTCAGCACAGGGAGCAGTGCCGTGTATTTCAAGAGATCTCTGCGACGCATTTCGGTCGTTTTCTCCTGACAACGATCAAAGCATTCCAAAAGAATTGGCCGTTTGTGGATCTGCGGCTTATACGTCGAAGCGCCATGCAAGTAAAATCAGCATTTTGCTGCGCTTTCGTTTACTTTACCATTCTTTCGATTCTTTCTTATCCAGAGGCGTCCCGTGCGGATTCCTTAAGAGATTCACCGCTTACTTTGACCCGTACTCGGTTGAGATGTCTGCATTGCATGCCCGCTGGCCTCGAGTTTTCTGTTCAGGGTGTCATCGGGCAGTACGACCGCAACCCAGGGAGTTAACCGAGACTCCACATGGCCGTGCCAAACGACTTTTCGGACGCTTCCTGGGGTGAGATCGATCTCCTTCTTGACCGGCTCGTTTACGACGAGGTTGTCGCTGCGGAGTTGGAATGTGTGATGGCCTGCGCCTTCCGCCAACACTTGCACTTCGACATCGCCTTGGCCAAGATTCTGAGAGGTTATTTTAAAGTCAAGCACGCGATCAGCACGTAGATCGACATCATAGGACCCGCCTGGAAGAACCGTAAGACTCGAGTGCGCGGACCCCTGCCGCACATCAAAGTGACCTTCTGGCAAGTGCAACTGGAATTCGCCATTCGAGCTTGGACTCGCTGTTGCGACCCGACCCCTCTTCGGATCGCGAAATTCAACCTGTTCATGGCTCGACCGATCAGCCATTCCGCGAACCATCGCCGGCACGCTGATGTCTTCCATCAGCCAGATCCACTGACCTACGGGCTGCGTCCAAACTTCTTTGTAGGTCCAGCAAATTTGGTTCGGCCAGTAAGGGGCATCGGCGAATCCTCTAGTCTCAATGCCGACGGGAAGTGCGCCAACCATCTGGCCAGAGCGGACACTATAAAGCGGCGTCCAGTCATAGCCTTCGCCGTACATCACGCTCGCGGCGAAAGGATTTCGGCCAACGAACCACTGTGCTTGTTTCTGTGAGAGCTCTTCGGCCTCGAGATCCCCTCGCAACTTGCCCGCAGCCGATAATGCTTTGGCTTCTGAAAGAAGAACGCTGGAGTTTCCGCGAAAGTCAAACCAGACTGGAAATCTCCGCAAATAGTTTTCGCCGCCAAGCGGAATTCCTCGTCGCACTTCTTCCACGTAGGCGTCGCGATCTGCCGCCCGCAGAGGAGTCCAGTTCTTTGCTTCCGGAATGAGGCGCGCTTCACTTTCGCGATACACCGCCGCCGGCAAAACCGCGTACGGTTCGTCGACAGCAGACGCTGCCGTCAAATAAAACTGGGAATGCAGTACGACCGCCGAATACCACTTCATCCATTTTTCGTGTTCCGGGAAAGCCTCGCACAAGCGGATGAGCGCGACAATCGGTTCCTGCTCTTGTCCGATGTGAAAACGATGAAAAAGATTGTCTCGTTTTGGGCTGGTGTAGAAATACCCGGTCAGGGGAATTGTCCAAGGTTGCAGCGTCCGCTCCTGAGAAGCAAGCACCTGGTCGCCCAGCACGATAGCTTCCTGCGCAAAGCGATCTTCTCGCGTTGCCAAGTAAAGCTCGACAGATGCGACGACGCCGAAAGAAGTCCGTTCTAACTCATCTTGTGCTCCGTAAACTTCGGCGAGCGGCGGCGCCGTCTTCAAACCTGCCACCGCATACTTCCAATCCTCGTCCGCGATGAGCAGGCTGCGGTTCGCCAACTCTGGGTCAGTGTCCTTCAAAATACGGGCCGCCAGCGCCTCCACTCCGCTTACCCGGAAGTTCCATTCTGGATTATTGACGGCTTGGCCAAAGCGATCATCTCCATCGCCCATAATGCCGTCAGTCCAGTAACTCACCAATTGCCCGGTACTGCGATACCCATCGCCAAATCGCGTCTTGAGTACCCAATTCAGTCCCCAGCGAGCTTCTTCCAATAGTCGATTGGAGAGAATCGGATCTCCGCCCTGTCGTTTGAGTCTGTCCGCGAGCGATAACAATGCGTACACCATTCCCGGTGTGTTTCCTGTCGCAGAAAGGTCACCGGCATCGTGGTATCCGCCATTTACCACAATTCGCCTATCGTCGTGCGTCGTATAAATGTCTTCGTGACATCTGCCGTGAATTCCGGGAATCTCAGTTCCGCATCTCTCGCTGTACATAAAGTTGATCGCCTTCCAAATGCTTTCAACCCATGCGTCATCTCCAATGCGGAAAGGGCGAGTTTGGATATCGCCGGCATTGATTACGTATGTGCCCGGACCACGGACTTCGGAAAAATCTAAAACCTGATACTTGCCCAAGGGCGAGGTCCTCTGTTCGACCGGTTTGGTGAGGACGACCTTTCCTGTCGCCCAGTCAGTAACTGAGAACTCATGGGCGGCCAAATCACTCGCGATCGCGGTCTTCGAGGAACCCGTCGTATACCCGCTTCCGCTGAACGCGATTTTTCCTGGTGCTACATCCCAACCCTCAACGTGATCGGGAACCACAGTCTGTAACTCCAGTTGATCGATGTCTAAGATCGTCTGGTCGCCGGGTTCAGGAAACTTCTTGGGCAGACTGTAGGCGAACTCGAGACCGGTGACCCGATCTCGGTCGAGAGGAGCGATCTCCCATACAACATGGTTCCACTCGTGATTCTTAAGCGTAATGGACTCGTGACGGCCCTCGTTGTACGAATCCGGTAATTTGTGGGCGCCGTCATTGTGCAGAACCAGAGAGCAGGAGATTGCCGGTGCTCCGATCACATCCGGATAAACCCAGAGTGAGATACGGTTGTATCGACTCCAATCTTCGCCAGAGAACTTTCGCGTTGCCACAAGATCCTCCCACTCTCCGCTGCCTTCCACTTGGGCAACGTTGGTGGTAGAACGAATGCGCAGCGAATGCTTTCCATCCTTAGCGTGAACGTTGGTCAGCGTCATTTCTCCGGCGCCGGCAAACGACCAGGCGGAAAGGTCCTCCATGCTGTCGAGCGGGCGGGATTCGAGGACCTTTTTGTTTAGCCATCGAAACTCCGCGCCGTCTTCATGCCGAGCCTGCATTGGCATCTCGGGCGGAACTTGTTGTGCCGTGACGGACGTGTTCAAACAAAAGGCACACATAACGGCGAAGGCGCTGAATCGACTTCCCAGGAATGCCCACCTATTCCAGCTTGGCTTGATAGTCATGTCGAGTTCTGGCGCCTCCGTGCGAATATGAATTATTTTGAGGAATATCGGTCCCCATAATACCGCCCAGCTGAAATGCGGTACCTCCAAAGTGAACTTGCTCTTGTCGACAAGGCCCGAGGATTCTTAAAAGAAACCAGACAAAAGAATCTGCAGGTCGTCATGATTGCGAATTCTGAGGGAAGACTGTACTCTTGGTGCCGAACGGTGCGCCCACTATTCCTGCCAGCAATGTTGCTGTCCCTAGCGTTTCAAGGCACGACGTCTCTCCGCGCCCAAGGCACCCCACCGGGACCAATTCAGTTCACAAATGTAACCGCCGCAGCTGGCATCAAGTTCGTTCACTTCAAAGGAAACAAGGGAATTTCGATCAATCGCGAGGAGTTTGGTCCCGGAGCCTGCGTGGCCGACTTCGACGGCGATGGCTGGCCGGACATCTATTTTGTGAATGGCAGGGACCTTTATGATCGCGGCATCTCTGTTACCAACGCGCTCTATCACAACAACGGGGATGGCACATTCTCCGATGTCACTGAAAAGGCCGGTGTACCTGGAACCGGCTACGGCCTCGGTTGTGTCTGGGGAGACTTCAACAACGACGGCTTCCCTGATCTATTTGTGACTCAGTATGGCCGAAATGTGCTCTATCGAAATAATGGCAATGGAACGTTTACTGATATCACCGACAAGGCGGGCGTAGCCGGTACTGAATCCGGCGCGTTTCATTCCGGTGCGACATTCTTCGACTACGATCGCGATGGCTGGCTCGATCTCTATGTAGGAAGCTACGTCACTCTCGGGGAGAAACGCTACTGCCAATTGGGAGAAATGCTCAGCAGTTGCGCTCCCAGCGAGTACCGCGGCAGCCAGGACGCGCTCTATCACAACAATCACGACGGTACCTTTACGAACGTCACCGTCGCAGCGAAGATCAGCCAGCCCGAAGGCAAAAACCTGTCCGTAGCGGCCGCCGATTACGACGATGATGGCTGGCCTGATTTGTTCGTCGCCAACGATGGGCTGAACGCCTATCTTTACCACAACGAACGGAATGGCACCTTCAAAGAGACGGGACTCGTCAGTGGAATGGCTGTAACCGCTCAGGGAAGAGTCATGGCGGCCATGTGCATCTCCCTGGGAGACTATGACAACGATGGCCGCCTCGACCTTTATATCTCAGACTTTCAGCGATCTTCAGACCACCTTTGGCACAACGAGGGAAAGGGGCTGTTCGATGAGGTTAGCGAACAGACGGGCATCACACGACCGACCCGTGATGTGCTCAGTTTCGGTGGAGGCTTCTTCGATTATGACAACGATGGCTGGCTGGATATTCTTATCGCTAACGGCCATGTCTACCCCGAGGTCGAACAAGCCACGCCCGGCACCCACTACAAGCAAACGAATTCATTGTTCCACAACGAAGGAAACGGAAGATTTACAGAAGTTAGTAGATCGTCCGGTACCGGTTTTGCCGCTCCCTATGTAGGACGCGGTGCTGCTTTTGCTGACTTCGACAATGATGGATTTGTGGATGTGGTCGTTGCGAACAATGGAGACTCGCCACTTCTGTTGCACAACAACGGCGGCAATGGCAACCACTTTCTCAACTTCAAACTAACGGGCACGAAGAGCAATCACGATGCGATGGGAGCACGTATCCGCGTCGTTGCCGGTGCCACCTCCCAGATTCGTGAGATCGCGGGCGGGGGAAGTTATCTTTCACAAAGCGACCTGCGCGCAAATTTCGGCATGGGTAAGGCGAAGCGAGCAGAAACCGTGGAAGTAACATGGCCCAGTGGGCAGAAACAAATCTTCCGTGACATCGACGTCGACAAGTTCTACTGGATCGAAGAGGGAAAAGATCAGCTCCAACCACAACATTTTATCCGCAGGTCAGCCCTCAGACTCGGCAAGCCTGGTTTGATATTTCACGTTTACCAAAAGGGCCATTCGCACGGAACTTCTTCGTTTGCCTTAGCGAAACCTGCGAATTAGCAGGGTATGTCGATCGGAACGATAAAGTCCCAACACATAAAGCGCAGCCTTGCCTTTCGTGGAGTAGATCACCTGGCGAATGCGGAGGACGGGCGAGCCGTGCGCGATGTTCAGAAGACGTGCGGTATGAGGGTCCGCTGTAGTCGCGTCGATTTCTTCGTCCGCATGGGCGATGTCCAGCCCGTAGTCATGCTCCAAGATTGAAAAAAGGGAGACGCGATCTAAAGGTTTGTCCGCCAACCCGGCGAAGTCTTCGGCTGACAAATAACAGGTCTCGATTGCAAATGGTTCGTCTGCCCCTTGACGCAAGCGCTCCACTTTGATGAGTCGACCAGTAGGGGGCAGAGCAAGTCGGGCAGCAATCTCTTGCTCGGTATCAGTCACGCTCAGTGATAGCAACTTCGATGAAACAGAGAGACTCCGTCCCGACATCTGTTCGGTGTAGCTCATCAGCTTGTTAAAGTGGATTTTTGGCGGAGCGACGAACGTTCCCGCCCCCCGGCGACGCACGACCATGCCTTCGCGTTCCAGTCCGGCCAACGCGTGGCGCGCCGTCATCAGGCTAACGCGATGAATCTTCGCCAGTTCCCGCTCAGAGTTGACCGTATCGCCAGGCTTCAACTGCCCGGCTTCGAGCCGCTTCAGGATCGCACCCTGAATTCGTTTGTACGCTGGCAACCCGTTTCCTCGGGATTGTCGCATGAAGTCTCCGCTTGGCACGTGCACCATACTACAGTAGTGCTACATAGCTCAATATGAAATTGTGAAGAATCTGTTCTACACCTATATCCTCGGCGCAAAAAGCTGTTGACGACGTAGCCCGCTAACCCTTGGTTTTAAGCCGGCCGCCTCTACAACAAACGCACCCGGACAGCAAATTCTCCGATATTAGCTACCAAAATTTGTTAGATACACGCCCGCGTGCACCGCTCTGTGTTCGACATCCACAGATCATCGGCTCCCGAGGAAAAGGGGGTGGAACCGCCTAGAGGATCCGCCAAAAGAAATTTGAAGCTTTCTGCATTTTTTTCTTGACCTGGTTCATCGATGTGCTATATAGCATGACCCCATGTAGTTTCTTGGGCTGAGTGTATCAGTCACTTCGTTTTTCTTGGGGTCAAGCGAACTAGAGGAGGTTCTGCAATGACGGAACGACGGTCCGCTGTGCTTTGCTGCGTACTGCTATTTTTGATGGCGTCGGTTGGCGCCGTTCAGTCTGCCTGGAGTCAAGAAGTATCAGCCGCTATTGTGGGGACCGTGGTGGACGCCAGCGGCGCGCCCATCAAGGGAGCGACAGTGACCGCCACCGATGAGGATCACGGCACAGTGCGCGTAGCGGAGACCAATGACTCAGGTGCATACAACATCACTCGCCTGACCGTTGGAACCTATACGCTGAAAGTCGCGTCGTCGGGATTCCAGACTGCAGTCCATCCTCCGCTAACCCTGGTACTCAACCAGACTGCCCGCATCGACGTTCAGATGAAAGTCGGCAAGGTTACAGAGAGTATCGAAGTCTCCGGAGGCACCCCAGTTCTCAAGACTGAATCTGCCGTGGTCGACACGGTCATCGATTCCAGGACCAATGAAGAACTACCTCTGGCCACAAGAAATTACGTGCAATTGACTCTGCTCGCACCAGGCTCGGTGACGCCGAACCCGTCCAGTTTCAACAACGGCGACAACACCGCGAGTGGCGGGCGGCCGTATATCAACGGGAACCGGGAACAAGCAAACAACTTCATTCTCGACGGTATGGATAACAACCAGGTATCGGACAACCTGGTTGGCTTCACTCCGGCGCCCGACGCCATCCAGGAATTCAACCTCATCACTCAGAATGCCTCCGCCGAGTTCGGGAATTATCAAGGTGGCATCGTGAGCACGACTATCAAGTCTGGCACCAACGGCTTCCACGGTGATCTGTGGGAGTTCTTCCGCAATGACGTGCTCAACTCGAACTCTTGGGAAAATAGGTTTAATGGAAATCCCAGGCCTAAACTTCGGTGGAATATGTTCGGCGGAACCGTTGGCGGCCCCATCCTCAAGAACAAGCTGTTCTTCTTCTTTGATTATCAGGCGCAGCGGTTTGACCATCCTTCCACCACCCTTCCACTCAGCGTCTTTACAACGCCTGAGCGGGCTGGCAACTTCGCGGACATTTGTCCCGAGGGCTTCACAGGTGCAGGCATCTGCAACAACTCGGCTCACCAGCTCTATGACCCGTTGAACGGAAACGCCGCCATTCTCAACAACAACATTGCAGCTGTAGAACCGATTGATCCGGTAGCGGCCAATTTATTTGCGTCGTCGCTCTATCCGGCTGCGGTCGGAACCTCGACGCAAGCCAACGGCAGTTACACCCAGACCGGACAGGTCAATACCAGTCAATACGACATAAAAATCGACTTCAACGCCACTGGGAACGATCATATTTTCGGCCGCTATTCCCATGCCAAGCAGCACAATCCCACGCTCAATTCGTTTGCATTGCTGGGAACGGGCTTCTCGGAGGCTCCAATCGACAACTATGTCATCGACTGGAGCCACACGTTCAATTCGAATTTGCTGAACGATGTTCGCTTCGGGGTCAACCACGTCAAGTTGCACAACGGCACCCAGTTCGATAGCAGCGTCGGAGATCTGGGTACGCAACTCGGGATCGCAAACGCCAATGCCGGTGGGCCAGGGCTCCTAGAACTAGGTTTCAATGGAGGTAACCCCAGTGGGCCCGGCACCGGTGTTCTTACCAACGTCGGCAGCAATGGGGTCCAACAGAGATTCCAGGACGCGGTGATCCAGGCTTCGGATGCAGTGGTCATGACTCACAACCGGCATGTGTTTCACGTGGGCTTTGAGTACTGGCGCGACCGCATGAACAATTTCTACTCCGGCAACAGTGGCACGCTCGGCGCTATCATTTTCAACGGTGCATTCACATCATCGGATCCAACGAACGTGACTCCGGCTGTGGGCGGCTACGGCGGCGCCGATTTCTACCTCGGACTACCCTCTTCCTATGGCAAGGGTATTTCCGCTGGACAGTGGGGTCATCGGGCGAACATTTTTGCCGGGTATATTCAGGATGATTGGAGGGCCACACAAAACCTCACCCTCAACTTGGGTCTGCGTTACGAGGCCCACACCCCGTGGATTGAAGCACATGACCTGCAGGATAACTTCGATCTCATCACAGGACAGTTGATCGCTCCAAATTGTTCTAAAGTCAATCTTGGAACAGCCCCGGTGACTTGCAAGCAAGGCAGCCGTGGTCTTTACAATGGCACGTACGGGTTAAGGGATTTCCAGCCGCGTATCGGTTTCGCCTGGACGCCGGCGAAGTTAGGTGGGAAGACCGTCTTCCGGGGCGCCTACAGTATCTCTTCTTATTTGGAAGGCACGGGCACGAACCTTCGCCTCCCGATCAACCCGCCGTTTACTAAGGCTGAAACCTTGGCGCAATATAACAACGTCGCGCTCCCGGGAACGACTACGGAGGAAGGTTTGGCTCCGGTCGGGGCGGCCAGTGACCCGTTCGCCGGAGCTCTAGTCCGCGTTTGGGATCCCAATGTCCAGCCCGCCATCACGCAGCAGTGGAACGGGACAGTACAGCAGCAGTTCGGAAGCAATACCATCCAGGTCGGTTATGTGGGCCAGCATGGGACGCATCTAATGGTTCCCATGCCGTACTTGCAGCGCCAGTTGCTCCCGAACAGTGCTTGTGCCACACCGCCTTGTACTGCGCCGAGCGTCTACTTCTCCGGGAATCCGGCGTTCCAGTCGGATATCGCTCAGATTTCCGGCACCGCATCTGTCGGAAGTATGAACTACAACGCGCTGCAAGCAGTATTTCAGAAGCGCTATTCGAGCGGTTTGCAATACCAGGTCGCGTACACCTTTTCCCGCTGCCGGACTGATAACAGCGGATACTATGGCAACTGGGGAGCACAAGCGTCTCCGGCGAATCCGTACTATCAGAACCTTTACGATCCCAAGGCCGACTGGGCAGACTGCTTCTTCGACGCCAAGAATGTCCTTAGCGCCTATGCGATTTACGACATCCCATTCGGCCGCGGCAAGAGGTTCGGCCACGATGTGAATCGCGCGGTCGATGCAATCGCCGGTGGCTGGTCCATTGCACCGATTGTCTCCATTCACTCGGGATTTCCGCTGGCACTCTACGATTTCGGCACGGACTCCACGGGGACGAATTCTCGCGGATTACGTCCGGATTGCGGAGCTGGTGCGGGACGAACCTTCGGACGGCAAGTTTCGGTGGATTCGACCGGTAAGTACCTCGGCTACCAGTGGTTCGATCCCTCGCCTTACTCCGCTCCAGCGGTGGGAACGTTCGGCAACTGTCCGGCTCAAGGTCCAGTTCGCGGACCAGGATACGGAGATGTGGATCTGAGCATCCAAAAGAACTTCCCCCTCACCGAGACCATGAAGCTTCAGTTCCGCACGGATTTCCTGAATGCTTTTAACCGCGTGAATCTGAACACCCCCGCCACGGCGTTGGGCGACAATATGGGCCTGGTCAACACTTCTTCAGACCCAAGAGTGATCCAATTCTCGCTGAAGTTTTATTACTGATTTGGCTGGTATTATGGGGCAGATGTTCTCTAGCATCTGCCCCTTTTCCATGTTCCGATTACGCCTTTCGGTCTTTGCCCTAGCTGTCTTTACTCTTGCTGAGGCATTCGGGCAATCGACAAAGCCAGTACCTGCGAGTGACGTCGCATCCAGCGCGCAGCGCGCCGTCAAGCTTGCTCAAACCGGCCATTGCGAAGAAGCGGTCCCGGCGCTCAAACGAGCATCACCGCGAATCTCCGACAAATCTCTGAAACGCACCGCGGCGTTTGCTGGCGTCCGTTGCGCGATGCTTCTGAATCAAACGGATGCTGCGGTCGACTTCCTGCGCCTCTTAAATCACGAATTTCCCAATGATCCTGAAGTCCTCGCTCTCTCGGTTCACACGTTCTCTGATCTCTCGACCAGGGCGGCCGAGCAACTGGCAATGACCGCTCCGAACTCCGTGGAGGCGCACAAGCTGAATGCAGAAGCCCTCGAAGCCCAGGGCAAATGGGATGCCGCAGAAAAAGAATATAAGATTGTTCTGCAGCAAAACCCGCAGCTACCGGGGACGCATTTCCTGCTGGGCCGGTTGATTCTCTCAAAACCTGATGCCGGGCCGACAGCAGCGCAAGACGCCAAAAAGGAATTCGAAGCGGAGCTTGCCATTGATCCCACGAACGCGGGCGCGGAGTATGTGCTGGGAGAGATTGCTCGCCAGGAGAACCAATGGCCAGATGCCATCAAACATTTCTCTCGTGCCACCGAGTTGGATGCCAGCTTTGGGGAGGCATTTCTGGGACTGGGCACAGCATTACTCTCAGCCAAGCGGTTCTTTGAGGCGATTCCGCCTCTCGAGACCGCCGTCAAGCTTGAACCACGCAACCCCGGCGCACACTATAGCCTCGCGACTGCTTTGTCGCGCGCCGGCCGAAAGGAAGAAGCGGATAAGGAATTCGCGATTCACCGTCAGATGACGCAGAAAGGCGAGGCAGGACAACAGCAACCCGCTCCGCCCACAGATCCAAACTGAGCGAATTCTTTTTCGCCGCTTATTATTATCCAGACAGGCCGTGCTTAACTCATTTCAAAAACAAGAGATCGCGCGATTCGACGTTTCCCGGCGGCATTTTCTTCGCGGAATAGCCGGAGCCGTTGCGATCAGCGGGATGCAGCCCATCATCCGCGCGTTACCGGATCTCGCATATCCATTTGAAGAAATTTCGCCTACACAGAGTGGCATCATATGGAGGCATATTTCTGGCAGATCCTCTGCCCGATACCTACCCGAAACAACCGGACCAGGCTGTGCTTTTTTTGACTACGACAACGACGGGTGGATGGACATTTACCTCGTGAACAGTGGCCAGTGTGATTTTTTTAACCCCAGTCCGCCTCTACGCAACGCGCTGTACCGAAATAATCGCGATGGCACTTTCACCGACGTCACCGAAAAGGCACGAGTCGCCGCAGGCGGGTACGGACAAGGCGTAGCCGTTGGAGACTACGATGGCGACGGTTTCCCTGATCTTTACGTGACGCAATACGGTAAGAGCATCCTTTACCACAATAATGGGGACGGCACCTTCACGGACGTGACGGAGAAGGCTGGCGTGGCCGCTCCCGGATGGTCCTCCAGCGCCGTTTGGTTCGATTACGACAACGACGGCCGACTGGATCTGTTCGTTTGTCAATTCGTCGAATTTTCCAAATCCATCAACAAATCCTGTGGACCAGGCGAAGAGGGCAAGCACGGCTATTGCATTCCTCGTCTCTATAAGCCGATGCCGAGCTGGCTGTTTCACAACAATGGCGACGGAACCTTCACCGATGTCAGCAAGACATCAGGCATCGCCAATTATCCGGGGAAGGCCTGGGGGGTGGTAGCCACCGATGTCAACAATGACGGCCGCCTCGACTTATTTGTGGCGAACGACACCCTCCCGAACTTTCTCCTTATGAACCGCGGCAGTGGCAAGTTCGAAGAGATTGCGAATTATGCGGGCGTCGCCTACAGTTCTGACGGCCGGGCTCGCTCGGGGATGGGAGTGGATTCGGCCGACTTCAATCAGGACGGCTGGATGGACTTATTCGTAGCGAATATCGACCGTGAGATGTTCTCGATTTATCAGAATAATCACGATGAAACCTTCGACGACCAGGCCGGACCTACCGGTATTGGCAATGCGACCCGATTGATGAGTGGATGGGGATTGAAGTTCTTTGATTATGACAATGACGGCAATCTCGATCTGTTTCTCGCCAATGGCAATCCGGATGACCTGATCGAGAGCTTGCACAGCCAGGTCAAATACCAAGAGCCTTTGATGCTTTTTCACAACACGGAAAAGAGTTTCGAAAACGTAAGTGCACAGAGCGGTCCCGTTTTTGCAGAGCCACTATCCGCCCGCGGAATGGCCATTGGAGACTTCAATAATGATGGAGCCGTGGATGTCTTGGTTGCTGTGAACGATGCGGCACCTGTCCTTCTGCGCAACGACGTTGGAAGCAAGAACCATTGGCTGGGGGTGAAGTTAGTGGGAGCGAAATCGAATCGCGACGCGGTCGGTGCGCGCATCACCTATCAAGCTGGAGACTTGAAACGAAGTCGTACGAAAGTTGCAGGGGGAAGTTTCCTTTCTTCGCATGATCCACGAATCGTCCTTGGCATCGGAAAGCGACCCAAAATTGACTGGCTCGAAATAAAATGGCCGCAACCTGGCGGTGCCACGGAGCGCATCACAGATCTGCCAATCGACCGTTACATTACCATTCTTGAGGGCAAGGGTAGTTGGATGTAGAGATGTCTCATCCACAGTTCGCGGATGGCTTCGCGGAACGGCCGATCATGGCACCCTGCTGCGACGAAGCCTCGCAGACTTCACTGTTTCTGAAATTCCCAAACCTTCACCGCCGGAACGCTGCAGGCAGACTTAAAAAACCAGGACTTACCTCCCGCCGCAAAGACAGAAAGCTCTGGCTCCCCAAAAAAACAGTCACGCTCCTGAAGGCACCCGAATCCGCTAGCACGAAAACTCTCCACGATCCGTTCAGCGGACCGCCTCACTGTTTCAATCTGCGCAGCCCCTCGTGTGTCCCGGAACCCTGGCCTCCAGCCTTCGTCGTAAGCCTTCGGGTGCATTTCTGTGAGGATCAGCAGGCCCCACTCCTTCAATGTGTATGCCAGTTCTCGCGCCACAGAATCCAGGTTCGACATGTGGTTCAGCGCAAATGAGCATAGAACGAAATCGAATGCGCGAGGCGGGAATGGAAGTTGGCTGCCGTTACCAACGACAAGGCGCCCGTGGATCCCCGCTTTCGCACCCGCAATCCTGAGCATCCCCGCGGAGAGGTCAATCCCAATCACACGTCGCGCACCTCGCGCAAGCAGCCGAGGAATCCAACGTCCCGTACCGCAGGCTAAGTCCAGAACATTTTTCCCGATAAGTTCGGGCACCATGTTCTTGAGATAGCGCTCCTCGAGCGCCAGAACTGGATTGGGAGCCAGATCGTAGATCGGGGCCCAGCGATCATAGCCCTCGCGAACTGGAATACTCCTGCTCTCAGCCTCGGAAGAGAGAACGTGTAAGCCTTTCTCGTCGATGGCAGACGATATTCGTTCTGTCATGGCTGGAAATCTACAAGCTCTCCGCTTTAGGCTTGCGCAGATTGATCACACGCTGCGTCCATTTTAGTTCCATCGGAACAGAGTAAATGCCCAATCGGTAGCGCCAGCTACTCAGGGCCTTGAGGGCAAGCCGACCCCAACTTGGTAACCGAATATCCTGCGCCGTAGGCCATCGGGAAGAAACCACCAACTCAAAGTTGTCGATTAGCTGTTTGGTGCTCGGTCTGAGCCACGGAGTTCTTGGATCTTTCTGCGTTGCAAAGCGCTGCCATGATTCGGTTGCCCATTCATCGGGAGTTTCGGGAAACTGAAACTGATTCTCCACGCCACCATACATTTGAGCGCGCTGCGGAACGGGAGTGTAGTGCTCCACAACAATCTCCGAGTCCGGATTGAGTTGCTTGAGTTGGCGGATGAACTGGATGCAGTCGCGTGTATCGCCCTCAGGATCTTTCGGATTACCAAAGATGATGGAGAATTCTGGAATGATCCCGAAGCGCCGGATGCGAGCCGCCAGCGCCAAAGTGTCTTCGGCGCGTAGGTCCTTGTTCATCTCCTTCAGAACCTTGTTTGACCCGGACTCGGCACCGAAGAAAATCATTTTGCAACCGGCCCGACGGATGGCCTCGAACGTCTCGTCCGAGTATCCCATCATGATGTCGGTTCTGGCTTCACACCACCAGCGTAGATTGAGCGGCGCGATACGATCGACTAGCTCTCGCGCATGATCCTCGCGCAGAAAGAAATTGTTGTCGTAAAACTGCACTGCGTCCACTCCGTAGGTCTGCGCCAGGTGACGAAGAATTTGTTCGGTACGGGCCGGAGACTCTAATTTTTCTCGACTGCCCGAGAAATTAACAACACCGCAGAAATTGCAGCGAAACGGACAGCCAATGCTTGCCTGGTGTACGGCAGTCCTGCGTCCCAGAAATGTGGGCAGAACATATTTCTGGGCGGCAATACGATGGTAGGGGTACCAGGGAAAGTCGTCGAGCTTTCCGATCGGACGCTCGGGATTTGTCCGTTGCGTGCCGTCGGGCTCTTTATAAGACAGTCCGCGGATTGTCTTGACCTCTCTTTGGCCACGAATGGCTTCCAGCAACTCCAGAAATGTCTGTTCTCCCTGGCCACGCACTGCAAAGTCGACGTACGACGCATTGAGGGCTGCCTGCGTATAGTTCGTCGCAAAATATCCACCCCACACGATTGGCACCGTCGGAAAAAGCCGGCGAACCTCACGACAACTTGCCACAGCACCCACGGTCTGCGGACCCGGCATTACCGTGACCGCAAGCAGCTCGACGGAATTGTCACGCAACAGTCCAAGAAGCGTTTCGGTTGGATGAGGATCGAGATTGCCATCGACGATCGCGAATTGTTCCCGCCCTTCAAGCACGGCGGCGATCGCAAGGATCGACAACGGAAAGCGCCGATTGCGGAACCCGGTGGCTTTCGGATTGTAAAGGACGATCATAAGTTGCGGGTCGTGCCGGGTTAACTGCAGCTTGTCGCGGTTTCGGGCCCCATCGTCTTGGCGTCGACACTCGGTTTAGGAAGTTTCACGATATTCTTCAGCTGACGGTTCAGCCACAATTCAACCGGAAAGCTATAAAAGTCGTGATTCAACCGTAGGCGCGCAGGGTATGCCGTCAGATGCTGGATGGCTTTGGCGAAACGTCCCGGCCCATTCGCCGCGATCGGAGCCCGATCGAACGCGATCCGAAGGTAGTCCCGCATCGTCTGCACGCGCTGGTGATCTTTCCCGTTAAGCCACGGGAGCACGGTGTATCGCGGGAAATAATTTACCCAATCTTCCAGCGTCTTCGGCACATCGATGCCGAGAGTTGCGGCCTGATGGAAGATTGGTGAGCCCGGATAAGGCGTGAAGATGTTCGTCCAGAATTCAGCGCCCGGAAATTTCTGACAGATATCCATCATGAAATTCACCGTCTCGCGCCTTTCTTTGTCTCCCTCCCCCGGATATCCAAAGATGATGTTGAAAGACGGAATTACGCCAGCCTTGACACAGCGTTCCGTCGACTCATAAATGTCTCCCAGCACTTGGAAATCCTTATTCATGAGTTTCATTACGGTTGGAGAGGCAGTTTCGATGCCTTGGCAAATCTGGTGGAGACCCGAGCGGCGAAGCAGGCTCAGTTCCTCGACGGAAAGGCGCGCCGTCAGATTGGTCGTCGCCTGCACGCTCCATTTAAACGTGGCGCCCTTTCGAATGAGTTGTTCGGCAATCTTGAGCGATCGCGGTAAGTCGACCAGAAAGTTATCATCAGCCATCCACAACAATTCCAGCCGATAACGCCGCGTGAGTTCGATGGTTTCTTCCACCACCTGCTCGACGGGCAGGGCATTCCACTTGCGCCCATAGACCCCGGCGTTCGTGCAATACGAACAGTTGAACGGGCAAGCAAGGCTTGAGACGTACATCGTCCATCGCCGCCCACATACTCGCTCGTACGCGTCGAAATCAGCCAGTTGGTAGGCCTTCTGCGGCATCTTGTCCAGAGTTTTCAGGGGACGCTCGGGATTCATGTGCAACCTTCCGTCCCGCTTAAAGCCGATTCCCAGAATCTTTTCCAGGTCGCCGCCGTCCTGCAGGCAGCGAGCTACTTCCAGCATGCTGTCCTCACCCTGAGCGCGAACGATGATGTCCACATATGGGGCTTCAAGCGTCTGCCCTGGCAAAAGGGAAGGGTGCCATCCGCCGAGAATAATCGGGAAATCCGCATCCCATTTCTTTACGGCCTTTGCTACTTCAACCGTGTCACGAATCATGGGACCTGTGACCACAGAAATTCCCAGACACAGTGCATCCCGAAGCTCTTCCAGGATTCTCTTCTTATAGTTGGGTGTAATCGTCGAATCGATGATCTTCACTTCGTATCCGGCCTCTAGCAGCGGCGTTGAAATGGCCAGAATGCCCAGCGGAGCTGTTGCCTCGATACTCGAAAAGGAGGGAACAAAAAAAACAATCTTGTTCGAAGACTTCACGCGATTACCTCTCGGTCGTTGCGGTGACCCATGGGTTTTGTGTTCGATTCCCCTCGTGTCAAGGTGGTTTGGTTACTGGAAACAGCGATTCAATAACAAATGGATTGAAGGACCAAAAGTTATCAGCAGCAAGGTCAACGATTGTCGCGCGCTTGTCAAAGTTATGTAAAAGCTCTTGTGCATCGCGCCAGAACGCCCGGCTCGTTTGATTACAAGTGACAGAAATTTGACAGTCTAATGACAAACACGGGTGACGCAGAGCGTAACTTTCGCTTTATTCGCGCCAAGAACAACGCGATCGAGTCCACAGTTCCGACTCGAACGTTCGGAGCAGGCTGGCGAAGTGTTGCTACCCAGGGGTTCTGTGAATAAAAAAGTTGTGCTCTTCTATCCTCCGTACGATGGACCCCCGCTGAGCGCCCCATTATGTTTACTGGCACTGGCCTCACCACTCCTTCATGCTGGTTTTGAAGTCAAGTTGGTTGACAATCTGACCTGTCCCGACTTTGAGAACGTCATTCTGCGCGAGATCCAGGATGCGCTCTGCCTCGGCATCTCGGTTTTGACTGGCCCCATGATTGGCTCTGCAGTCCGGATGGCGAAAAAGGTTCGGCAAGTGAAGCCGAATCTTCCCATCATCTTTGGTGGTTGGCATCCCAGCCTCGTTCCAGAGCAGACATTGAAACCCGACTTCGTTGACGGGATAGTTCGAGCGCAAGGCGAACTCACGCTCCTGGAGTTGGCACAACGAATTGCAGATCGCCAGGATTGGCACGGTGTAAAAGGGCTTTCTTTCAAGGACGCCGGCGGGACTCATCATGAGCCAGAACGCCCCGTAACAAATATCAACGATCTGCCAGCGCCCGCTTATCACCTGGGAAACTACGACAGCTACTCGAAGAGCTCGGGGACGCGCCAGCTTGGATACGCCAGCAGTGTAGGTTGTCCGTACGCCTGCAATTACTGCACTGATATGGTTTTCTACAAGCGCCGCTTCAATGCATATCGCGCGGAGCGTGTTGTCAGTGACCTTGCCGATCTTGTCACCCGCTACAGCATTGACGAAGTCGCGCTTCTCGATTCCAATTTCCTCGTCGATACCAAACGCGCCCTGGCGATCGCGCAAGGAATCGTTACGAGTGGCGTTCGCTTTCGTTGGGATTTCCAGGCCTCCACAGATTTCTTGTGGAAGATGAGCGACGACGAGGTCCGGCTGCTCGGTGAGAGCGGCGTCACCCACATGGGCTTCGGCACAGAGTCCGCTTCGCAAAGTGTGCTGAAGCTGATGAACAAACATCACCAGCGCGTCGAGCAGATGGTCGAGACGGCGCGAAAGTCGGAACTGGCCGGAATTCACGTCACCTTCAACGTGATTCTCGGCTATCCCGGCGAGACTGAGGACGATCGTCAACAGACCTTCCGCATCATGAGCGACATCGCTCGCCAATATTGGAACGTCAGCTTCTCTCCCAACATCTTCACACCCTACCCGGGAATTCCGATCTGGCCACAGTTGAAAGAGTTGGGTGTTCGCGAACCGCAGACGTTGGAAGAATGGGAAGACTTGGCTCTGGGGCATAACGTTCTCCCGTGGCTTCAGGGAGACGAGTTGCATCGCCTGCGGCGCAGCCTGGAATACTTCTTGCTTAATAATCAGATTCGGAAGGCTACGCGCAAACATGCCTGGCTAAGGCGCGGATTCCGCAAAGCACTGGGCATGCCCATCCGTTGGCGCATCGGCAGAAATCGTTATTCATTTCCGTGGGAACTGTGGGTCTCGCGCACTGTCGAAAAAGTGGTCACTCGGAGGTCGTTGTTGACGGGGCAGAAGTTGAGCGATCGTATTCAGGAAGTGTGTTGAGCACACAGTTCAAATTCATGAGGCGCGACTAGCGTGGCCGAAGTCCTTTTAACCCATTCGTATCACCTGTACTTCGACCGCAAACAAACGCGGAAGATGCAGCCGTATCCTCCACTCGGCACTCTCTACGCCGCAGCCCTTTTGCGCAGCGCTGGAATTTCCGTGGCAGTGTTTGACTCCATGCTGAACAATCCCGAGACGGAGTTTCAGGCAGCTCTTGACCAGCATCGCCCGAAGATCGTCGCCGTTTACGAAGATAGCTTCAACTTCCTGTCAAAAATGTGCCTCACTCGCATGCGCGAAGCCGCGTACCACATACTCGAAGCCTCGCGGCGTGCAGGCGCGATTGTCTTGGCCAACGGGTCCGATGCGTCTGATCATGCTTCCGATTTCCTTCAGCGCGGATTCCGCTGCGTTTTACTTGGAGAGGCGGAATGGACTCTGCTGGAGCTGGTTCAGCAGCTTCTGCAGAACGGTAACTCTGACGTTTCACACATCCCCGGCCTCGCCTATCTGCACCCGCAAACGGGCGAGCAGATGCGGACCCCAAGCCGCCCGTTAATGCGGGATGTAAATGTGATGCCTGAGCCAGCGAGAGATCTGATCGATATCCAGCAGTATGAAGCGGCTTGGAAGTCTGCCCACGGTTTCTTCTCACTCAATCTGGTTTCGAGCCGAGGCTGTCCGTACCGCTGCAACTGGTGCGCCAAGCCGATCTATGGAGACCACTTTTCCGTACGATCGCCAGCGAGTGTCGCTGAGGAAATGCGCAGGTTGAAGTATGAGTGCGCAGCGGAGCATCTGTGGTTTGCCGATGACATCTTCGGGCTTAAACCCAAGTGGGTGTGTGAGTTTGCGTCCGAAGTCGAGCGGCGGCGGGCTGCGGTCCCTTTCAAGATGCAATCACGCGTTGATTTGATGAGTGCGGAAACCGTCCAAGCCCTGCACCGCGCTGGTTGCGTTGAGGTTTGGATGGGAGTCGAGTCCGGCTCCCAGAAAATTCTAACTGCCATGGACAAGGGAACCCGCGTCGATCAGGTGGCAGTAGCAAGAGAGAGCCTTCGCAAAGAAGGAATTCGCGCATGTTATTTTCTGCAGTTTGGTTATCCCGGCGAGAATTGGCAAGACATTCAGAAAACAATCGCCTTGGTTCGCGACACTCGCCCAGACGATATTGGCGTCTCGGTCGCTTACCCCTTGCCCGGAACCAGGTTCTTCGATCGCGTCCGCGCCCAATTGGGCAAGAAGACCAACTGGTCTGACAGTGAAGACCTTTCCATGATGTTCCAGGGCTCGTACACCGATGAGTTCTACCGGGCGCTGCACGACGCGTTACACGCGCAGGTCGATACTTGGCATTCTGGGCACAACGCAGGAGTCGCAGTTAAGGAGAATCACGAGCACTCCGCTCCAAGACTCGACGACTTGTGGGAGCGCGTCGTGTACCTGGAGAAGATTTGCCGGAACTCCCAGCCCACTGTTCTAGATGGCTTCCCAAGCGATTCGCTCGTGCAATTGAGGCTCGCGCCCGAGTTTGTTCACATTTCCTCATCGGAGCCTCCTTCGGGCAGTGACTGATTGGGACCGCAGACATGGATATCCTACTCACCCACGGGTATTTCCTGTACGAGGACCCCAAAGAGCTTCAAATCATGAAGCCCTATCCTCCTCTGGGAATTCTTTATATCTGCGCGCATTTGCGCCGGAAGGGGATGGACGTAGAAGTTTTCGACTCTACCTTCTCTACCCGGCAGCAGCTCTTAGACGCCCTGCAGAATGGCCCTCCGTCGGTACTCGGTATTTATGCAAACCTGATGACACGTACCAACGTGATCGAGATCTTGCGATGCGCTAAAGATCTTGGTTGGCAGACCATCGTGGGCGGGCCGGAGCCCAGTGCGTATATAGACAACTATCTCAATGCGGGTGCAGACTTCGTGGTTATCGGAGAGGGCGAAGCCACTTTGGAAGAACTGCTGCCTGTTTTACACGGAAGGTCCCGCCAGCCCTTGCAAGACATCGCGGGAATCGCCTTTCGCACGCCGGGCGGGGGCATTGTGCAGACATCGGCGCGAGAGCAGATTCGCGATATCAATGCGCAGCCTTGGCCCGAACGTGAAGCAATCGATATGGATCGCTACGTTTCCGTCTGGCGCGAACATCACGGCACTGGATCCGTTTCCCTGATCACCGCCCGAGGATGCCCCTATCACTGCCGGTGGTGCAGTCATCAGGTCTTTGGCAAGACTCACCGGCGAAGAACACCTTCATCGGTGGCCGAGGAACTGGCCTGGCTGGTCGAACGCTACCACCCCGATATGGCGTGGATGGCTGATGACGTCTTCACCATCCATCATGGCTGGCTCTTCCAGTACGCCGCCGAATTGAAAAAGCGCAACCTCAAGATTCCCTTTGAGTGCATCTCTCGAGCCGATCGCTTGAATTCCCAAGTTGTCGCGACCCTTGCGGAGATCGGTTGCTTCCGCGTCTGGATTGGCTCTGAGAGTGGTTCGCAGCGCATTCTGGACGCGATGGAGCGGGGTGTGAAGGTAGAGGAGGTACAAACCGCCGTTGCCCTGTGCCGCTCAAACGGCATTCAAACCGGAATGTTTCTCATGTGGGGATACGAGGGGGAGGAGTTGGATGACGTCGAAGCCACGATTCAACACGTGAAGACAACCGATCCAGACATTTTCTTCACCACCGTCGCCTATCCCATCCAAGGCACGCCGTATTCAATCGAGGTGGCTGATCGTACTGAACATATGAAGCTTTGGCAGGCTGGTTCTGACCGGGACGTCCGGATCCGCGGCCGCCACTCACGAAACTTTTACGGAATCGCTGACCAGTTGCTGCGGAGTGAAGTGGAACTCGAACGCACCCGCAAGAAGACAACTGTCGAGATATCAGTGATTGCTGAATTGCAAACCAGGGTCGCGGATTTGCGTACGGGGCTGCACGCATCCTCGACTGAGGTGGAAGCATGACGCTTGCCTCTACGCAAATCGAGCCAGCCGCCTCTTATTCCGCCCCATTCGACGCGATTGCTGAACAATACGACCGAACGTTCAGTTCATCAATGATTGGGCAATTGCAGCGTGCCGCCGTTTGGCGCGAATTCAGGAAGAGCTTTCGTGCAGGAGACCGGATCCTTGACGTCGGCTGCGGTACAGGTGTGGACGCCTGTTTTCTTGCCGAGCATGGCATCGATGTCATTGCCTGTGACGAGTCGTCGCAGATGCTGCGGGTCGCGGCTCAAAAGATTGCTGCTCTCCCAACCACCGCGGGCTCCATCCAGTTGCGACCTGTGTCAGCGGAGGAAGTGTTGAGCCTGCGCAAAGAAGGCCCTTTCGACGGTGCTATCTCGAACTTCGGGGCTGTCAACTGCGTGAGCCATGTCGGCAAGCTCGCGCGCGACCTGGCTCGCCTTCTCAAACCCGGAGCAAGGGTGTTGCTGTGCGTGATTGGGTCCAGCTGTGCTTGGGAAACGGCGTGGTATCTCGTGTGCGGAAAACCCGGTAAAGCCTTTCGCCGCTTCCGTCGCGGCGGGGCGCTAGCGAAGTTGGAGGGCAGCGAGACTTTTAACGTTTACTATCACTCTGTTCACTCGATGCGGTCTTTGTTTGCGCCGGCCTTCCGCCTAGAATCGGTCCTCGGCATAGGCGTGCTCGTGCCGCCGAGTTACTTGGAACCGTGGGCACGCCGATTCCCGCGTCTCACAAGGTTAGCTGCCGAGGCAGACCGATACGTCGGTTTGTGTCCCGGAATCCGTGGATTCGCAGACCACATCCTGCTGCGTTTCGAACGTACAGAGCACAACGGGGAGAACAACTGACGATATGAGTGACTCGGTGACGTCAGCTATCGCGGCTGCTCAGCCGTCCTTGGGAAGTTGGCCGCTCCCCTCCGTGCAGTTGCAATGCCCCGATTGCCGCAAGGGCCCTTGCCGGATATCTTCAACCGCCCAACCCGCCTGCCTTTCCTGTGGATTCACGTTCTCCGAAACAAATGGCGTCTATAACGCCCTGCCCCAATCGCGCGAGGCAAAGTATATCCAGTTCGTTCATGACTACGAACTGGTTCGCTCAAAAGAAGGCCGTGGATCAGATCGACCCGACTACTACCTGGCGCTCCCATTCCAGGATCTTACCGGCCGCAACGCATGGCAGTGGGGCATTCGAGCGCGTACATTCCGTTTCATGGAGCGCAAGCTCTTGCCGTTGCTTGAGGGCAAGTCTCACCGGAGGTGCGACGTCCTTGATATTGGCGCGGGCAACGGATGGCTCTCCTATCGGTTGGCATTGCGAGGCCACCGTCCCGTGGCGGTTGACTTGCTGAACAACGACACTGACGGCCTCGGTGCCGCCCGACACTACTTTCACGCCGCTCCGACGTTCACGCGATTCAAGGCGGAAATGGATTGCCTTCCGTTCATGCCGGAGCAATTCGATGTTGTCATCTTCAATGCCTCGTTCCACTATTCCGAAGACTACACGCGAACCCTCGAAGAGGCGCTGCGGTGTCTACGCAGAGGCGGCCACTTGATGGTCGCCGACTCGCCCTTCTACCGGAAAGAGGAGAGTGGGAAGAAGATGTTGCACGAAAAACGTGCGGCGTTCGAGCGGCAGTATGGCTTTCGCTCGGACAGCATTCAGAGCCGTGAATATCTGACGGCTGAGACTCTGCAGCGACTGGCCGTGCGTTTGCACCTCAAGTGGCAAGTTTACAAGCCCTGGTATGGAATCAACTGGGCTTTCCGTCCAATAAAAGCAAAACTGACACGTCGTCGCGAGCCGTCAAAATTCTACTTGCTTCACGCTCAACGGGATATTCGCGGATGAATACGCTCATATCCATTTCGACTCCCTCCGCGACAATCGCCCGCTCTGAACTAGAAGAGCACCGCGTCCGTACTCTCCCCATCCTTGTAATCTCTCCGCACAATCAGTGCGACTGTCACTGTGTAATGTGCGATATCTGGAAGATCCGCGAAGCAGAAGAATTCTCCGTCGCTGATCTGGAACGGCAGATCACTGCATTTCGCGAGTTAGGAGTGAGTTGGGTTGTGTTTACGGGCGGAGAGCCGCAGAAGAATCGTCATCTCCCGGCTTTGGCGAAGATTCTTCGCGCCGAAGGGATTCGCATCACCCTCCTGACCGCGGGACTACTTCTGGGCTCTCAAGCTCAGGAGATCGCGGACAGTGTCGACGATGTAATCGTCTCGCTGGATGGCCCACCCGAATTGCACAACCGCATCCGTCGCGTTGCGCATGCGTTTGAGAAACTTGCAGATGGTGTCACTCAGTTGCGTCATCTGCGGCCTGACATTTCCATTAAAGCTCGATGCACGATTCAAAAGCTGAACCGCCGCTTCCTGTGTGCGACCGTAGATTCAGCACTAAGCATGGGCTTAAATTCGATTTCGTTTCTCGCGGCCGATGTAAGTTCCACCGCCTTTAATCGTCCCTCCACCTGGTCGTTGGAGCGCCAGGAACAGGTGGCCCTCGGTCCGTCCGAAGTCGAGGAATTGGAGGCTGAGATTGCGCGTTTGGTCCAAGATCATCCTAGGGAATTCGATTCTGGGTTCATCGCCGAGAGCCCGCAAAAGTTGCATCACATTGCCAGGCATTTCCGGGCTAGCCTCGGGCAGGTCGAAGCAATCTCTCCGCGTTGTAACGCCCCGTGGACGTCGGCCGTCATCGAAGCCGGTGGAGATGTGCGCCCGTGCTTCTTCCATCCCCCGCTGGGCAATACTCGAGTCAGCCCCTTAAACGAAATCTTGAACAGCACTCGAGCGTTGCAGTTCCGCGCAAATCTCGATATCGCCAGCGATCCAATCTGCCGACACTGCGTGTGCTCCCTGTATGTTCCCAATCCAGAGTCGATGAGCCGCACAGTCACTTCTACGATTCAAGCAGTCCATGGGGAAGGGGACTAATGTGGATGACCAGCCCATAGTTCCGTTTGCGCCGCAACCCTCGTTGTACACCCACACGTTTGCGTCATCGGGAAGCCAGCCAGCCCTCGATCCGATTGGCTACGATGTTAAGCTGCCTTTCAAGAGCTTGTTTTATCCCCTCGGCTTTCCGGTTGAAATCGCCACCAATTGTGCGGACGTACTCGCGGCAGCCAACGAAAACTGGCAGTCATTTCAAAAGCAGTTTGTCGTTCCTCCAGTACAGCTACGGATTGCGGTCAGTCAGGTGCGTGCGAGCGAATGTCCCAGCCCGCCAACCTGCCGAGGTCAACGCAATCTCGTAATGTTTGTGGCAAGCGCTCACGATTTTGCCGTTTGCGATCTTGCCGCCGGATTTGCATCCTGTTGGCTGTCCGAGAGCACCGTCGAGAACAGCGCGTATCTCCGGTATCACTTTCTCGATGCCATGGCGTTACTACTGGTCGAGGCCTTGTACCTGACGCCAATCCATGCTGCCTGCGTATCTCTTAACGGGCGCGGATTGTTGTTATGCGGAGATTCCGGAGCAGGGAAGTCTTCGCTCTCCTACGCCTGTGCGCGCCGCGGGTGGACCTTCGTATCGGATGATGCCAGCTTTCTCGTTCGCGCCGGCAAAGGGAACGTCGCCGTAGGCAATCCTCGGCACCTGCACTTTCGTGAATCCGCCACAGATCTATTTGCCGAGTTGAAGTCTCACGAACTCACTGCACGCATCAACGGAGAGATTGCCATTCAACTCACCACAGCAAAGCTGCCCCACATGAACACCGCACTTCAGTCGCAGATTGACTTCCTTATCTTCCTGAATCGGCAACCATCCGGTCCGCCCGTCCTGCGAGCTTTCTCGAAAGCCCGCGCAGCAGCGATCCTGGAACAGGTGATCTGTTACGGCGAGCAGCACATTCGCGACGCGCAGAAATCAGCCTTGAGAGACTTGCTCGGAGGAGACGTCTTGGAATTGCAATACAGCGAGCTAGATCCTGCCGTGAATTGCCTCGCGGATTTGCTGCGATAGACGAAGGCCCAAGCTTTACTGAAAGTCAAACTCCACTGTCGGACTCGCTCCTGCCGCGACAGTAATCATTTTTGTCTTCGTTCCAAGCTTTTCATGCCACGCTTGCAGCGTATAGTTGCCCGGCGGCAGATCCTTCAGTTCGAAAGTCCCGCCCTTTTCCGTAACTGCAAAATACGGATTCTTGACCACCGCAATGTAACTCTTCATCCACGGGTGAATATTGCATTTCACCGAGATCGCGACCTCTTCCCGCGCAAAGACCTGCTCTAGCGGTGCGCCCTGGGGCTGCGATACGTTCCACTCGCGATTGTTGTTTGGCGTGGGATGTATGTTGTGCGTAGTCGCATCGCTATTCACAACACTGAGCTTCTGTCCCGCTCTCATCGCGAGCACATGCGGTTTGTATTGGCATCCTTTTTGTTCCATTACTGCCGGCTGGTCCGGCACTGGAAATGTCGCCGCTCCCAAGCCGTCAGAGACGTAAACCACGACGTTCTCGAGTCCGCCACTTGCATCTGTGACCACATCCTCCGTGGTTGCTCCGTTGGGATGAGCCTTCGCACAGAAGGGATCGGCAGACATGTCGATTCGTGTCGGTTTCTCTGCAGTTCCCTTGAACTTGACTACGCCGGTCACCGAAGACCCGCCCGGGGCCGGAGTTGCACCAATTCGATCCGCGTCAAGAAGGGTCATGCCGCAGACGAAAATCAAACAGAATATGGCGAGATAGTAAGAATGTTTATTCACGTTGCCTCCTGAACAGGATCGTGGATCGCGATCAACGTTCTTCTATTGAACTTTATGTTTCGCTCGGTGAAAGAAACCACCTGTATCTTCGTTCAGCGTTTGAATGTAATGCACAAGATCCCAAATCTGATCCGGCTTCATCGAATCTGCGAACGATGGCATCGGAGTTCCGTCCAAGCCAGTGGTCAGGTCTCTGAACAAATCTCTCCCTGTTTCGCCGCACTTGAAGTGGCTTCCGTCCGTAAAGTCGAAGGGGCGAATGGGATATCCTTTGCTATCGGTCAATGTCTGCGCAGACGGACCGTTTCCTCGTCCTTCCTTGCCGTGGCAGCTCCAGCAATTCATGCTCTGAAACAGCCCCGCACCCCGCTTCACACTCTCGGCTGACGTGGGCTGCTCTGCCGGGATCGTGACGGATGCAACCGGGGGTTCCTCCTGGAATCGGCTTGAGAATGTCTTGATGTAGGCCACGAGGTCCGCCCGCTGCTGCCTCGTCAATGGTCTCCAGGACGGCATGCCGGTGTTGTAAATTCCTCGGCTGATGGTGTCATACAGGTCGGTATCAGTAGGAAGGTTTCCGCTTGGAGTAGATCGGCATTTGAATGCCGCCTTCGTAAAGTCACGAGGTTTGGGATCAAGATGCGGCGCGCTCTCTCCCGCTCCATCGCCGTGCGCACCATGGCACCCGATGCAGTAGCGGCGGTACAGCGCCTTTCCGGAGTTGGCATTTCCTCTGAGCTCTCCAATTTTGCTGTCCTGTGCAGACGCAAGCACACTGCAGGTCACCAAGAATGCCAGTGTAAGGCTGCTACCTTTCATCATGATTCGTATCCCTGACTCCGTGGTTTTCAAAACTCCAAATCAAATCCCATCAAGTAGCTGCTGTTGGTCTCATTCTTGCCGCTGAGGGGTGCTGTCCCGGTCGTGTGCGCAATGGCGTATTCCTGGTGCCAGGCAAGGCCCGCCCGGTTATTCATGATGGGGTACCAGCGATATCCCACGGTCCACACCTTCATATCCCCAAAGTCGTTCGGGGTCGCCGGATTGGCCTGCCGCGACATCTGCACCGTCTCGTACTTGCCGATCACAATCAGCTGCGGATTGTAGGTGTAGTGTGCCTCAAAGAACCCGCCGTTCCAGGTGGGTCCGACCGCCCCGGGCGGAAGATCGCCGGGTTGGTTCGCCGCTACGCTATTCCCCAGAAATACGTTGTCCTGGCCGTGAAGATAGAACGTACTGAAGTCGAATTTGCCCAGATACCACAGCCCATAAATGCCAGTGCGGCTGAAGCTTCGATTGCCAAGTCCAGTGCCAGGGATGGGAGCCCCGTTGCTGGTTTGTGAGAACGTTGGACGTTCTCCAAAATATCCGTATACGCCCACCCGCTGCAGTCCCAACTTTGGAATCTCAAATCCTTGCGTGAAATCGGCATAGAGGTCGTAGGTATTGGTGGGTGTGTCCGCAACCCCGTTTGTACTGTTAAGCACCGCGATCGAGTAGCGCGTGTAGTCGTTGCGCGAGTGTCCCATTAACTCGGCCCCAAGCTGGTTATCGCCCAGTCCGAAATTCGTGCTGTCACCGGCGGGAACAAAATGGTAATTGCGGTAGAAGCCACCCGTATTGCTGTATACCAGTTCGCGTTCTTCTGAGATCAGCGTGTCAAGTTCGAATTTGCCAACCTTCACGTTCAGCCATGGGGAACCTAGCAAGTTGTCGAACCGAGCAAAATAAGTCGCAAGGGTTGCTGTGCCGCTGTTATCAATCTCGGTTTGGAATCCGAAAGAGATGTTTTTCGCAACGGTTCCGGCCGCCCAGATGGTGAGTCCCGAGATATTAAATCCGGATTTGCTTACGGGGGACTCCATCTGTCCGGCCGCGGGATTCCCCGGAATCGTGTCCACGGCAACCAGACTGTTGTATTCGCGATGCCACGAAGCAAAAGTACGAAACGCTACCGGAAAGTATGCCCCTTGTTGAAAAATGGGAGTGTCCCGCCCGGTCATTAATTGATAGCCGTTATCTTTGAACGTTTGGCCAAAGTTATTGAGCTTGGGCCACGCTTCGTGACAGTCAGAACAGCGAAGGTTGTATTTTCTGGCAAAGGCGGGAATTCCAAAGGCCGGCAGCGCGCTTCCGAACAACACCATCACAGCGATCCATCCACATCGGCGCCACCCTCGTGAAGAATCCATTCTTGTCTCCCAAATGTTGCTCGTTGTAAACAAGCACAGCAAAATCAAATCGCTGTACCAACGATGTAATTTCTTTTTGAGGTTAGAGCAGACGGCCGGATGGCATTGTCATCTGCTTGTCATTTTTTGGTCACTTCAATGACACATGCGCGCACGCGAACGGCTTACGGCAGCGCGTGATTCGAAGGTCTCGCCGACCACCACCAGCGGAAGCCGTGCCATAGCGTTGCCGGAAGAACTCTCAGGTGATAGCCGACTCGCGCCAACAAATAGATCAAATATCGGCTGTAATTGTGCCAGCCGGGTTCCTCTGTCGGAGAGCTATTTGGTATCCGGTTGGCTATTGCGGTGTCCACGGGCAGTACCCGCCGCGGCAGTAGTCTTCCAAGGACTACCCTTCGTTTCTCTGCCGCAGAGTTCATCAGGCTGCTATGCAGCCAAATCGCATCTTTACTGGGACGCATCCAACCCATCGGAGACGGAGACGTGGCGTCGATCTCGAACCAGCGCCTTGTGCTCACAGGAAGGTGCCGGATCTCTGCCTGTACCGCTTCCGATAGGTCGCAGTGAAACCATGTTCGAGCGAGTAGGAAGGACACCGACTCGAGTCGCCTCAGTTCCGAATCGTGTACCCGATTCCAGCTTTTCCAGAATTCCTCGTTGCGGGCATTATGGTGCAGGAACCACGCCAACTCGTAAACCTGCGATGTCACAATGCTGACACGTAGCAGATCGCGAAGCAGGTTCAGGGCACAGTACCCAAGATTGTCAATGGGATGGAGGGCGGGGAAGGAGATCTCTTCGAGTCGTCGTCCGATCCGCCTCTCCCAGAAATGCATGTCGCCCTCGGGACCGCACTGAACGGCGGCGCGATCCCAGAAACAATGGTGCAGTTCCACGGTTAACGGCATCTCGGGATCATAGGCATTGCCTTTCCATCTCCACTCTGTTCTCTTCCGCAATGGCGGAAGGTGATCCCAAGGTTGATCGTCGAAGGTGTGTTGACTCCGGTAGCCGATGCGGTGGAGTGCATCGCGGGCACGAAAGATTGTTTCCCGAGGACAGAAGATATCGATATCAGACTGCATCCGATGTCTTGGATTTGGGGCGTAGTCGGGTGTCTTCGTGAAGCCCTTCAAGATAAGGTAGTCAACGTGCGCTTCGCGAAGTGCCTCCGCCAGTTCGGAGTAGGTTTTCTTGATCAGTTGGAAGCGACGGGAATTGTCTTCAAGTTTCTGATCAATGCGCGAGCGCACCCAGGGTGGACAATAGTCGGCGCAACTCTTCATGAGGGGGATCGTCAAATGCATCCGATCTCCAAAAATGAGAAGTTGCTCCCATTCTGAATCGTCGAGAGCTTGCAGGACTTCAGGCTGGGCGTTTCTAAGCCTCAGTGCGGAAATCAACGCGGTGACATACCGTGGGCTGCCAGCCATCTTCCTGGTTCTCCAGCGCAACAAGGTTTACGAGGAAGATGCTATGAGCGGCTGGTGCCGCACTTGTCTTGGATTTGTTAACGGTTTGTATCTTTATGACCCTTCGCAGCAACACAAAACCCCGAAAGAATCTCGGGGTTTTGTGTTGCATGCTTTTGCTTGACTGATCTGGCTTCCTCCAACCACTCACTGCTGCTGGAGTTGGCGGGATGAATTCTCAGTCTAGCGTTCCGATCACGCCAAAGGACATTGCTGCGCACTGTGTCGAGTCCAATCCCAGACTGGGATCGCACCAGTTGATGAAGCTGAGGCCGAAGAAGCTGGAATTCAAGAACATCTGGCCAACCGGCTGCCAGCTGCCATGAACGTTGTCCGCTGCCTTGACCGTGTTCGATACAAAGTATCGCGTGGCGAACGAAGTGCATTGTCCGTCGCTCGAGTCTGTACATTGCGGCGTTACGTTAACCCAGTAGGTTCCGGAAGAAAGGCTGACCGCCGGAAACTTTACTGCTACCGAGTATTCGCCCAGTCCGAGGAAAACTCGGCCGGTCGGCTTCATCGTCGCATCGCCAGTACCTGATGCCACAACCGTTCCGCCATTGCCACTGGAAACTCCGCTGCGAATCTCCCATGTGGCTTGCTTCGGGTTCATGTGTGCGCTCATCTGTACCTGGAAGATCAATCCAGTCACCGAGGCGCTCTTTCCATCAGGGACTGCGAAGGCTCCGTAGCTGTGGGAATCGGATACATTTAGCGTGTTTTCGTCGGATAGGCCCGCCGAATCGATGTTGGGTACATCCAGATTGCCACCGTAGAATATGCAAGGGTTGCACAGGCGTGGTGCGCGATGACCGTCCGGATCAGCCTTGAAATGACTTCCCGGGGGAGCCGAGTAGTGTCGTGAAGGCTGAGTTGCCTTCGTCTGTGCTAGAGATGCTAGGGTCAGGGTTGCGACGCAAAGGACCGCAAAGAACATCTTTCTCACGAGAATCCTCCTGTTTTTTTTACTGTTGAAAGGTGACCTACCAAAATGTTGTAGCGGGTGAAACCCGCTGAGTGTGGAGGGTTCTGCGCGGATTGTCAAGCGGGTATCTTCTGTATCGCAATATTTTTCAAAGAGTTGCAAGATTTTGCAACTGTCGGCCTCGCTCGACTGTAAGTCTCCCCGCTGGCGCCCACTCGCCCACCACCGGGTTATTTCGTCGTCCGGCCGCCTCCGCCGATTGCTAAGGCTGAATTTCCGCCGGCGCGGCGGAGCCCCGCGCGGAATCAGGGCTGATCCAGATATTTACCTGGGCCGCTTCTACCCTGAACTGATTGTGGTCGTTCCAAATCGCAAACGCTTCCGGCTTCAATTCAAAATGTACTTGCTTCGACTCTCCGGCAGCCAGAGTCACCTTCTGAAATCCTTTTAGCATTCGCACCGGTTCCGCCACGCTCGTACCCTGGAGTTGAACATAAAGCTGCACCGTCTCCGCTCCGGCCCGCGATCCAGTATTGGTCACTTTGGCTTCGGCCGTTATTGCCGTCGCCACATTCTCGCCAGCACTCAAGCCTTGATTTAGCGTGGATGCGCTCAAACGTTTTGTGCTGATCGTTGTGGGTCCGTATGAATAGCTGGTGTAGGAATCGCCGTAACCAAAAGGGAACTGAGGACTATTCTGTTCGTCGAGATAACGGGACACATATTTGCTCACGATGTCTTTCGGTGGACGCGTCAGGTCCACGTTGCCTGGGGGACGCCCGGTATTGAGCGCGTTGTAATAGAGCGGTTCTTGACCCACGCTGCGCGGCCAGCTGACGACCAATTTCCCGCTGGGATTTACCTCCCCGAACAACGTGCGAGCCAGGGCGGGTCCTCCGCTGATTCCGGGCAGCCACGCTGCGATAACTGCGGGAACATGTTCAAATGCCCAAGGCACCGTGAGTGGACGTCCGCTGAATAAAATCAGGACGATCGGCTTGCCCGTGCGAACGATGGCTTCCAGCAATTCCTGCTGCCTTCCCGGAAGCCCCAGATGCGCTCGTGATGCCGCCTCCCCACTCATCTCGGGACTTTCTCCCAGAGTCAGGACGACAACATCAGCCTTTTGCGCCACTGATACGGCCGCCGCTATATCCCCGTCGCCGCCGTCGAGAATTCCGCTGCCCTTGCTCCGCGAAACATGGCCTTTGCCGATTCGTTGTTCCAAAGCCGTCACCAACGTTACACGCGGCTTCTCTCCGGGCGGCAGGCCGCCCGGAAAGGAGGAGTCATCCCCGAGCGGCCCTATCACTGCGATGTTGCCAATTGCATTCCCGAGGGGCAGAAGCGCCTTCCCGCTCGGCCCGTTGGCATTCTTGAGCAATACAAACGATCGCTCCGCCGCCTCCTGGGCCAGCGCAATGCTCTCCGTATGATAGAGCGCTTTTGCAGCCTCGCCTTCGTTTACAAATGGATGATCGAATAGGCCTAAAGCAATCTTTACGCGAAGCACACGTCGTACCGCTTCATCAATATCCACTTGCGACGCCTGCCCGGATTTCACGATCTCTTGCAAATGGTCGTGATACAGGCTGCTGACCATATCCATGTCCACACCTGCCGTAAAAGCCTTGCGGGCAGCTGCGGCTCCGTCTATCGCGACGCCTTGTGGAATCAGCTCTCCCACCGCATTCCAGTCACTTACCACCACACCCCGGGAGCCCCACTCCTTTCGCAGCACCTGCTTTAATGTGAATGGATTGGCCGATGACGGCACCCCGTTCAAAGAATTGAATGCGCTCATGAGCGACGCCACCCCGGCCTCGACTGCCGCATGAAACGGTGGCAGGTAGTACTGGCGCAAGGTATGTTCTGAAATTTCGGTGCTGTTGTAGTCGCGCCCACCCTCGGCAGCGCCATAACCGACGTAGTGTTTGGCGCATGCTGCAATGCTGTCCGGAGCATCCAGTCTTGAACCCTGATAGCCCTTGACATAAGCTGCGGCCATGGCCGATCCCAGAAACGGATCTTCCCCGGCTCCTTCCGCCATCCGCCCCCAGCGCGCATCCCGAGCGATATCGACCATCGGCGAGAACGTCCAACGGATACCATCGGCCGACGCTTCCATCGCTGCCACGCGAGACGCCTTCTCCACAATCGAAGGATCCCACGTCGAAGCTAGTCCCAAAGGAATCGGAAACTCCGTCTTGAACCCGTGAATCACATCGAGCCCGAACAGAATCGGGATGTGCAGCCGCGCCTTCTCCATCGCGATCTTTTGATATTTGTTGATCTCAGCCGGTTCTCTTACGTTAAACATCGACCCGATCTGCCCGTGCGCAATCATGTCCTCATAATCGGTCCGCCCCGTTCCCGGCCCGGTCGGCTGACCCGCGGAGTACTGCACCAGTTGCCCCACCTTTTCTTCCAAAGTCATCTGCTGCAGTATCGATTCCACCCGGGCGTCGAGGCTACTGTCCGCAATGCCTCCTGCTTGACTCGCTCGCGATGCTGCTTGGGCCGTCATCATCACTGAGGCGATCGCGCTTAACATCAAAGCGCCGATTATCCTCATGTTCCCGGCACGCTTTACTTGGTGGCAGTGATTCAGGACAAGTCGATTGAAAGACGAAACTGACATGGGGTAGAACCCTCCGTCGCACGTGCTGAAACATCTACTAAATCGCATTAGTAAATCATGTCGGATCGTATGAAAAATGTTTTTCTTCGCAATGTCAATAAGCTGCGTACCCTACAAGCGTCTCGCATGCCAAGGCCCATGCTTGCTCCCCCGATTCGGTTTGTGCGAGACTTCGCACAGTGACGACAAGAAAAACGGCTGAGAGTTCCAAGCGAACCGTGCGCCTGGGGCCCAAACCGGTGAGCCTGAAGCAACTGGCGGAGCATCTCCAACTCTCGCCCGCCACCGTCTCCCTCGTCATTAATCACTCTCCGGTCGCCGACTCGATTCCGCAAGAGACAAAGGATCGCGTTCTTGCAGCAGCCAGGAAGCACAAATACCGCCCCAACTTTTTCGCCCGCTCGCTTCGCTCTAAGCACAGTCTGACGATTGGAGTCATCGTACCTGAGGTCAGCGATGGCTATTCCGCGTCGGTCATGAGTGGCATCGAAGACCATCTCTTGCAAGCTGGATACTTCTACTTTGTCGCCAGCCATCGTCATCGATCGGATCTGATTGATGAATATCCCCGACTCTTTCTGGAGCGCTCGGTCGATGGCTTGATTGCAGTCGATACCCCATGGACTCAATCGCTCTCGGTTCCCGTTGTTACTGTTTCGGGCCACAATAAAGTGCAGGGCGTGACCAATATCGTTCTCGATCACGTACGCGCCGCCGAGGTCGCCCTCAAACATCTGTCGCAACTCGGGCATCGTAGCATCGCATTTATCAAAGGACAGGAATTCAGTTCGGATACTGCGGTCCGCTGGGCAAACATCGAGAGAACGGCCCGACGCTTGGAACTCCCCATTTCCGCAGCGCTTACTTCTCAACTCGAAGGAGATTCTCCGTCTCCCGATCTCGGATACGAAGCCACCAGAAAGTTGTTGGCATCGCACAAAACATTTACCGCTCTTTTCGCTTTTAACGACATTTCGGCCATCGGAGCCATTCGTGCGCTTCGCGAGGCCCAGTTGCGTGTGCCAGAGGACGTTTCCGTCGTCGGTTTTGATGACATCGAGGGCGCAGCCTATCAGAATCCAGCGCTGACCACTGTGCGCCAACCTCTCCGCGTAATGGGAAGAACGGCTGCCGAAACTCTCTTGCGCCGTATCCGGCGCGTTGGCTCCGATTCCCACGGCGGTGAAATTATGGTCGAGCCCCGGCTCATCATCCGCGAAACCACCGCTCGTGCCCTGACCCGGCCTCATCGCGCGAAGTAACTAGTCGCGAGGCCTTGAATCCACGCTCGCATTTTCCGCTCCACGCGGCAGCGTACAATAATCCTTTGCAAACGCGATAGTTCGGAAAGAGGCCGGCATGACCACCACTCACCAACCCCGTCCCCAAGTCACGACGGAGATCCCTGCGGTTCCGCTCACTACCGAAGGCTACAGCGTTCTACACCAGATGATGCGTCTCCGCTGGCCCGCTTGGCGCGCTCTGCCCGCGTCCGAGAAGTCCGCCATCGCGAAAGAGGCCTCCGACGTTCTCACCGCCATGGAGATGAATACAGCCGGGCAGTCTGCGCTCTTCTCGCTCATCGGTCACAAGGGCGACTTGATGCTGATTCATTTCCGCGAGTCGTTCGCCAGCCTCAACCAGGCCGAGCTCCACCTTGCCAACCTGCGTCTCAGTGATTACCTCGAGCCCACGACCTCGTACCTTTCCATCATCGAACTCGGGCTTTATGACTCCACTTTGAAAATCTACAAAGAGCTCACCGACCAGGGCATTGAACCGCACTCCGATCAGTGGAAGGCGGAAATCGCCTGTAAGCTTAACCGCCACAGCGAAGCCATGCGCCCCCGTCTCTACCCTGAAATCCCGCAGCATCGTTACGCGTGCTTCTATCCCATGGACCGTCGCCGCGGAGAAGACAAAAATTGGTACAAACTTCCCATCGAAGAGCGCGCCCGTCAAATGAGTGATCACGGCCTCATCGGCCGCCGCTACGCCGGTGAAGTCAAACAGATCATCAGCGGCTCCATCGGTTTCGATGACTGGGAGTGGGGTGTCGACCTCTTCGCCGACGAACCGTTGGTCTTCAAGAAACTGATTTACGAAATGCGCTTCGACGAAGTGAGCGCTGTCTATGCCCTGTTCGGCCACTTTTATGTAGGTGTTCGAGTCCACGCCGCGCAGCTCGAGAAGTTGCTCGCTGGAGAACTCCCAAAATAAATCGTAGAGACGTAACTTGTTACGCCTCTATTCCTCGATCAATGTGTCCTTGCGATAAGCTTTCGAACTTTTTCTTTCACCCGGAGACCTCATGTCTACACTAGGCCTGATCGAATACAAAGATGCCAGTCCCGAAGTCCGTGCCGTCTACGACGACATCATGGCAACTCGCAAAACCGATTGGATTAACAATTTCTGGAAAGCCATCGCCCACGATCCCGCCACCCTCAAGCGCACGTGGGAAGACATCAAGCAGATCATGTCCCCTGGCGCTCTTGACCCGCTGACCAAGGAACTCGTCTACGTTGCCGTCAGCGTCACCAACCAGTGCCATTACTGCATTGCCTCACACACCGTTTCCGCCCAGAAGAAGGGCATGACTGATGCGATGTTCAAGGAACTCATGGCTGTCGTCGGCATGGCCAACGAAACCAACAAAATGGTGACGGGATATCAGGTCGAGATTGACGAGCAGTTCAAGAAGGGCCGATAGTCACTGGTCGTTTCGCGATGCCTGTAACATGCGGAGTGCTACCTGAGGGGGTCGAGTTCTCCCCGCTACTTCGCGCTCTGTTTCGCCGCACGCTTGAAGGGTGGCATCACACCCTTCTCCGGACGCTCCCTCTCAATCACGTCAGAGAGTTTGTGCAAAGGCTTGTCGCCGGCCGAGGAAAGTTGTGGACCAGCCTCAGGCACGCTCAACCCCTGCGCGGTGTTCATGGCCTCGTTGAATGTCGATCCCGACTTCGGCGCAGCCACAGCAAATACGCCGTGCGGGATCCCGTTATTGAAGACGGTCGCGATGTAATCCCCGACCATCAGCCCGTTCTGCGAATTAGGCAGCCAGTGCAGTTGCATCGCACCGGTCAATGTCCGCGGGGCGTTCCACGTGCTTCCGCCATTGTGGGAAGACACGTATCCGACAAACAGCCTGCAGGTAGACTGCGTGCAGTTTGACTTTGGATAGAAATAATAGTGAATGGCCAAGTGCGCGGATGGGCCTGAAGTAGCCGGGTCGACACCAATGCCCGGAATGAAATGATCTACGGTGCTGGTGGTCGCGTCGATGGGAATACGGAACACTTTCGACCACGTCACACCGTCCCTCGACCGGCTGTAGACCAAGTCGTTGGTCGAACATTGGCTGCGGAAACGGCAGTCCTCCCATACTACCCAGATAATTCCCGCACCATCTACCGCAGCGGAGGGCAACGGGCCGCTGCGAATTCCTCCGGCATCAAAGTGACTCTGGATGTTGGAAATCGTTACTGGCTTCGACCACGTCTTGCCGCCGTCGGTCGATCTGAACGATGACATGCCACTGGTCTCTATGGGTACGACTACGGTTCCATTGGGTTGAACCAGCGGCTGGCCACCAATGCCACTGGCGTGATTCGCGGTGCCGATAGCCGCACTCCAGGTAAGGCCGCCGTCGCTGGAGGTGCTCATCAGGATTCCATCTCCAGTGTTGGGATTGTCCCACTCGATGTAGCAGTTGCCGTAGAACGGGCTTGCAGAATAGCTGTCGCACACGATCCAGTTCTTATCGGAACTGGCCACGTTGGGTCCAACGTTCAATGGATTGTCCCACGTGAATCCACCATCGCTGGAGCGGCTCACCACCACGGCTGGGGTCTGCTTTGTGTTTGAAATGGGGAGGGACGCGATCATCCAAACGCCGTGTTTCGCATCAAACGCGACTGCAGGATCGCTGGCCGCGTCGTACGGACCGCCGCCATTGCCGGTCGTCAGTCCCGGCAAAAATCCGTGTGCCCAGGATGTGCCGCCGTCAGTGGAAGTTGCCCAGCCAATCGCAGTCCCGCCGCCGTTTAGGATGCGGCCAGTTTGGAAAGTCGCCACCAGCGTGGAGCCGTTCGCCAGGATGTGCGGCTCGACTTCGGTTGCGTGCTGCCCTGGGCCTACCGTGAACGGGTCAGAACTGATTTGCGTGAGGCTGCCCGACAAAGGGGCTGCCTGCGCTCCTGAGAGTGGAGCAGTCAAGAATACCGTAGCCAGTGCCATCGTCAGCAGCGCGCAAAGCGCCCGTCGAGGCAGAGCTTCTCCAAAACCATAACCCGCGGGAATGCGATTCATGAGGTTCCTTAGTTATCAGAGAAAGTGATTTGCAAGCCGAATCGCCGCGAAAATGGCAGAGTATCGCAAGGAAACTTCGCGCGATCGCTTTCGTTCGTGCCGCTGAAGATATCCCGGTTTCGGAAACCCTGTCAATGTGAAGAGTTGTGCAACCTGAAGGCTGGCCAAAGAGAAGTGGGAGCGTGTCCCCTTGAAATATCCGTCGGCCAGAACCCCCTGGGCCGAATCGTTGGGCTGTAATTACTCAAGATGCTTTGGATCGTCGCCTCTTCCGGGGCGACCTTGACCGCTCAGGGGGAATGCGTTTGAACTCACACGCCTTCATATCAACTCGCCGGCCCCGAAAGCGCACCCCTTCCGCTTCCAGGCGAAAACGCTGCTCAATCGCCGAGTCGCCTCGTAACTTGATCTCACCACCCGCGCCTAGCACCCGCTGCCACGGCAACCCAAATCCCCGCCTTAAGATTGCCGCGACTTGTCTTGCCGCTCCCGGAAATCCGGCCACCCGCGCGATCGCCCCGTAGGTTGACACCTTCCCGCGGGGAATCGCTCGAATCGCCTGTTCGATCCGCACCCGCATCCCGCCTGCAACCCCGGAGTTTGCCTTGAGTTTTGTCATCCTGAGCGAAGAAGGCCGGCTCGCCCAAGCGAGACGGCCTTCGCAGTCGAAGGATCTCTACCTACACCCCTGAACTAACCGATGTACGAGCCAATCCGGGACGCACTTCGATTTCACGTTTTTGAGAGAAGCCGAGATTGACTTTACGCAGCCGTCCGGAACGCTTCCAGCGCCTCATATTCCGAAGGATGGACCTCAAACACCGTCAACAATTTGGTGACCTGCATCAGGTCTCCAACTCGTTTCGTCAAATTCGCCAGTTTAATCGTCCCTCCGGCGTTATGCGCGGTCGTGTGCAGAGCAACCAGCGTCCCTAGTCCGCCTGAATCGATGTAATTGACTTCGCCCAGGTTCAGCACAATGCGCTTGTCGCCGTCCGCAATGGCCTTCTTGACCTCATCCCGCAGCAGGGAAGACTCTTCTCCAAACACAATCCGGCCGCTGCATCCGATCGCCAGAATGCCATCCACGTTTCGCTTCGCGAGTTTTAGTTGCATAGACCTCTCTCCTTTGCGGCCCGCCGAGACTTGCCCGCCCCATTGCCGCATCCGCATGCAATTCTTGCCGAACCAGCCTATCGCGGCGCCAGCGCCTTCGCAAGCCCACGCAGAAAATTGCCATTTTGACGGGTATAATTCGCCAAATCGGCGCGTAGAGGGCACTCATTACACCTCACAATTTCAGTTTCGCCGTGCCCACTCCGTCGTTTAAGCTTTTGCCCTCGTGTCTCCTCAACTCCTCACGCCCATCACGTATAATCGACTCTTCCGCCCATGAGTTACACGGTCCTGGCCCGAAAATATCGTCCGCAGAAGTTCTCCGAGGTCATCGGACAAGAGCACGTCACCCGCACCCTCCAGAACGCCATCGAGCAGGGACGCACCGCCCATGGCTACATCTTCAGCGGCCACCGCGGCATTGGCAAAACCACGGTAGCTCGCATTCTGGCCATGGCTCTCAATTGCCGCTCGAAAGATCGCCCGGTGCCCGAACCCTGCGGCATCTGCGAGTCCTGCACTGAAATCCGAGCGGGTAACGCAGTCGACGTCATTGAAATCGACGCCGCCACGAACCGCGGCATCGACGAAATCCGCGAACTCCGCGAGGCCGCCCGCTACCGTCCCGCCCGGGACCGCTTTAAGATCTATATCCTTGACGAAGCTCATCAGATCACCGACGCAGCCTTCAACGCCCTCCTCAAGACCCTGGAAGAGCCTCCCGACCACATCGTCTTCATGCTCGCCACCACGCAGCCTGAGGACATCCCTCAGACCATCCGCTCGCGCTGCCAGCATTTTAGTTTTCGCGCCGTCAAGTTCGACGCCATCGTCGCCCAGCTGCGTGACCTGGTCACCCGCGAAAAAATCGAGGCCGACGATGACGCTCTCGCGCTGCTCGCCGAAGCCGGCGACGGCTCCATGCGCGATGCACTTTCTATCCTTGATCAGGCCATTGCCTCAGCCAGCGGACGCGTCACTGCCGACTCTGTCCGCAACCTGGTCGGCGCCGCTCCCGCCCACATTCTTGAACAAGTGATGCAAGCGGTTTCCGAAGGCCGCAGCGAAGAAATTCTGAGTCAAGTTGACCACCTCATTAGCGAAGGCCACAGTCCCACTCACTTCGCCCGTCAGATGGTTCGCTTCCTGCGCAACGCCACGGTCGCGAAAATCGCCGGCAAAGACTCCGCATTGCTCCAGGTTTCCAGTGAAGAACGCGAACGCGTTGCGCGCGTCGCCGAGTGGTTCGGCGAAGAAGATCTCACGCGTCATCTCCAGATCATGCTTCGCACTCACGGAGAGCTGGGATACAAACAGGAACAACGTTTTCACCTCGAACTTGGCCTTCTGAAAATGGCACACGCCCAAAAGCTCTTGCCCATCGAGCAGCTTTTGAGCGATGTTTCCGCTGCACCCACATCCGGTTCGCAGCGTCCGCCAGCACGCCCCGCCACCGTAAACAGCGCCCCCACATCCGAAATACGCCGCACCGAGGCGACTCAGCCTGCACGCCAGAATTTCGTTTCTCCCTTCGCGGCCGACTCTGCCCGCAAAGGCACCCCCAGGCAGGAGTCTTCGAGCGAAACCGCAGCCCCAAGCGGCCCGAGAATCGTAGCCACAGCCAGCACTCCCGAGCCAGTAATCATGGGCTCAGCGGCACCTGTGACTCTCCTCTACCGTAAAGACGTAGCTAGCTATGTCTCTGCCGACGCCACAAGACAGTCCGCGCCAGAACCTCAGCCGGAATTGCAAGCCGCGCCACCGCAACGGGCCACTGCCGTCGCAACCGCGCCACCGCCAATCGAGCATCTCCAGAGCGCCGTCCTCCAAGCCCTGACCGACGGCAATCAGCGCATCCTTGTCTCCATGCTTTCCGCCGGAGAATGGAGCGTTGCCGGCAACGATCTGATCATCAAAATCGCCGAGTCCCAAACCGTAGTGGATATGTCGCTGGGCCCGGACGCGAAGCGTTTGGCGATCGCCTCAGCCAGCGGAGTCCTAGGCCGTCCCGTGAAGCTAAAAGTAATTCCAGGAGCGACAGTTGCCCCGCAAGAAAACAATCGAAACGGTGGTCCGCCGCTTCCCTCCGGCCCTGGTGGCCGGGGTCGCGCCGAGCAAGACCCGGTCGTCCGCCGCATGCAGGAAAAATTCGGCGCACAAGTCCGCACCGTGATCGACTACAGAGAAAAGCGTTAACACAGCGGCTTCCGGCTCTCGCCTTCTGAAGGCGAGTCGTCCGAGGGCCGGATAGCGGAAGCCGAAAGCCGAGGTTCTATGGGTGGATTCAACCTGCAAGAATTAATGTCCAAGGCCAGATCGCAATATGAAGACCTGCAGAAAAAGATGCAGGCCACCGTGGTCGAAGCCTCAGCTGGCGGTGGCACTGTCACTGCCAAGATGGATGGCCGCAAGCAGCTCCTCAGCTTGCATATCGATCCCGAAGCCGTGAAAGCCGGCGACGTAGAAATGCTTCAGGATCTGGTCCTGGCCGCCGTCAACGAAGCCGCCCGAAAAGTAGACGCTCAAATGCAATCTACGGTCGGAGGTATGCTCGGCGGACTAGGTATACCCGGCCTGTAGCCCGTTTGCCGAAGCTGTCGTAGTAGCTCTGTCATCCTCAATAATGCGGTGTCATCCTGAGCGAAGCGAAGGACCCATGTACTTTCCCGCGTTCCAGCAAACAGCGTGCGTTCATTGCTTTCGGGGCACGATCACCGATTTGAAAGTGAATTAACGAATGTCCAAATTTGCCGAACCCATGTCGCGCCTGATCGACGAGCTTAAAAAGCTCCCCGGTGTAGGAGCCAAAAGCGCTCAGCGCCTCGCATTCCACATTCTCCGCGCCAGCGACGAAGATGCCGAAGCTCTCGCCACCGCTGTACGCGACGTTAAGGCCAACCTCCGCCTCTGCTCCGTTTGTAACAACATCACCGACGTCGACCCGTGCGTCTACTGCACCAGTCCCACACGCAATCAGCATCTCGTCTGCGTTGTCGAGGAACCCACCAACATCGCCGCCATCGAAAAAACCAAGCACTTTAACGGAGTCTTCCATGTCCTGCACGGTGCGATCTCGCCTCTGCACGGAGTAGGTCCGGAACAACTACGCATCTCGAACCTGATTACCCGTGTCGATACCGGCGACATCGAGGAAGTTATCATTGCCACCAATCCCACGGTCGAAGGCGAAGCCACCGCCACCTATCTCTCGCAGCAACTCAAGCGCGCCGGAGTGAAAGTCACGCGCATCGCTATGGGAATCCCCGTCGGCAGCGACATCGAATACACAGATGAGATTACGATGCTGAAAGCGATGGAAGGCCGCAGAGATATGTAGCGCTAAGTAGCGCCAGCGTCCCGCCCGCTGTACCGCGGGCGTCTCGTCCTCGGCGTGACGGTCGAATCGACTATGTGCGGCCAGCCGTCCCGTGTGTCCGTCGAGCGCAGTTCAACTTAACGCTCAACCCTCAACCCTCAACCCTCAACCCTCAACCCTCAACCCTCAACCCTCAACCCTCAACCCTCAACCCTTACTGCTTCATCTCCGCATCCCAGTTCAGCACTAGCGTAACCGGCGAAGAAACCTCTTGCTCAACCCGGACCGACACGAGAATTCGCCCGTCTGTCGCGGTATCCAGCGGAGAGACCCCTCCCGGAGACATGAAGATCTGCCGTGGCACTCCGTAGTGGAACTCACCGCGCTGAGGCTGGACATCCACCACCATCAACCCTCCAGCAGCATCTCGAAAGTAAAGCTGTTTGCCGTCGCGGCTCCAAATAACTCCCGGAATGCCTCCCTGGACCCCATTGTTCGAAATCTGCCACCGGCCAGCCGAGCCCGGGAAAGGAACTACATAGACTTCACTGCGTCCGCTGTCGTTGGCAATGTAAGCGAGCCAATGCCCATTGGGTGAAAATCTGGGCAATATTTCATCAAATTGCGAATTGAACACCGGCGTGAGCGACTGTGGCTTATCGGAAACCGCTAGCGCCATTACGTCCATGCCCGTGCTGGAATTCTGCTGCTGTACCAGGATGGTGTGTCCGTCTGGCGACCAATCCCGAGTCATCGCCACCTGCTCATTCGAAGCATTAACAGGTGTTCCGGTCCCGTTGGACGGAATGATTTGTACCTTTGTGCCCAAGGAAGCGATCGCTAGATGGCTGCTGTCCGGGGACCAGACTGCGGAGTAGCCGTTCGCCGGATGAAAGGTCAGCCGCGAAAATATTCCCCGTTCCACATTAATCAGCCACAGATCGTTCTTGCCAGTCTCTGCCCCATCTTCGCGGGTCGTCACGATGGTTCGGCCGTCGGGTGACAGTCGCGCGAGACCATAGTTTGCCGGCTCCCCGATGGTCGCCAACTGCTTCCCGCTGCGGTCCAGCCAAACCAGCCGGCTGGGACTTGCATAGGCGCTGCGATAGACCAGCACTCCGTTTTGTGAGACCGAAAAGTTTCCCTGAGACTTAGCTTCCCAGTATTCGATTCTTGGCGCCACTGGAACCGGATTTCCGCTTAGTACCAGGCGATCAGGATCGAACGGCTGTGCCACCAGGTTCCCATCCTTCACAAAAAAGATGTACCCATTGGCATACTGCGCTGCAGTATTCTCTTCTACGATCAGCTTTGCTTCCGGATTGTCCAGAGAGGCCGCGTAGATTTTCCCCCTGAAATCATCACCCTCGGTTCCCATATACAAGAAATGCTTCCCATCGGGTAGGAAGTGAGGCCAGCGGCCGCCGGCGTAGGTACCCGGCTTCTTAACCTTTGTGATCGCGACCGGTTGCCCGCCGCCCTCAGACACGCGGTAGATCGCGTCATGAATCCCTGGCGTAAAAATGATCACTCCATCGCGGTTCCAACTGCCGCCGCGTCCGAACGGCGAATCACACAGCGACTGCACCACACCTCCAGAGGCTTCGACTTTCTTGAGTTTCCCGCCCGCAAAAAATCCCAGGAACTTGCTGTCGGGAGACCAGAAGGGATAATAAGCGCCCTCCGTTCCAGCCAGTGCCTGCGCCGTTGTAGCATGAAGCGGGCGCACAAACAGTAGTTGCTTGCCCTCCCCTTCAGCAATGAAGGCAAGTGTGTTTCCATCGGGAGAAATCGCCGCGAGATTGCTCGCATTGAGCGACGTGAACGTGTAATGTTCAGGCGCGCCAATCTGCGCCCTCACGACCTTCCTGAGCGTGTCGGCTTTCTTTGAGAAAAATAGCGACCCTGCGATGCCCGCTGCGGCCAACAGTCCACACACCACCGCAGCAGCAATCAGTTCCCGCTCGCGATTCTTCCGGCGCGCTGCCACCGGGGCGGGAACCCCCGCCTGCGATCCTCCTTCGACAATCCACATCAGCTGCAGTTTCAAATCATGAACACTTTGAAACCGCTCATCGGGATCTTTCGCCAGGCACACTTTCACTACTCGATCCAACGCCGGCGGCGACATCGGACGCACCACCGAAATCGGCTGCGGCTCCGACGCCAGAATCGCAGCAACCACGCTGGCCTGCGTTTTACCGCCGAATGCTTTTATCCCGGTCGCCATTTCATACAGCACGGCGCCCAGGGCAAAAATGTCCGATCGCGCGTCCGCCTCTTTTCCTTCTACCTGCTCGGTAGACATGTACTGAAACGTGCCTACGATCATCCCCCGCGCCGTCAGCGGATTCTGTGACCCTCGCGCCCCGTCGTCCGCTCCCGCTCCACCAGACCATGCCCCATCCAATGTCGCCGTCAACCCTGAAGCCGGCGGCGGCCCCGTCACTGCCTTGGCCAGCCCGAAGTCCATCAGCTTCGCTCCCGCCTTAGTCAACATGATGTTGCCCGGCTTCAGGTCGCGGTGAATCACTCCGGTTCTGTGCGCTCTCTCCAATCCCTCACAAATCTCAATCCCGTATTTCAACACCTGCTCTGGAGGCAGCGGCCCCTTCGCCAGCCGGCTCGCCAACGTCTCGCCCTCCAGAAACTCCATGACGAGATAGTCCATCCCGTCCTGGTGCCCGACGTCATACAACGTGCAAATGTTGGGATGGTTCAGCGACGAAATCGCCCGCGCTTCTCGTTCAAAGCGCTGCTTCGCCTCCGGATTGTTCGATAACTGTGCCGGCAAAATCTTGATGGCGACGGTGCGGTCGAGCCGGGTATCGCGTGCGCGATATACCTCTCCCATCCCTCCCGCACCCGCCGCCGAAACTATTTCGTAGGGACCAACGCGCGAGCCAGAGGTTAGTGCCATGAGTGCCGGAATTATATCGGAGAAGAAGCGGCTTTCACTCCCCTCATGGAGAGACGTAGCATCCTACTTCTCTATTTGCAGAATCACGGGCGTGTCCTTCATGAGCGGCCCAGTCGTTGTGCACATCGCGGTGTGCAATCTATGCAAAACTTTGCTCCGAGATCGCGGCAAGTTTAGCAATAACCCATAAGTGGTCCAGATTTCATTGTTCCATAACTACAATAAAAACAATCTGTTGCGGGCCCAATCGAAACAAATGGATGCATGGCAAGCCGCTTGCATCCAGCCTAAAGTCGGTTTCCGCTTGCCGCGCCAGATCTTTCGATCTGTGATCGGCCTGAGGCGCATAAATGCATCCCCTCAGCGCCAGTCGCGCCGCGCTGTGATGTAACCGCATCCAACTCGACGCAGAAGAAGCCGGGCCAACCAGCCCGGTTTTCTTTTTTGTGTGGCCGCCCATGCAAAACGAAGTGCCATTGAAGCCGTAATGCCCAGGAAATGATAGTTTCGGCGAAACAGTAGCGCCGGCGTCCCGCCCGCGGAATATTCGCCACCGCAGCAAGAACTAGCTCCAGTCGCGAACCGCCCGCGAAAAATCACATCAGCTACGAAGTAGGGCGTATGAAAGTCCGGCAGGGAGACGCCGGGAAAATGGAAGGAATACAACAAGTTCGTTCAGGGTCGATACAGTGCGCGCGCAATGAAAAATTCGCAGTCAACACGGCACTTCTGGCTCCAAAAACACATTCAACTCTTCCTCAACTCCCTCCAATCCTTCCGGCAATGTCCCGCGATTGTACTCAGCCATCCGATTCTTCCACTTCAAGAAGTCCGTAATACTCTGCGGCTCAATCCGCACCTCAACCCGCCGCAAGCTGGCCAGCAACAAATTCATCTCATACCCAAAGCCCTTCGCAGTCCGCAGATTCTTGGCCGCCGCCTGCACTATCTCCACGTGCCCCCGCCGCACTTCCAGCAATCCCCACCCCACGGGCAGTTCCTCGACTTTCACCAATCTCGGCGGAGTCACGTAGAACCGTTCGCTGCCAACTCCCTGTTCTGGCCTGGTTCGAAACGGCTTCCCCCGATCCGCCAGAAAATCCGCCCGCGTCACCTTGCACTCGACCAGCACAGAATGATGGGCCCGCTTCCACCCAATCGCGTCCGGCATCTCGCCGCTGACGCACGCCTGCTCCGACAAGACCACCCCGCACCGATAAGATCGTAGCCATCGCACTGCCCGTTCCACCAACTGCGCGTGAGTCATGGAATCAGTTTACGTGGTATCGAGAGATGGAAAAGTGACTCGTACGCTTCCCCACGTTCAGTCGGGAACTAGAATCAAGCAGTCGTCTTCAATCTTGCGGACTTCGGAAGCTGCCCGACGCTCTGTCTAGGCTTCACCAACACGGGTCGTCGCAGAACCAATTCCAGCAAATATCTTTCCGCGGCAACTGCCTGCGCCGTCGAACTCCCCGCCTCAAACCCTTCGGCCCCAATCACCAGAGCCTCGGTCGGGCCCAACGTCGCAGGTTTTCGCAGGAAGCCACTCGTTCGCTGCCCACTTTCACTTTCGCGGACCCGATTTTCGATATGTACTCTCCGGACGTGCCCATCATGCTCCACATCAAATGCATTCGCCAGCCGCAGGATTGCAGCTAACTGAATTGTGACTTTCTGTTCGTGGGACAAAAGATCACGCAGAGCTTTATGGCTTCGAGAGGGAAGCGCTCCATCGTGAAACCGTGCCACGATCGCGGCTCGATTCATCGCCTCAGCCTTCCATCCCAACGGCGCTCCGTGCGCCTGAATCAACTCAAGCGATTCCTTGTGATGCTTCTTCTTTCCCTCCGCCTTGCCAACGTCGTGCAATAGCGCTGCCAGCTGTAGGCTCAAGCGGAAATCCTCTCGATCGTGATCGTCCGGACCAGTCAGCTTGCTCGATCCATTGCCCACCAATCCGCGGATAGAAAGTTCATCATAGAGTTCCAAGGCCAGCCGTGCCACCCGTTCGGAATGCGCGAAGTCCGGATCCAGCGCCTTCGCCCATAACTTCATCCGCTGCAGGGCAATCTGTTGAATCTGTTTGCCTTGCGGTAGCCCCGACCGCCACTGGTCCCACAGCGAATTTGGCCCGACCGTGCGCTCCCGATACTCGTCAATCCGCTTCGTGCGCTCCTCTACTATCCGCTCATGCCAGTTCTTGCGCGACGCCTCGTCAGGAAACACGTGACACGACAGCGCTGTCGCCCACAGCACATCCAGATCGTGCACCTCGCCGAGGAGATCTTGCATATGCTTCAGATCGCCGCTCCACGCCTTATGCTGCTCGGGAAGGAAATTCTCGACGATATAGCGAAACCGTTTGATGCCGATCCTTAAAGTATGAAACCCAACCTGCGATCGGTTTCGCAGAGCACGAGTGTGCAACTCCCGCGCCGCAGTCCATCGCTCCAAGGCTAGATGCTTGAAAACCAAACTGCCTGGCCGAGCGCGCATGGCCCTCAAGGGAAGCGACCGGCTCCATTGCCGCCACTGTTTTCGATCGAATTCCTCCAGCGCCGCCCGTGCAACGCGCTTCTGCTCGATCTCCCGTCCTCGCAGAATTTGAAATAGGGCATGAGCTGCGGTATCGCTTCGCGTGCCGTGGTCACCCGCTGCTCCTGCGCTGTCGGCTTCGTCCCCGCTGCCTGCTGGGGCAGGAGTTCCTCCGCCCGTAGCCGTTGCCTCTGTGCGCGCGGGGTGCAGTTTCTCAATCCACTCCATCATGATCTGCACATCACGCAGGTTACCCAGGCTCTGGAAGAGTGCTTTCCCAGCCTTCTTCATCGCCTTCCATTCGCGATCCGGATCCATGGCGATCATTCCGTCGGCCATGGATCGGCACCTCCGCAGCGCAACCCGCAAATCGTGTACCGGATCGGCGCTGAAGTCTGCGCTCACGTGCTCGCACTCCTCCAGTACCCGCTCCATCCAGTACCGCAATCCCGTGATTTTGCCGGCCGACTTCATTTGTCAATCCATACGCCGAACTTACGCCGCGAGTATTCTACTGAATTCTTCCTGGGGTGGCGGAAACACCGGTTCCACTTCCAACGCCCGCGTCGACCGCGCGACACGCCTGGGCACTCTGGGCCATGCCCTTGGGAGCACCGGGTGTAACCACTCTATTACCTCCGTAACGTTTAAGGCCTTACCGTTTCCCTTTACGCTGGAGCTTCAATCTTGCGTTTACGAGGAGTTTCTTATCTCTGCCACAAACACATCGCAAGGTGCGCGTGCCGCCTCCGCGCGCGCGTTTGTTCATAGCCTGAACATTCTCATCAAGTACGCCAGAATGTACGGCTACGAGCACAAACGCACTGAAGCGCAATTCGAGACCACCTGGAAAGAGTTACAGCAGGGTTTGCCCACAACTGGCGATCAGGGTTTCCTGTTGGGTGTTTCTGACAACAAGCTGTTACTCGATGGTATTCCACTGGAAACAGGAAATGCCGAGCGCAGCTTCGCGACACTCTTGTCCACTGCCGGTCTCGCGAGTCTTCACTTTTCGAAGGATGTGACCGAGGAGGATTTCGTCCGCCTGGTTCGCGCCTTCACTGTTGCCGGATCCAAAGCCCAGGATGTTTCCAAGCAGATCAAAGAAGCTCTCAGCGCGGGCAGGCAAGGCAGCACCATTAAGATCAATGAAGTGAAGTTTGTAGCTGCTGATCCTCTGACGGGCGATGTGAGTATCGCCGCGCAGATCGCCGCGCAGACCCTGGGACCAGAGTTCAAGCAATGGTTGAACGATCCACAGAAATTATTGCAATTGATTGCGGCTGCGGAGGGTGCAAAATCCGGAGGCGGTGGCGGTAGCGGAGAATCCGCCAACGGCGTCCCTATGGTTCCGCTGGGCAGCGTTCCTAACGCCCTGCAAGGGGCGGGCAAGGGAGTTTGGGTCCCCGAAGGCACGCTCATCGGTGTTCCGGGCGGCACAGCGGCAGCCGCGGCAGCTCCCGCGTGGACCGGAGGCATGGTCCCTCTGCAAGAGCAAGAAGTGATCCAGGCGATCCGCCTGCTCACGCGCTTCGGTCAAGTGCAACAGGATCCCAGCATCAAAGAAGAAGACCTCAAGAAGGAGCTCACTGAGACCGATCCCAACACCCGCCTGAACCTCCAGCAGTTGCTGGGTAGCCTTGCCGCGAAAGCCTCGACGGAAGAGCAGGACACCCCTCTCCTCATGAAAGCGGCCGAGCACATGGCCATCCGCTTCGCCCTCGAACGCTATCAAAAGGGTGAGGTCAAGGTGAACGCGGTTCACCAGATGATGGAGCACATGAGCCGCCAGATGGACTCTCTACGCTCCATCCTGAAACTGCAAGAAGAGAAGATGAGCAAAGCCGGCATCCTTGTCGAATCTCATGCCGACATTCTCGACCGCATGTTCTGGGCAGAAGTACCGGAGGCAGGCAAGAAGAGCGTGCTCATGTCGCATGAAGCCCCCTGCGTGCCCCCGCGCAACCTTCGGCAGTTTGTTGAAGTGCTGCTCGATCGCGATGACAAGCAAAGCGCCACCGACATTCTCAATAACTACTCCAATTGCTTGAGCGCACGCGAAACAGAACCCCGCCGGCGGACCGCGATTGGACTCAGCCAGTTGGCCGATCTTTATGCTCGCCTGGGCGGCCAGCCCATGGGGCAGGCGATCCGCATCCTGAGCGAGCAACTCATCCACGAGAAAGATCCTGAACTGCAAAGCCTCTTCAGCGCAGCATTTGTGCGCATGAGTCAGGAAGCTAGTTCGGCTAAGAACTTTGCCGCTGTAAATGAAGTGTGCGGCGGCATGGAAAAGATCAGCATCGAGCGCCCTGTTCTGATCAGCGATCTGCGACCGCGAGTAGGAGTCGAGAACCGGTTGCCCGAATTCATCGAGGAAGCGCTCCAGATGGAGGCCATTCCTCCCGACATGTTGTCTGTGCTGCGCCGCATGAGTCAGCCCGGTGCTGAGCATCTCGCCGACCGATTCTTCCGCTGCATGCGGCGCGACGAGTGCGACCGCATGATCGAACTCGTTCAGGAGCTCGGATCGCCGGTACTCGGCCAGTTGCGCGAAATTCTTCGCACCGGACAGCCCCGGCAGGCTGCTGGCGCGGTCGGACTTGTAAGCCGCCTGGATGTCGGGACCCTGCTCGAACTCCTCCCCACCCGCATGCCGGAGTGGAACCGCTTTTATCACGACATCGTTGTACGTCAGATCGCCTATGGCGCGGCCGTGGATCGCGGACGCACTCTGCTCGAGTTGGCCGAAATTCTCGATCCCCTTGTACTACCCGAGGCGGTCGACGAGATTGGTATGAGTGGCGACATGACGGCTACTCCGCCCCTGATTGCCATGGCACGCCCGGGCGAAGCCGCTTCTCGCTCTCCTTACGTGCAGTTAAAAGCCATTGAATCGCTCGGCCGCCTCAAAGATTCTGAGGCCGTTGCCACGTTGCGCGAGATTCTGGAAGCCAAGAAGACCTTCAGTTGGGTGCATCATCGTGAGTTGCGCATTGCGGCAGCCCAGGCACTTTCAAAAACCGATCCCCGTTACAGTTCGCAGGTCTTATCCGACAGCGGCCTGGAGACGGCGGAACTCGCGATCGCCCCACTTGATTTTGCTCCTGCCTGCCCCTGGGTGCGGCAACGCCGTTACGAGCGTCTAGTATTGTCGAAAACCGTTCCAGCCACCATTGGCAGCTCATGGGGCAAGTCAAGAATCATGATCCGCGAATTGAGCCTTGGCGGCGGCATGGGCACCAAGGAAGACAATCTCCGCATCGGCAGCGAAGCCGATCTCGAAATCTCGGTCGGAATGCGGGCCAAAATTCGCGCTCATGTTCTGTTGCGCCGTGCGCGCGTCAACGAAGTAGGATTTGAGATCGTCAATACCGACCTGGAGAGCCGCTACCGGCTGCGCCGCCTTCTGGTCGATGCCCTCAATAGTGCTCCGCAAAATAAAGGACAAGAGTGGAGCGGGGAACGCAAGCTGTAGCCACCAGGAGACCCCAAATTGCGAAAGGCCTCCGTCACTCGACAGAGGCCTTTCGCTTTCTTTGCTTCTCGCCCTTCCGAACCTACTTTACGACTTTGACGAAGATAATCAGGAAGGTGAACAGGACCAGCGATTCGATAAATGCCAGTCCGACGAACAGGGCAATCTGAATTCCAGGACGAGCCGCCGGATTGCGCGCCAGTCCTTCACATGCAGCCGATGCCACCTTGCCCTGGCCCAGAGCAGCCAATGCGGCTGCGAAAGCCATTGCGAAGCCGGAAGTAATCGCTACCCAGTTTGTACCGCCCGAAGCAGCGGTCTCTCCGCCCTGCGCAAATGCAGGCATCGCGAAGAGCGACAACGCCACCATAGTCAGAATCAGGAATACAACTTTACGCATGTCATTTCTCCTTGCCGTTTAGTAATTTTCGCCAGGAGGTGGTTGACGTCATCCCTCGTACAGACGCCCTCACACTGGTGAAATCTCGAAAAAGCCGTGACTGCAATTAGTGTTCGTGAGCCGTCGCTTCACCCAGATAAACGCAGGTCAGGATCACGAAAATATATGTCTGGATCAAAGACACGCCCACATGCAGACCTTCGAAGATGATAGGCACGCCAATGGGAATCAGCGAAAAGAACACGAGCGTGACCATTTCTCCTGCAAACATGTTGGCAAAAAGCCGAACCGTTAACGATAGAAGCCGCGCCGTATGGCTGAAGATCTCGATCGGCAGCATTAACGGCGAGAGCCACCAGACCGGCCCCATGAAATGCTTGAAGTACCCCAGTCCGTTGGTACGCAATCCCTGAAAATGGTAGTAGAACCAGGTAAGTAGCGCGCATCCCAGCGGAACAATCGGAACTGCGGTCGGCGACTCGAACCCTGGGATCATCCCAATCAGGTTGCAGCTCAGAATGAACAGGCCGAGCGTCACGAGATAAGAGTGGTACGGGTGATAGTGATGCCCAATAATTTCATCGCCCATGTCACCGAAGAATCCCTCAATCCACTCCATCGCATGTTGCAACCCGCCCGGCTGGTCGACTGACAACCGCACCCTGACGGCCAGAAAGAGGGCGGTCAAGAAACAAGCCACCAGCACTTCCATCGAGAAGCTATTGGAGATCGGAGTGAGGGGGTGCTTTGGATGAATTCCTAACGCCTGCAGCAAATGAAGTACCGGCACGCCAAACAGGCGATTGAGCAGCGCGGTGAACCAGAGTTGCTCCATGTTTACGATTCCAGCAAACCTAAAATTTATGCGGCCTTGAGTCAGTATCCCCGGCGCAAGGCGGCGTACGCCTCATATCCCGCTTCCAATAGCATTGCCGCAACCGGCGTGCACAGCCCAAACAGAAAGCCCCGAAATGCCTGAAAGGAACTTGTGAATATAACATACGCAACGATTCCTGCCAAAAGATAGCGAAGGAAGAAGCCATTGACCAGCGAGAAGCCACCCTCCGCCCGGTGCGATGCCACCACGCGCGCTGTCAGTGCTTGCACCGCCCGGTTCAGCGAGCGGAAGCTGAGGTAAGCGATAAAGCTCCCTGCGGCGAATCCAATCGCCGTCACCATGCCAAATCGCCAGGCCACTGCCACCGTCAGGGCGGCCCCAAGAATCAGGACAAAGCGGAGCATCCTTGGAATTGCCGCAGAAAAGAAGCGATCGGCTGCAGGTGAAGCCTCCGGCGTCTCAGCAGGAGGCAGCCCGTCAGGTAGCGGAGCCGGAGTCATCGGTCGTTCTTATCCCGCGATAAGACAATCGCCGACCGGATCATCTGCGCGAACCCGGCCACGGCCCCGAAAATTACGCCGGCCAGATAGATCCAGTGAGTATGCAGCCAGTAGTCGAGTAGTTTGCCCAGCGCATACCCCAGAAATACAGCCGCCGGGATAATGAATCCAATCTCGGAGTAGCGGGCCGCCGAGACCAGCCCGTTCGGCTTGCGCGGCCGTTTTTGATCTTCAGGCACGATCGAATTCTATCGCACCACGGGGCTGGCATCGCCCGCGACAACCTTTGGCAGTTTGATTGTCAGATATTCCACATCAGTGGTCTGCCGATGCTCGCGCCAATACGGTGGCGCTGCTCGTGGGCATGGACTCGAAATAAGCTACAAACCTGTGGGTTTCGAAACTTTGATAGCTACTCAGGTTGTGGGCCCATCGAAAGCCGATCGGTTGATACCAAAGTTCAACCTCAACATGGCACGGTCCAGTTCCATCGCGTAGTGGCACAGAGTAACGAATCAGGTCGCCGGCATCGGTAAAGTTCGGATCGTCCACAGCGTCGCCCGCAACCGCAATATCCTGACTGGCAGTCTGTTTCTGAAACCCCGCCGGGAGCAGCCGGTTGTCCTTCACGTATCCGGTAGCCGCCGATAGTCCGGTCGTAACGTGGCCCGCTGCATCCTTCAGAATGGGTTCGTAGATCTGCACCTGCTCTGGGCTCGTAATCTCGCGATAATGTGGCTCAAACCGCGAAGCATCCGCGTCGTTATCATTCCCCTGGATCGAGCCATCCGCATTTAGTGCACCCGACTCAAATATCTCCTTCCCCGCCTGATCACGAACCAGAAAATGAAGCCATGCCCGCCGGGAAGGGAATGCAGTCGGCAGTTTATGCCCCGTGAGATTCTGAACGAAAACATCGACCCTAAGATTCCCCGAAGCCATGTCGATTTCACGAATGCTCACCCGAGCGGATCGCGATTCCAAGAACTGCTTCGTTCTCTCCGCCTCTGCCGTGAGTTCCGCCGGTAACGCGCTGACGCTGAGGTCGTTGCGATACTTGTTCAGCAAATTGAGCATGAAAAAATTCGCGCCCACAAACGTATGCTGCCTCACCCCCTGCCGCGGCTCGCTTAACACCGCCGCAATGGGCGCATCTTCTTCCACTTGTGTCATGTGACAGGACTGGCAACTCTCCTTCTCCGAATAATTGCTGTGCTGCCATTCCAGATACACCATCTGTTCGGGGAACAATCCAATCTCTTTGCCATCGGCCGCCAGGGATTTTGTATACAACGTATGACAGGTGGCGCACAGAGCAGAGTCGTGAATGTGTCCCGCTTTCGTTGGCCGAAAACCTCCAGTCGAAGTCTGCATGATTCGGGCCTGGCCTTTTTGAACCACGAACGGCCCATACTCCGGATGATTCTCCTCCGCTTGCGGAGCATCCACCACAAATCCCCCGTTAAAGCTCTCTCGTGTGCCCAGCTTCTCTTTTCCAATCTGGTGACACACCGAGCAGGAAACTCCATCCTCTGCTGCCGCATTTTTCTTGGGATCGTCCTCGAACGGAAGATGCGCGAAAACCTCGCCCAAGCGACCCTGCAATTTCGACTCGTACCGAGCGATGGGCATGTGGCAGTCCGCGCAACTGTCTTCAATCGCCGCCCGCGACTCAGGATGGTCCAGATCTTCCCGCCGGACGCTGGCCTGCCAGTAAGGATCCCGTGCAGAATTGGCCATGATGCTCGCTCGCCAATCGAAGCCAATCGACACGTCTTTGCCAGAAGCAGTCGTCAATCCGTTGTGGCACGCAAGGCAGCGGTCCGAAGTGTGAAACTGCGGCTTCAATTCCTTTTGACCGCCGGCTCCACTCATCGAAGCGCACAGCAAGCCCGTGACCGCTGATAGAACAATCGCCTCACGAATCTGCCGGAAGCGTGTCATTACCAACCCTCGTTCAACCGGCCATCCTGCCAGTCCCAGAGCACGTAAAACATCAATTGCACCGGCCGCCCCATCGTGTTGTTCACCGGAATGCGCACTCCAAGATCCGCGCGAATATGCTGCCGCTTGCTGATCGTCACCTGCATCTGGGGCAGCAGATCCCAATTCATCTTTGCGTGTTCGACCAGGTCACGGTCTGCCAGAAATTCGACCATCGGCGACCACAAACGGCCCATTCCATGATCCGCAGCCAGGCTCTGCCCCACAGCCGTGTTGAAGAAAATGGATTGCGGCGAAATCTGTGTATGCCGCGGCAGATCCGCGCCAAACTGCGTTTGAATAAAAGTATTCGACCGGAACAGTTGGTCAAACGCCGCGAACGTCTCAAACGTAGTCGTACCCGTACCAAACCCTCGCTCTTTATTGCCGGTTGGCACAATAACGCTGCCCTGCAGACTGAGAATCGATCCCGCGGGCAGGCTCGAGAACATGACCCGCTTCACACCGAACGTGGTGTCGCCCACCCCTCCGTACCACGTGTGGTTCTGGTCCTCGAACGTAATCGGAACATCCACTTCGATCTGGTTGTTCATTCCGAACCGCTGCTCGTGGATAATGTGGCTGCTCACCCCAGGTGCGCCCGTCGCATTCACAGCACTCGATACGACCACTTCGTCCTCAGGGAAAGCTTTCTCCGTAACGATCGCCCTCGGCAGATTCAATTCCCCTCGCGGCCAGCGCTTATTACGACAGAACCCGCGCAGGTACCCAACCACCTGGTCAATCTGTTTCGGTGTGAGCGCCTCTTCGAACGACGGCATGATCTGCGAGAAACCGCGGTTCGGTCCGCCGTGCGTAATCACCGTCTTCCATGCCAAATCCGCCTCGGGCGTCGTCTGATCGCATCGAGTGAAGTCGGGGAACGTTCGGGGCTGCTCAAAACCAGCAATGGATTTTAGCGTCCCCTGCCCATCCGGTCCGTGGCACGCGACGCACGCAGCCTTATAGATCTGCTCACCGCTTTCCAGTTGTGCAGATGCAGTCCCTTGTGCCAGAAGCATTCCTGCATTTGCGAAGAGAATGGTGGCCACAAAGCCAAGACCAATGATCGCTCTACAGGAAGGGATGCGGTCGATCTGATTCCTCGGGAGCATTCGGGAGAAATAGACCCGTCGAGATCCAGACCGCTGAGGACGACGAGTAACGGAATGATAAATGAAGTCCAGCGAGCAGCGCTAAGGCTCTTGGGTTCCGTGCGATCGGCTATGCGCTCGGCGGCGCTAGTTTCCGTACATCCGGCGCATCCCCGCCCAGCCAGTCAGGATGCTTCGCGGTCGAATCGAAGTGAGAGGAAGTCTTGAACAGTTCGTATTTACCTGCCATTGCAACTTCCTTCGTCTTGGCCAGCAGTTGCCCGATCTGCTCGCTGTTCATGGGCTGAAATGTCTTCACCGCTTCAAACGCTTGATCCAGGATCTCTGGCTTGTCGATGCCCGTGATCACGACTGATGTCGGCAGGCTGAGCGCGTAGTGCAGACATTCGATCGGTGAAACTGTCTTGCTCTTGAGAATGACCCCATCGCCCATCGACTTCATGCCGAGCACCCCGATCTCTTGCTTGACCAGTTCCGGCAAAACCATCTGACCAAAGCTGCGGAAGTGGGCATCCATCACGTTCAAGGGCATCTGCACGCTGTCAAAATGGAAGCCGTGCTCCATAGCAACTTTCAACATATAAAGGTGAATGTGGGGATCTTTGTGCCCCGTAAAGCCAATGTAGCGAATTTTGCCCGACTTTTGCGCCGCCACCATTGCCTCGTTCGCCCCGCTTTCCGCGAAAATGCGATCCGGATCGTCGAACCGGATGATCTCATGGTGCTGTACCAGGTCGATGTGATCGGTCTGCAGCCTCTCCAGGCATGTCTCAATCTGGCGTTCGGCCACCTCTTTGGTCCGGCCGTCGATCTTCGTCATCAAGAAAACTTTGTTCCGGTATCCGTCCTTGAGCGCCTTCCCCATCAAGATTTCGCTCTGGCCTTCGTTGTAATCCCAACTGTTGTCCAGAAACGTAATGCCGCGATCAACGGCCGACCTGACCATGCGTATGCTCTCTTCATCGGTCAGCCCATGCTTCGCAATATGAAAGCCGCCCATCCCGATTGCCGAAACTTGTTCTCCGGTGCGTCCCAAGGTGCGGTACAGCATCTCCCCTTTACGGGTTCCAGCGGATTGGGCGAGGGGAATCTGATGCATGGCATTCTCCTGGGTGGAAGCCTTGTCTTGCGCGAAGGCCGCGGGTAGGGTGGTGGCGACGCCGCATAGGGCAGCGTTCTTGAAGAAATCTCGGCGTCTCATGGTCAGACTTCACCTACCCTTGGTGTCTTATAAGCCTTGAGATGACACCGAGAAGGTGAGTGTTGCCGATATTCTGCGCGGGAGGCTTGGAGGGAATCTGCCGTCCGAGAGACCTTGCTCGCAACGTCTCTCGATCCACCAAATCAGTCTAGGACTATTGCGTTAGCTTGGCCACGCTCGGATTCTGCGCGATTCCCAGCGCCCAATTCACGAGTCGGATGAACCCGTCAGGTAGAAGTCCGATATAAAGCGTCGCGAGCCCGGTCACGGCAATCGCCGCTCGCATGCTCAAACTGACAGGCAAAGTTTCTTCGGTTTTTTCCACCTTGCCCATGAACATGGCATTGGCAATCTTCAGATAGTAGTAAAGCCCGAAAACGGAGTAGAGAACACCTAGCGACGCCAGTACGTAGTGCCCAGACTCAATCAGGCTGAGGAAGATGAAATACTTGCCCCAGAAGCCCGCCAGCGGTGGTATTCCGGCCAGCGACAGCATAAACACCAGCATCAGAACGGCTTCAACAGGAGCGCGAGAATAGAGTCCGTTGAGGTCGTCGAGCTCGTCCCCGATCACGTTGCGATGCCGCAGTGCCGTGATCACCGCGAAGGCGCCGAGATTCATGAACGTGTAAACCAGCAGATAAATCAAAATCCCTTTGATTCCATCAGGACTTAGCTGAGTCGCCGTACCCGCGATCAGGCCGAGCAGCATGTATCCAACATGCGCGATGGAAGAATAAGCCAGCAACCGCTTCGTGTTGGTCTGCGTGAGTGCGGCAAAGTTCGCTCCCGTCATGGTCGCCACTGAGACGAACACTAGCAGGGGCACCCAGATCGCGCGCATCGGCATCAGTCCAACGACTAGAATGCGCAGCAGCATTGCCCATCCGGCAGCCTTCACTGCGACCGACATAAATCCTGTGATGCTGGTCGGCGCGCCTTCATACGCATCGGGCGCCCATTGGTGGAATGGAATCGCCGCGATCTTGAACAGCAGCCCCGTGATCGTTGTCAGTAGGGCCACAACAGCGACTGGCTTATATTCGCTGTTCAGCACGTGCCGCATCAGTTCTTGCTGAATCACGGCGAGGTTCGTGCTCCCGGTCAGTCCGTAGAGCAGGGAAAGTCCATATGCGAAGATGCCTGAGGAAAACGCTCCCAGTAGCAGATATTTCAACGCCGCTTCGTTCGACCGCCGGTCGCGGCGCAGGAATCCCACTAGCACGTAGGTCGAAATGGCCATCAATTCCAGGCCGATAAAGATGAGAACGATATCGATCCCAGCGGCCATGCACATCATTCCCGCAACCGAGAGCAGCATCAGCGCATAGTATTCGCCATGATTCTCATGCTCGGTCTCCAGATACCTTACCGACATCAGAATCGCGATGGCCGTTCCCGCGAGGAAGAGATAGAAAAAATAGATCGCGAAGCGGTCCATCAGCACGGTCCGCATCAGCCCGAACGATCCGGGCGACGATCCCAACCAGAGCTGAATCTTGTACACGCCCGCAGCCGAAAACATCACGCCGATGAACGCGGTCACCGCGTTGGCCCACTTCATCTCCTTGGGGAGCATGAAGTCGATCAGCAGGATGCCGAGCGCGAACAGGGCCAGCAGCGTGATCGGCAACGCTAGTAGGTAGTCGGTCCAGACCACTAGTTCGTCCCCTTTGTGTCCGCAGACGGCGGATTCGTAGTGGACGGCATCCCCCCCGTCGGGGCCGCAAGTGCGCTCGGTTGTGCTGCGGCATTCACTGCAGGCTGCGGATAATCAGGCCGCACCACCGCAATCGTATGATTCACAGGCTGTTCCAGAATCTGGAAAAACGGCTTGGGGTAGAGCCCAATCCAGAACGCCATGATCAGCAGAGGAACGAAAGTCGCCACTTCGCGCGGCGTCAAATCATGCAGCTTCTCATTCTTCGGATTGGTGACGGTCCCGAAGAACACGCGCTGGTAAAGCCACAGCAAATACGCCGCCGCGAGCACGACTCCCGGCACTGCCCAAGCGCCCCAGCGCCAGTTTTCCATGAACGTCCCCTGCAAAATTGTGAACTCGCCGACGAACCCATTGAGCAGCGGCAGGCCCATCGACGACAGGAACATGATCATGGTGATCGTGGCATAGAGCGGCATCACATTCGAGATGCCGCCGTACTCCGCAATCTCGCGCGTATGCCGCCGTTCATAAAGGATTCCGACAATCAAGAACAGAGCGCCCGTCGAAATGCCATGATTGATCTGCTGCAGGACCGATCCGCTCAGCCCCAGCGGCGTCAGCGCAAAAATTCCCAGCGTGCAGAAGCCCAGGTGGCTCACGGAAGAATAGGCCACCAGCTTCTTCATGTCCTTCTGCATGAGCGATACAAGCGCACCGTAGATGATTCCGACGATCGACAGAAAGATCATCCATCCGCGCACCGTCATGTGCATGAACGTCGCCGGATTCGACATTACGTTGGGGAAGAAGGGAAGTGAGAACCTGATAAATCCGTAGGTCCCCATCTTCAGCAGAACGCCCGCCAAGATCACCGAACCAGCCGTCGGAGCCTCCACGTGCGCATCCGGCAGCCACGTGTGGAAGGGAAACATTGGCACCTTGATGGCAAACGCGAAGAAGAAGCTCAGGAATAGCAAGGTGGCAACTTGCGGTCCGTAATCCGCATAGATGCGCGGCGCAGTTTCGTACAGCGACTGCAACGCGAATGTATATACCCCTGTGACCGAGTGATGGTGGAAGTACAGAAACAGAATTCCCAGCAGCATCAGTACCGATCCGGCCAGGGTGTAGAGGAAGAACTTGATGGCGGCGTAGAGTTTCCGCGGTCCGCCCCAAATCCCGATCAGCAAATACATCGGCACCAGCATCGCCTCCCAGAACACAAAGAAGAGGAAGAAATCCAGCGCCATGAACACGCCCAGCATGCCTGTCTGCAGAAACAAGAACCAGATGTAGTATTCCTTTACCCGATTCTCGATCGCGGTCCACGATGACAGAATCGAGATCCACCCCAGCAGCGTCGTCAGCATGATCAGCAGAAACGAAATGCCGTCGATGCCCAAGATGTACCCCGCGCCGATCGAAGGGATCCAGTTGCCCGCGCTGCCCTCGATGAACTTGAAGCCCGGCTCGAAGCGTTTGTCCCAGAACATTGGAACCAGCGGGATCGAGATCAGAAAGCCGGCGAGCGCGAAAAAGTTCGCAATCCAGCGGACCGCGTCCTTATTCTCCTTCGGAACAAACAGGAGGATCAGCGCCCCCAGCAGCGGCGTGAAAAGAATGATCGATAAGATATGGTTTTGCATGAAAGCTCTTAGCCTTTAGCTCTTAGCCCCTAGCTCGAAGCTCTCCGCCATAGGGTCTGGCTAAAAGCTAAGAGCTAGTGGCAAAAAGTGCCTCAGTGATACACGTAGTAAAACGCAAACCCTACCAGCCCCGCCGTCATCACCAGGGCATACCATTGCACCAGACCCCACTCCAACAGCCGCGCCGGATAACTCAACATGCGCGCCAGAATCGCAGGGCCGTTCACGCCAATCCCGTCAATAATCCACTTGTCCCACCAACCGGAAAACGTCGCGGATGTCCGGGTAATCCAGCCGGCGGCATTCACCGCGCCATCGACTACATTTGCATCGAACCACGAACTCGCTTCGCCGGCCCCCATCACGCCTAGCCGCACATCGCCCACCTTCCGGCGCCCGGTGAACACATAGTCGTATCCTTCATCCACGTAATACTTGTTGAGTAACGTGTTGTAGAGAGGCGGCGCAGCAGCGGCGATCGGTTCGGTGTACCCTTTGTCGGCCTTGCCATAGGCGCGTGCCGCCAGGAACCATCCCGCCCCAGCAGCCGCAACCGAAAGAATCATCAGCAGGTATTCTGTCCCACGAGGACCTTCCTCGCCGCTGGATGACGTCTCAGCCGTCTCCTTGTGATTTGCGAACACCGGGCCGAGGAACTTGTCGAGGCGTTTGGACCCGCCGAGTCCCTCGGATACGTTGAGATACCCGCCTACAATCGAGAAGAAGGCAAGGATCACCAGGGGCACAGTCATCGACTTTGGAGACTCGTGAATATGATGTTCAACCTCGTGGCTAGTGATTCGAGACGGGCTCCAGAAGGTCAGGTAGACCAGTCGAAACATGTAGAAAGCTGTCATCAGCGCGGTGGCGAAGGCGATGACCCACAGTGCAGGATGGAACTTCCAGGCTTGCCATAAAATCTCGTCCTTCGAGAAGAATCCGGCGAGCCCAGGAATTCCCGCGATGGCCAGCGTGGCAATGAACATCGTGCGGAACGTCACTGGAATCTTTCCCGACAGTCCGCCCATATTCCGCATATCCTGTTCCCCGCTCATGGCGTGAATCACCGACCCCGCCCCAAGGAACAGCAGCGCCTTGAAAAATGCGTGGGTAAATACGTGAAACACGCCCGCAGCAAACGCCCCCACGCCAAGCGCGAGAAACATGTAACCCAACTGCGAAACCGTTGAATAAGCCAGTACCCGCTTGATGTCGTTCTGCACCAGCCCGATGGACGCAGCAAAAATAGCCGTGAGCGCCCCGATAATAGCCACAACCAGCATCGACTTCGGCGCCAGGACGAACAGTGCGTTCGACCGCGCCACCATGTAAACGCCGGCCGTCACCATCGTCGCCGCGTGAATCAGCGCCGACACCGGCGTAGGCCCTTCCATCGCATCAGGCAACCATACATAGAGAGGAAGCTGCGCCGACTTGCCGCAGGCTCCCACAAAGAGCAGCAGAG
>Ga0207693_10000010_pt1 | contig 162031 bp, 146 predicted proteins | sample LARL81metaG_FD_184347 | JGI IMG/M metagenome (GOLD analysis project Ga0207693, IMG submission 184347) | Corn, switchgrass and miscanthus rhizosphere microbial communities from Kellogg Biological Station, Michigan, USA - LAR L8-1 metaG... | ecosystem: Host-associated > Plants > Roots >...
AACCTTGGTGGGGCGGGCGGAGTCGGCGGAGTTGGTGGAGTCGGCGGGGCCGGCGGCGTCGGTGGCGTTGGTGGGGCTGGCGGCGTTGGTGGAGCGGGTGGCGGGAATCGCCCATCCACGTTGCCCTCGGGTGGTGGCGGGAATCGCCCATCCACGTTGCCATCGGATGGTGGTGGACGCAGCAACTGGCAGCACAATCCCGAACACCGCGGCGGCGCTCCGTATCGAGACCGCGCGACCGCAGATCGATTTGGTGGCACGACGCGGGGCGATTCGCTCGCCAATCGACAGGCCAGCGCGCGGCAACAGGTTGGACGGCAAGGCGGCAATCTGCCAAGCAGCCGCGCGGGAACTGGCGGTGCGAGCAATCGGGCTGGAAGTACCGGCCTTGGCAACAGGGCAGGTGGAAGCGGAGCAGATCGCATTGGAGGTCGTGATCTTTCTCGCAGCGGCGGCGGAAACCGGGACGCCTTCGGCGGAGGTTCCCGCGGTTATAACGGATCGAGTACTCGATCCAACAGCAGTCGCGGTGCCTCCAGCATGGGGTCTCGCGGCGGAGGGGGAGGCGGTCGCTCGAGGGGTGGTGGGGGCGGGCGGCGCTGATAGCCGTTAAAGGGCTTGGAGCTGACGAGAAGACACTGGAGCACGGAATGAACTCAACATCTGCGAATAGAAAATTCTACGGACTTCTTGGGATGGGTGTCGCCCTGGTGTGGGCCGGTCTGTTCACGCCGGTCGGATCTGCTGCGCAGGCGACTGCTGCGGGACAAACTCCCTCTTCCACGACCGCAACACCTGAAGGTGCGAGGCGGTTTGACACTCCGCAGCAGGCTGCGGATGTACTGGTCGATGCTGCCGACAAGTTCGACGTGGTTGCGCTCGGTCAAATTTTTGGGCCGGGCGGAGATGACATAGTATTCAGCGGCGAGTTCGCGCAGGACCGGCAACACGCCGCCAATTTTGTTGCCCAGGCCCGCGAAAAAAAGAGAGTTTCGGTCGATCCGCAGAGTGGGGTCCGGGCATTCCTCCTCGTAGGCAACGAGGATTGGCCGTTCCCCGTGCCGTTGGTAAAGAGAGGTGACAAGTGGTCGTTCGACTCAAAAGAGGGCTGGCAAGAACTCCTCTATCGTCGCATTGGCGCCAACGAACTGGACGCTATCGCGATCTGCTATGGCTACGTGGAAGCACAGCATGAATACGCCCTTCAGCCTCGTGAAGGATACAACGTGAACCAGTACGCTCAGCGCATCGTGAGCACGCCCGGCAAGCAGGATGGCTTGGCTTGGCAAAACGCCGATGGCGGCTGGGATGGTCCGATCGGCGAAAAGATCGCCCGCGCTATCGAGCAGGGCTACACCAGCGGCGCCGATCCATATCACGGCTATTTCTTCAAGATTTTGAAGGGGCAAGGGCCCGCCGCGCCACTCGGTACGATGGATTTTGTCGTGAAAGGGTTAATGATCGGCGGCTTTGCTTTAGTCGCAGCTCCGGCAGAATACGGCGTAACTGGAGTGAGAACCTTCATCGTCAGCCACGACGGGGTTGTGTATGACACTGACCTTGGACCGAAGACCCTCGACGAGTTCAAGAAGATGGAACTCTTCAACCCTGACAAATCCTGGAACCCCGTGCCCGACGAAGAGGAATAGAAAAGCAAGTTCCACGACTTTGCGAATCGGTCCAGACCGCAGAGTAGGCCAATATCGAAACGATCGCCACCCAGGGTTTCTGCTCGGTAAAGGTGGGGCAGCGAATCCTATGTTGCCCCATTCTAACGTCGCGCGGTTTGCGGCGTTAGAGTGGGGACTTTATTCGCTCCGAACCGCATCGGCGGACGGGTGGCCCAATGGTTTAAGCGGCGACTCGTTCCGTAGCTCGCTCCTGGTGCGGCGCGGCCACATAGGGGAATTGCGCGAGCAGGTCTTTGTGGGGTCCGACCTTATCTTGCGTCACCTTTCCATTGCTAAGGAGAGGCAGGAAGAAATCCACGACGTCGTCGGTGAGTGTCCGGCCATTGGTCGGGTACACTGCCGGCTTTGTGGGGTCATAAGGGAGGACGTCCGGCAGCATGGTTGCGGCGACTCGGGTTGCCTCCGCTGGCGTATATCCACCGGTGTGCTCCAGCGCGTGCGCGAACACGGGGATGAAACGCGCGTCACCCGCCGGCTCCGCTGCGAGATAGGCGGCGTTCTGTTCGCCGGCGAGGAAGGGAGTTTGATTGGACCGCGCACCCCGATCCGCCTGAACCCATTTCCCGCTTGCGCCGTCCACTGTGCGAGCCCACAGGCTCAACCTTCCACTCCCGAGGGCAGAGTTGGGCACTTCCAGCACGATGCTGCACACGTCCTTGTCGGCGAAGCCATCGTCACCGGTAAATTGCAGGTTGTTCAGCGCACCCTGCACGTCGAAGAAAAACGGATCTCCGCGCCAGCCGGCGAAGAAGCGGTAGTCTCCGGCCTCCGCCACCTGTGTCTCCGTCCCCGTCGAGACCGGCGCTCCCTCGACGATGACTTGCCCTTCCTCGCCGATGCCAGCGGCCTGCGCGCCCTCAACGCGGCGAAGCGTCGCGGTCTGCGCCCCGTCCGCGGAGGACGCGAAGCGCACCCGGTACGCGATATCGGCTACGTTATCGCCGTTGGTATCAATCCTGAGTTCATAAATCGCCTCGGGCGAGAAGGCGACGTCGGTGGTGGGCCCTGGCGGGTTCACGCCAGCGGACGGATGTACATTCATAATCAGGATGGATTTGTTAGCATCCCCAGGCTTTGGGAAAGCAAACAGATCGGTGAAGTCAAGGCGGGCATCCCCGTGGGGGAATCCGAAGTCGGGGCCGGAATAATGGTGGGACATAGCTTTTCCTCGTTCTAGGTGAGATTGAGCTTAAATCCAGAACTTCCGATAGGGACTTCTGGTCAGCGGATTATACGCTTCTCCATAGCTAGACATGATGAATCTGCCAAGGCCTGGCCTTAACGCAAGAACCTGGGTGGCCCATCCTTTGCGCTTTTGCAAAGGGTGGGCATTCCAGCTGACGGCTGCATAAGCGTCCCACCCTTTCGCAAAGGCGCGAAAGGATGGGCCACCCAGCGTCTTGAGAGAGTCACAGCCACCCCGATCCTTTACGCTTTCCAACTCCCCGTGATATCCTCATAACTGTCACAAAGACAATCGATTAAAGACAGGAGTGCACCAGGCAAGTGTTAGCCAGAGAGCACAAGAAATCCCTCATCGACCAATACGGGACGCATCCCAGCGATACCGGTAGCCCTGAAGTCCAGATCGCGTTGCTAAGCGAACGCATTGGCCAATTGACGGAGCACTTCAAGACGCACCAGAAAGACCACGGCTCGCGCCGCGGCCTTCTCATGCTGGTCAGCAAGCGGCGTAGCTTGCTCGACTACCTGAAGAAATACGATTCCGAGCGCTACAAGACCGTCATCACGAAACTCGGCATCCGCAAGTAGTTCGAAGGCAAGGTTTCAGGGTGGCAACGTTTTCAAGGTTTCAAAGACCTTGAAACTTTGAAACCTGCGAAACTTTGAATCTTCGCCTAGCTATTTCTGAAGAACCGTCTCTGGGGAGACGGTCCAGCATCGAGGAATTCTCTACACGTGCGTTTTTCAAGCGCTGATCCCTCGCCACAACCTGGCACCAGTCCGGTGCCTGGGCCCTTCCGCGCGTCTTCATCGGAATCTCGGGGAAGGTTCGCCTGCGTGCTGCAACTCAAAGGAATGAAATTATGAAACCAGAAGCAACCAGCGTCACAGTCCATCTCACCGGCGGTAAAGAAATCTCATTCGAAACTGGAAAGCTTGCCAAGCAAGCCGGCGGCGCCGCCGTAGTAAGACTCGGCGAGAACGTCGTCCTCGCCACTGCCACCGCCAACCCTGATCCGCGCGAAGGCATCGATTTTTTCCCACTTACCGTGGATTACCGCGAATACACCTATGCCGGCGGCCGTTTCCCCGGCGGCTTCATCAAGCGCGAAGGCCGCATGAGCGAGCGCGAAGTGCTCACCAGCCGGCAGATTGACCGGCCGGTGCGTCCCATGTTCGCCGAGGGATTCAAGTGCGAGACTCAGGTGATTGCGTTCGTGCTGTCGGCCGACAGCAATAACGATCCGGACGTGCTCGGGATCAACGGCGCGTCGTGCGCGCTGACCCTCTCCGACATTCCGTTCATGGGTCCGATCGGCGCGGTGCGCGTGGGATTGGTGGATGGACAGTTCATCGTAAATCCCACCTACGACGAGATGCGCGGCGGCCTGGTCAACATCATGGTAGTCGGGACTGCCGATGGCATCGTGATGATCGAGTCGGGCGCCAAGGAAGTAAAAGAAGAAACCGTGCTCGATGCGATCGAGTTTGGACACACCGAGATCAAGAAGATCTGTAAGGCCATCAACGAGCTTCGCGAGAAAGTCGGCAAGCCCAAGCGAAAAGTTGAGCCTCCGCAATTCGACGAGGCGTACTACAAAGACTTGAAGAAGCGCATCGGTGCTCAGTTGGAGGATGCGCTCGATACCAAAAAGCATCCCAAGGCCGAGAGCTACACGCTGGTCAAAGACATCAAGAAGAAACTGGCCGCCGACCTGCCGGAAGATGACGATGAAGCCAAGCTCAAACTGAATCATTACTACGAGACGCTGCGCGAGCGCATCTTCCGCGAGCAGGTGATCAATCAGAAACGACGTCCGGACGCCCGCGCCTTCGACGAAGTCCGCGAAATCTGGATCGAAGCCGGCGTATTGCCACGAACCCACGGCAGCGCCATCTTCACAAGAGGAGAAACGCAAGCCCTGGTCACCGCCACACTCGGCACCAGCGACGACATGCAACGCCTCGAAGGATTCGAAGGCGAATCCAAAAAACGCTTCCTTTTGCACTACAATTTCCCGCCGTTTTCGGTGGGAGAAGTGGGATTTATGCGAGGAGCGGGACGGCGCGAGATTGGGCATGGGGCGCTGGCGGAGCGGGCGGTTTCGGCCGTGCTTCCGACAGAAGAGAAGTGGCCTTATGCGATGCGCGTGGTGTCGGACATTCTGGAGTCGAATGGGTCGTCGTCGATGGCGACGGTTTGCGGAGCGTCGGTTGCGTTGATGGATGCGGGTGTTCCATTGAAGGCTCCGGTGGCCGGAGTAGCGATGGGACTGGTGAAGGAAGGCGATCAGTACGCCATCCTGACCGACATTGCGGGCGCGGAAGATCACTACGGCGACATGGACTTCAAGGTTGCCGGAACACGCGATGGCATTACCGCGCTGCAGATGGATATTAAAGTGACCGGCATTACCTCGCAGATTATGCGAGAGGCGCTGGAGCAGGCGCAGCGGGGGCGGATGCACATTCTCGGAAAGATGGAAGAAGTGCTGCCCTCGGGACGCGACAAGATTTCCGACTACGCGCCGCGCTTCTATACCGTGCAGATTCCGGTCGACAAGATTCGCGACCTGATCGGGCCGGGCGGGAAGATGATTCGCAGCATCGTGGAGCAGACCGGAGTGAAGATCGACGTAGAAGATTCCGGACTGGTCAAGGTGGCGTCGAGCGATCAAGAGTCGGCGGCGAAGGCGCTGCAGATTATCGGCGACATCACGGCGACGGCCGAGGTAGGGAAGACGTATCTCGGGAAGGTTACGCGGCTTGCGGACTTTGGCGCGTTCGTGGAAATTCTGCCGGGGACGGATGGGCTGCTGCACATCAGCGAAGTGGCGGAACATCGCATTGCCGATGTGCGTGACGAACTGAAGGAAGGCGACCAGGTGCTGGTGAAAGTGTTAGCGGTGGAGGGCAATCGCATCCGGCTGTCGCGAAAGGCGATTTTGAAGGAACAGCGCGCGAAGATGGGTGGCGGGGAAGTGCCTCCGGTCGCTGCGGCAGCGCCGTCGGGCGATGGAGAACCGGCGATGACTGGTTCGCTGGTAATTGAAGGTGGCGGGGATTTCCCCGACGAGCCGGACTCTGAGCCGAACTTCAACCGCGATGGTCCACCTCCCGTGAGTGCTGGGGGCGGTGGAGATCGTCCTCGGGGCGGAGATCGAGGCGGGGATCGTGGACGCGGCGGGCGTCCTGGCGGGGGCGGCGGTGGCCGCGGACGTGGACGCGGTGGACGTCACGGCGGCGGTGGCGGTGGACGCCACGGCGGCGGGGGCGGCGGGGGGCGGCACTAGAACCTCAACTTCTCTCCCACGGATTTAACAGATTTTCACGGATACGAATGAACAAGGGGCCGCAGAAATATTCTGCGGTCCTTTTTCTTTTTGAGCGGTCGGTCATGGTATAAGTCTCCGGGCAGATTTCTGCCATGAAACTACAAATTCGGAGAATATCGAATGAAGAAGATGGGGATTGCGGTTCTGTTGGCGATTTCGACTTTCGTGCTTGCGGCTGTGCCTGCGGGATGGAAGGTAGTCACCGATCGGAAAAAGACATGCCAGTATGCCGTTCCGGCGGATTGGACGCCGGATACGCTGCTGGTCGGAACGGCGACCTCGGCTGACAAGAAGAGCAACGTGGTGGTTCATGGCAACCAGCAATCGCTGGCGGAAATCAAGCCGATGGTGCAGCAGATGATTCCGCCGGACAAGACGATCGAAGACAACGGCAAGCGATATTGGTATTCGTACAAGCACCTGTCGAATGGCGGCGACCTGCCCGGAACGAACTGGTACGTGGCGGTAGCGGTTTCCGGCGGGGTGTGTGCGGCGCAAGTGGGCTTCAAGGATCCGGCCGGAGAAGCGGTGGCGAAGCAGATTGTCGACACGATTGGAGCTGCGAAATAGGGGGCGTGGGATCTCGGAGTTGTGACTTGGGTGACACGCGCGAGATCCCTTCGGCTTCGCTCAGGGCAGGCTCCTCTCTTCGCCTGAAGAACAGCTCCGTTCGGGACCACGCCGTCGAGGCGATGAACGAGGCTGGTAAATTTACGCATGCATTTCTTGCTCGCGGGGCGAAAACTATTCCCAGCGACGACGATTAAGCCCTGAGGATGGTTCTCGAAGGGACTACAGCGTCTCCCGTAGCCGCCAAGAAAACATGCCTGACATGCGATTCTGATACGCTTCAGCAGTCCAGCTAAATCCTTCGATTGCAACGACGATTGCGCATGGAAAGTGGAAGCGGCGTTTTGTTGGCAGACCGTTTGCTAAGTCTTCCGGAAGAGCCGCCTGGCTCCTGGAGGATTTAGTGAAAACCAAGATTCGTTCGCTCTCGTTTCTCGCCACCCTGGCAGTCGTCCTCGGCATGATCTCCTGGGGCAGTGCGTTGAGTGCTCAAACATCACCGTCATCGCAGTCTGACCAGCAGGCACAGCAGCCGGCACCGCCGCCGGATACGCAGTCGACGCCGACAGATCAGCAGACGCAGCCACCTGCCCAAGCGCCGGATACGACGCCGTCGCAGCAGCAAACGCCCGATACGCCTCCGGCAACGCAACAGCCCCCGGCCACGCAGACTCCGGATCAGGCTCAGGCGCCTGACTCTAAGGCCGGGATGCCAGCCGCTTCGGACAGCCAGACTTTCTCAGGCACGGTTGTGAAGTCGGGCGACAAGTACGTATTGAAAGATGATTCCGGCAAGACCTATGACATCGATCACCAGGATGAAGTGAAAAAGTTCGATGGCAAGCGCGTCCGCGTGAAGGGCAAACTGGATGACACGGGCACCAAGATTCAGGTGCAATAACTAAACTTTACGTTCTAAACTTCGGCCAGAAAAGGCACTGAGGACACCGGGCAAACCGCTCCGTGATCTTCGGTGCCTTTTGGTTTGTATTCGTTACTTGATTCTTTCTGCAATGGTGATGACCCAGCCTTCCGGACCTTCAAAGGCAACTCGCGCATCCCGTAGAAGTGTTCTTTCAACGCCATCGTGATCCTTGGCTCCGCTCTTTTGGACGGCGGCTAGCACTTCCTCGATTCCTTCCACCTCCGTAAATAGCTTGAGGCTGCCGCCGATCGGCCTGGAGCCGAGAGCGGGATAATCTTCAGAGCCCGCGGGACCCGCGAGGTACGGCGATTCATAACTAATAGTTATCACAGGAGGGAGAATGTTTCATTGGAATAATCGTCCGGAATCGGTTTTAATCGAGATATGAGTGAGGCTGGAATTACGTCTCTTGTTGGTACCGTTGCCGCCGTATGTACTACCGGGGCTTTCCTTCCGCAGATCGTTAAGCTCCGCAAGCAGGGTGGGGAAGATCTGTCGTATTCGATGCTCGCGGTGTATCTGGCAGGAGTGCTCCTGTGGATGATTTACGGGCTATTGTTCCACGCTGCGGCAGTGATCTGGGCAAATGTGATTACTTTCATTCTGGTTGCCACTTCTTTGATTCTGAAAGCTAACTTGGAAGGGAGCAGCAGTTAGGGCCAGCGGCAATAGGCGTCGCCCCCGGGTCGCGGTCGACATGGATGAGGTGATCGCCGACAGCCTCACTCATCATCTGGGCCTCTACAACCAAGCGACTGGCCAGAACCTTACTCCAGAAATTATCCGCGAGAAAGGATTGAAGGAGTCGATCCCACTGAAGCACCGCGAGGTTTTCGCGCGTCTGCCGCACGACGATGGATTTTTCGAGGACCTGGGCGTGATCGAAAACAGCCAGCATGCCTTGCAGCAATTGGCGACCGAGTACGACGTCTTTATTGCCAGCGCCGCGATGGAAGTGCCCAGTTCGTTTGACGCGAAGTTCAGGTGGCTGCAGAGACATTTTCCCTTCATACCCACGAGCAACATCGTGTTTTGCGGAGACAAGGAAGTCATTGACGCGGATTACCTGATCGATGACCGTTCCCGTCACTTTGCCCGGTTTCGTGGGACTGGGATCCTTTTTACCGCTCCGCACAACGCGCGCGAACGTGCAAATATTCGCGTCAACAATTGGAATGAGGTGTTGGCGGTACTCTTGGAGCCGGCATCGGGGCAGGCCATGCAGCGATCAGCGGAACGCAACATGAAGTCGGAAGCTGCTACAGCAGGATGACGCTGAAACACAAGATTGTATTTACTTGCGCTCCGGCAGACGCCAGGCAAAGAGCACCCCGCCGCCGCTGGTCACAACGTATTGCCGATCATCCAGTTCGTAGGTAATCGGAGGACTGACGATCTGGCCGCCGGTGCCGGCGTACCAGAGAGTTTTGCCATCCTTGCTATCCAGGGCAAGAGCGTTGCCGTTGGAGTCGCCGGAGAACGTGATGCCTGAATCGGTAGTCAGCACGCCGGCAGAGGCGCCTTCGCCAATCTGGTGGCTCCAACGAATTTTTCCCGTCTCGTAGTCGATAGCTTTGATCATGCCTTTGCCCCAAAGTCCGTAGTCCGCTCCCGCCCAGCCATAGGCACCGTCGGCGGGCTTGGCGAAATAGAGTGAGTAACTTTCGCGCGCGGAGACGATAAACAGTCCGTTCCTGGGATCGAAACTCGGAGAACGGAAGTTCGTCATGCCACCTTCGTCGGGGGCAATCAGGCGTCCGTCAGGTGCCGGCTCTTTGTCGGGATTCGGAATCGGGCGTCCCTCCTTATCGATGCCCAACGTCCAGTTCACTGGACCAAACGGCGCGGTGAGAAGGCTTTTGCCGTTGGTGCGATCGAGCACGAAGAAGTAGCCGTTGCGAGAAGCCTGCATCAGCAACTTGCGAGGCTCTCCATGAAAGTCGGCGTCGACTAAGACCGGGACTTCGATTGCATCCCAATCGTGCGTGTCATGCGGAGAAGGCTGGAAGGCCCACACAAGCTTTCCGGTGTCAGGGTTCAGGGCCGCGATAGTGCACGTATAGAGGTTGTCCCCGGGACGCGCCTTGCCGTTCAACACCGGCGTCGGATTGCCTGTGCCGGTATACAGCAAATTCAGGTCGGGATCATAAGTCCCGGTCAACCAGATGGTGCCACCCGTGGTCGCATTCGGCGTGCCGGCATCGGGCGTCGTGTTCCATTGCCATTGCGTCTTGCCAGTCTCGGGATCAATCGACCGCACGTAGGCGACGATGTTGTCCAAGTCGCCGCCTACGCCCAGGATCACGTGATCGCGCACCACCAACGGCGCCATGGTTGTCCAATATCCCTTTTTGAGATCGCCGACTTCCACATCCCAACGGACCTTGCCGTTCTTGGCTTCGAGCGAAATCAGGTGTGCATCGGGCGTGGAGAAGTAGAGCCACTGTTTGTACATGGCGACCCCACGATGCCCAAGGTGCATCCCTTCGTTTCGCTTGTAGGTGTAGTGCCAGATCTGGTGGCCAGTGCGGGCGTCGACAGCCCACACGTTGTCTGGCACCGTGAAATACAGCACGCCGTCGACCAGCAGCGGCGATGACTTGATGATTGATTCCTGGCCGGTTTGAAACGCCCATGCCAGGCCGAGAGACGCAACGTTCTGGGGAGTGATCTGGGTCAGGGGGCTGTGTCGCCGGCCGGAATAGTCGCCGTGATAGCTCGGCCAGGAGTCGGCCGGCGGGGCTGCAATAGTGGCGGGATCAAGCCCCTGGGATAGAAGCCGGCCAGGGAGAAGGAACAGCAGGCCGATGGCACAAAGTATCCACTTCGTAAAAAGAGATTTCATAGTTCCTAGCGCAGCGTTTGCAGGTACGCCATCAGGTTATGGATGTCGTCATCGGTGTACTTGCCGAACTGCTCGATATGAGCATCCGCGGACGAGTCAATTTTGTATTGAACTGCGCCGATCGGCCACGACCTGTTCCATCCTCCGGAATCCGTCATTGCGATGTGGAACTCGTCTTTATAGGTGAGCGTGCCGGTGACGGTTTCGCCGGATCGAGTGGTGACAGTGAGCTTGGCTTTCGCATTCTGGGGATAGAGCATTTGCATTTCGAGTTCGAGCCCTTCGTAGCGAGTGGCTATCCCCGCCAGATCGCCGGTGGGAGAATGACACGAGGAGCATTTCCCGGGACCATTGAAATAGGCTTTACCTTTCTCGGCGTTGCCGGTTTGTAGGTCAGCAACGTCCACGCCGCGTCGGCCCCCAGGCTTGGAATTCAATTGTTTAGTCTGGTCGCGAATGAAGGCGATGAGATCGTTGACCTCCGGGAGTGTAAGCTTGGCGAACGCCGGCATGCCCTTCTCGATCCGGCCGTCGTGCACCACCGCGCGAATCCTGTCTCCCCGGACGTCGCGGGCCACTAGACGAGAACGCGTCAGGTCGGGACCGGATTCGCCGCCGGCTGCATCGCGCCCGTGACAGAAGGCACAATTGCTCGCAAAAAGCGACTTGCCGCGCTCCGGCGCGGATTGAGAGGCCGGATTGGTCTCCTGCGCTGATGCCGCAGAAATACCTGCGAGCAACAGCACAGAAATCAGGAAACTCGTTCCAAGACTGCACCCACGGATACCCACCACCGATGAAACCCTCCGGGCAGGAATGTTGATCCCCAGAACCCTAACGTTAACGCCAGTACATGTTAACAAAGCGTACAGAAGGCAATTTGGATTTAGCGGCGGGGAAAGGTGCTCCCCACCCTAGCAGAGGATGCGAGGGTGGGGCGTCCCGCTACGAGGCAGGTATACCTGTCAGGTTGGGATTCCTCTTGCGTTTCAGGCGGCGGTCGGCAAGTGGAAAAGGTCGGGTAATTCCGTGATTGAGTTCCCCATTCTGTCTCTTATCGGGATAGTGTGGCCGGGCAGGAAAACGTTTCGGAAAATCTTCAGGACTATTTCCAACTCTCTTTCTTTCGGACTTCGCGAAGTGGCGCGATCTCTTCGCGGAATTGCTCGTCCGGCCTACAACTGGAGAATGCAGCCCAGAGGGCGCCTTTTCATCTCCCGAACAGAGCGGCGAAACGATTTCCGATCAATTCGCACCATCGTATTGACAGTGAGGTCTCGGAGTTAGCTCGGGGATCCCCCTCCGGAGACTGCGTGGTGAAAGCGCCTCGTAGAGTCTGCGGCTGTGCTTCCGGTTGTCTCGCTACACCACACAAAGACTCTAGGAGGAGTTATGAAGTGCATCAGTTTTGGCCCTTGTGTCGCCCTGATCGGATCAGTACTGATCAGCGTGCCACAGGGCTTTTCTCAGGACGCAATGTTTCAAAGCGAACCGGTTCGATTGACGGTCGCTCCCAAGTCTTCTTCGCGTATTGCGATGAAGACGCTTCCGAAAGCAACCTGCGTGCTGCACGCAGAAGGCGACACCGCAGCCGAACATTCGTTCAAAACGTTTGCCGACGATGAAGGCAATATCCGTTTCCAGGTAAGGCCTTCCGCGGAATCCGATCAAACCGCCCATTTTGCGGTGGACTGCACGGCCGATGGGAAGTCCAGCACATTCGCATTGGAACTGCGACCGAACTCTGTTCCGACTTTTGATATGCCCGCGCCTCAGGCAGAGGTGCGCACGCCGCAGGCCGGAGACGTGATGCGTCCCGCGCTGAGCAAGGCGGACGCGGGGCGGCTCGCCAATGATGAATTGGCCAAGCGCGGCTATCCGATTCGTCCCGATGTAAAGCAGGCTCCGGACGCCTATGCGGCCTGGCTCAAGGCGGTGACCCAGCCGTCACGGCTGGTGGATGCGCGGCAGGTAGCGCGTTCGGACATTCGCCACGTGAAGCCGGTGAAGGCAAGCAACTTTGAAACCAGCAGCAATTGGAGCGGATTCGAACTGCGCGGTTCGGCTGGCGCCTACGACCTGGTAATGGGCGAGTGGTACGTGCCGACGGTGTACTACGAGAACAATGTCCATACCTACTCGGCCTACTGGATTGGTTTGGACGGCGATGGCACCAGCGATCTGTGGCAAGCGGGCACGGAGCAGGAAATTCAGGACGTCAATATCCTGGGAATTCACTTCGACTTCACCACTTTCTACGGGTGGACAGAATTTCTGCCGTCGCAAGCCACGGAAAGAGTGCTGCCCAACTTTACGGTGACGCCCGGCGATCTGATGTTCACCGAAGTTTGGGTGGGTAATTCCGGGCAGAGCCCGTCGCTGTCGGGTCTGTATGCGATTTCGTTTGTGGAAGACGTTTCGCGCGGGGAGTATACGACGATCTACAATTGCCGCGGACTCTCGATCTTCGGGGCATGCACCAACATTGGGCAGACGGTTATTGGAGGATCGGAAGCGGAATGGATCATGGAGCGTCCTACGGTGAACGGGTCGCTTCCGGATCTGTCGGACTACAGCTACACCTACATGTACGACGCGTACGCCGAGAAGCCGGCGGGTACGTGGGTGACCTACAATGGCGCGAACAACCAGCAGATCTTCATGTACAACGGAAGTCATCTGCTGTCGGGCGTGTACCCGTCGGGCACGACCACCATGCTGTTTGACTGGTTCAACTGGCACTGAGTTGATTCGAAGAAGCGGAGCCGGACGTGGGAACACGTCCGGTTTCGACTCTTTTGTGCGAGTGCGGTAGGCTGAGCGAGTGTTATGGCCGGGTCGAGCGCGGGTCGCCGACGGGTCGGAATGGACTCGGAAATTGAAGTACAACGATGCCAAGTACTGGATTGAGAACTTGCGGTTGGAACCGCATCCGGAGGGCGGATACTTCCGGCAGACGTACCGGTCGGAGGTGATGATTGCGCGAGAGGCTTTGCCACCCGAGTTCACTGGTGCGCGGGCGGCTTCGACGGCGATTTACTTTTTGCTGGAAGGGAAGAATTTTTCGGGGTTTCACCGGCTACGGTCGGATGAGGTATGGCACTTTTATGCGGGATCGCCGGTGATGGTGTACGTGATTGATCCGGGGGGAAGGCATTCGTCAATTTTGTTGGGAAATGACTTTGAGGCGGGGCAGGCTTTTCAGGCGGTGGTGCGGGCGGGGTACTGGTTCGCGTCACACGTTGCGGATTGGGAATCGTGGGCTGTGGTGGGATGCACCGTGGCGCCGGGATTTGATTTTCAGGACTTTGAGATGGGGAAGCGGGCGGAACTGGTGGCGAGATTTCCGCAGCATCGGGAACTGATCGAACGGTTGACGCGAGAGTAGCGAGATCGTTCGACTCGTTTCATCATGCAACTCGGAACCAAAGAGCGTTTACCACAGGGGACACAGAGGACTCACGGAACAACCGCTGCTTTCAACGAGATTGAGATTCACTTCACTGCTGCGGCCTTTTTGGGGAACATTTCGCCGATGCGGCGGATTTGGGCGCCGACTCCCTTTAGCTTTTCTTCGATGTGTTCGTAACCGCGATCGATGTGGTAGACGCGGTCGATGATCGTCTCACCGTCGGCGACTAGAGCTGCGAGAACGAGTGAGGCCGAGGCGCGCAAATCGCTGGCCAGGACGGCAGCGGCGCTGAGAGGAGTCCTGCCGCGGACAACGGCGCGGCGGCCTTCAATCTTGATATTGGCGCCCATGCGCACGAGTTCCTGCGCGTGCATGAAGCGGTTCTCGAAGATATTTTCCGTGATGATCGATGTCCCCTCGGACTGAGTCGCGAGGGCCATGAATTGCGCCTGGCAGTCGGTGGGGAATCCCGGATGCTCTTCGGTGGACATGTCGGCGGAGGTGAATGGATTGTCGCCCATGACGCGAACGGATTCCGCCGTGCTCTTGGTTTTGACGCCGACTTCGTGAAGCTTGCTCAGTAGTGCGTCGAGGTGCGAGGGATCGCATCCGGCGATGTTGAGGTCGCCTCCGGTCATCGCTCCGGCAATGATGAACGTGCCCGCTTCGATACGGTCGGGGATGATGCGGTGCTTGGCGCCTTTCAGTTTACTCACGCCCTTTATGCGAATCGTGGGTGTACCGGCGCCTTCGATCTTGGCGCCCATCTTATTCAGAAGATCGGCGAGGTCGGCGACTTCGGGCTCGCGCGCGCAGTTCTGCAGGATGGTCTCGCCCTCCGCGAGGGTTGCGGCCATCAGCAGGTCTTCGGTGCCGGTGACGGTGATCTTGTCGAAGACGATTTCCGCCCCTTTGAGGCGGTTGGTGCTGGCCTCGACATAGCCGTGATCCTGTGTGATTCTTGCGCCGAGACGTTCAAGTCCTTTGATGTGGAGGTCGATGGGGCGGGCTCCGATGGCGCATCCGCCGGGGAGGGAGACGCGGGCGTGTCCGCACCGGGCGACGAGCGGGCCAAGCACCAGCGTGGAGGCGCGCATGGTCTTTACCAGTTCATACGAGGCCTCAGGCGCGGCGAGCGTGGCGCAGTGAATGGTTGTGCGGTGCTGGGCGCGTCCGTAGCCCAGCTCGACCTCGGCACCCATGGCGGCGAGAAGGTTGCGGGTGGTCTGAATGTCGCGAACTTGAGGAATATTTTCCAGGATGACAGGCTGGTCGGTGAGCAGGGCAGCGGCCATGCACGGAAGCGCGGCATTTTTTGCACCACTGACGCGTACCGTGCCCAGAAGCGGCTCTCCGCCGCGGATTACAAACTTATCCATGAGTTATTCCTTGCATGGATATTGTAGCGGGGAATTTGGTTGCGTTTGTTGATCGGAAGGTCACCGACCGGCGGCTCATCAACCACGGAGGACACTGAGGACAACAGAGGTCGGTGTCGCTATTTCTTGGCGATTGCTATCGCTTGGCGAACGTGGCCTTTTGACTTCTTCAATGCGGCGGCGGCTTGAGATCGGGGTACGCCGGCGGCCAGCATTACTACTGCGACGGGAGTGCGGTTGCCGCTGGCTTCCAGGGCGCAGGTGGCGGCGTCTTGATCGGCGCCGGTTGCTTCTTCGAGGATCCGGACGGCGCGCTGCACGAGTTTCTCGTTCTTGGTCCAGACGTTGACCATGAGATTCCCGTAGACATAGCCAAGACGCGTCATGGCCCCGGTCGAGATCATGTTGAGGACCATTTTGTGAGCGGTACCGGCCTTCATGCGCGAAGATCCGGCGAGCACTTCTGGCCCAACTTCGGTGACGATGGCGAAATCCGCGGCGCGCTCGAGCGGGGAATTGCGGTTGCACGTGAGGGCGATGGTGCGTGCACCGTGGCTGCGCGCGTATTCGATGGCGGCAATGGTGAAGGGCGTGCGTCCGCTGGTGGCGATGCCGAGCACGATGTCATGTTTGCGCGGCTTGCGTTTCTTGATTTCAGCGACGGCTAGCGAAGTGTCGTCTTCACTGGCTTCGGTGGACGAGGCAAGAGCTTCCGCACCTCCAGCCATGATGTACTGCACGGTGCGCGGATCGGTGTTGAAGGTCGGCGGGATCTCGGAGGCATCGAGAGCGCCGAGCCGGCCGCTAGTTCCCGCGCCTACGTAGATCAGGCGACCGCCGTGGCGAAGTCCCGCGACGATAACGTCGATGGCGTGGGCGATCTGCGGCAGAGCGCGGGCTACGGCGGTGGCGATCGTGGAATCTTGCTCATTGATGAGACGGACGATCTCGAGGGAGGACATACGGTCCAGGTCTGTGGCGGCGGGCAGGATCTGTTCCGTGGTGAGGCGCCGAAGATCAGATTTCGCTTTGCGGGTTCGGGTCAACTCATGCGCCTTTCCGAGTATGTCGAGAGCAAAACATTCTATTACGTTGCGCGGATAATTGTAGCGATGAGGTGAGCTCGTCGGACGCGTCTTACGCGATTTTGTTAAGCGCTTCGTTGACGGCGTCGTGGAAGGCGGGCCGGACCTGCCGGATCGCTTGATTCGCGCAGTCGGGCCAGGTGCGGTTCGTTAACAGCGTGATCGAAAGCTGCCGATCGGGATCGATCCAGAGTGAGGTGCCCGTATAGCCGAGGTGGCCGAAGGAACGGGGGCCGAAATATTTTCCGGATTGCGAGGGGGCGGATGGGGTGTCCCAGCCGAGGGCGCGGGAAGTGCCGGGGGGAGCGTACTCTCGGCGGGTGAAAAGTGCGACCGTCTCAGGGCGCAAAATCGGGTTTCCTCTGCTGAGCATGACATGGGCGAAACGGGCTAGATCTTCGGCGGTAGAAAAGAGGCCGGCATGTCCGGCAACGCCGCCGAGAACGTATGCGTTTTCATCCTGGACTTCGCCTTGGATGAGTCTCTTGCGGAATGTGCTATAGCTTGCGCCTGGCTGCGGTTTTTCTGTCGGCAGTTCGCGGGCGGGGGCGCCCGCACTACATTGTTCTTCGGTGCGCTCATCGGCGGTGGGAGGAATCTCTCCGCGGATTTCTATCGGAGGATTGAATGTGGTGTTCGTCATAGCGAGGGGGCCGAAGATTTCCCTCTGGCAGAAAACGTCGAGAGATTCTCCGGCGATGCGTTCGAGGGCGGCGCCCAGCAGAATGAATCCGATATCGCTGTATTCGGCGTGAGTGCCGGGATCGTTCGAGAGGGAAGTGGTGAAGGCGCCTCGCAGCAGGTCTTCGCGAGAGTGCGCCCCGAGGAACAATTTCTCGTAGCCGGGCAGGCCGGATGAATGTGCCAGCAGCATGCGAAAAGCGACGTCGCCACGGCGCGGATCGGGCTCGCCACAATCGTCCACCATGAATTCGGGGACGATGCCGATGACCGGAGCTTCGAGTTCGAGGAGCCCGCGCTGGTAGAGGAGCATCGCCATCGTTGTGGTGGCGACGGCTTTTGTGACCGAGGCTATGTCGAAAAGCGTTGTCGGCTTGACGTCAACGTCGCCACCCTTCGACTCGCTCGGGGCAGGCTCCTGTCGCAAAGAACGCGACAAGGGTGGGGCGCCCTTAGGAGCGGTTTGTCCTGGCGGGCCCACTTCATACGTGAGGTGGCCAAGTGCCTTGAGTGCGACTATGCGATCCCTGTAGGTGACTGAAACCGAGGCGGCCGGGAAGGCGCGGGTGGCAATTGCGTCTTTCAAGACTGAGAAGGCCGACGAAAAAATGCTGTCTTGATGTTCGAAAGCTGGAAGCAGGGTTGGAATCGGACTATTCAGGGCTGGGATCGCTCGTGAGAAATTCTTGGCCTGTGCGGGTTATAGCAGAGTTGGGGGGACTGGTAAAGCTTCGATGGTTCGCAAGGGAGGATTCACCACAGAGGACACGGGGGAACTCAGAGGAGGAGCCGCTTCTGGATCAGGGGCGTGCTGCTTTCCGCACGCCCCTTACTTGAGTTTCTTGAGCCAAACCGCTGAGTTGTGTACAGTCAAAGACACATCCTCAAAATGAACTTCAATACGCACTTCTCTCGCATCGCGTGCGCCCTTCTAGGGGCGCTTATGTCTTTCCATGCTGTGGCACAGGTGAAACATCCTGCGACGCTCTCTCGATTGAGCGGTGTCGACTCCGTCATTGAGCAGGCGATTGCCGACGGGAATATACCGGGAGCCGTGCTGCTCGTGGGACACAACGGGGCAGTGATTTATCGCAAGGCGTACGGCAACCGGGCGCTTGAGCCGCAACGCGAGCCGATGACGTTGGACACGATATTCGACATGGCGTCGCTGACCAAGGTGATCGCGACGACAACGGCGGTGATGCAACTGGTCGAGCAGGGCAAGGTGCGAATGAATGATCCGGTGGCCAAATACCTGCCGGAGTTTGCGCAGAACGGCAAAGAGGACATTACAGTGCGGCAGTTGCTGACCCACTATTCGGGGCTCGAGCCGGATCTGGATTTGAAGGCGCCTTGGGAGGGAAAAGATACGGCGTACCGCATGGCATTTGCCGAGACTCCTGATCAGGCGCCAGGATCAGGATTTGTTTACAGCGATATCAATTTCATTGTGCTGGGCGCGCTGGTCGAAAAGGCTTCGGGAGAGACGCTGGATGCGTACACGGCGGAACATATATTCGAGCCGCTGAAGATGACCCATACGCGGTTTTTGCCTCCGACATCGTGGCGGGCGAAAATCGCGCCCACCCAGTATGACGAGAACGAGCACATGCTGCGCGGCGTGGTGCATGATCCGACGGCACGGAGGATGGGGGGCGTTGCGGGACACGCGGGGCTTTTCTCGACTGCAGATGACCTATCCAAGTTTGCGCAGGCGCTGCTGAATGGTGGAGGCGGCATTCTTTCGCCAACGGTGGTCGCGAAGATGACCTCGCCGGAGCAGCCGCCTTCGGCGCCGGTGTTGCGCGGATTTGGGTGGGACATCGATTCTCCATTCTCGTCGAATCGCGGTGATCTGTTGCCAGTGGGGTCGTTTGGTCACACAGGCTTTACGGGGACGTCGTTATGGATCGATCCGACGACGCAGACTTACATCATTCTGCTGACGAACTCGGTGCATCCACGCGGGAAGGGGAATGCGATCGGACTGCGGTCGAAGATCGCGACGGAAGTGGCGGCAGGACTGGTGTTGAGTCCATCGGAGCAAGAGGCGCTGCGCTGGAAGAGCATCACCGGGTACAACGAGGCCTTCAGCGCGGCGCGGCGCATGAATTCGCGAAATGGAAGCGTGAAGACAGGAATCGACGTGCTCGAGGAGCACAACTTTGATGTGTTGAAGTCTCCGGAAGGGAAGAAGAAGCGTATCGGGCTGGTGACGAACCAGACGGGCGTTAACAGCCAGGGAATCCGTACGATCGATGTGCTGGCGAAGGCGCCCGGCGTTTCGCTTGAGGCTATCTTTAGTCCGGAGCACGGGGTTACAGGAGCGCTTGATGTTACGGGCATTGGGAACTCCGTGGATGCCGTGACTGGCATTCCGGTGTACAGCGTGTATGGGGGGACGGATGCGGCGAGGCGTCCGCCACCGGAGGTGATGAAGACGCTGGATGCGGTGGTCTTCGATATTCAGGACGCGGGTGTGCGCTATTACACCTACGAGACGACAGTGGGATATTTTCTGGAGGGTGCGGCCAAAGCCGGCATTGAGCTGATTGTGCTGGACCGGCCAGATCCGGTAACCGGAGCGTTCGTGCAGGGGCCGGTGTCGGATCCGGGAAAGGAAAATTTCAACAACTACTGGACGGTGCCGGTTCGTCCTGGCATGACGATGGGCGAGCTGGCGAAGATGTTTAACGTCGAACGCAACATCAACGCCAAGCTAACTGTGGTGCCGATGGAGGGATGGCAGCGCGGAGACTGGTTTGATTCTACCGGGTTGGTGTGGGTGAATCCGTCGCCGAATTTGAGAAGCGTGTATGAGGCTTCGCTGTATCCTGGCGTGGCGATTATCGAGGGCACGAATGTTTCGGTGGGACGCGGCACCGATAGCCCGTTTGAGCTATTGGGCGCGCCTTGGATAAAAGGTAAGGAACTGGCGGCGTACTTAAACGCACGCGGTGTTGGAGGAATTCGCTTCGTGCCAGTGACGTTTACTCCGGCAAGCAGCAACTATGCGGGCAAGGTTTGTGAAGGCGTGAATTTTATTGTGACCGACCGCAACGGCTTTGACGCGCCGGAGTTGGGCATGGAACTTGCGTCGGCGTTGCACAAGTTGTATCCAGCCGATTTCAAACTCGAGCGCATCACAGAGTTGCTGGTCAATCAGAGCGTGTATGACGCGCTCGTGGCGGGACAGGACCCGAGGAGGATCGCGCAGGAGTGGCAGGAAGGGCTGGACAAGTTTATCCAGACCAGGAAGAAATATTTGATTTACTAGCGACGTAGTGGGCCCTCGGTGGCCATGGTGCGTAGTGTTGAACGTTTCGTCGCTACCTCATCGCTGGGCGTAAATGCGCGAGATAACTCCGAGGTGCTCTGATTGCATCCTAGCGGTTGAAGCGTGCTAATCTTTGGCTGTACGGGTACGGCGGGCGAGCCGCCTGGGGGTGCAGAATGCGCGGAATCTTAGCGGCATTGTTGGCTTCAGGAATGGCGTGGGGACAGGCGGCGGAAACGCCAAAGCCCGCGGCTTCTGAGGGTCAGGTTGCTCCGATCACGCAGCCAGGATCGGCGGCGCAGGTGCTGGAGATTGCGCCCGCTGGTGCCAGCGCGGCCGCGCCCTCTGATCGCAATGCGACCGTGATCCCCGCGGGCACCAAACTCCCGTTGGTCTTGAAGCAGGCCATCTCCACCAAGAATGCGAAGGAGGGCGATGCGGTTTACGCAGAAACCTCGTTTCCGTTTGTGGTGAACGACCGCGTTCTGGTGCCGGCCGGGACGTACGTTCAAGGCAAGATCATGCATAGCGAGCGTGCGGGACGATCGTCGAAGCGCGCAGAAATCCTGATTCACTTTACTTCGATGATTTATGCCACCGGCTACACGGTGATGCTGCCGGCGTCGGTGGAGAACACGCCGGGGAACGATAGCAACGGTGTGAAGGATAAAGAGGGCACGATCCAGGCGGATAAAGACACCGGCAAGCGGGTGGAAGATGCCGCGAAAGGCGCCGCCGTCGGCGGGACGATCGGCGGCATAGGAGGAGCAGCGGCCGGGGGCTACAACGGTGCCCGCTACGGCGGGCTCGCCGGATTAGCGGGCGGCGTCGCATGGGCTCTCCTCAAGCATGGTCCGGAGGTAAAGCTGGACGTGGGCACTTCTCTCGAGATGGAAATTCAGCGGCCGATTCCGGTCGACACCAGCCGCATTCAGGTGGCGCGAGCTGCGCAGTAAGCCTGGGACGTCGAATCTTTACCGCGAAGGACGCCAAGGTTCACGAAGGTAACATGGCCAGAAGTCCCTCACGGAACTGTTCGTCTCCTTCATTATTCTCCTCTAAAGAAATCTATAACGCAGGCTGTTAGACTTCGTCCATGCAGCGGACGGATGTGTCTGCGGTGCAGGGAATTCTGTATCAACTTTGTCCCCGGTGCCGGACGGGAAAAATATTTTACAAATCGGTTTGGCTGTTTCCGCGGATGTACGAACGGTGTCCGGCGTGCGGCTTGAAGTATGAGCGCGAGGCTGGGTATTTTCTCGGCGCGATGTACATCAGTTACGGACTGGGCCTGGGAACGATTGCCGTGCTCGCGGCGCTGGTTTGGGAAGTCACGCGGTGGTCGATTCTTAAGAGCACGGCGGGCGGGATTGTGCTCTTCTTACCGCTGGCGCCCGTGCTGACCTGGATGGCCCGTGTGCTCTGGATCTATCTCGACCAGGGGATTGATCCAGACCGGAGTTGATGGGCTCGCCCCAATCTGGTCCGACACGCATCAAGCCAAGCAACGCTTCTACTAGTGATTTGCGCGCCACCTTCTTCTAGCTGCTATACAATCCGCGGTAGGAGTGTTTTGCTTGCGCTCCGAAGGGTGGAGGCGTCCGTGGAATCTTTTGGTGTCGGCTTCGGTACGATCATCATCGTCATTGTTGTCATTTACCTTCTCAGCTCCATCAAAATTCTGGCCGAGTACGAACGCGGCGTAATCTTCCGACTGGGCCGGTTACTGGCCACGGCGAAGGGGCCGGGAGTGACTCTGGTTTTCGCGCCCATTGACCGCATCGTGCGTGTGTCGCTGCGGCAGGAGGCGCTCGAAGTTCCTCCGCAGGACATCATTACTCGAGATAACGTCACGCTGAAGGTGAACGCCGTCATCTTCCTGCGCGTAATCGATCCCAACAAAGCGGTGGTCGAGGTTTCGAACTACGTCTACCAGACCTCGCAGTTTGCGCAGACCACGCTGCGGTCTGTGCTGGGCGAGCAGGAACTGGACGAACTGCTGTCGCACCGGGAAAAAATCAATCTGCGCCTGCAGAGCATTCTCGATACTCACACCTCGCCGTGGGGAGTGAAGGTCACCAACGTTGAGGTGAAACAGGTTGACATGCCCGAGTCCATGTTACGTGCGATGGCCAAGCAGGCGGAGGCCGAGCGCGAGAAGCGGTCGAAGATTATTCACGCGGAAGGGGAGTTCTCGGCGGCGCAAAGGCTAGTGGATGCGGCCCATCTGCTGGCCACCGAACCGGTCAGCGTGCAGTTACGTTATCTGCAGACTCTGACAGAGATCGGCGTTGAGAAGAATACGACTGTGATTTTCCCGGTGCCTGTGGACTTTTTCTCGGGACTGCAGAAGTTGTTAGGCGGGGGAGACGGGCAGGCGGCGCCGGTGAAGACAGCGTAAGAATGAGTGGAGCGAGGCATGTGTCTCGCATCAATTGGGGTCATCCTGAGCGGAGCCGTTTTTCAGGCGAGGAAGGATCTGGCGGATCGTCGCTACGTCGGGGTTCCACGCAAGAGAAGTTGTTGGAGTTGAACTATGGCATCGTCACAAGATACGGAAATTACGTTAGGCACGGGAAAACTGCTGGTCCTGTTTTTCGGACTGGTTGGACTCTGCGCACTCTTCTTCGCATTGGGCTATTCGCTGGGGCGCAAGTCGGAACCTGCGATCAGCACGGCCAGCGCCGCCACCACGCCGCAAACGGTGCCGGGAACAAACAAAGCCAGCAGTGGTACTTCGACCGCCGCGCCCATGACGTTCTACAAGTCGGTTGAACAGAAGGACGCGAGTGCTGAGTTGACGCCTCCGGCAGATGCCAAGACGGAAACTCCCGCGGCTACGACTCCAGCGCAAACGGCTCCAGCGGGCGGTCCTGACCCTACGACCACCCTGCCGACGGGCGGATATTTTGTGCAAGTCGCTGCCGTCAGCAAACAGGAAGATGCGAACTCTCTAGTGGAGGCGCTCAAGAAGAAAGAGTATCCCGCGTTTGTCGCCGCTTCAGTCTCAACTGACAAATTGTTTCGCGTTCAGTTGGGGCCATACTCCGAGGTCAAAGAAGCGGAGGGGATGCGGGCGCGGCTGATTGCCGATGGGTATAGTCCGATTCTGAAGAAGTAGCAAAGGCCGCACCCTTAAAATCGAAAAGCTTACATTGACAGACATCTATTTCCGCGCTATTCCTTTTTGATCCATGTCCTCCATTGAAGCATCCCTCGACCGCGCACTTCATGCGATTGGTGATCCGACCCGGCGCCGGATTCTGCAGGCGCTGAAAGAAGGGGAGGCGGAGGCAAAGGCATTGAAGAACGCTACGACAGGACCGTGCCTGTGTGCGGGGGATATTGAACAGCGAGTTCGGTTATCACAGCCGACCATTTCTCACCACATGGCGATCCTGACGAAAGCTGGGCTGGTGGAAGCGACCAAGAAGGGGCAATGGCGCTGGTACCGCCGCAACGAGAAGGCGATTCGCGGGATGGTGAAAACTCTGCGGGCGAAGCTGTAAGCCCTCAGCGGCTAGAGCCGCAAGTAAGGATGCCCGTTACGGCCCGACTGAAGTCGGGCCCTTCCCATTCGTGCTCTTAGGCACGACTCCTGAGGTTATGCAAATATCTTCTGAGAGCGCTGAATTTGCTCTTCATTCCTTGTTTCTCAGTGGATCTTTCTTTTAGACCGCCGTTCCTCAACTTTCCTAGCCGTCTTTCTCTTTAACCTAAGGCGTGCCCAGCGCCCATTTCTCCAGATCGCCGGTGGAACGTAGCAGCCCGAGTTGGCTTCGCTCCAGTTCGAAGGTTACATCCTGCAGGGTGATGAAGCGTTCACTGGCTTGCGAGCGGGCATCGTCGAGATCGTGGAGTGTAGCAGTGCCCGCATCCATGCGGGTTTGCACCGCGGTCATGTTTTTCTCGGCGAGTTCATATTCCAGCTGAGCCACGTCGCGCGCGGCTTGCATTTGGGAAACCGAGCGCTGCAGACGGAGGGTTTCTTCCGAGACCTGGTTGCGAGCGGCTTCCGCCTGTTTGGTCGCCTTCAGGGCATCGGCATCGGCCGCCTGGGCGCGTGCCCGCTGCGAGGCATTGAACAGAGGAAATCGAATGTTTACGCCCACGGTCGCATTGTTTTGCTGGAAATTATTGGTTACGCACAAGAATTCGCCGAGCGTAGTCGTGCACGGTTTCGAAGGGATGTAGTAGTTCTGGAAATTGTTGAACTTCGAGAGCAATGCGTATTGAGCGGCGAAGTCGACCGCCGGCCAGAGCGATCTGTGTTCGCCCTGGGCCCTGAGATATTGCGCGCGCGCATGCTCGACCGCGGCTTGTACTGAGGGATTGGATGCGGCAGCTTCTTTCGGGGCGTCCTGGCCGGTGGCGATCGCAGGTGGTGCGGGAATCGAGTCCGGGTCCGTCTGAATATTCGCCGCGGGAAGTCCGGTGAGTTTCGAAAGATGTTCCCGCAGGACATCGGCTGAACCTTGGGCTTCGGCGATCCGAAGGCGTACACGAGCCGCGGAGAGCCGTGCCTTGGTCCCTTCGATCTCGCTGTCGACGCCTTCTTTGACGCGCTCCGCGACTGCGGCTTGCATTTGATTGGCTGCGGTTTCGGTGTCTTGCAGACGAGTCAAGCGCTGTTCCCACTTCGCCAGTTCGGCATAGCTCAGGGCCGCATCCTGAATGATCTGGTTGCGCTCGTCTTTAGTTTTCAGGGAAGCGACTGCAGAATCAGCCTTCGCGGCGCGCAGGAAGTCGCGCAGGGCAGGATTGAGCAGCGCGGATTGCGTATTGATGTTGAACAACGATGGTGCGGAACCCTCAAGAGACAGGGGAAAACCGTAGGAATAACCAAGTCCCGCACCGGTCGAAAGCTGAGGAATGTAATTGTTCCTGAGTTCGCGATAGTTGGCGGCTGCTCTTTGCTCGTCGGCAGCGGCAATGGCCGCGCCATTGGCGTGACTCAGCGCGAGTTCCACGACGCGCTTGAGTGACACGGGTTCCGCCAGAAGCGCCGCGGGAAATAGAACGACGGCCAGAATCCACTTTGCGGTGCGCCCACCAAGGCACGAAGTTTTCATTGCGTCCCCTTCAGAGTGATCTGGAAATGATTTCATGAGCGATTAGATGCCAGCGAAATTCTAAATGTCCGACGGCTGAGGCTTCGCCAGAAATTCAAGGTGCGACCCGTTTCAGATGCTCCTGAGCGGGCGCATAGGTATGACAAAGAGCCAGCGCCGCGCGAAACTGTTCGGCGGCCGCGTGTCGGTCTCCTTGCTTCTCGAGTATCTGGCCTAGATAATCGTGCGCCTTGAAAGCAGGACCCTCTTCGACGGGAGCGGCAAGGTAGCGGCGCAACAGCCGGGCGGCCATGGGAAAATTGCGGCCGGAGCGAAACAGCAGGCTGGCGCCGTCCATCAGCGCGTCGGGATGGTCGAGCGTGCTGTTCTCCATGGTTCCGAGGGCCTGCTCCATCTGGTCCAGACGGTTGCCGCGGAAGAAGAAATGCGCGAGTTCGAACCATGCGCGGGCGCCAGAGTGGCTCGCGGAGATATACGCACGATATTCGCTCTCAGCGCTGGTGGAGTCTTTCTCCTTGGCCGCGAGTTTGGCCAGCACCCAGTGCGCGATGGCTGGATCGAAAGACATGAGCGCATCGGCTTGGCCGCGGGCTTTGTCTTTACCTCCACCAACGATGGCCGGAGCTTCGAGATAGAAATCCGCCAGGTCAGAGCGGGCTTCCCAACTCTTGGAGTCCAATTCCACAGCACGCTCAAAGGAAGAGCGAACTTTTTTGGCTAAGCCGGCGGCAGAGAGAAAGCTGACACGGGAAGCCTTCTCTCCGTAGATGCGTCCGAGCCACAGGTGGTAAAGGCTCTTCTGCGGGTCGAGATCTCGCGCGCTCTCGCAGGCGGTGATGCCACGGTCCCACTCTTGCGCCATGAAGTAGGAGCGGCAAAGCAGGTTGAAAGATTCGGCGTCACTGGCGGACCGGCTCACTTGCTGTTGTAAGGTCCGGATGGCTTCATCCGCACGACCGGCAGCCAATAATTCTTTGGGAGGTGTTGCGGCATAGCCTGGCAACAGCAGTAAGAAAATAAGGACGAGCGGGAAGAGTTTTGGCAATCTCATCACGTGAAGGTTTCGCTCGCACTTCCCGAAACTACGGAACCACCTTGACGGTAGCGCCATCGAATAACGGCTTATCCTCGGCAGGTAATGCTACCCGGTCGCCTTCGGAAAGGCCGGAGGTGATCTCGACCCGAGTCAGATTCTGCAAGGAGAATTCAATCGTCTGCCGCTTCAGGTGATTATCGACGATGCGGTAGACGTAAGGTTTGCTCTCATCGATGCGCAGAGCGTCGCGTTGCAAAGTCAGGACATTGCTGTGCTCGGCCGCGACGATGGTGACGCCGACGTTCACGTTAGGCAGCAGCCGCAAGTCTTTGTTGTCGACGACGCAGGTCGCCTCGCCCACATTTCTGGATCCGCGCAATTTGACGGTCGACGGCACAGTGCTGACGGTTCCGGTCCAGGTACGCCCGGGAAGTGCGTCCCAAGTAACTTCAACTCTCTGCCCGGATTGCAGTCGGCCCACATCGGGTTCGTCGACGAACGCGCGAACCAACACGTGCGCCAGATCCGCTTCCTGCAGGAGCAGGTCTCCGGCCTGCACAAAGGCTCCTTGCTTCACAGGAAGAGCGTAAACCAAACCATCGAAGGGAGCGCGCACCATGGATTTGTTGACGGCGTCTTCCGCCGCATCGTAGGATGCTTGCGCCTCGGAAGCTTGTGCCTGCACCTTCGCGATTTCAGGCGAGGAGTAACGGTCTTTCTGTTTCTGCTCGAGCAGGTTCACGTCGGCCTGCGCTCGTTGCAGATTGTCTTCGGCCTGCCGAACCTCTCCTGGGGATGCCGCACCCTGTTGCTGAAGACGACGAAATGCATCGAGGTTGCGTTGGGCCAGATCGCGCGCGCTGCGGGCCTTCGAAAGCTGTGAATTCAGCGTCAGGACTTCTTCCTGGGTGCCGCCCGTCTTGAGCGCCGATTGCTCGGCCTGAGCCGCTTTGATTTGAGCTTGCGCGCGTGCGGCCTGGGTGCGAATATCCGCATTATCGAGTTCCAGCAGCAACTCTCCCTTGCGCACATGATCGCCTTCCTTGACCAGCAGCCGCTTGACCGTCGTCGCGATCGGAGCGTGGGCCTCGAAGTTCAGGACAGGTTCAATCTTGCCGTTGGTCGAAACCACGCTGCGGATGGGCCCGCGTTCCACCGCGATGGAGCGCACTTTTAAAGGAGTTTGGTGAAGATAAGAGTAAAGGATCGCGACGACAGCTAGCAAAGCCAGCGCAAGCCAAATCCATCGCCCGCGGGATGGCGGTTTCGAATTGTTGGTCAGTGCCAACCAGTCAGTCTTTCAGTGTGCCGCAGAGATAAGTGTAAGGATTAATTTACCATTCCCGGAGGGCGAGACATACACGAGCACGCTCCAAGCACGGTGTCTGATTGGATGCGGGCTGCGCGACTGTGGGTGCACGACGTGGTGGAAGCAGTCGCAGACGCTACAATACAAAAATGGCAAAATCGCCCCGATATACGCCTGAGCACGCTGCCGCGGGTCTCGACGCGAAGTTCCCCGAGATCGAGATATGGCCCAACCAGTTTCCGGGATATGAGATTGTAGTGGACGATCCCGAATTCACCTCGGTGTGTCCGAAGACTGGGCTTCCGGATTTTGGAGTGCTGGCGATTCGCTACGTGCCCGACAAGAATTGCTTGGAGTTGAAGTCATTAAAAGAATATTTGCAGTGCTACCGCAACTTGGGGATCTTTCAAGAGAACGTCGTCAACCAGGTGCTGGAGGACGTAGTGAAGTGGGCCAAGCCTGTGTGGGCGGAGGTGCGGGGAGAGTTCCGGCCGCGCGGTGGGATCTCGACGACGATCATAGCCCGCTGGCCTCGACCGAAGGGAGCGCGGAGCTGAAGCGCCCGCCATGCTATATTCGCTCGACCCGTGTCCCAGACTGATCTCCAACCTCGCACCGCGCTGATTGTCCTGACGGCGCTCAATCTACTCAACTACGTGGATCGCAACGTGCTGTTCGCGGTGCAGCCACTAGTGCAGGATGAATTCCATCTGACCAATGCGCAGGTGGGATACTTGACCAGCGTGTTCCTCGGCTTCTACATGATTGCGGCACCCTTTGTCGGGCCGCTGGCCGATCGATATTCCCGCAAAATGATGATTGTGCTAGGAGCCGTGTTTTGGAGCGGCCTCACGCTGCTGACGGCAGTTACACATAACTATACGGAGTTGCTGATCCGGCACACGCTGGTTGGGGTGGGCGAGGCGACCTTCGTCACCATCGCACCTACGTTTGTTTCCGATTTGTTCGCGGAGAGAATTCGTGGACGGATTCTGGGCGTGTTCTACCTGGCGATCCCGGTGGGTTCGGCCGCGGGATATTTGCTCGGCGGTTATCTCGCGCCGCAGCATGGGTGGCGATTTCCGTTCTACGTGGCGGCCGCCCCCGGATTTGTGATCGCGCTCGTGGTGTTGTTTCTGAAAGAACCGGAACGCGGCCAGTTTGATTCCCTCAAGGAAACTCCGGAGCGCGGAACGATTCTGGGTCTGGCGCGCAATCGTGCGTTTCTAACCTCGACGCTGGGCATGGCCGCGATGACATTTTCTCTAGGAGGCATTCAGGTGTGGATGCCGAAATTTCTCTTCAGCGAGCGAGGCTATACGCTGGAGGCGGCGAATTTTGCATTTGGCATCATCATTGTTGTGGATGGAATTCTCGCGGCGCTTGTGGGTGGGTGGCTCGGAGATTATCTGCTGCCGAGGATCAAGAGTTCTTACTATCTGGTTTCGGCGGCCAGCATGTTGCTGGGGGTCCCGGTAATGATCGTGGCGTTGTTCGTGAGAGGACCACTAATGATCCCAGCAATTGGCGTGGCTGCGTTTTTCCTTCTGCTCAACACGGCCCCACTGAATGCCGCGGTCATTAACTCCGTGGGGGCGCACATTCGCGTTACCGCGCTGGCGGTCAATATTTTTATCATCCACCTTCTGGGAGACGTACCTTCGCCGACGATGATGGGATGGGTGGCCGACAGGCGCTCCCTGCAAGCGGCGTTTATTTTGCCGGTGATTGCGATGGGGATTTCCTCCGCGATACTCTTTTATGGGATGAAGTTCGCGCCGGCGGTCGCGGTGAACGGAAAAAAGACATTCACCACTGAGGACACGAAGTAACACGAAGGAAAATTCGAAGTACTCCGAATGCTCTACGTTCATTGGATTGCGGGAACGATTCTGGCGCTGGCGTGGGTTTCCCGTATTGTGGATGCTGCCCTTGGCATGCCCAGCGTGGCCGATGTTTCCCGTCCTGAGTGGGATCGCAATCCCGGGTTGCCCGGCGGAAATCCTCGCGTGTCCATCATCGTCCCCGCCCGCAACGAAGACGAGAGCATCGAACAAGCTCTGAACTCTCTCCTCGCGCTCGACTACGACAACTATGAAGTGATCGCGGTCAATGACCGGTCGACGGACCGGACGGGCGAGATTATGGAACGGATCGCCGAGAGTCGCAGTCAAAATTGCCACCCTGTCGCAGAAACCGCGACAAGGATGGGGTACCCAAATCTTCGGGTGGTTCATCACGCCGAACTCCCCGCGGGATGGCTTGGCAAGACACATGCCATGTGGACAGCGGCGAACCACGCATCCGGGGACTGGTTGCTCTTTACCGACGCTGACGTGTTGTTCAAGCCTGACTCCCTGCGGCGCGCGCTGGCTTACGCCGAGTCCGAGCCGGCGGATCACTTGGTCATGTTTCCGCGGATGATCATGAAGCGGCCTGGGGAGTACATGATGATCGCTTTCTTCCAGACCATGTTTATGTTCGGGCATCGCCCATGGAAGGTGGCCGATCCCAGCACCGACGATCACATGGGCGTGGGAGCGTTCAACCTGGTGCGCCGGAGAGTGTATGACGCGGTAGGAACCTACGAAGCGCTCCGCATGGAAGTGCTTGACGATATGAAACTGGGGAAGGTGGTAAAGAAAGCGGGCTTCGCGCAACGCAACGTCTTCGGCGGGAATCTCATTTCGATCCGTTGGGCGAAGGGCGCGATGGGTATCGTAAACAATCTCACCAAGAATTTTTTTGCGGTGCTGTCGTTTCAGTGGTGGCGCACCGTGATCTCTGCAATTGGCCTGGCCTTTCTGAATTACGGGCCATTTCTTGGCGTATTTTTGGCGCACGGCTGGGCACGAGCGCCTTACGCGGTAGCCTTAGGGTCGATGTTCCTGATCTACATCGGCATGTCGTGGCGCTCGGCGGTGCCGCCGTATTATTTTCTGCTGCACCCGTTGAGCACGACACTCTTCATCTATACCCTCCTGCGTTCCATGATTCTAACTTTGTGGAATGACGGAATTGTGTGGCGGGGGACGAAGTATCCGCTGGAAGAGCTGCGGCGGGGAATGGTATAAGGTCTTCGCCAGTGACTGTCCTTACGCTTTCGCCAGCACCATTCGCAACGTTACCTTGGGTGCGACAGCGGCCAGAACGGTTTCGGTCACTGGTCGCTGAGTGATTCTCGCACCTTGGAGTTCGGCCAATGCGACACTGGTGATTGCCGAATATTCTTCGCCGGCGGCGATCAGTTGCACCAGAGCGGTCTGGAGCGGCGACAGGCTAGGGTTGAAGGCTACGTTCTCGATGTAGCATCCTTGGTAGACCTGCCCGCGAGTGGTGCGAACCGCAACTCCTGATGGTGACTGGCTGTAAGGAGCGTACGATCTCGTTGCAGCGTCGAGCGCCGCTGCGGCGAGCATATCAGAAGCCCCGCCAACAGATTGAAGCTGCGTCTTGCGGATCGGCAACGCTCCCTGCTTGGCGCCCAGAGCCGACGGCCCGAAGGCGTCGGGCAAAATCGAAGAGAGACTTCTGGTCGGCTTACCTGGCACGAGCAGCGCAATCTCTCCGTCCGGAGACATTTCTTCCATGAACTGGCGGCAGTGTCCGCAAGGTGCACCGCCAACCACGGCGAGCGCTGTAATGGACACCTCCGAATTCATGTACGCCTTCGACAGAGCGGACTGCTCCCCGTGCACGGCGAAGCCCAGGCACTGGCCGGGGATTTCGATGTTCGAGCCCAGATATACTGTCCCGCTCGCCCCGCGCACCACGACGCCGACGAAGAAGTTCGAGATCGGCGGACGGGCGTAACTCTGGGCCAAGGGAAGCAGGGCCAGCATCAGTTCGTCGGTCGTCAGACTTTCATTCTTGGTGAGCAGCGCGGTATCTTGGGGCGAGATCGCACCGCGAAATGCGGGATCGTGAATCACATGACGAAGCAAGGCACGCGACGCAATAGTGAACTTCGGCAGCGTGGCGCGCAATTTGGTGTCGATGCTGTCGCCTGTGGCCATCGCAGATCCCATGAGGGCAAAGCCGGCCGCCGAGCTTCCCATCAAGGCGAGCGCCTCGCGGCGGTTCATTTGGTTCTCTTCCGTGGACATTGTCTCTCCGCGTGAGTAAAGTCGCGGATCAGTATATCGACTCGGTAGGCTTAGTTTTCGGGGTCCGCTCCTTCGACGTCATTCCCGTAGGTTGATGTGCTGTTGACCTTGGCTTTTGTCTTGCCCGGTTTCTTGGTCGGGCTGAGGCGGCCGGCGCTGAAGTGGCCGCGGTTCTCAACGTCGTAGTTCTTGGGAAGTGGGGGGATCATCGCCGCGCCTCCACTGACCTGGCTGATGCGGTTCAGGATGATCTCCGGACGGCCGTCGTAGAGTTTGACCGCTCCGTGGATTTCGATCGTTCGACCTTCGAAGTGGCGCACGTCCCCAACATCTTTCAGCGCTGACGCAAACACGACTACGGTGAAGGGACAAGCCATCTGATCTTCACAGAAGTCGAGGAAGTGAACTCCCTTCGGCCCGAGTTTTATTCTAAGGACTTTGCCGGAGACGCACTTGGTTTCACCGACGTGCTGCAAGGCTTCGTGAATTGGAATGCAATCCGAGGCGGAGAGACATGGCGCCAACAGAAGACAAACCAGCCGAGGGCCGCAGCCTTGCCCAGTGATCTGAGCCGAAAGACAACAGCCGTGCGACACATGCTCCAATTTTAGAAATAGCCGGAAGGGAAGTCAGTGATGGAACAAGAATAATTCGGAAGGCGTTCCAGAATGAACCAAGAAGCAAGGTCCCCCACTTCCCGCAAGAACACGAGAAATGGGGTGCTCGCTAAAACCTGTGCCGAGTTCGAGGCCTATTTGAACGATTTGACCGCGGATGCTTCGTCGTCTTTCACGTCGAAGACGGTGTAGAGTTTGGTGATTTGAAGCAGATCGTTGACCTTCTTGGTGAGGTTCAGAAGCTTCAGTTCGCCGCCCTGATTCTTCGTGGTCGTAAAGGCGCTTACCAACTCACCGATGCCCGAGCTATCGATGTAGTTGACGTCCTGGAGATTCAGCACGATCTTCTTGTTGCCTTTGGAGAGCAGGTCGCGCACGGTATCCCGCAGAGTGACGCTTCCTTCTCCCAGGGTAATACGGCCGCTGCAATCCACGATCATGACTCCATCCACCTGCCGAGTACTGACTTTCATGCTCACTTGGAAGCCTCCTTGCCGTCCCCGGATGGCCCGTGGACGTGCTTGATTAATTTGAGTTCCGTGCCCGTGCCGGTGGGTCGAATTTCGACCACATCCATAAACGAGCGCATAAGAAAAATTCCGCGTCCAGAAGTCTTAAGCAGGTTCTCCGGGGCCAACGGGTTGGGGATTTTGCTCAGATCCATCCCCGGTCCCTGGTCGCGAATCGTGATGATCAGATCGCTGCCGGTGCGCTCGAAGGCGAGAGTGACTTTCTTGTCTGGAGCGTAGGCATTGCCGTGCAATACGGCGTTGACCGCACCTTCGCGCACGGCCATGGAAATCTGCATGATCTCGTCCTCGGCGAAGCCGAGTTCGGTCGCGATTCGGGTGGCTTTCTCCTCCGCATTGTCGATCGTCTCCAACGAGGAGTCGAGCGTGTACGAGACCCGTTGCTCGGTCATGGCCATAGACGAAGTGTAATCAGTGATTATACGGCCTAAACGGCGATTCTTGCCTTCCGGCCGCTGCAGGCGATCGCTAGAAGCGAATCCCAGCGAATGCGGTAGTTTGCCTGTCGGATGGTCGACTTGTCAATGATGGCCCGCGTTTGACCGTTCTTCGGGACAAAAAAGCCCCCGCCTTAAGAGAGATCGGCCGCACACGCTCGCCAGAGCTTACACCGCGACAGCGGCGGGCCGGTGATAAGTCATGTCACCGATGATCGGATTCACCAGTCGCACTACATCGACCCAGTTCATCCGAACCAGTTCATGATGCGTGCCTGCGCTGAAAGTGATTTCTTCATTTTCGGCCAGGTCGGCGTCGGCATATACGGTCATGTCGTACAGATTTCCGAAGGGAGGCATTGCTCCTGTCTCGCAATCGGGGAAAGCGTGTTGGAACTCGGGTTCGCTCGCGATCTCCACCGAGCGGGCACCCGTCAAGGCGCGTAGCTGATTGAGGTCCACGTGAGCCGGTGCCGGTACGACGGCCATTGCCAAAATGCCATCAATCTTGACGATCACCGTCTTAGCCAATTTCTTGCCCGAACAATGAGTGAGAGAGGCGATTCCCTGGGCTGTATACGCAAGGGAGTGAGAAATCACCAGGTATTTGATGCAGTGGGAGTCGAGAAACTCACGAAGCTTGGATAGCGGCATAGGTCACTCCTTGGGTTGGAATTCAGGTGTCCGCTTGCGCGGTCCGCACTTGGCTTGGGATACTAGCCTGCGCATCAGGATTTTGCGGTGACGGGGATCACGAGTCTTTACGGATCGCGCGACCGGCTGCAGATTGGGCTTAGAGAAAAGGAGCAGGCCAATGAAGTGCTTCAGTCATCCCGACCAAAACGCTGTGGGAACCTGCAAACATTGCTCCAAGGGCGTGTGCAGCGCGTGTGCGAAGGAATCCGGCTGGGGGATCGTCTGTAGTTATGCCTGTGAGACAGAGGTTCAAGCGTTGCGGGCGATGGTGGAGCGAAACCGCAAAATGGTGCCAATCGCGGCAAGAGCTCACCAGCGGAACGCGGTCATCTTGTTTGCGATGGCCGCGGTGTTCATCGCCTTTGGAGCGATCCAACCCCGCGGCGCTTTTCAGAATTACCTGATCGCGTTCGGAATGATCATGCTCTTCGGCGGCGGTTTCGCGATTTTCAACAGCCGCCGAATCGCCAAGCTCTAACCTAATACTTCACAATTGCGGCAAAGGATTTCGGATCGAGAGACGCACCGCCAACCAGGGCTCCATCAATCTCTTCCTGCGACATGAGTGACGAGGCATTCTCCGGCTTCACCGACCCACCGTAAAGAATCCGCAACTTCCCAGCAAACTCCTCGCCGAAAATTTCGGTCGCTTCCTTACGAATCACTGCATGCGCTTCTGCGGCAAGTTCTGGCGTGGCGGTCTTGCCGGTGCCAATCGCCCATACCGGCTCATAGGCGACGACCAGCTTTGCAGCTTTCTTCGCCGAGATTGCGTGGAAGGCTCGCACACATTGCCGCCGCAGAACGTCGTCCGTTAACCCAGCCTCGCGCTCCTGGAGCACTTCGCCCACACAGCAGATCGGTGTGAGCCCCGCTTCCAGTGCGGTCTTGAGGCGAAGGTTGACGGTGTCATCGGTTTCGCCAAAGTATTGCCGGCGCTCCGAATGGCCGATGATCACGTGGGTTACACCCAGCGCCAGCAGTTGCGCTGTGGAGGTCTCGCCCGTGAACGCGCCCTCTTCCTTCCAGTGCACGTTCTGTCCGCCGATGGCAACGTTCGAACCTTTAACCGCCTCAAGCGCCGCGGGTAAGTCGAGAAACGGCGGACAGACGACGATTTCGTCGCGCGTGTGTCCGGAAACGAGTGGTAAAAAGTCGCGGAAGAAGTCTCGAGTCTGGTCAGGGGTTTTGTACATCTTCCAGTTGGCGGCCATTACTTTTGTTCTCATGAGTGAGCCTTTTCAATTCGGAATGGGGAAGTACTGGTGGTGCGGTGAAGGGTTTCGGCGGTGCGCTGGAAGGCGCGCACGGTTGCGATATCGAACAGAACGAACCGGCAAAGGGTGACATGCTTAGCCCTTGCGAGAGATTCAATCGTGGCAGAAAGTGCAATCGGCGCCGCTTCGCTCACCGGATATCCGTAGGCGCCGGTGGATATCGCTGGAAACGAGATCGAATTAAGTGCGTGCTCATCGGCCACCTGGATTGACTCACGATGACAACTGGCCAGCGATTCCGCTTCGTCGCGGGTGCCGACGGAATATACCGGACCCACCGTGTGGATCACGTACTTTGCGGCAAGTCGACCGCCGGTGGTGATCACGGCTTGGCCCTCAGGGAGTCTGCCGATCTTGCTCACAATCCGGCGGCACTCAGCGAGAATCGCGGGCCCTCCCGCGCGGTGAATCGCTCCATCGACGCCACCGCCGCCGAGCAGCGACGAGTTCGCCGCGTTCACGATGGCATCGGTCGTTTCTTCTGTGAGATTGGCCGGGCCATGGATATCGATCGCCTTGCCGCCAGCGAGTAGGAGTCGAATTGTGAAGCGGTGCACGACAGTATCCGGGAGGGTCACTTCTTATCCGTGATCTGGTTATGGTTAGCCCGCGGCGCATGGGCGGCGGTCCGAGGTCCGACATTTGCCTTCGTTCTTCTACTTCTTGTCCGATAGCGCTTCCACTCCCGGCAGCTTCTTTCCCTCCAGGAATTCCAGCGACGCACCGCCCCCGGTGGAGATGTGAGTGATCTTATCGGCGACGTTGGCCGCATGGACGGCCGCGACCGAGTCGCCGCCACCGACGATCGAAGTGGCGCCGCCGTTGTCCGCGACAGCATGGGCGATCTTGAATGTTCCGCGAGAGAATCCCGGAACTTCGAACACTCCCATCGGGCCGTTCCACACGATGGTCCGGGCAGTTGAGATTTCTTCGGAGAACAGTTCAATCGTCTTGGGCCCGATGTCGAGCGCCATCTTGTCGGCTGGGATAGGCTGGCCTTCGCCGATCTGCTGTACGACGGCATTGGCCTCCGGCTTCAGCGCGACCAAATGATCGACGGGCAACAGGATGTTGAGATTTCGTTTCTTGGCCTCGGCCAGCAGTTGCTTGGCGAGATCAACCTTGTCGGCTTCTAGGAGCGACTTGCCAATCTCTTGTCCCTGAGCCTTGAGGAAAGTGTAGGCCATGCCGCCGCCGATGATCAGCGATTGCACTTTATCCATCAGATTTCGAATCACGCCAATTTTGTCGCCGACCTTGGCGCCGCCCAGGATTGCGACAAACGGCTCCTCGGGATGCTGCAGTGCCTTGCCCAAATATTTCAGTTCCTTCTCCATGAGCAACCCAGCGGCAGATTGCTTCACGAACTTGGTCATGCCAACGGTGGATGCATGGGCGCGATGCGCGGTGCCGAATGCGTCGTTGACGTAGTATTCCGCCAGGTTCGCGAGTTGCTGGGCAAACTTTTCGTCGTTGGCTTCCTCTTCGGCATGGAAGCGCAAGTTCTCGAGCAGTAGCGTCTGTCCCTTTTCCAGTTGGGTCGCGACCTCTTCGGCTTCAGGCCCTACACACTCCGGACAGAAGCCGACGTTCTCGCCGCGTGCGAGTTCCTTGTCGAGCAGCATGCGCAAGCGTTCGGCCACCGGCTTCAGGCTCATTTTCGGATTGGGCTTGCCCTTGGGCCGTCCCAAGTGCGAGGCGAGGATGAGCCGGGCACCATGCCGTAGAGCGTATTCAATCGTCGGCAAGGTTTCGCGGATGCGAGTATCGTCCATGACGCGCCCGTCTTCGAGCGGCACATTGAAATCGACACGCATGAAAATGCGGTTCCCATTGAGTGGGAGATCACGAATGGAAAGCTTGGACATGGCTGGTCGTCCTTTTGGAAGCAGATAAGCACGGGGTGCCCCATCCTAACGTCGCGGTTTCTTGCGACGTAGGATGGGTTCCGCAATTCCTTACAGGCCCTTACTTGCGAGGTAATTGATCAGGTCGCGTACGCGGCAGGAGTATCCCCACTCGTTGTCGTACCAGGAGATCACCTTCACGCAGTTGCCGCCGACCACCATCGTGCACGGAGCGTCGACGATTGAGGAGCGCGAGTCGCCCTTGTAGTCGGACGATACCAGTTCGTGCTCTTCGTATCCCAGATATCCCTTCAACGGCCCCGATTCGGTCGCTTTCTTCAGCGCCGCATTCACTTCTTCCTTGCTGGTCTTCTTCTCAACCCAAACTACGAAGTCGACCACCGAGACGTTGGGGGTCGGCACACGCATCGAGAATCCATCGATCTTGCCGCCGAGTTCCGGAATCACCAGCTTCAATGCCTTGGCCGCGCCAGTCGAAGTCGGAATCATTGAGAGTGCAGCGGCGCGAGCGCGACGCAGATCCTTGTGCGGGAAGTCGAGAATGACCTGATCGTTGGTGTAGGAGTGAATCGTTGTCATGGTGCCGGCGACGATCTTGAATTCATCCTGGATCACCTTGGCGACCGGCGCGAGACAATTCGTGGTGCAGGAAGCGTTCGAAATCACATGATGCTTCGAGGCATCGTACTTTTCGTGGTTCACGCCGAGAACAAGAGTGATGTCTTCATTCTTGGCCGGAGCCGAGATGATGACCTTCTTCACCGGCCCGCGCATATGTTTCTTGGCGTCATTGGCATCAGTGAAGCGTCCGGTCGACTCGATGACCACTTGCGCGCCGACGGAATCCCAAGGCAGTGCAGCGGGGTCTTTCTCTTTGAACACTTTGATCGTCTTGCCGTCGACGGTGATGCTGTCGGCGCCGGCCGAGACCTGGTTCGGAAGATTGCCGAGCACCGAGTCATACTTCAGAAGATGGGCCAGCGTTTTCGGATCCGTCAGGTCGTTCACTGCGACGAAGTCCAGATTTGGATCCTTCAGGGAAGCGCGCAGCACGTTGCGGCCGATTCTTCCGAAGCCATTGATGCCAACTTTGATTGCCATGTTTCCTCCGTTCAGATTTATGAAGGCGTGATCAGGTTTAGTTGAGCGCTGAGTTGTAAACCATTGATGTTAGCAGGGAACGGTGAGCGACGTAAACGTTGACGGAATTACTTATGACCAATGGCAATCTCGATCACGGAATTCCGTGCGCGAGATCACTGACTTTCAGCGACGTTAGGTGACGCCGGCGTCCCGCCGCCTGCAGTGCGGGCGTCTCGCCAGCACACACCTCGACCATTGCCGAACTCGGCAGCCGTTTCACCTGCTCATTTGCTTTTGATCGGGTCGATCCGCAGAAAGCGGGCGGCGTTGTTGTACAGGATGTCGCGCTTCTGGTGGGGCGTCAGGTAATCGGCGTTCTGGATAATGCTGATCGAATAGGCCATGAGCTTCGGCCAGAGCAGTTGGTCGGTTCCGAACATCACGCGGTCTTCGAATCCGCCATCGACCAGGCGCTCGATATAGCGATTGACTTCCTTGATTGGGTAGCTCCAGATCAATCCGGCAACATCGACGTAGACATGCGAGTTTGACTGCAGCAGTGTGAGCATCTCTTCGATCATTGGGTAGCCTGCGTGCATCACTTGAAGGCGCAGCTTGGGGTGGCGCGCCAGCAGTTCTTCGAACAGTAGCGGGTTCCCCATGGAGCCACGGAATTTTGGCGTCGTCACGTTGGCACGTCCGGAGCCGCCGGTGCCCATGTGCACGGCGACGGGAATATCCAGTTCCTCAGCGAGCGCGAAGTAGGCATCGACGGACGGATCGCTGGGGGAGATGCCCTCATACTGAAGTCCGATCTCACCCATGACCTTGAATCCGCCGCTCGTGAAATCTTTTCGCAGCTCATCCAGAGGCACGCGCTGGCCGGGAGTCATGCCGTTTGAGAACGACGTGCCGGGGATGATCCGCTCGGGTGCGGCGTCTTTCCACTTCTGCACGCTCTTGGGATCGCCGAAGACCACCGCCGTGACGTTGAGGCGCTCCATCTCGGCGAGAACATCCTTCATGTATTCGCCCGGGGCCGATGGATAGAGCGCGGGCGTGCATGGCTCTTTCACCCAACCGAAAGGCTCTTCCTTCTCTTTGGGATCGGACGCTGTGAACTTTGAAGTGTTGGGACACATTGGCGCGACGCCGGGAAAGGTACCGTCCATGGCGTGTACGTGCACATCAAGTACCGGCGGAGCCTTCGCCTCAGTGTTTTGGGCAGGAGCGATTGCTGTTATGAAAGAGATGAGTACTGCGCAAAGCAAGAATCGCTGGATGAGGAAGCACGACATTCCGAATCTCCTTTTGCGGACGGGACGCAAAGTTGAGACTTCGGAGGTATACCACAGGTCGCGATGTCGTGCTGGGCTGCTGTCAAGTTTGCGCCCGGCTCCGCCACCCTAGCCACAAAGATCGTGGCTAGGGTGGGGATGGGTGCGCTCTCAGGCTGCACGTTTGGTCGTGCTTGCCTTGATCTTCTTCTCGACGTCCTCCTCGAAGTACTTGATCGTAAAGCTGGCCGCCGGCTGGCTCGGCGGGTACTGGGCGAACGTCTCCAGGTAGGCACCCGCTTTCAGGTTCAGCCAGCCCATCAAGTACGCATTCTTGACGCGCCAGTCGTCGTACTGATTCGATACGATATCGGCGCGCTCATAAGGGTCCATGCGCAAGTTGAAGAGTTTCGGAATTCGGTAGTCGATGAATGGCTCATACCAAACCTTGAAACCGCCACGCGCCAGTTGCTCGCGGAAGACCGCTTTCCAATCGCCGTGGCGATAGCCAATCATTTCGCCGTCATCGTTGAAGTAGGCGAAGTCGGTGCGGGCACTTTTCGGTTGTTTTCCCGTCAGGTAATCGAGCTGGTTGTAGCCGTCCAGATGGACCTGAAATTTGGCGTCTCCGAACTTATCACCCTTGAGCAGTCGGTCGCTGACTGTCGTATCTCCGGCCGCCGCGAGCAGCGTGGGGAACCAATCCAGTCCCGCGAAAATTTCGTTGGAAACTGTGCCCGGTTTGATATGACCCGGCCAACGGACCAAGGCGGGAACGCGGAATGCTCCTTCCCAGTTCGTATCTTTTTCGCTGCGGAACGGTGTCGTCGCCGCATCAGGCCAACTGAACTGGTTAGGACCATTGTCGGTTGTATAGACCACGATCGTGTTATCGGTGATGCCTAGGTGATCGAGCGCATCGAGAAGTTTCCCTACGTCCATGTCGTGTTCAATCATGCCGTCGGCGTACTCGTTTCCCGGCATTCCAGCCTGTCCGCGCATAGATGGACGCACATGCGTGAAGACGTGCATGCGCGTGGCGTTCATCCAGCAGAAAAAGGGCTTGCCGGCCTTGACCTGACGGCGCATGTAGTCGATGGCGGCCGCGGTGGTGTCGTCGTCAATGGTTTCCATGCGCTTCTTCGTAAGGGGCCCGGTATCTTCGATAACCTGCTTGCCGACACGACCCCAATGAGGGTGCTCCGTGGCGTCGTCTTTCTCGCTAGCCTTGCAACGCAGAACGCCGCGAGGGGAATTCTGTGCCACGTATTCTTTGTCATCCTTTGGCCAATACTCGCGCTCTGGCTCTTCCTCGGCATTGAGGTGATAGAGGTTGCCGAAGAACTCATCGAATCCGTGCACTGTTGGGAGATAGTCGTTTCTGTCTCCAAGATGGTTCTTGCCGAACTGGCCCGTCGCGTAGCCGAGCGGCTTAAGAGCTTGCGCGATGGTGATATCGCGCGCCTGCAGTCCTATCGGCGCTCCCGGGATGCCAACCTTGGAGAGGCCGGTGCGCTTGGGCGACTGGCCTGTAATGAACGAGGAGCGGCCTGCGGTGCAGCTGTTCTCGGCATAGTAGTCCGTGAACATCATGCCTTCTTTGGCAATTCGATCGATATTTGGGGTCTTGTAGCCGACGACGCCAAAAGAGTAGGCGCTGAGATTGGTCTGTCCGATGTCATCTCCGAAAATGACGAGGATATTAGGTTTTTCGCTTGGTTTGCCCCGAGAGCCGCGTGGAGCAACTCCTGTCGACTTTCCATTTTTCATTGCGGTCTCCTTGTTCGAATTGTGAATTTCAGATCAATGTTGTTCGCCTTCACATGCGCTTTGTGCTGCGGTTCAAGGGAGAGCCAATCGCAGGCTGTGCGGTTCGTTACTAGAACGCACACGTAGCGGACATGCATATGTGGGCGTCGGACTGCAGGGATAGGCGGCAAACCACCGGACAGAATTACTCCCCGTAACGTCCGAAGAATAGGCTGGGAGACGCAGGTGATTGAACTGGAAGATTTGATAGTAGGAAGTGCGCTGAGACTTTCGCGACTGTATTTATCGAGCACTGGATCTTCAATCCCAGCCCGGCCGTGTGACTCCCGTCACTCTCTCCCGCGACTATTATCACTGCCCAAAACCTGCTCCCGCCCTCTAATGGATCCGCGGAGAAAACGGTGCGTCGCGGCACCCCCGCAACATCCCCCAACCACGAGGCAGCGATGGTGAACGACGACGTTGTGAAATGTCCGCTGTGTGGCGGATTTACGCACATTGAAAAGGCCGAATTGCGCGAAGCGTTGAAAAATCCGCGCCTGCGCGAGCAGGTCGAGCACTACATTGCCGAGCTTCTCAAGTCCCCGGTGGACGATCTCACCACCGTCGGTGCCACCCAAGCAGGCCACAATTTCCAGAAAGATGTTCATAGCTGGAATCCGTGCGTGCCCATGTGGAAGAGAAGCCCCAAGGAATAGGGTTCCCGGGAAGCGGGGGCTGCACGGCAACAGAACCGTAGCAGCCTCGCTGTGCAGACATAAGCGTAGGAAAGGTATGTCCATGAAAACGAAGAAGGTCCTAATTCTTGGCGCCGCCGGCAGAGACTTCCACAATTTCAACGTCGTATTTCGCGGAGACGCTGACTACACCGTGGTTGGCTTCACGGCCACGCAAATCCCCGGAATTGCCAACCGTCGATACCCCACCGAGTTGGCTGGACCGCTTTATCCCGCGGGGATCCCCATCTTCGAAGAGAATGACATGGAGCGGCTGGTCGCCGAGCACGGCATCGACGCCGTCGTATTTTCTTACAGCGACATTTCGCATCAGAACCTGATGCATCTGGCCTCGCGAGTGGTGGCGACCGGCGCCGACTTCTGGTTGCTGAGTTCGCAACGCACCCAACTGAAGTCTTCGGTACCGGTGATCTCAATTTGCGCCGTGCGCACCGGATGTGGCAAGAGCCCACTGAGCCGCCTCGTCGCGTCCGAACTGCGCCGGGAAGGATGGAAGCCGGTTGTGGTTCGCCATCCGATGCCCTACGGCGATCTCGCCGTCCAGGCCGTCCAGCGTTTCGCCGAGCTGGATGATCTCGACAAACATCTCTGCACCATTGAAGAGCGTGAAGAATACGAGCCGCACCTGCGCGAAGGCACGATCGTCTATGCCGGAGTCGACTACGGACGACTCCTGCGTCAGGCTGAGAAGGAAGCCGACATTGTCCTCTGGGACGGTGGGAACAATGACACGCCGTTCTACGCGTCAGATCTTGAGATTGTGGTTGTCGATCCGCATCGTCCCGGCCACGAACTGGCCTACTATCCCGGCGAAGTGAACCTGCGCCGTGCCAATGTGGTCGTTATCAACAAGGTCGACACGGCTGCGCGTCATGATATCGAAACCGTGCGGAACAATGTCCGAATCAGCAACCCAAAGGCTGCGGTCGTCGAGATGGCTTGCCGGGTCGCAGTGTCTGCACCGGAGTTAGTTAAAGGACGCAAGGTTCTGGTGGTCGAAGATGGCCCCACGCTCACCCATGGCGAAATGCCCTATGGCGCCGGAGTGGTAGCTGCGCGGCAGTGCGGAGCCGCTGAGCTCGTCGATCCTCGCCCGTATGCTGTCGGTTCGATCCGAGGAACCTATGAGCGCTATGGACACCTCACCAGCCTGCTTCCGGCAATGGGTTACAGTGCGATGCAGTGCCATGAATTGGAAGAAACGATCAACCGGGTCCCCTGCGACCTGGTGCTGGTCGCCACGCCGATCGACTTGGGACACATGGTCAAGATGAATAAGCCCAGCCTGCGTGTTACCTACGAAGTGGAGGACCTGTCTCACCCCGGAATCGCCGAGATTCTGGCCCGCTTTACCCGGGAGCGTGTCGGAGCGGGGGTCTAGGCACGATCCCACGCTCACGACCTTTTGTGATGGTAATCACAGCCTCTTGCCGTGCCCGGGGCTATACCCAATTGTGTGGGTTTTTACCAATGGCCGTGGCTCGCGCCGGCTCACGGCACGGAGGAAATCATGCTTATTAGCAAGCAGCAGGCTCTCGAGTATCACAATGGGGACCGCCCGGGAAAGATTGAAGTTACACCAACCAAGCCCTGCCGCACGCAGCGCGATCTGAGCCTGGCGTATACACCCGGCGTCGCCGAACCTTGCCTGGAAATCCAGAAGAATCCGCAGGATGCATTCAAGTACACAGGCCGCGGCAATCTGGTCGCCGTCGTAAGCAATGGAACCGCCGTGCTCGGCCTGGGCGACATCGGCGCGCTCGCAGGAAAGCCGGTGATGGAGGGCAAGGCTGTCCTGTTCAAACGTTTTGCGGATGTTGATGTTTTCGACATCGAAGTCAACAGCCACGATCCCGAAGAAATCATCAAGCTCTGCCAGTTGCTCGAGCCTACGTTTGGCGGAATCAATCTAGAAGATATTAAGGCTCCCGACTGCTTCCAGATCGAAGAAGCTCTGCGTAAGACGATGAAGATTCCCGTCTTCCACGACGACCAGCACGGAACCGCGATCATCTCGGGCGCCGCCTTGTTGAATGCTCTCGAAGTGGTGGGCAAAGACATTCAGAAGGTGCGTGTCGTCTTCAACGGCGCGGGAGCAGCGGGCATTGCCTGCGCCGAGCACTACGTCCGCCTCGGCGTGAAGCGTGAAAACATTCTTCTCTGCGACACCAAGGGAGTGGTTTACAAGGGCCGCAAAGAGGGCATGAACAAATACAAGGAGCGATTCGCGCAGGAAACGGCGCTGCGGACGCTCGCCGAGGCCCTGGTGGGCGCAGACGTTTTCGCCGGACTGTCAGTCAAAGGTGCAATCAACCAAGAGATGGTACGAACGATGGCGGCCGATCCAGTCGTCTTCGCGATGGCCAATCCCGATCCCGAGATCACCTACGAAGAAGCCAAGGCGGCTCGGCCCGACGTGATTATTGCCACGGGACGTTCTGACTATCCCAACCAGGTCAACAATGTGCTCGGCTTTCCCTTCATCTTCCGGGGGGCTCTTGATGTACGGGCTACTGCAATCAACGAAGAGATGAAGCTGTCCGCTACGCGTGCGCTTGCCGATCTCGCCAAGCAAGATGTACCCGATTCTGTGTGCCGCGCTTATGGCGTGCCGCGGCTCCAGTTCGGGCGCGAATATCTCATTCCCAAGCCCTTTGATCCGCGCGTGCTAATGTGGGAGGCGTCGGCCGTAGCCGAAGCTGCCATGCACAGCGGTGTGGCACAGCAGCCGGTCGATCTTCTTACTTACCGCGCCCAACTGGAGCGACGACTGGGCAAGGCCTACGAAGTGTCGCGCACCATGATTCACAAGGCGCAAGCGAATCCCAAACAAGTTGTATTTCCCGAAGGCGACAACGAGAAAATTCTGCGCGCCTGTCATGTGCTGGTTGAAGAAAAAATTGGTAATCCTATTCTTCTCGGTGAGCCTGCCAAGATCCAGAGCCGCGCCCATGAGTTGGGAGTGGATCTGGACGGCATGCAGGTTGTGGATCCCGCGATGTCGGACCATCGCGAAACCTACGTGCAAGAACTCTTTCGCTTGCGCCAGCGCCGCGGTGTCACGCTTGGGGAAGCCGGCACGCTGATTAACAATCGCAACGTATTCGGCTCGATGATGGTCCACATGGGCGATGCGGACGCACTGGTCTCGGGTGTGACTCAGCATTTTCCCGACACCATTCGTCCCGCGCTGCAGATTGTTCGCATGCGCGAGGGGCTGCACCGTGTCTCCGGATGCTACGTCGTGATTACGCGCAAGGGGGAAGTCTTCTTTCTGGCCGACACCAGCGTGAATATCGAACCCACCGCCGAAGACTTGGTTGAGATTGCTCTCTGCACGGCCCACATGGCGCGTCGGTTCGACCTGGTTCCGCGGGTTGCCATGCTTTCGTTCTCCAGTTTCGGTGGCGTCGATCATCCCATCTGCACCAAGGTGCGAAAGGCTGTAGAGATGATCAAATTTGCCGACCCGACTTTGATCATTGATGGAGAGATCATGGCCGACGAGGCCCTCTCCCCAGAGATCATCGAAGAGCTCTACCCATTCAGTTCTTTGAAGGGCGGGGCCAACGTTTTGATTTTCCCGGACCTGGCGTCGGCTAACACCGCGACCAAACTGGTCGCCAAAATTGGCGGCGGCGAACTCATCGGGCCGATCCTGATGGGAATGAGTCGCCCGGTGCACGTGCTGCAGCGTTCTGCCACCGTGGAAGTGGTGGTCAACGTGGCGGCCATTGCCGTCGTGGACGCGCAGGAAAACGATACTTACGCTCATCCACACGTACATGTATCAGTGGAACCGGAATTAGTAGGCGAAGACTGATAATCTGAAGGTGAGGGAATCGCGGGGCCGAGCCGCAGCGCTGGTGTCCCGCAGGCAGTAGCGTGGGCATCTAGCCCGCGCGGGAGGGCGCCACACATGTCCACGCTGTGGAAGTCGCGTTACGCGCAGCGTACGCTCGGAGTAAGAAGCTCTGCCATCCGTGAACTCCTAAAGGTCACGCAGAAACCGGAAATCATTTCTTTCGCCGGCGGCTTGCCTGCGCCCGATGTCTTTCCCGTAAAGCGATTCCAGGAAGCCTGCCACAAAGTTCTCAGCGAACAGGGCGCCCAAGCATTGCAATACGGCACTACGGAGGGCTTCCAACCTCTGCGTGAAATGATTGCCCACAATCTCGCCCGCTATGGCATCGTCGCCAGCGCCGAAAATGTCCTCATTACTTCCGGCTCGCAGCAGGCGCTTGACCTGATCGGGAAACTGCTCATCAATCGTGGAGACCGCGTCCTGGTCGAAGCCCCTACCTACCTTGGGGCGCTGCAGGCGTTCAACGTTTACGGAGCGCAATACGTGTCGGTCCCAGTTGACGACGACGGCCTGCTCACCGACCAACTCGATCCCAGCCTCCGCGCGGGGCCGAAATTCATGTATGTGCTGCCCAACTTCCAGAATCCGGCGGGAGTGACTCTCTCCGAAGGACGCCGTCACCAACTCATTCTTCTGGCTGACAAGTACGGCATCCCCATCATCGAGGATGATCCCTACGGACAACTGCGCTACGAAGGCGACCACATTGCGCCTCTGGTCGTTCTCGACCGCGATAATTTGCGTCGCGATAACGGATTCACCCTGGGCAACGTGATCTACCTGAGCACGTTCTCGAAGACGCTAGCCCCTGGAATTCGTCTGGCGTGGATCGTCGCCCCCGAAGACGTAATCAGTAAACTGGTGCAATTGAAACAGGCCGCCGACCTGCACACCTCGACGTTCAGCCAGTACGTTGCCTTCGAAGTCGCTCGCGACGGATTCCTCGATCAGCACGTGAAATTGATCCGCAATGTTTATCGCGAGCGTCGCGATGCGATGCTCAATGCGTTGCACGAATATTTCCCGCCCGAAGTGACATGGACTCATCCCAAGGGTGGCCTGTTCCTCTGGGTGAGCATGCCCCAAGGTTGCGATTCTCAAACTCTGCTGCCTGCGGCACTGGCGGAGAACGTTGCTTTCGTACCAGGCGAAAGCTTTTACGCCAATAACGGGCACGAGGGTGGCCGGCACATGCGCCTGAACTTCTCCTACTGTCAGCCTGACGTTATCCACGAGGGCATCCGGCGGCTCTCCGTAGCGGTCAAAATGCAGCTTCGGGGCAGCCATCATCCGTCACCTGTAGGTGATTGATAGAGAGTAGACCCGGTGTTCCTGCGACTCCGCTCGAGGCAGGCCCCGCCGGAGTGGGGGGCTTCTTGTCCGCCGCGCCGAGGCCAGTAGTGATCTCAATCACACTTTCCGGTGACGCAAGGCATCGCTAAATCGAGGCATGTCCCCCATCCTGTAGGCACATAGAACTGGCCTGAACAAGGCTCCGTTCTGAACGCTGACAGCTGATAGCTGGAGCTGCCCTCCGGAGGTGACTTATGACGGTCTCAGTCCTAATTGCGGTAGCCGTCCTCACACTGGCAGTTGGTCTTTTCGTCTTTCGCGCCATCCCCGGAATCCGCGCCTACTTCACCTACAAAGGAAAACGGCTGATCACCTGTCCGGAGACGCACCAGCCTGAAGCCGTCAACGTCGCCGCGGGAGAAGCCGCCGTCGGAGCGTTTCTCTCCGAACCCACGATTCGCCTGAAGGAATGTTCGCGGTGGCCCGAGCGTCAGAACTGCGGTCAGGAATGCCTCAGCCAGATCGAGATTGGCCCAGCGAACTGCTTAGTTTGGAATATTGTTTCGCACTGGTACGAAGAGAGAAATTGCGCGATCTGTCACAAGCCCATCGGCCGGTTGCATCATCTCGACCACGCACCTGCGTTGCTAGGCCCAGACTCCAAGACGGCCGAGTGGAAGGATTTCCGCCCCGAGCAACTTCCCGACGTCTTTTCCAAACACCAACCGGTTTGCTGGAACTGTCACGTGACGGAGACGTTTCGTCGCCTGCATCCGGAGTTGGTGGTAGATCGCGCCTTCGAGCCCAAGCGCACGATGTAAGATGCGGCGCGAATTGGGATGACGAGAATACCGGGAGGCCATCGGAGAGTAGATGCATTGGAAGCGGAACGGTTAATCGACAATCGGTTCGCCTTAGCCTCGACACTTCTCTCCGCTTACGATGCATGCGGGGTTGTTCCACTAAAGGTAGAGAGGAATCGTCCGCAGTGAGTCGCAGGCTGAGCGCGTCTGTGGCCCTTTTCGCCGGGTATTTATTTTTCGCGATTGGGTATTAACCTGTGCAATACGAATTCCTGTAGCATGCTGCTAAGCATGCGCTCGCCGGTGGTAATAAGGAAATTCTGGAAGACTAGACCCGCGCCGCGGTTCGACGCTGGATAGTATGTGTTGGAAAGAGCCGCCGACCCCAGATCGCCACCTATGCTCGAAAAGTTGGGCTGCCACTTTCCGTTGTCTCCCTTGCAAACGAATGGGCTGGAGAGAGCGTGGAAGGTGCGAGACTTATTTGAGCCTGTCCCCTGGAAGTAGTAGCGGGGGTCCTGGTGTAGCAGCGAGGGCAGGATGGCCCCACCAATCATAATGTCGGAAAGGCCGTCTGCAGCGGCCGCTCCATAGCGCTGGGCATAGCCCTTCGCTCCCTGAACGTAGTCGGGAGTGTCACCAGCCTGATTGATGCCAGCAAGCACGCCTACCCCAAGAATGGTGGCAGCATCGCTGGAAGTTTTCAGGGCAAGTTGGAATTTCAGCTTGGTCGTGAGCGGCGCGGGGTTTGGCTCGTAGACGACGTAGAAATTGGGGATGATGCCGAACACGCGCTGCATCTCCTCGACCTTGACCTGCTCGGTGGCGACTTCCACTGACGAGTCAGACACGTTTACCGCGGTCACTGCCTTCGCAATCAACAGCTTGCTGGCCGGAAGGATGAGGTACTGGCCGGGACTGAGGATGAGGTCGGGCGAGCTCCAGTCGGCAAATTCTTCGGCCGTGATGGTGATGTGATAGGTTCCAGGGTCGAGTTGCACAAACTCAAAAAATCCGTTGTCGTCCGAGAGAACCTTGCGGGGATCTTTGAGGCCAGGGCCTTCGAGAACGACCGTGGCGCCAGAAAGCACGTCATTGTTCACATCGCTTACCGTGCCGGTAATATGTCCCGTCTGCGGCATGGGTGCGTTGATGTCTTGTCCCGCCAAAGGCGCGGCCATGGCAATCGCCATCAAAATCAGCCGCCAAATTCGTAGAATTCTCACAACAATAGCTCCAATGATCAGTATCGATTTGCCTTCATCCCCCATCACAAATCCTCCACAACGCTCCGGAAGATTAGGAAGAAGGTGGTAAATGTTTTACAGGTCGATTTCGGCTCCAATTTGCTCAGACAAAGTATGACGATGTTCCAACAACCTTCGCCGAAAGAGAAGGGTACCGACGTTCATGTCTGCCGGAACCCCTCTCTCGACCAGGGGTCTAAAAGTGAAAGCCTAGTTCTGCTGTCAGCGCACGCGGCGTCACGTAATGCGTACCGCTGAAGGTGGAAAGGAAGTTGTAGAGCGCATACTTGTTCGTCACGTTTATAGCTGTGAACCGCAAGCTGACCTTATATTTGTCGCCACCGAACAGGTTGTCATGTCCAACCGCTAAGTCGAAGAGATTCCGCGGCGCGATTCGCGGCGGGTTGTGGTCATCATTCTCGGTACCAGCCGCTGGGATTTTGACCAAGCTCGATGTGAATTGCGATGCCAGACAGGTACCGGGCAGGGCCATCGTGGGCGTCGCACGCACGCCATTGCAAACGAGACCAGCCTGAAATTGTTGATCGGCGGTCAGGCCGCTTCCGGCCAAATCCACAATGCCGCTCGCATCGGCGAAGGGCACTGCACCTGCTACCAGGCCACTGTCATATCGCCAGTTGAACCCCGCCCATGGCCCGCGTTTCCAGGGTTGATACTGGAGGTGACTTGTCAGGTTGAACTTCTCATCGTGGTCGATACGAAAAACTCCGCCCGGCGCCGACGGAGTGGCACCCGCGCCCCCGAGTTGCGGGGCGAAGAATCGGGCCGCCACGCTGGAGAAGACCATCAGCGCCGAGAATCCGTGGAGGTTTGGTACGCTCACCCGTCCCGCGAATCCTGGAATCTTCGAGTTGTGCCATTCAATGGGAAACGTGAGCGGGGTTGCACCGAGAATGCTGAAGTCGTAGGCATTGTGCGTGTATTTCCAGATGTATTCGCCGGAGAACACGAGGTAGCGCCCGAATGCCTGCTGGATCCCGGCATGAAATTCGTTGCGCCATCCTGGACTGAATGGCGTGATACCTAACGTGGCACAGCCCAGCAGTGGATTCAGGACGGCATCGCCGCAGCCCAGACTGGCCAGAACCAGGTTTTCATTGAATGGAGTTTCCATTACGCGAGCGTAAGACACGCGCAAGACGGTGTTGGTCCGCTTGATGTTGTAGGCGATGCCGACGCGCGGCTCAGCTTCCCGGTGGACAGTGAGCCCATTGTAGAAGTCGCCTCTCAGCCCTAGATTGAGTGCCCAGTTTCCTTTGGTAATCGCATCTTGCAGATAGAGCGACAGTTCTTTCACGTCAGTTTGCCCGTTGAAGGTGTAAAGGCTTCCCTGACGCGTAAGGTCGTGAGGTAACAGGTCAGTGCAAGGGGAAGCCAAGGCAACATTATTTGCCGCGTCATAGCAGGGAAGCCCGTTTGCGTCCGTAAGCGAGGGTAGATAGGTTGGATCGACTATGCCGAGAGGATCACTTTCTCGAAGAAAGGTCTGCTCGTAAACAACACCCGCCTTCAGATTATGAATGCCCTTGACGTAGGAAACATTCGATCGTAATCCAGCATTTGTGAGCGTCCGGTCTTGACTCACCGTCTCGGCCTGAAGATCCGGCGCCAGATCAGCAAACGGGTTCGCGCTGGAATAATAATTGTAGTGATCACGCCGCACGAAAGCGCCAACGGTGAAAACGGTGGTTGGACTGATCAGGCGCGTCCATGATGGGGCGATGTTGAAAGTCTGAATTTGAGAGCGCTGGTCTGCGGGTCCGACCACGTTTCCGCTGGGATCGAGCCCGCCGTTGTCCACCGTCACGCCCTTCCATGCGGTTGCATTCTGCGCGTCGAAAGAATTCGGCGTTTGGAACCATGATCGCGTGTAGCCCAGATTGAGGTGAATCGAGTCTGCAGCGGAAAGTTGGTAATCCATTCGGTCAAAGAAATTCTCCTCGTTTCCTTTATCGTGCATCACGGCAAACTCCGGAGGGTCCAGAAACCGTCCGCTGTTCAGCCCGCTGGCTGAAACGAAGTTGCCCCAATTCTTGCCGCCATAGGCGAGATTGAAGTCAACGTTGCTGGTTCCGAACGAACCATAGGAGGCCGTCACACTCCCATGCGGAGTAGTAATGCCTTGCCCCGATTGTGTGGTTACATTGATGACCACGCTGGTCTTGTCGCCGTATTCCGCCGGAGGCGCGCCCGCGATGACCTCCATCGACTGAATCGCGTCCATCGGTATCTGGTTGGAGAAAATCTTGCTTTGCTGATCGGTGATAGGTTGGCCATCTATCGAGAACGAATTCTCGGCGTGATCGCCGAGGCCATGGAAGAGTCCATTCGAGTCTGCGGAAATTCCCGGTGTCGACAAGGTCACCAGCGAACTCACCGACGACGACTGGCTCTCGAGCGGCAGCTTGTCGAAGAGGTTCTTGTCCACATCGGTGTGGAAGGTCGAATCATTCTCCACCAGGTCTCCGCCCTCGGCCTCGACGGTTACTGCGGTAGTCGACACTGCAACGGCCAGATTTACGGATACGCTGATCGGTACTGAGGACCGCGGCTCCACATCCTGCGCCTGGGCGATGAAGCCCGCAGCCGTCACGCTCAGGTGATAATTATTGAAAGGAATGTTCGTGAACGCGAATGTCCCCGCATTGTCAGTGGTGGTCGTTCGGTCAAACCCGCTAACTGGGTTGCGGATCTCAACCTTGGCGCCAGCCACGACGGCCCCCGTGGGATCGAGCACCGTGCCATTTACAGATCCGGAGTTACCCACGGATTGCGCGGCCGCCATCACTGCAGCGAGCCCCAGTGCGCCTGCCAATACGGCAAGCCGCCTCAAATGAAATAAAGGCATAAGCCCTCCTGTAGAAAGAAAAAGAAGAGTAGGGAAGTCCTGACCAAACGCACTAGCGCCTAGCCGGAAGCATCAATTTTTGTGAGGATCCCTACAGGACAGGAGGACCGCGGCTGCCAAGTTCCGAGAAATCGAACTGGACCTTCGCGATAACAGCTTCATCACGCAGCTGGCCGACCGCAGCAAACACCGGAGTCGCTTGGCTGGAATTTAGAGTGGGACTGGCGCTATGGGCTACGACGCAGATCGAGCAGGTGATCGATCCCGTGCGCAAGGGATGGTTGTGGGTAGACTCCGCCGTCGCTGTCCACAACATCAGGGACAGGCAGAGGCATGCCGACCATTTTGCCCACACGCGCATCGATTAGGTTTTCCTGCTTTGGGATTAGACTCGGTTCAGCTTATAAGGGTTATCCACCGCAAGGCAACGTCCGGCAAGTTACTATAGGTATCGGGCGTTCTTCCCGGACCACGGCTCACCGCCCGCCGAAACGCACTCATATCAAACGCGAGGATTGCAATGGCAGAACCTACCTACGAAGAATTGAAAGCAAAACTTTCTCAACTCGAGAAGGAAGTGGAAACCAAGAAACGCAGCGGAGACCTGATCTTTAAAGTAGGAGAGAAGGGCGGAGTCAGCGTCTATGGCCTAGGCCGCTTTCCGGTCACCCTCTATTACGAGCAGTGGAACCGCCTGCTCGGTGCCGCCAACGAGATCAAGCAGTTCATGGAAGACAACAAATCCAAGCTGAAGCTCAAAGAGCAGGGCTGAACCTTACCCATCTTGGAATCGCTACCCCGTCCTTGTCGCGCGGTATTCGACAGGGCGGGATTTAGACGTTTACAAAAGTTTACGTCCTTCTCGAACACGCGATGACTGACACGTTTTCGACACAGTCCTCGTTCGACTAGGTTTTCATTAAATGAGACAATAAGTGTTGGATGGTCAGACGCAACGAGTCGTATCGTAATTTCTTTTTCTTCTTTCTGACCATCGTCTTGGTCGGTATTTCGTCGGTGTCCGCCCAGCAACAGCCTGCCCCGCCACCTGAGCCTGCTTCAACCATTGCCGCGCCAAAGGATTCCAAGGACGGACAACCGCGGGACAAGAATAACCCGGAGCAGGAAGCCGGGACGGTGATCAGTATTTCTCCAGACGTCCAGCAACAGCCCGCTCCGCCGCCCCCTCCACCCGACCCAAATACCTCATCGACAAAAGATTCCAAAGACGCCCAAACCGAGCAGAAGCCAGATGGATCGGTTGGCAAAAGTAAGCTGGAACAGGAGACGGGAACAGTTAACGATCGCATCTTTGCGGTGCTGCCCAACTACGGCACGGTGGAAACCGCCAATACGCTGAAACCGCTCAGGACAGGACAGAAATTCCGCATCGCCACAGCCAGCGTGTTTGATTGGGCGGCCTATCCCTTTAACGGCGTGCTTGCCGGAATCGCTCAGGCAAAGAATGATCCTGAGGCTTATGGACAAGGATGGGACGCCTATGCCAAGCGTTACGGCGAGTCTTTTGCTGACAATAGCATCGGGACATATATGACGGTCGCCGTCTTCCCCAGTCTCTTGCACGAAGACCCGCGCTACTACCAAATGGGAAAGGGTGCTTTTACTCGTCGGTTTTCCTATTCCTTGAGCCGACTTTTCGTGACCCGCACCGATGCAGGCAAGACCCGATTCAACTATTCGGAATCGATTGGCAACGCCGCGGCCGCGGCGATTTCCAATATCTATCATCCCGACGAAGATCGCACCGCCGGCCGCAATGCCACGACTTTCGCCTTCCTGATTCTCTACGATGGTTTGTCGAACGAACTGAAGGAATTCTGGCCCGACATTCGGCGCAAGGTGTTTAAGAAGAAGAACCCGTAGGTCTCGCTGCCCGGAAAATCCGGCTGGCCATTTTCTTCTGATAAAATTCCTGCCGTGAAAAGACGAACTCTACTCCAGGCGATTCCTGCGGCAGCGCTGCTTCCAGCAACTCTTTGGGCCGCTTCCCAGCAAGACAACGCGAACTCGACCGGCGTTTACGAACTCCGCGTCTACCATGCCGCTCCAGGAAAGTTAGCGGATCTGCTCAAGCGCTTCCGGGAACACACTGTCGAAATCTTTAACCGGCATGGAATGAAGAGCGTCGCCTACTGGACGCCGCTCGATGAACCCGACAAGAGCAACACGTTGATCTACATTCTCTATCACCCCAGCCGCGAGGCCGCGGCCGCCAACTGGAAGGCATTCCAGGATGATCCGGAGTGGAAGCGCGTCCACGACCAATCTGAAGTCAACGGCAAGCTGGTCGACAAAGTGGATTCCACTTACATGGCCCTGACTGACTTTTCGCCGCGTTTGGGCTAGGGCTGACGGCGTTGCGGTGCGGATCGCGAGGTGACATCTATGTCTCTCTCCCAGAGCGAAAAAGCTACTCACTTTCGCGCATTGCACGAAGCCCCGGGCATTTTCATCATTCCGAATCCGTGGGACGCCGTCTCGGCGCGTCTTCTCGCCGGTCTCGGCTTCCAAGCGTTGGCCACGTCCAGTGCAGCGTCTGCCGCAACCCTCGGCCGAAAAGATGGAGCCATCAGTCGCGAGCAAGCTCTCGCGCATTCGCGGATGATCGTTGATGCGACCGACTTGCCCGTCTCCGCAGATTTGGAACGCGGATTTGGCGAGGTTCCCTGAGGTTGTGGCCGAGACCATTCGTCTTGCGGCTGGCGCCGGCTTGGTCGGATGCACCATCGAAGACTCGACTGGCAACCCCGACAAGCCTCTCTACGACCTTTCCTTAGCGGTGGAGCGTATTGCCGCCGCCGCCCAAGCCGGCCGCGCGCTGCCGTTTCCTTTCATGCTGACGGCGCGGGCTCACAGCTTCCTCTACGCTGCTCCGGACCTCGACGAAACCATCCGCCGCCTGCAAGCCTTCGAGCAGGCAGGAGCCGACGTTCTGTTTGCACCCGGTCTGCCCGACATCGATTCGGTACGCGCCGTTTGCCAGGCCGTATCGAAACCGTTCAACTTCATGGTTGGGATCAAAGGCAAATCATTCTCAGTGGAGGAACTCTCGGCTGCCGGCGTGAAGCGCATCAGCCTGGCAACGTCGCTCTATCGCGCAGCCATGACGGGCTTGCTCGATGCGGCGCGCGAGCTGAAAGAAAAGGGCCAGTTCGTTTTCCTGGACCATTCCGTTTCCACGGCCGATCTCAACCAACTGATGGGAATTTGATGTGGCCCGATGCACCAGCCTCCGGCGGGACTAGTCGGCCACGTCGCGCCCTTTCGGCGCAGAAAATCGGTGCCGTGCCTTGTTCCACTCGTCGGTAGCGAACAGCCGCGGCCCTACCTCGATCAGTCGTGGCGTCATGTTGAAGACCGCCACCCGAGTCCATGGTTTACCGTCGCGCATCCGCAGGCCCTTTTCATTCAGATCGCTGACGATGCTGGAATAAGGGAAGTCCTGTACCAGCAACTCCATCATCAGCATGAGCGTGCGGTTCTCCACTGGATCGACCTCTAGCCGTTGGCAATCCTCCGAGATGCGTAGTCCGTAGGGAATGTCTTCGTTAAACGCCCCCTGCGTTGGAGACTCCGCCTCGGGCAACTCGCGCCGCCATTCGATCGATACCATCTGCCATCCTGCCTTGGTGCGTTGCTCAATGACCTCGGGGCTAAACGGCCCGGAAATCACATCGCGAATCCGTTCAAAGTGCGCCATGGTATGCCAGGCCTCCGTAATGTTTGTGTTGCTTACGAAATGCCCGCAATTCCTCTGCCAGAAACCGGGCCTGCCCCGAGACGCCAATGTGCCTGCGGCGTGTGGAAATACCCCAGTCCCTGGCGCGGATTCGAGCTGCCGAGTGTCCACTTGCGCGAATCACTGTTCGCTTCCGGACGCCCCTTTTCACCGCGCTTTAGCGAACCTCAAATCGTCCGGAGCGCCAAACCATAGAGAGCTCAGAGTTCGAACAAGGCCCCGTTGTCTTGTTGTTCCTGGAACCCTGCTCGAAGGTACCCTTTTGACCACTGAGAGGCGCGGAGGGAATAGAACTTTTCGTCTATAATTAAAAGATCGTGCCAAAGTACTCCATTGTCGTCCCCCTACATAACGAGCAAGAGAACGTCACCGATCTCTACGACCGCCTGAAAGCGGTTATGGAGGCTCACGGCGAGAGCTTCGAAATCGTTCTCGTGGACGACGGCTCGGCCGACCAGACCTTCGCGATGCTGCGTGAAATTGCGGCTGTCGACAGCCGGGTGACCGTGGTCAAACTGCGTCGCAATTTTGGCCAGACCGCCGGCCTCGCCGCTGGATTTGATCATGCCCGCGGGGAGTACATCATCGCAATGGACGGCGATCTGCAGCACGATCCCAACGACATCCCCCTGTTCCTGGAAAAGATTGCCGCTGGATACGACATCGTCAGCGGATGGCGCAAAGTCCGGGTCGACAATTTCTGGATGCGCCGCATCCCTTCGCGCATCGCCAACTGGATGATGGCCAAAATCAGCGGCGTCGACATCCACGACTTCGGGACGACATTCAAAGCCTACCGACGAGACATTCTTGAACAAGTTCCGCTCTACGGCGAACTGCACCGATTCATCCCCGCGTTGGCTTCGTGGCATGGTGCGACGATCTGCGAAGTGCCCATCCGCAACGTGAACCGCGAGCGCGGCGTTTCGCACTACGGCATCACGCGCACCTTCCGCGTATTTTTCGATCTGTTGACGATCCGCTTCCTGCTGCGCTATCTGTCGCGCCCGCTGCATTTCTTCGGCAGCGTAGGCATGATGAGCATTTTTGGCGGCAGTGCGATCGTTTTGTGGCTTGGCTTGGAGAAATTCCTGCGCCACGTCCCGGTGATGGCTGAACACGGCCCGCTGATGATGACCGCACTGGGCCTTCTCATCGGTGGCCTGAATCTTCTCGCGATCGGCCTGCTGGGAGAAATGCAAGTCCGCCACTACCATGAGCCTAGCCGCCGCGCTCCCTATTCGGTTGACCGCGTCCTGCGCGCCCAAAGCGAAGAGCACAGTGTCTCTGACTAGCGCTTTTTTAGGGACATAACTTGCCACGTCTCTTCCAATCACGCGCACATCAGCTGATCTCACGGCGATCTTAAATTGTGCTTCTCCAGGTAGACACTAAGAAAAGGCTTTAACCACAGAGGTCTCAGGGGAAAGACCCGCGAGACTTGGAAACGCCTCAGATGCCAGCGACTCGGCAAGGGAAACCCTGAATCACCCAGGTCACGAAGTAACACGAAGGCCTTATTCGCAGAGCCTTCCTTCGTATCCTTAATAGTTTATGCTCTCCCCAGCGGGCGTATAATGTGCCGTTTGGCTTCTTCAGGAGTTTCCTCACCATGGCGCAAACCACCCAGTACGAACTGCATCTCGCCCGTCGGATGTCGCGGCTCGGCACCGAGACTGCCTTCGAAGTTTTGAATAAAGCGCGCGCCCTCGAGCGCCAGGGCAAGAGCATCATCCACCTTGAAATCGGCGAACCGGATTTCGATACGCCCTCCAACGTCGTCGAGGCCGGCATCGATGCCCTTCGCAAGGGCTGGACGCACTACGGCCCCTCCGCCGGCTTGCCCGATCTACGGCAGACATTGGCCGAATACGTCAGCCGCACCCGCGGCGTGAAGGTCACCAGTGACGAAGTGGTCGTCGTTCCCGGCGGCAAGCCTGTTATTTTCTTCACGATCCTTTCGCTTATTGATGAGGAAGATGAAGTCATCTATCCCAACCCCGGCTTTCCCATCTACGAGTCGATGATCAACTATGTGGGCGGACGCGCCGTTCCCATCGCTTTGCGAGAGGAGCGCGACTTCTCCCTTGACGTCAACGAACTCGCGTCGCTCATCAACGATCGCACCCGGCTGATCATTCTGAACTCGCCCCAAAATCCGACGGGTGGTGTGCTCGAACGACGCGACATCGAGCAGATCGCAAACCTCATCGGCGATCGCAACATCATGGTCCTCTCCGACGAGATTTACAGCCGCCTGCTCTTCGACGGAGGCCAGCACTTCTCCATCATGTCGGTGCCGGGAATGCAGGAGCGCACGATTCTGCTCGACGGTTTCTCGAAAACCTACGCCATGACTGGATGGCGTATGGGCTATGGCGTAATGCGCCCCGATCTCGCTGCTCATATGACCCGGCTGATGACTAATTCCAACTCTTGCACTGCCAGCTTCACGCAAGTCGCAGGGATCGAAGCCATCCGCGGAGATCAAACATCAGTTGACCACATGCGCGACGAATTCCAGCGACGTCGCGACGCCTTCGTTGCCGGCCTGAACAAGATCAAAGGCTTCTCCTGCCGCATGCCTAAAGGTGCGTTCTACGTCTTCCCAAATATCAAGCTGACAGGGTGGAAGTCGAAGCCTCTGGCCGATGCTCTGCTGGAGCAAGCAGGAGTGGCCGCGCTCTCGGGCACGGCGTTCGGGGAGTACGGCGAAGGCTACCTGCGCTTCAGCGTGGCCAATTCGCTGGAGAACCTGCAGCAGGCGCTTGATCGCATCGACCAGTGGACGAAGAAAAATCCTTGATTGCGTAGTCGTGCCGTGTACCTTTTCTTGAAGACGTCATTCCGAATCCAGGCGCGGTTCACCGGGCGTAAGGAGCTTGCCCTGAGCGAAGCCGAAGGGATCTCGCCCGCGGTCCGGCTGACTCCATGAGAACTTACTGCTCGGAGAACCTTCATGCCAGTGAAGAAGCGCAACGCAAAGCTCAAACAGCCCAAATCCAACCGTCCGCAAGCGCCCGGCTATGGTTTCCCCAAAGGAGCCAAGGGCCTGCTTCCTTGGTCTTGGGCGGAGCAGCGCCTGAAAAAGTCTCACAACTACTGGATCACGACCGTAAAGCCCGACGGCTCGCCGCACACCATGGTCGTCTGGGGCCTCTGGCAAGACGGGCGCTTGCTCTTCAGCACTGGTGGCAAGTCGCAAAAGGCACGTAACCTCGGTCGAAATCCTAACTGTATTGTCTGCACCGAACAGGCAAACGAAGCCGTGATCGTCGAAGGCGTGGCAGAAATTGCTGACGTCTCAGCCCGACGCAAATTCCTTGAAACCTACACACGCAAGTACAAGTTCGACATGTCCTCGATGGAAGACGACATCCTCTCGATGAAAGAGCCCGTCTTCGCAGTACGTCCCAAAAAGGCCTTCGGCTTGTACGAGAAGCACTTCCAGGGCAAGTCCACGCGCTGGCAATTCAACTAGGTGGATCTGTTTTGCGCCCAGCTGCCCTCGCAAAGGCGGCTGCGCTTTGCCTCACCCGCAAATGTGATTCTGATCACGGCCCCGAAACGCTCTCCTCGATATTTTGTTGAAAGCGTTCTGTGCGCTTCTTTCCGGCGCAAAGGGGGGACGTCATGGCCCTTACCGATTCCACCAGCGGAAAGGTGATCCGCCAATATTCCATCGAAGAACTGAAAGACGCGGCTAACTTGATGCGCGGCTACGACTTGGTCGCCCTGAACGCAGCGGGCTCTGGCCACGCCGGCGGCACGCTTTCGATCATGGACATCACGGCGGCTCTCTATCTGAAGATCGCCAATCACGATCCCCAACATCCCGAGTGGCCCGACCGCGACCGCATCGTCTGGTCCACTGGACACAAAGCGCCCAGCCTCTACCTGGGCCTTGCGTTCGCCGGGTTTTGTCCTGTCGCTGAGGTTGTCACGCTACGCAAGTTAAGCTCGCCCTTTCAGGGCCATCCGCATTGGCTGAAATTGCCCGGAGTCGAAGCATCCACCGGATCGCTGGGCCAGGGGTTGAGCATCGCCGTAGGAATGGCGCTGGCTGCCCGCCTCGACAAGAAGAGTCACAAGATCTTCTGCATCATGGGTGACGGCGAGCAACAAGAAGGTCAAGTCTGGGAAGCCGCAATGGAAGCCGGACATTTCCAACTCGATAACCTGATCGCGATCATTGATTGCAACCGGCTGCAGATCGATGGATGGGTTAAAGATGTGATGGGCGTTGAGCCCCTCGCCGCAAAATACGGCAGCTTCGGCTGGGACGTGCTCCGCATCGATGGTCACGACATGAACCAAATCGTCGATGCGCTCGAGCAGGCCCGTTCCGTGAAGGGCCGTCCTGTCGCCATCCTCGCCGACACTGTAAAAGGCAAAGGCGTCAGCTTCATGGAGGATCAGGCCGGATGGCATGGCAAGACCCCGAACGCGGAAGAGCTATCGAAAGGCTTGCAAGAGCTTCAGCTCACGGACCGCATTCCAGTGCAGCAGCTATTGGAGAAGGCCAAACAATTTCAGTCCGAAGTGGAGTGTCGGCTAGAAGCCAAGATGCCCAAGTTCACCCGCAACTACTGGTGGAATTGCAGCGACACCATGAAGGTGAAGATGGAGCCGACCCGCAAAGGCTTCGGCCAATCCCTGGCAGTCAACGGAGATGACGAGCGGGTCGTCTGTATCGGTCTCGACATTTCAGGCTCGATCACGATCAGCGATTTCTACGCTAAAAAGCCAGAACGCAAGAAACGTTGGATCAGCCTGGGCATCGCCGAGCAATCGGCCACCTCAGCCGCAGCCGGACTAGCACGGGAAGGGAAGTTGCCCGTGATGGGCACGTACGCCACCTTCGCTGCCGCACGCAATCTTGACCAGATTCGTACCTCGGTCTGCTATGGCAACTTCAACGTGATGATTGCCGGAGCCCACGGCGGTGTCTCAGTCGGCCCCGACGGCGCTACCCACCAGGCATTGGAAGACCTCTTTGCCATGCAGGGCCTGCCGAACATGTCGGTTGTGGTTCCGTGCGATATGGTCGAGACGCGCAAGGCAACAAACTACTTGCTGCTGCAGCATAAGGGACCGAAGTATATCCGTTTCGCCCGGGAGGCAACGCCGGTGGTCACCGATGAGAAGACTCCATTCGTCTTCGGTCAGGCCAATGTGATTCGCCTGCGCCATGAAGGCCCCAGTTTTCTCGAGGCTTTTGAAACCGTGCTGGCGGCGTCCTACAAGAACGAAGAGGAAGACCTGAGCATCATCGCCTGCGGGCCCATGGTTCCCGAGGCGATGCGTGCTGCCTACATTCTCAAGAAGGAATTCGGCTACGAGTCTCGCATCCTGAATATTCACACTCTCAAGCCCGTCGATGCCTCGGCGATTGTGCGCGCCGCTCGCGAGACAGGAGTGGTTGTCACCGCCGAAGAGCATCAGATCGGGGCCTTGGCGTGGAGGGTCAGCGGAATTTTAACCGAGAGCCCAGACCTTTATGGACACCCGGTGATCACCGGAGCCATCGGTGTGAAAGACCGCTTTGGAGACTCCGGAGCGCCCTGGGAGTTGATCAAGGAATTCGAGGTCAGCGCCGAGCACATCGCCCACAAGGCTGTCGAACTCATGGCGATTAAAAAGAAGGGCCCGGTAGAACGCGAAGAGCGGCCATCGCTCGCGGGCGTGCGCTAGGCTAACTTTTGCAATCCTCGTGCTTGCGGCCGCCCTCGCGGGTCGGTGCGTATGGGAAGGCTTTAAGCTGTCAGCCATCAGCTCTGAGCTTAATTCTCCGATTATCAGCGCCGCGAGTGCCTGAGAGGGCGGGATGATTAGCCGACCGCTTAGAACTGAAAGCTGACGGCTGAAAGCTATCTGCGCCATTACTTCCGTTATCAGTGAGCATGATCTCGGTCATGCGTCCGAACCCTCCCCGTCCCCTATAATCTCCTGTCTTGAACAAAACACCTGTACGCTGCGGAGAGTGTTCGGGGCATCGTTTGCCGGCCGCGTCCGCATCCTATGAGCTAATTGACACGGTTACGATCCTGCTCAACAATTAAGGGCATCCCTGCAATTCATTCTTAGCTTCCCGAGGAGGAAGAGTGTATGGCCGATGATGGCTACCAAGTAAACACGGAACCCCAGTCGAACGCCGGCAAGTGGATCCTGATTGTGCTGGCAATTCTGGTTGTGGCGGGCTTCGGCTATGCGCACTATACGACGCACAAGTCGGTCGAGGCTTTGACGCAGGATCTGGCCGCGAGCCAGGCTCAGGTCAAGGAACTCCAGAACCGCATGCAGACCGCGGAAGCCCAGGAAGAAACCCTGGCACAGCAGGCTGGCATGACCAAGCGGGAACTCGCGCGGCGCGCCGCTGAGTTGCAGTCACAACAGAAAGCCGCCGAGGAACGTATCGCCAAGGAGCAGCAAGCCCAGATCAGCGAAGTGACCGGGCAGATCACTGGCGTTAAGACTGATGTCGGCGGCGTGAAGACCGACGTAGCCTCCACGAAGGCCGATCTCGAAGCCACCAAGGCCCGCCTGCAAAGCACCATGGGAGATCTCGGGGTACAGAGCGGCTTAATTGCCAATACGCGCTCCGACCTTGAAGTTCTCAAGCATAAGGGCGACCGAAACTATTACGAGTTCACTTTGCTCAAAGGCGCCAAGCCTCAGCCCGTTTCGACTGTGAGCCTGCAGCTCAGAAAGACCGACGCCAAAAAAGGCAAGTTCACGGTGAACGTCACCTCCGACGACAAGACGATCGAGAAGAAGGATCGCAACGTGTCGGAACCGATCCAGTTCTACTCGGGCCGCGACCACATGCTGTTTGAGTTGGTTGTGTGGACGGTGGATAAGAACAAGGCGACGGGATACTTGAGTACACCCAAGAATGCTCCTGTGCCGGTGACGGCGAACTAGTGGGCTTGTGAACTCATGAGCGCAGCGTGGTTCCCCGGAGGTGCCGTGCTGTTGCAGATTGTGCTGCGCACGGCCGTCATCTACCTGCTGGTGCTGATCGGGGTGCGTTTAAGCGGCAAGCGTGAGGTCGGGCAGATGACCCCGTTCGATCTCACCTTGCTGCTTCTCCTCTCAAACTCTGTACAGAACGCGATGACCGGGCCCGACACGTCCCTGCTGGGCGGCGTGATTGCTGCGAGCACATTGCTGGCGCTGAACTATGGCGTCGCTGGAGTATCCGGTTCGAACCGCCGCCTGCGCCGCCTGATCGAAGGGCAGCCCACCCTCCTGGTGCACGACAGCAAGATCATCGACGCTCACATGGCGCGGGAACGCGTTAGCATGGACGAACTGCATCGCGCTTTGCGCGAGCATGGCATTAACAGTTGCGATCAGGTTGCGCTGGCTGTGCTGGAGGTCGATGGCTCGATCTCATGTTTGAAGTATGAAGAGATCAAACCGGACGCCCACACTCATCTTGTACATCGCAGATTCATGCAGAAGAAGCAGTCGTAGGCATCGGCAAATCGCGCGGCATCCCGCGCGTGGGCCGATGCAATTCCTTGGGGAGGTCGCCCAGGCGGCCCAGGGAATGGACTCTTCCAGCGGGGTCGTTGACCGTCACGCTGAAGAGTGACGGAGCGCCCGACAGTCCTTTCTGGAGTGTTCCGACTGAGACCATGACGGTAACGGCAGTCTGGTCTTTCTGGAAGTCCGCCTCGACGCACATCGGCTTGTCGCCCTCACGATCTTTCGTCGGACGCCCGGCTGGTTCGTTGCAATCGGTCACCTGCCACTCAATGGCCGCGCCTCCACTTTCGTACTTCAGAAAGAACTCGAGACTCACCTTGGGCAAGGTCGTATCCAATGACGACGCGAGCACTGTTTTCGAGCGCTGAATGGCTGGCTCTTCTTTCTTTTTCGCCTCTTGAGCTTGCGTCCTTAGACATCCCACCAGCACCAACACCAAGAACGTAAAGGCAGTGCGCCGCATATCTGTATCAGACACCGCACGCGCTAACTCTGCGTCGGTTGCCATAGGTTGCTCTTCTATTGCACCGCCACGAACTTCACACAGACCGGCGCGCCAACCGCGAGAACCTTTCCGGTTGGCGTAAACAGGCCGGTCTTCTGATCGATCCGGAATACGACGATGTTGTCAGATTTCTGGTTAGCCGCAAACAGCAATGTCCCGGTGGGATCGATCTCAAAGTTGCGCGGCTCCTTGCCTCCCGTATGAATGATGCCTGCCTGGGTGAGAATTCCCTTATTTTTATCGATCGCGTAGACGGCAATGCTTTCGTCGCCGCGGTTGGAAGCGTACAGGAACTTGCCTGTCGGGTGAACGCGGATCTCGGCGTCGTCATTGCGGCCGGTGAAACCTTGGGGCAGAGTGGTGATCGTCTGAATCGGCTGCAGCTTTCCGGCTGCCGCGTCGTTGGAAAAGACAGTCACAGTGTGCCCCATCTCGGAGACCACGTACGCGAACTTGCCGTCTGGGCGTAGCACAAAGTGCCGCGGACCGGCGCCGGGGTCGACCTTGGCGTAAGGCGGATCATTGGGAGTGAGTGATCCCTTGGCGCTGTCGAACTTGTAGACGAGTAGCTCATCGAGCCCGAGATCATCGACCATGGCGAAACGATTGTCGGGCGAGAGATCGATGGAATGAGCGTGAGGTCCTTCTTGCCGCTTTGGATCGGGGCCCTTGCCGGTGTGCTGTACGAACGAGGAAGCCTCGCCCAACTTGCCATCGGCGAGCACGGGGAAAACGGCGACGCTACCGCCGGTGTAATTCGCTACCAAGACATACTTCCCAGTCTCGTCGACCGTGATGTAGCAGGGATCGGCGCCGCGCGAGGCAACCTCGTTCAGGAATGTGAGCTTGCCGGTGGCGTGATCAATGGCAAAGGCGCTGACGCCGCCGCTGTTCGGTCCCTTGTAGTTGCCGACCTCATTCACTGCGTACAGAAACTTACCGTTCGGGTGTGGGGCCACGAACGAGGGATTGGTCGTCTCCGCGGCCAAACCGAGGTCGGTGATGTCACCGCTGCCGGCGTCATAGCGGTAGGCGTAGATGCCTTTGCTTTTGCTGCCTTCTTCGGTGTAGGTGCCGACGTAGACGAGATACGTGCCGGCCGTTTTGGCGACAGCAGCGGTGAACAAGCTCGCGAAGGTTAGCGCGAGCACAAGGGCGGCGGAACGAAGAGGATGGCGGACGATTTTCATAGGAACCATAAAAACGCATTTAGCGGTATTCATGCAAGAGACTTCTAGGCCGAGGGTTTGCGTTGCTGACCGACAAGAAAACATCGAACTGCGCTCGATGGACAGCCGACGGCGGCTGTCCCCACATAGACTCTCGCGACGTGGCATCCGCGCATCGACATATAAAGTCTCGGTGCATCGCGATTTACTTCTTCATCACGACTGGCACGGTTTCGTTGTAGGGCCACACATCGACGCTGACCGATGTTCGTTTGTTGAAGGCGTCGAGGGTCACTGGAAAAGCAACGATGATGGTGCGCGCAACGGTTTCCCCGGGTTGGATCTTGTCCTCGGGGGACAAGGCGGGCTGCGAGCCACTCTTGAGCGCAGGAAAAGCCTGGAAGTATCGGGCGAAATCGACGGCAGAGACGGCATCGACAGTGTTGTCTCCGGCGGCCACTTTGAGCGTGCTCTGCAGTCCTCTGACGTAGAGCATCTTCTCGCTCGTATTGCGGATGGTGAAGGTCAACGCGACCATGGTGGAGTTTTGATCGGGGATCTCGACGGCGGCCACGTTGTCGAGAGAGCCTGAGGCTTGCGGCTTGGCACGCTTCAAGAACGATGCGATCAGCACGACTACCAGCACCGCGCCTACGGCGATGAGGACGATCTTCGCGGGCGGGAGGTTCTTCTTGGCTGTGCCGTACTCTTCGCCGATGTTGATAGTCGGGCCTGCGGGAGGGGCAGGGGGCTGAGGAGGAGTTGTGGGAACGGAAGTTGGATCGGGCATAGAGTTTTGCGTTACCAGCCCAGATTCTACGCCAGTTGCCAGATCGAAGGCGCCTCCCCAGTTCTGCGGCTTCGTGCTGCGGCCGACTGCCTTGATCGACGAGTCGTGAGACAGCCGAGCTAACTTTGGAATCGGACAATTCCGGGGCGACATCATCGCGCATTTTTTTTGGCTCGAAGCTCTAAAATATTCATTCCTTGGTAGTTAGGTGGAGTATATCTCTGTTCTTTCAGGTAAAATATTAATTCTAAATAGGTTACAGGTAAAATATTGCGAAATAAGGACTTATACCGTACCCCCGTGTCCGAGAATTCTGCAAGCGATTCATTCCATTTGGGTTACTGGAAAGCACAGATTTTTTGTTTGCAAAATATTGATTCTAAATAAGTTACACGTAAAATATTCCGAAATAAGGAGTTAGCGCCGAAGCCGGGAAACCGGGTCTGCGGGCCTTGAAACTTACGGCTTGAACTTGTGACCACGAGAGTTAGTTTGCGCTTTCTGTACCCTCGGTCAAGGTTGCCGGTCACAAGAATGCGACTTGCCCTGTGGAAAACGAAAAATTAGTCGGATCCTGCGGGCTTACCAGACGTGCTTCATGGCCTTGGCGAACTTTGGAGCGGGAAGGGTGTTGAGGACGTCGTCTTTGGTGAGCCAGGCGCGGCGCGCTTGGAGGATGCCGTAGCGGATTTTTTCCATGTGCGAGGTGTGGTGGGAGTCGGTGTTCATGACAATCTTGACGCCGCACTGCTTGGCTTGGCGTAGATGGACATCGTTCAGGTCGAGGCGGTCGGGATAGGAATTCAGTTCCATCGCGACTTTGTGTTTGGCGGCGGCGGTCAATACGGCGTGCATGTCGAAGGGATAGGCATCGCGGCGGAGTTGGATGCGTCCAGTGGGGTGTCCGATGAGCGAGGTGTTGGGATTCTCGATCGCCTTGAGCAGGCGCTCGGTCATTTCCGCGGGCTCCTGATTGAAGACCGAGTGCACGCTGGCGATGACGATATCCATTTGCGCGAGGACGTCGTCGGCGAGATCGAGATCGCCATCCGCCAGGATGTCGACTTCGATGCCAGCAAAGATGGTGATGCCGTCGATCTTCTGGCCGGCGGCGCGAATTCGGGCGATGTGTTCGACCGCGCGCTTGTCGTCGAGTCCGTTGGCGAAAGCCAGGTTCTTGGAGTGGTCGGTGATGGCCATGTATTTGTAGCCGCGCGCCTTTGCGGCTTCGGCCATTTCTTCGATCGTATTGCGCCCGTCGGTCTCGACGGTGTGCATGTGGACGTCGCCTTGCAAATCGTCTTGCGTGATCAGTTGGGGCAGAGCATGATCTTTCGCAAGATCGATCTCGCCGAGATTCTCGCGCATCTCAGGTGGGACGTAGTCGAGGTTAAGCTTGGCGTAAATCTCTTCTTCCGTCTTGCCGGCAACGGGCTTCGCGCCTTCTAACGTAGCCAGGCTGTATTCGTTGAGCGTGTATCCCATTTTGAGAGCACGCTGGCGCAGGGCTACGTTATGCGCTTTCGACCCAGTGAAGTACTGCATGGCCGCGCCAAACGATTCGGGCGGCAGAAGGCGAACATCGACTTGCATGCCGTTACGCACGTGGAAGCTGATTTTGTTGTCGCCGCTAGCGATGACGTCCATTAACGGGGGATACTGCGCGACGTAGGCAATGGCTGCCTGGCGTCCTTCCGCAGTGGTGCAAGCCGTGCCCGTAACGAGGATGTCGAGATCGCCGACCGTGTCGCGGCCGCGGCGCAGCGACCCGGCGGGCGTGATTTTATCGATGCCGGGATATTTCGCCAGGTATTCAGTAAGTTTCTCGGCCTCAGTTTCAGCGGCATCGATGAGGAAGCGACCGCTGATGCGGCGGTAGTCCTCGATGGCTTTCAGCAGTTTGGCTTCGTGCTTCTCGCCCATGCGGGGCAGTTCGCGGATTTTGCCTTCCCGCGCCAGTTTCTCTACACCATCGACGTCGCTGACCTTGTAGGCGCTCCAGATGAGCGCGATGGTTTTCGGGCCGAGTCCCTGAATCTTCAGCAGTTGCAACATTGACGGGTGATACTTCTCGAGCAATTCGGTCTGCACTGCGAGTTTGCCGTCTGCGAAGAGTTCCTGCAGGTTGCGCAGCATGCTTTTGCCGATGCCAGGAATCGCGAGAACCTGCTTCGGGTCGGCGATTAATCCCTTGATCGATTGCGAGTGATTCTCGATGGCCTGCGCGGCGTTGCGGTAGGAGCGGATGCGGAACGAATCCTGCCCATCGATCTCAAGCAGGTCGGCGGTCTCGTAGAGAATGTTGGCGATGGCCTTGTTGTCCATGGACAAGGTAAGAGTAAACAAAGTTGGACGGGAGGACCAGAGGCGGGAGTTGGAGTGCTGTCCAGTGATGGAGGAGAGTGTTGGAGACAACCCGGAGAGGCGGAGGAAGTGAGAGGACAAGAACGCCCGTAGAAGACCTCAACCGAAGATCCCGCAACGGAGCATTGGCGATGTTGCTCCAGCTATGCGCGGGCGAGGTCTTCCGAAGCATCCGACTTGCTACGCCGACTCGCTATCAGGCGGCCTTGGTCACGTTTGCTGCCTGCGGTCCTTTTTGACCCTCAGTGATTTCGAATTCCACCGGGTCACCTTCCTGCAGGCTCTTGTATCCCTCGGAAGTAATCGCGCTGTAATGAACGAATACGTCTGGCCCATCTGCGCGTCCGATGAACCCGTACCCCTTGGCGTTATTGAACCACTTGACGGTTCCTTTCAGACGTTCCACGTACCCCCCTCTTTCCGCACGTCCTGACTGGGGGGACCAAGGACGTGCCCACAGTTAAAATGCCGCCCTTAGGATGCATTTTGGAGTGCCAAGGGTAGGCTGTCAAGAGTTGGTGAGTCGGAAAAAAATAAGAAACGTGGCAGCTAGACTCCCCGATCAGTCGTGAGTCGTACGGTGGGGAATCCGCCTAATTTCTCGCTCGATTTCTTGACATGTGATCGAGCCAAAGCACCGAAGCAATTGTTTTGGCATCCTTGACGGTTCCGCTGACGACCATGCGCACGGCTGTGGGCAAAGGGACGAGCCTCTTATAGATGATCTCGTCTTCTTCGGGCTGGGCCTTGCCCTTGCGCAAGCCGGTGGCCAGGTAGACGGCCATGGTCTCGGCTACGAAACCGGGGCTAGCGTAGAACTTCAGAATGCGGCGCCACTTGGTGGCGGTGTATCCAGTCTCTTCCAACAGTTCGCGCTGGGCGGCCTTCAGTTCCTGCTCACCCGGGTCGATGCGTCCGGCAGGGAGTTCCCAAAGATAGCTGCCAGCTGCGTGGCGATATTGTCGTTCGAGAAGGATGCGAGGGGTTGCGCGCGAGTCGTCGACCGCCAGCACGACTACGGAGCCGGAGTGATGGATGAGGTCGCGTCGAGCCTTTACGCCGCCGGGTTCCTGGACATGGTCGGTGGTAACCCAGAAGACTGGGCCGCGATATACGGTTTTCGAGGAGACTATGCGGGCTTTGCTGGACGATTTCGGCATGCCAAACAATATAACGGCTTCCGGCTTTCGGCGTCCGGCTCGCGAAGGCCGGAAGCCGGTTCTGCTATGCTGCCGGGCATGGGCGCCAGACCGCGAGTAGCGATTGTAGGAGCGGGCAATTTGGGAACGGCGCTTGCGTTGGCATTGCGGGCGGCGGGGTATTCGATCGACCTGATCATCGCACGGGGTCGAGGTGCGTCTCTCAAGCGGGCGCAGAGGCTGGCCGAGCAGGTGAGGGGCAGGGCAGCGACTGAGTTGCCTGCTACGCGGGCACAGTTGATATGGTTCTGCGTCCCTGACTCGGAGATCTCGCAGGCGGCGAAATCGCTTGCGGCGAGTGTCGACTGGAAGGGAAGAGTCGCGTTGCACTCGAGCGGAGCGCTGGGCAGCGAGGAATTGGGATCGCTGCAGAGCCGCGGAGCCAGCGTTGCCTCGGTGCATCCGCTGATGACGTTTGTACGCGGATCGAGGCCATTACTGGCCGGGGTTCCGTTTGCGATTGAGGGCGATGAGGCTGCCTTACGCATGGCGCGTGGGGTGATTCGGGATCTTGGTGGCCGCGCCTATCCGATTCGAAGAGCGGACAAGGCTGCTTATCACGCTTGGGGGACGTTTGCGTCACCCCTGCTGACGGCTCTGCTAGCTACGACGGAACAGGTTGCAACGCTGACGGGAGTTAGCCGAACGGCCGCGAGGCGACGGATGATTCCGATCCTGGAGCAGACGCTGGCGAATTACGCGGCCCTGGGACCGGAGAAAGGGTTTAGCGGGCCCATCATTCGCGGCGATGTGGATACGGTGAAGCGGCACCTCAGGGTGTTACGCGAGGACGAGGCCCTGCGTGATGTGTATGTGGCGTTGGCTCGCGCGTCTTTGCGGTATCTGCCGGTCAAACAGAAGAACTTGCTCCAGCGACTTCTGACGCGCTTGGAGAATTGACTCGCACTCGCATCATCCAAGCGAGTAATGCGAGCACGGCGAACGGAAGTGGTGCGGTGGTGCGAATGGGCAGCGCGAAAACCGCGGTTGAATTGAAAACGTCTAGCGACATCAATGGACGCAGCACGATCAGCGCGAAGGCTGCCGCATAGGGCCAAAAAAGAACGACAGCACCAATCGCCCACAGAGTTCGAGGGACGCGTCCGGCATTCCTCAATTCGCGACGGTACCGAAGCAGTAGAAATATTCCGGGGAAAAGAATTATGTGATCGTAGATCGCCTGGCCGGGCAACAGCGTGACTGATGTGACGGCAAGTAACAAACTCAAAGTCCACCAAAAGTCCGGAGAGTCGGGGGTTGCGCGACGATTTCGCCAGGCCAGTACGCAGCAGATTCCCAACAGAATGATGATTAGCGCTTTGCCGAGATAAGGACTCCAGCTGCCGAGCAGGACGGTAATCAATGGGGGCGTTGCGTAGCGGTGATATCCGAGCAGGATTCTGATCCATTGCTCGATCCAGCGCGGCCAGAGAAGCAGAGAAGAACCTACCAGGAACGCCAGCGTGATCAGAAGGCCTACCGAGAACTTCGCTCGGCGACGGTCGAAGAGACTCCACAGCAACAAATACCCGATCGCAAGCACGGTCATCTGCGGTTTGATCAGGGTCAATGCCATCAAGACTCCGGCGAGCAAAAGACAATTTCGCCTGAGAGCCAATGCGGCACTGGCCAGTAAGAATCCAACGATCAAGCCGGGCTGTTCTGCGAACAGGGCTTCGAGAACCTGGTAGTTGCAGAGCGCGAGCACAACGATCACCGCGAACCATAGAGGATGGACGCGCCATTGCAGTGCGAGCATCCATAGCCAGATGTTGGCAACGGTGACCAGCGCCAACAGCGCAGCAAGAATGGGGCGGAGTTGCGCGAATTGCATACCGGCGATCGGCCACACAAGGAGTTCGGTGAAGGCGGGATAGGCAAACTCGCGATAGTCGACAGGCGGGTCAGTTGGGTTGAGTGGGTTGAGCGGCCGCCCAAACAGTCCGATCTGAATCTGCCGCGTCGTCTCGGGGCTGTAGGGATTGCGATGATCCAGTTGCGACAGATGTGCGGCTAGCCAGACGGGGTAGAAGTCGTCGCCGAATGCGTATCCATTGCCCAGTCCTTTTGCCGCGCGCACTTGCAGCACGTTGGGAATAAAGAGGTGCAGGTGGTAGTAAAGCATGGAGGCTGCCCCCACCAGTGCGAGGCAGAGGGCAAAGGTGGCAAACCGGACAGATGAGCGATTTCCGGAATCAGATGTTGGCATTCGCGAAAGTTACGCCAGCGAATTAGAGCATGTTGCCGCGTGTCAGGTGAAGAGATGGCCTAGCTTTTCTTTCTTAGTCCTGAGATATTCCTCGGCGTGCGGGCTGGGAGTGACTTCGCAGGGGACGCGTTCGACGACTTTCACTCCGGCGGTTTCGAGAGCGTTCACTTTGTCGGGATTGTTGGAGAGCAGGCGGACGCGGGTGACTGCGAGCGCTTTGAGAATCTCGGCGGGAAGGCTGAAGTCGCGATAGTCATTCTTAAAGCCGAGGCGCTCGTTGGCTTCGACGGTGTCGAGTCCGGCATCTTGCAGTTCGTAGGCTTGCAGCTTGGCCATCAGGCCGATGCCGCGGCCCTCCTGCTGCTCGTAGACGAGAATGCCCGCGCCTTCCTCGGCAATCATGGAGAGGGAGAGTTCCAGTTGCTGGCGGCAATCGCAGCGGAGGGAATGAAAAACGTCTCCGGTCAGGCATTGCGAGTGGATGCGGACCAAGGGAGGGGCTACTTTCACGTCGCCCATTACAAGGGCGACCGCTTCTTCGATGCGGCGATCACCGTCGGAACCGGACTGTCCGCGAAAGCCGTAGATGCGGAACTTGCCCCAGCGGGTGGGAAAATCCGCGGAAGCGACTTGTTGTATTTTCGTTTGACTCACTGCACTCATTATAGACGCTGGGCATGCTGCGATGAACGGGCAGGGGAGACGTTGGGGAGCGCTAGCCCCGTGCGTGAAAATGGAAAATGGCGTCCTGTTTGGATGAGATCGGCGATCCATTGCGCGTGGCCGGCTGGAAGTGCCAGTTTTCCAGGGCAAGCAGAACCTTCTCGTCGAGCTTCGGACCAAGACTTTGGAGGACCGTTTTGGCGACAATCGCGCCGCGCTCGTCGATCACGATCTCGACCACGACATTTCCTTCGGAGTCTGGGAGTTCCCAAGGATAGGCCACGGGATCGGCCGTGGTGACTGGCAATGCGGGGCGGACCTCGTCACCCGAGAATGGTCCACGGTTCAGAGTGCCGTAGGGAAGTCCGGCTTGAGCGCCGTGTCCGAGGGCGGAGAGTGTCTGCATCTTGGAATCGTCTTCGGCGGCGGTACGAGCCAGGGAATTTTGCGGTGCGGCTAACTTCGCGGGCTTTGTCGGAGCATTCCAAGTCAGCTTCTCATGACTGAGCCGTTGCTTGCGGTAACTCTCAGTGGCCCTGTCAGATGAACTACGGCTGCTGTCGTCGGGGTCCTTGCTGGGCCAGTAGAGCCGCGTCACTGACGTGCCGTTCTGTCCTAGAGCTACCGAGACTGGGTTGAGCAATTCCGGGTCTGGAGTATGCAGCAACCAGGCGAGAACCAGGCCGTGAAAGACGAGCGAAGTGGTACGAAGCCAGCGTTGCCGGCGCGCGGTAGCGGGATTGAGTTGGGCAAACATCTGGTGCGTTGTGCGCCAGGCGGTCAAGCCGCCGCTTGGTGTTAGTTAGACGCAGGAGGACGAAGTTCGTCAAGGGAATTTGTTGCTGCTGTTTGGGAAGGATGCCCCGCTGGTAACGTGCGCGCGGAGAGCGTTCGGTTGGTACCGATTCGGGATCGCTGATAAAATACCTGAGCAGTCATCCCATCCCATATAAGGGGCTGTAGCTCAGCTGGGAGAGCGCATCGTTCGCAACGATGAGGTCGCCGGTTCGATCCCGGCCAGCTCCACCAATCTTTCAGTCACACAAGCATGAGATCGTGAATGGGCGAGGTGCCTCTCACAGCGGGTTGTTTTCCACAGCCGCGGTCTGTATTAGTTCGAACCGTCGCTCCGTTTCAGCGTCGGCCGATCATCGTCGGTCTTGGTATCCCCCGACGGGTCGGTCTGGTTCGACGTTCGCCGCAAACTGGGCTTGCTGGAATCCTTCTCATCGATCACTTTGTGTTTGTTCTCGATAGCCGCGAGCCGCGACTTCACGTCGTCAAATTCGGAAGTCGTGACAACATATTGCGCCTTGGCGGGAAGGATCTTGCGAATCTCGGCCTGCGATTTCTCGATCCGGTCCGGCGTCTGCGGGTGGGTATCGAAAGCCTTGGACAGCGTCCCGGGCTTCTTCTTTTCCATCGCTTGAATCTTTTCAAAGAAAGACACGAAACCTGAGGGATCGTATCCCGCCCTGTACATGTATTCGATTCCGAGGTAGTCCGCTTCGGATTCGAATGCACGCGAGAAGTGCAGGAAAGTCAGCGGAACGGCTAGTCCCAGGCCCTGATAAATGCCGTAGCCGATTGCGCCGCCCATAAAGATTGCGGGCAGCGATGCGAGCTGCATCAGATTGGCCCGGGTCATCTCGCGGCCATAGTGACAAGCCGCCACGTGCGCGATCTCGTGCGCCATAACCCCTGCCATTTCGGCTTCCTCATCCGCGGCCAGGATCAGGCCGGAGTTCACATAGAAGAATCCGCCTGGCAGCGCCATAGCGTTGACCACATCCGAGTCAATCACCTTAATGGTGAACGGAACCTGCGCATCGGAGTTCCGAACCAGATTTTGGCCCACTCGGTTTACGTACTCCGTAATCACAGGGTCTTTGATCAACTTGATCTGAGATTCGATCTGCTGGGCGTACTGGCGGCCGGTCGCTACCTGTCCCTCAATGGTGTACCAATTGCCCACTCCGCGCTGGCAGCCTACGTTCCGGTTCCCGACCGCATCTATATCCGTCTTGCCGCCGTTGTGCTTGATCTGGCTATCATCTTGGCTTGGTAGGGTGGCTGGCGGTTGCTTGGGGGCATCCTGCACATCTCCCGCTTTGGGCTGACCCTGGTCGGGATCGGTCGTTGGAGTCTGCGTTTGCGTTGGATTCTGGCTTGGATTTTGCGTTTGAGGAAACGTGCAGGGCGCCGCACTGAACGCGGCCAATCCGAGTGCGATTGCCAGCCATCTGAATTTCATAGCGTACTCCTTAGCGATGAGTCGACGTATTCGAGCCTGAACCGGAGGTACTGTGGACGATTGCACGTTGGCCGACGCCGAAATCCAAGAGCTTCTGAAGGGGTGAAGAAGCCCACCAGACCGTTCCAGGCGAGTCGATGGGCTTATTCGGCCAGGTCCTCCGCCTCAACTTGGAGAGGGTCTTAGCACGTCTAACTAACTTGGAGCCCACTTTGGCGTGTCAGCAACTGGCAAAAGTTATAGTGACTCGATTAGTCACTGGTTCGCCCTTTTTTCGTCCATCGCCCTGCTAGCTTTTTTCGACGGCGTTTGGACTACGCGAACTTCGAGCTGTCAGATCGAATTTGGAGACGATGCGAACGCCTTCCGCTGCGGCGCGCTGTCTGTTGCGGAATGCGCGGACTGTGGAAGCCCGATTTGCTCAGGCTGCCGCACGGAGGTCTCAAAGTTCACGCCCCCCAGCGTGTGTCGCAGATGATTGGTCGGACCGGCGGCGTCAGTCAAGGAAATTCCGCTCCGTAGAACTCAGAATCAAGCCTGGCTGTTGATTTTCTCCTCACATTCCGGCAGCCAGCGGAATCCCGGGCATGTTCAATCGCCGGGAGGACCGTAATTTCAGCATTACGAGAGTACCCTAGCAATGGTTTGGGCGTTCGCTACATTCGGTGTAGTGAGCTGAAATCCCGATGATCACCGACGTCATCGTCCTCGTGCTAACCGCACTCATCGTTGTCCGCTTCTTCATGAAGTACGGGCACTAAGAACCGCGTCCTGCCGATCCTCTTAGTGAAAACCCGTGACGAATCTTCGCGCTCGTTTAACGTGTCGCAGTTCAAATATCGTCGAGGTGACCCGGGTCACAGACTCTGGGGGTAGTGCGGGGGCAGACTCTGCTTCGTACACACTGGAAGTCGGCCGCATGTGAGCCGTCGGTCCTGTTCTGTCGGCCCACATCATCCAATCAGTCACTTTTGGCGGACTTCCGTGCGGCTTTTGGAAGGAGTCTTCCATGCGCAGATTTGTCATTTTCGTTACGGTATTCGTTCTTGGATCCATGCTCAGTTTGCAGGCTTCCACTGTGGCGGGGATCACGATGCCCGAGACGGTGCAGGTCGGAAGTACGCAGCTCGTCCTGAATGGAATGGGATTGCGAACAAAGTTCATGGTGAAGGTGTATGTCGCGGGGCTTTATCTGCCGCAGAAGTCGTCGGACGCAGGCGCGATTCTCACGGCGGATGCACCGAAACAGATTGTGATGCACTTCGTGCATGGCGCGAGCAAGAGCCAGATGTCCGACGCCTTCGAGGATTCGTTCAAAGACAATTCGCCGGATGCGGCGAAGGCGTTGAAGGCTGAGATCGACAAATTGCTGGGCGCGCTCGAACCGGTGAAGGAAGGCGACGAAATGATCTTCACCTACATGCCGGGCACCGGAACTACCTTTGCGTTGAATGGAGCCGATAAGGTGACGATCGCCGGTCCGGCGTTTGGTCAATTGATGTTCTCGGTGTGGCTTGGTCCCAAGCCGCCGAACGCGGATTTAAAGAAAGGAATCCTCGGAACGAAGGAGTAAATCTGCTCGCGCTCCGGAGATGAGCGGCCGAGCCCGATTGGTTAGCGCGGTACCACGTGGACGTCGGGCAGTTCCTGCGTCCGCACGGGCAGCCCGAAGCCGTTCACGAGATTGCGACGGTGCTCGAGAATCTCCTGCATCTCTTCCGGCGTGCCGCGAGCCGGGGGAACGTGGGAGATCGCGTCGTTGAGCATCGCCCAACTGACTTCCGAGGCAATGACACTGTCGCGGGCCTGGGGAAATCCGAGATTCTTTCCGGCGAGGATGGATCGGGCGAAGACGTCGACCATGACGTCGAGCTTCTTGTCGTTGAAGGCGGCGGTTTTACAGAACGTCCGGTGGATGCCGTAGAGTTCGATCGTCGCTTCCGAAAAATCGTGGCGCATGCGCGCGACACCTTTGGTGCCGATTGCGTCGACGTAACAGTTGTGCGGCTTTTCCTTGGCCAGGTGCCCGTAGATAAATCCCTGGGTGATATCGAATACCACGCCGTTGGCAAAGGTGCCGTGAGCTTGCACCCACCAGGGATCTTTGTAGTCCCACATGCGTAGGCCCTGAGCGTGCCAGGTCTCGTATTCGCTCTGTGCGTACCACCGGGCCACGTCGACATAGTGCATGCCGCAGTCGTGGAATGGCGGACCCTCGGGATCGTGGCCTTCGAGAGGCATGTGGCCGGGCGTCATGTGGGAGATGCGGATCACGGCGAGGTCGCCGATCTCGCCCTCGGCGATGAAGCGCTGAATGTCCTTGTGATACCAGGCATTGCGATTGAAGAGATTGACGGCGACGAGGCGGTCGCTGGCCTCGATCTCGTGGACCAGGTTCCATTCGGTGGTTACGTCGGGGCCAATCGGTTTTTCCGCCAGCACGTGTTTCCCGTTTGCCAGAGCATGGCGAATCTGCTCCGGGCGTGCATCTGCCAAGGTGAACAAGCCCACGGCATCGATGGAAGGGTCGCTGAAAATTGGCTCCGGGCTTTCGTAGATGGCGGCGTTGCGTAGTTGTTTCTGGGCCAGGCGGCGCGCCTGGGAGCAGATGTCGTAAACCGCGGCGACCTCCCAAAGATCGTTATCCCGCATTGCGGAAACGAACTCGCGACCCATCCGGCCGTACCCCAGAATTCCTGCCCTCAGCTTTCTTGCCATTAAGCCTCGCTGATCCCTGTCGCTTACTTGCCGCGTTGGTCTGCTGCGCAAAGCGGCTCTATCGCGCCTTTCAACCGCTGCTTGATGGTAGGCGAAACTGGGCGCGCAAACTGTGATTGAGGTCACATGGCGGTGTTCGGCGGAACATTCCGCCGGGCACCAGAGTGCGTGCAAAATGAATTTAGACCGTTCTTGGACTAAGGCTTAGCTGCATGAAAGCGGTCGATGGCATGATATTCTTTTTGGTGAACCTTCTTCGACTGGATCTGCGGCGCTACGTGTGTGAACGGCTGGCGCCTTCCGGGCTCTAGTCAGGCTGCGCCTCTCTGCGTCCTGAGCAGTTGTTCTTACTGCTTGTCTTCCCTTGAACGAAAAGCTCTCTGAGAGCAGTGCTGTTCGTGCGTCCGCGCGGATTGTGCGATGCGATCCCGAGAGCTGCGAGCCGGATTCTTCGAAAGGAATTCCTTATGAAACTACTGGTGATTGGTGCAGGCATGATGGGCTCGGCAGCGGCGTTTGATATGGCGCGGAACGCGCAGGTGGATTCGGTGACGCTGGCCGACAGCGACGCGAAGCGATCGCGCGAGGTGGCGGCGCGAGTCAATCGCATTACGAGCGGGAAGAAAGTTCGAGCCGTGCTGCTGGATGCAAGCAATGAAAAAGCGGCTGCGAAGGTAATGCGCGGTCATGATGCCACGCTCTCGGCGGTGCCGTATTTTCTGAATCTCGGATTGGCGCGTGCGGCCCTGGAAGCGCGGTGCCACTTCGCGGATCTGGGTGGCAACAATACCGTGGTGCGGCAGGAGTTGGCGCTCTCAAAAAAGGCAGAGAGCCGCGGCGTGGCGTTGGCGCCGGATTGTGGGCTGTCGCCGGGAATGGCGTCGATTCTGGGCGGGGAACTGGTGCGACGATTGGGAGGACGGGCCGACGCGCTGCGATTGTACGTAGGAGGATTGCCGGAGCGGCCGACGCCGCCATTTCATTATCAACTGGTGTTCTCCGTGGAGGGGCTGATTAACGAGTACGTGGAGCCGGCGCGCATTCTGCGGAAAGGCAAGTTGACGACGATCGATCCGCTGACCGAGCCGGAGGAGTTTCACCTGCATGGTTTCGCGCCGCTGGTGGCGTTTCATACTTCGGGCGGCACGTCGACCTTGCCGGAGACGTTTGAAGGACGAGTTGGCGAGTGCTTCGAGAAAACGTTGCGATATCCAGGCCACTTCGATCTGCTATGCGAGTTGAAGGAGCTGGGATTGTTCTCGAGCGAGAAGATGAAATTCGGAAAAGCGGAGATTGCGCCGCGGGCGATGATGTCGCAGATCTTTGCAGGGAAGTTCGCCTCGAAGGGTCCGGACGTTTGCCTGATGCGGTTAGAGGCGCACGAGTCAGTGAATGGCGCGGGAGTGCGCGGATTGCTTGGCGGACGGCTCAAGGGGCGGGTCGCATCGTTCACCATGGTCGACCACTACGATCCCAAGACTGATATGAGCGCGATGATGCGGACGACGGCGTTTCCGGCGTCGATTGTAGTGCAGATGCTAGCCTCGGGAGCGATCAGCAAGCGAGGGGGAGTGTTGCAGGAGCGTGACGTTCCGGCGGATCTTTTCCTGGCGGAAGTGGAAAAGCGCGGGATCAAGATCGAATATGCGATGGAGTAGGTCGACTGGACCGCTTAAGAACGGTTGCAGCATTGATTAAAAAAGCCGCACAGCTGTGGGCTGTGCGGCAAGCGTGAGACGCGGTCAAAGGAGAACACTTGTAATGAGCGAATCAGGCTCTTGCGAACTTGTGGCGAATAGCGCCGGCGAGCGCAAGCAGTCCCGTGCCCATCATTGAAAGGGTGCCGGGCTCAGGTACCGCGGTGTAGCCGATGAACTCCTGTGGTCCGAATCCGGGCTTGGCACAGTTCGGTGTGTACAGGAGCAGTCCGCTATAGGCGCTGTTGGGCGCGCTGGCGGCCAGCGCGAGATAGATCGCGTCGGTGGCGGAGCCGCCGTAATTCTTGAACAGCTGATCGGTCTGGGCGTTGGACGAGAACAATCCCCATACGGCCCATTGCGCCTGCAGAGTCGTCAGCGTGCCTGCCAACATGCTCTTGTAGATGAGTCCCGCAGCTTTGTAGTCGAGCGTCATCGTGGGACCGAACATGCTTCCGGCAATGCCTTGCAGAAACGGAGAGACGGTGGCCGTCCAGCTTTCGCCCTTGTGAATCGTGTTGTCGAAGCTGTCGCACATAAGAGGCATCATGTTGCTGCCATGGTTCACGGTGAAGTAGTACGCGCCTTGACTTTGAAACTGGTAGGTCAGAGTTACGGACTTCGCGAAGGCAGCAGGGTTCAGGGTCAGCGCCAGAAGCGCTACGAACAGAACCAGAGAAGAACGATTGCAACGCATGAATAATCTCCCGGCTGACTTGTAATCGCTGTCTCCCTAGGGCTGGGACAGCGGCCTTTCACTTTTTCTACCGAGGGACATCTGCTGAAACCTAAGGGGGTAGGTCAGCTTCTGGGTAGCGCCGATTAGGGGACGGCGAACGGTGCGGGACAACTTACTCCCGTAACCAAGGGCATGGTACCAGCGATAGGTTTTGGGACGGAATGGCTCGTTGGTGGCGTTACCAAAGTTACCGGCCTCGTGCATACTGCAGTGTGAAATCCACAAGGCTAATGGCGCATGCGGAGGCTGTTTTTCCCGCATTCGGACTGAATTGTTCGTGTATTTGCAAGATGCTTACCCATGTCCAACATATTTTGTGCAAAGGGCTGCACCGTCTGTTAGCATGTTCGCAAATAAAACTCATATCCCCAGCGTTTTGTGGGAGTTGAGCGCCCGGAGATGGGCACTCGACCTGCACGTACGGAGAGCAGCGCAGTGTTCTACGATCTAGTGCTCACAAGGCCGGTCGCTAAAGGTAGGTAGAAGTTGGAGCATCGATCGGAAGCAGGGAAATTTGAGAGGGTCATTCGGCGCCGACCAACGCGCCGGCATCGCCGCAATCGTAAGACTCGCCGTATTTTATTGGCTGTTTTCTGTATCGGGCTGATCATCGGGTTCGCTACGGTCGCACTGCAAAGCTTGAGCCCATCGCTATTCGGCAAATCTGCATCGGTTGGTCCTAATCGCCAGTCCGTCGAGGCGAGCCGCGACATGCTGATGCGGACCCAGCAGGAAACGCTACGGCAAATGGAGAACCGTCCTGTGTATCCGTACTCCGTCGTGTCGGGCGGAGTAAGGGACGTGGCCGAGTTGAAGTGGGCGGCGGAGCACGATCCCGTTGTGAAGCGGCACTACTGGGGCTTCGATTATGAGCACGCGCGCATGGTGCGCCTGGTGCTGGCCCGTACGGCTTATGTCTCGTATCGCATCGGCAACAAGGTGTATTGGACTCGTCACCGAGTGACGCTGAAAAAGGGCGAGACGCTGATTACGGATGGAAAGATTACGGCGCGCTCGCGCTGTGGGAATCGGGTGGAAGAAGTTCCGCAACAGGCTACGTCTTCGGCGGAGCCGCCAGCCGCAAAATTTGAAGAGCCTGTTATGCCTGCGACCGGAACCGCGGTAGCGGGGCCTCCACTGCCGTTTGAATCTGCCTTGTTGAATCGTCCTGCGCCGGGATTGGGGCCGGCTCTGCCATTGAGCACAGCTGACCCAATCGGCTATGGCGCGTGGACGCCGATTGCTCCGCCACCGCTTCCCAGCGTTTGCGGGGTGGAGAAAAAGAAAAACGGCAGCGCTCCTCCGCCTAAGAATGGGAAGGGAAATCCCTGCGAAAACGGGGGCGTGGTGCCTGAGCCCAGCACGTGGCTGCTGATGGCGGCCGGCCTGGCGGGAATTGCCTGGAAGACTCGCGACAAATTTGTTCGAGCTTAGTTTGTTGGTTTGCGATCTGCGATTGAAGGCATCATCTCCGCTCCACCTCTTGCACTGAATCAGTTGATTTCGGTAGCCTTCTGCCTTCGCTTCTGAGGGAGGGCTCGAGTGCGTTCTGCTAATGTGCGTTGCTTCGTTTGCTTGAATCTGCTGGGCGCTTTGGCGCTCCTGCTTGGGCCGGGACTGCAGGCGCAGTCCATCCGGTTGCACGTCGATCTCACTGACGCTCCCCGAAATATTTATCACGCGCATTTGCAGATTCCTGTCCATGCGGGAGAGATGGCGCTCGTGTTTCCGAAATGGATTCCGGGGAATCATCGTCCTAGCGGGCCCATCGGCGGCCTGACGGGGATCCGCATGGAGGCGGGAGGGAAGACGGTTCCGTGGCGGCGGGATGATATCGAGATGTACGAATTCCACGTCAATGTGCCGGCGGGCATGGAGATGCTTGACGTTTCCCTGGATGCGATCACGACGCAGGACAGCGCGGGCGGCGGAGGGCCGGCGGCATCGAGCAATCTGCTTGATTTGAATTGGAATTCGGTCGTGCTTTATCCCAAGGGACAGAAGTCAGATGATGTGAGCGTGGTGCCTTCGGTCAAGCTGCCGGAAGGATGGAAGTTTGGAACGGCATTGCCGGGGCCGCGCCCCAACGGAGACGAGGTGGAGTTTGCTCCGGTCTCGCTGACGACGCTGATCGATTCGCCTTTGATTGCGGGAGTGAATTACCGGAAGGTCGAACTCACCAAAGAAGCACCAGCGCATGTGATGGACTTGGTTGCGGATGCGGAACCAGACCTGGCCATGAGCGCGAAGGATCTTGCGGCCTACCAAAAATTGGTTGCGGAGACCGGGGCGCTGTTTGGCGCACGCCATTATCGCCAGTATCACTTTCTGCTCACGCTGAGCGATCAGGTTGGCGGACACGGACTCGAGCACCACGAATCGAATGACAGTGTGGCGGCCGAGAGGACGCTACTCGATCCCGACCTGCATATGCTTTATGCGGGCCTGGTGCCGCACGAATTTGTGCACTCGTGGAATGGCAAGTATCGACGCCCGGCGGGATTAGCGACGCCTAATTATCAAGAGCCGATGGTCGGCGACTTGCTATGGGTGTACGAAGGACTCACCGAATATCTCGGCAATATGCTGGCGGAGCGCAGCGGGCTGTGGACGGACGAACAGTATCGGGAAACATTGGCGGCAACGGCGGCGGCGCTGGATCATCGCGCGGGAAGGAAGTGGAGACCACTGGAGGATACGGCGCGTTCGGTGCAAACGCTGCGCATGATGGGCGGTCAGTGGCAGAACTGGCGCCGCGGGCTCGATTACTATCCAGAGGGTGAACTGATCTGGCTGGAGGTGGACGCGACTATCCGGCAGCAGACTCATGGCGAGCGTTCGCTGAACGATTTTTGCAAGCGCTTCCATGGCGGCGAGAACGGGCCGCCGAAAGTGGTGCCTTACACGTTTGAGGATTTGGTGCGCACGCTGAATGAAGTTGCGCCGTACGACTGGGCGGCTCTGCTGCGCGAGCGGGTCGCGGCCACGAGCACGCATGGTCCGCTGGGAGGCGTCGAGCGTGGCGGGTGGAAGCTGGTATATAGCGACAAGCCGAACGCGTCTATACAGGCTCTGGAGAAGCTGGCGAAGTTCGCCGATTTTTCGTACTCGCTGGGATTTACGGTCAATGATGACGGCAAACTCGACGACGTCATTGTGGGATCGCCCGCGTACCAGGCGGGGCTGGGTGCGGGGATGAAACTTGTCGCGGTGAATGACCGAAAGTTCTCTTCATCGGTGCTGCGGACGGCGCTGAAAGAGGCGCAAAGCAACAACCGGCCGATTCAGTTGCTGATTGAGAATGCGCAGTTCTTCAAGACTTATCCGGTTGTGTATCACGATGGCGACAAGAATCCGCACCTCGAGCCGGTGGCAGGCGAGCCCGACATTTTGGGTAACATTCTGAAGCCTTTGACGCGTTAGAGGGAACCTGTAGTTCTAATACCTACGTAAGCCCTGCGCTCGTTTGTGGCTGCTACAATCGCGCTAGAACCATCGAAAAGACCGCCCGGGCGCAGGCATTCATGCACAAATATTGGCGAATTATTATGAGTCGGCTACTGCTGGCCGGCCTCTGCGCGCCTTTGCCCTTACAAGCGCTGCCGGCACAGACTTCGGTTCGCACCGTGAAGGTGCTGGGCAGCAAAGATGCGGTTGAGATTGAAGTGGAAGCCAGCGACCGGATCGTGCCACAGACGCAGGTTCTGACCGGCCCGGATCGGCTGGTCATTGATTTTCCGAATTCCGTTCCTAGCAACCAGTTGCGCAGTCAATCGGTCGATCGCGGAGAAGTCAAGAACTTACGCATCGGCCTCTTTCAGTCGAGGCCGCCGGTAACGCGGCTGGTGCTGGATTTGAAAACGGCGCAGTCGTACCAGGTTTTTCCGTCGGGGCGAACGGTCATTATTAAGGTGATGGGTGGCGGGCTGAGCGCAAGCGGGCGCATGGACGATTCTGCTTCGGCGCCGGCGACGCGTCCGAGCCTGGTGACGGCGAACTACACAACCCACTCGGAACCGGTGATGGTGGAGGCGGCGCAACCCGTACTCGATGTCACCTATCGCAATGGACTGCTGGGCATCAGGGCGAACAAGGCAACGCTCTCGGAAGTATTGTTCGCGGTGCAGCAGCGTACCGGGTCGGAGATTTCGATTGCATCCGGGGCGGAGCAAGAAAAAGTTGTGGCGGAAATTGCGCCCGGGCCGGCGCCCGAAGTTCTGGCGCGGCTACTCAATGGGTCCCGGTTTAATTTCTTGATTGTGAGTGCGGTGGATGATCCGCAGAAGTTGGATCGGGTGATCCTGAGTATGCGGCCCGAGGGCGGATTTGCGAACTCACCGCTCCCGCAAGTGCAGAGCAACGATGCTGATGACGATGGATCGGGGGGCGCCAGTTCGCCGGTGGGGAACGCGGGTGCGGCGCCCGCGCCAGTTCCTCCACAGCCGGCTGCCGCAGAACAGAACGCTCCAGACCAGTAGGACTACTCGTTTCGCAATCGCGTGAGATGAAGAAGGCAGGCGGTGTTGCGTCTTTGCGTCTATGGGGGCGTGACGAGGCGGACCGGCACGGGAGAAGTGCCCGGGATTGGCGCGTTGGTCGCATTGTTGCCGCAGCCCGCGACGTTGAGGACCGTCACGTTGAGGCTTCCGTCGGTATTCACATCGTTGATAAAGACCTGCAGGAAGCCAACAATCGTCACCGCGGTTGTGCCAGAAGTGTTGACGGTGACGGTAGTATCGTCATAGATCGGAAATGACATGATTGAGTTGCTGCTGCTGACGAAGTCTCCTCGTAGAGCGGCATTGGGATTGGCAGTCCCAGCGGTGATCTTGTACGGGTAGACGGTGTGGTCCAACGTGTCTTGTCCGACAAGGGGAGCCGTCGTCGTTTCGTTGGTCAAGAGACATGCTATTGCACTGGCGGTGTCGCCGGCGGGAGGCGGCCCCCCTGGATTTTCGGCGAGGTCAATGAGATTTGGTGTAGCAGAGCTCGAACTCAGTACGCCGCACTGATAGGCCGTGGTCTGGTCGCACCCTGCCACAGCTGGCGCATAGAGCGCATTTCCACCTCCTCCAGAGGCAGCACAGGCTGGCACCGCAACAGCGGATGTCGGAGCCTGGCCGGGAAGGTATGCGAGGTTGGGTGGCGGGAGGTTGCCGTTGACGGTTCCCGTCGGGACATTTGCCTGCGGTTGAGGGAGCGTTGTTGAAAGTGGGCACGGTATTCCAGGGTCGCAGTCGGCAAATAAAGTGAAGGTCTCTCCGATTACCCCGGTTGGATTTGCAGGCAAAATGCCGGGGTTAGCAAGCGAACCATCTACTAAGTTGACGAACTTGGGACATGTCCCGCCTGCACCACCTATGCAGGTTGCGGTACTGGGATTCTGATTTGGCACCATCCACGGCTTTACACAGCTTGGCTGAACCGGAGTGACTTGGCCAGTTGCGCCAACAGCGCTGGACGCCGAAGGATTAAAAGCCTCCGCAGTTGCCGTCGCACTGACGGTGTTTCCAGTATTTCCCCAGATGCGAGAGAAGAAAGTGGGCAAACCAGCTCGACGGACCAACACAGTCACCAGCGGATTCACGCTGAACGGTCCGCCGAGAGTCAACTTGGAACAGTCGGGATCTCCTGCGCCACCCTCAGAATAGGTCACCGATACGAACGTGGCCGCAGTCCCCCCTACGGCATTTTGGCTTGCGACCGCTGTCGCAGCTTGCGTGGCGGCGCTAATCGGTCCGCCACAAATTCGCTGCCACGAAGTACTGGAATCACTGGGATCGCCGGTCAAACTTGAAATCGAAATCACGCGAGCGGCCGCGAGGGCAGCAGCGTCGGCGGAGCGTTGCGCCTCCTCCTTGACGAGATACAGGCCGATTACGTCGATGGAGAGAGCCGCCATGGCGATGATGGCAACCATGGCCAATGCGACGAGCACCATGGTGACGCCGCGCTCACGCCCAGCGCGGAGCGCGTTGCGAAGTTTCGGGATTGCGGGCGCTTTCATCCGCTTTTCAGTTCTCGTTCATTGCCACAGCGGTTGCGGTGATCATGTTAGGAAGCGTAGAGGTCGCGCCGATCAGGCTGGCCACTCTGCCGAACTTCCAAGGATACGCATATTGAATGCTAATGCACGTCGCGATGAGAGCAGTTGACCCGCCCGGGTCAGTCGGCGTGCAATTCGCGGTGATGGGAGGTGTTCCGTTCGCGGGAAAATAGTAGCCGCGATTGATGATGATGGAAAGGCCGCCCGGAGGACAGCTGGCATTGGTTCCTTGATAGGTCCACGTCAGACCAGACGGACCGGTTGACGCGACACCGCAGTCGCTGAGGTTGTTGGCCAACAGGTAGTTGTCGATGTCTTGAAATGCATCCACGACCGACATCGGAAGCGCAGACTGCAAATCACTAGCCGGTTCGGCGGCGGCGGTGCGGGCGGCATCGCGAGCCACGTTGGTGAGTTTTTGCTTCAGCGTGAAGGCGTTGCTGAAATCAAAGATGCCCACGACAAACAGAACCAGCAGTGGTAGAGAAACGGCAAACTCAACAAGCTGCGCGGCGTTGTCGTCGCGCCATCCGAATCTGATTCGCCCGACAAGACAAGCTAAGACATGCGGCACGCGAATCATCGAGGCTCCATGCGCGAGCGGGCTGACGCCGAAATCCAGATTTGTTGTTTGTTCAGCGAAGTAAACGGCAGCCAGAACTGGAAAGGGTATTGAAACGAGACGGAGGTACCGCAGAGTCCCGTACTCGTCAATTGGACAGGGGCTTGGATGCACATCTTCGCGCTCGCGGCGACGTCACATGCGGATGTACTTGTACTGCACGAGGCAAACGCAGGAGTAGGCACTGGAATGCGTGTCAGGTTAGGGTCCAGTTTGGAGGCAGTCAAGGCATTTTGCACAGCGGTGGCCGCGTTGATGTCAGATTGAGCAATGGTGTTGGTCCCGGCGCAGGTGGCGCAAAGCGGTACCGCCCCGGCGCGGGCGCCCTCCTGCGCGGCGCGGGTGATCGCGCCGTAGATGCTAAATGCCTGGCCGAACCAGAAGATTCCCAGCAGCATCATGAACATTAAGGGCAGGACGGCGGCGGCTTCGGCAATCTCGGCGCCGCGAGTTTCGGCGGCTAGCCGGCGAGCGTTGGATTGCAGGGAATGCAGCATCCTAAGCCACCATTCTAAGTTTCCAGAAAATTCCATAGAGCATTACGGTGAGCGCCAAGGCCACGCCGTAAGGAACCTTCAGAGAATCTGGATTGTCGAGCGAGACTCGGGATCCGGGCAATCGAAAAGTCACGAGCGATACCAGAATGTGACCGATGTTTCGCAAAGTTTGGAGCACGCGCCCTTTGTAAATCACTAGAGCGACCGCCATCAGTCCAGCAACGAAAACCGAGGCCAGGAGCAGATCGATCAACATGCCCGGGCCCGTAAAGGCTCCCAACGCACCGGCCAGCTTCCAGTCGCCTGCGCCCAAGGCGCGCAGCAGGACGAAAGGAAGAAGCAATCCCAAGCCGAGCGCCGCCCCTAGCAGGGAAGTCTTCAACCCGCTCCATCCTCCAAGGACGGTGTTTGCGGCAATGCCGATCGCCAAACCCGGGACGGTCAGCCAGTTCGGGATGCGGCGGCTGCGCAAATCGGTCCATCCAGCGCCCATTGCGAGAAGCACCGCACCTGCCAAAAGGAGCGGCCTCAAACGAGCCTCGGGCCGGGACAGCTCGTGAGCCGAACCACGCTGCTTCCATGATATTGAAAATGCTCCATCTTGTGACGGTTCTGAAAGCGCCGGCAGAAGGGGGCCGTCGGCTCAGCCACCTCGCCGTTCCCCTGCGAAAGCGGCCTCTCGACCGAATTTTCACATGCGAACAAGGCGAAGTCAATGAAAGGTGCGGGCACCGAGAACATGAACCACGAAGGACACGAAGTTCTCACCATGGAATTCGATTGCGGTGGTCTGCTTGTTATCAAAGGAAAAGGCCCGGAACGTGTCCGGGCCTTTGTCGAAATGAATTACGTTATTGCCGGTTGAACGCGGGGGCGGCGTTGTGCTCGGCAACGATCTTTTTGGCGTTGTCGGCCAATGCTTTGGCCTGCGGCAACAACTCAAGTCCCTTCACAACCTGTGGGTCAGACTCGGCGCGGACCTTCATGCCTTCGTCCTGGCCGAAGGCGTCGACGAAGATCTCTGACTTGATGTTGGAACGGATCCAATCATTGTTGTCGATCAGGTCGGCCTGGGTGTAGCCGATGCTGGCTTCATCGAGCGACTTGCGGAACTCCTGCATGGTGGCGTCGTCAACTTCAAAGGTCTTAGCGGGATGATGGTTCACCACATAGCGCTTGGCGAAGTTGAAGAACGCATAGTGCTGCAACAGCGTGTCCTGGAAGTGATTGCTCTTCACGGGAGGAACGTTGACGTCGGGGGAAATGCCGCCGCCGCCATAAACGGTGCGTCCACTGTCGGTGAGTTTCACTTCGCGGTTGGCCGTGTTGGAAGTTTCAGAGCTGTCGCGGTTGTAGTAGTAGTCGTAGAGCGAAATGTTGGAGTAGTCGCGCTGGATGAGGCGTCCGCTCGGAGTGTAGTAGTGCGCCGTGGTCAGGGCCAGGCCGGTGTTCTCCGAGAGCGGATACACGGTCTGCACCAGACCCTTTCCGAAGGTCACTTCGCCCACGATCAGGCCGCGATCATGGTCTTGAATGGCGCCGGAAACAATTTCCGCCGCTGACGCGGTCAGCCGATTGACCAGCACAACCACGGGATAATCCTTGCCGCCGTTACCGTGTTGAGCGACGTAACGTTTTTCCGCCGAAGCGCGGCCGTGATGAGAGACGATGAGCTGTCCCTTCTTGAGGAATTTGTCGGCCACGCCGACGCCTTCGCTGAGTAATCCGCCAGGATTGCCGCGGAGATCGAGGATCAATCCTTTGAGATCGCCGAAGGAATCGAGGGCTTCGGAAACTTCGTGCTCGGTGGTTTCGTTGAAGCCGTTGACGTGCATGTAGCCGATGCCGGGCTTGATCAGGAAATGGACGTCGACGCTGTAGCGCGGAATTTCGTCGCGGACGAGCGTGAACTCCATCGGCTTCTCAACGCCATCGCGCGCGATGCTGATGTGAACCGTGGTGCCTTTGGGCCCCTTCAGCAGGTCGGCTACATCGCCGGTGCTCATATTCTCGGTCGACTTGCCGTCAACGGCGATGATGACGTCGCCGGGATGGATGCCGGCCTTATAGGCGGGGGTCCCGGTGAAGGGATAGATGACGATGACTTTGTTGTTACGCGGGCCGACCGTCATGCCGACGCCGTAGTACTTGCCGCGCTGGTCTTCGCGCATAAGCGCGTACGACTTGGGATCAAAGAAATTGGAGTGCGGATCGAGCGCGTGCAGCATGCCCGGGATGGCGCCGTTGTAGATGGCCTTGTCGGCGTTCACGGGTTCGGCGTAATTGTCCTCGACGAGGGCGTAGACGTCGGTGAATTGCTTAAGGCTATCCTTGACCTCGGAGTCGCCGGTGATGGACGACTGCTGGCCGGAACGTTGGGCGAACAGAATGCCCAGAAATCCGCAAGCAAGGAGAAAAAAAACTACCAGGAAGAGCGATCGGCGTGAACTACGGGCCATCTAGATTTCCTTCGTTGAGGGCGTACTTCCACCCCAGCTACCGCGCTGATATCAGGCAGTATATCACTACCTTAGACTGCCCCGGACCGGGATTGTCACCATGGTAACGGTCCCCGGAAACCAGAGCTATCTATCTGATGCGGCGGGAGGTGAATTAGGTTCCTATGGCGGCGCAACGTTGCGTCGAAACCGTACTCGGAAGGCCGCAGAGGCGCGCTTTTCAGTGATCCGTCTGGGCGAGCGAAGACTGGTAATACGGTTTGCAGCGGCCCGGCGCCCGAGCCTCAAGGATTGCTTGAAGGGTGGGCGGCATGTGCTTCGGCACTTCGAAGACCACGATCTGTTGAACTGCGCTGGCCGTGTCTTGGTAGGTGATTCGGAAGAAGTGGCTGTGCCGACGCATCTTCAGGAGTCTAACCGCGATCGCGGGCAGAACGCCCAGATGACGCGTTACGTCCTTCGTGTACTCGTACGACTCGATGGAGACGTACGGGATGGACACTTTGGTTCCGGCTTGCTCGAAGGTTAGAGAGGTTTCGGATGTGGTATCGAGGCGACCAACTACCCCAGCGGTTACGCCGGGCACAGTCCCTCCCACATAGCGGACGTGGGCGTCGTCGAGTGCTGCGGCGGAGAATGACAGAAGTAGAACAACTACGAGCTGCAAGGATGTCTTCATGCTGCGCTCCTATGGAATTGCTAAGGCGAGCGTAGCGAAGTTAGCCGATGTGGATCTGGAGGTTTAGGGCACTTTTGCAAGTGCCACATGATGCTTGAACACCACCCTCTTGGCGGATAGATGGTGCGATCGCTTCTTTAGGACGATTCCATTGGGTTTTGGACAAATTCCTGGTAGTGCTTCAATTCGGCGATCGATGGCTCCGACAGCAGCGGGAAGGGAATTGCGCGACAGCCGTCGGGAAGTTCTGCCGCGGTAAGCAGGTCGCATACGACGGCGGCCGTCTGCTTCAATCCACGCTTCCAGTTGGGCTCGCGAGCGTCGCGAAAGACAAGGCTGTCGGGATGAAATCCAGTCGCATTCAGAACCGCGCGCGCCATTTTCAGAAATTCGGGCCAGCGTGAGGCCACCCCAACAAGAGCTCCCGATGGAGCGGGCAGGTACCCGGCGAGAGAAGTTGGGACGGACCGAACCTGCAGGGTAATCACATCCGAGCCCGGCGGCAGCACTTGGCGAGCAGCCGCCTCACGGTTCGGCAAGACCACTGGAATTCCGCCTACCGGCATCCGAGGACAGTCGTGGGGCGCGCAGGACTCTACAACAAAAGTGACGGCGCGTGCGACTTCAGCGGCGAGGATGCGCCGCAACTCTTCATCGGGCTCGATCAGCAGAAAGTGATCGGGGGGCTGAAGTTCAAGCCACTGCCGGAGCCGTGAACGCAGCACCGGCAGCGTAACGCCGAGCTTTCTTGCCGAGCGGAACAGTCGGGCGATCATTTGATCGAGCGCCAAGGCCGGTGTGGGCGATATTTCCGGCTTTCTGGCACGAACGTAGACGCCGCTGCCGCGGCGGAACTCAACCCAACGATCGCGCTGGAGTTGGCGATATCCGGCGCTGACTGTGTTGGGGTGGAGATGAAAGCGCCGTGCCAGATCGCGAGTGCTGGGCAGTCGCTGGCCCGGTTGGAGATCGTCGCTCAAGATGCCGAGGACGACTTGCGTGACCAACTGTTCGCGGATGGAGACTTCACTGCCGCGGGCAATCCAGAATTGCATGGCGGCAATATCATAAGCCGTGGTGGGCCCGGCGAGAAAGTTGTCAAGGCCAAGTCTCGCAATCATTGCCGCTTTTCCGGCTGGGGCAGTATGATGAAGCGCATGAATCTTTCTGAGACGATCTTCCTGTTCTTTTTGGCGCTCATTATCTTTGGGCCCAAGAAACTGCCGGAGATCGCGCGTCAGATCGGCAAGTACATGAACGAGTTCCGGCGTGCTTCCAACGAATTCAAAGCGCAGATCGAGCAGGAGATCGCGCATCTGGAAGTGGAAAAGCCGAGCGTTCTTCCGCCGAGCCCAGCGCCGGAAGGCACTGCCAGTCGTACGTTGAACTCTGCGCCCAGCGAGGTCGGGGCAGTTCCGAGTTCCAATTCCGATGTTCCCGCAACGCTGGCTGCCTCCGAGGAGGATGAGCCTCTATTTGCCAGCAAGAACGGTTCGGGCGCCACGGACGCGATTCCGGCTACCGAGGCAGCTGCCCATCCTGAAGATGTAACATCCCCCACCAGTTCGCAGGAGTCGCATGCCTGAATTCGGAGCCGCGGCAAGCAGCGGCGATAGCGAAAAAGAGCCCATGCCTACCATGGGATTCCTCGACCACCTCGAGGAACTCCGAAAGCGTCTCGTCTACTCAATCATTGCGGTGGGAGTGGGATTTGGTATCTGCTGGTGGCGAGTGGAGCGGATCTACGAAGTCATGCAGCGTCCGATCATGGACGCGCTCAAAACGAATGGGATGTCGGAGAAGCTGGTCTATCTGAATCCTACGGAGCCCTTCAACCTTTACTTGAAGATCGCCGCGCTGGCTGGTCTGTTCCTGACGTCTCCATTTGTGCTCTACCAGGTTTGGATGTTTATCTCGCCGGGCCTCTACCGGAATGAGAAGCGCTACGTCGTGCCTTTCATGGTGTCGACGATCACGCTGTTCTCCGCCGGCGGCTACTTCGGGTACAAGATCGCTTACCCTCGAGCGCTGGATTTCCTGATCCACTTCGGACGCCAATTCCAGCCGATGATCACGATTGGCGAATACACCTCGCTGTTTCTGAGCATCGTATTGGGGATGGGGCTAATCTTCGAATTGCCGATTCTTGTGTTTTTTCTTTCGCTGATGGGGATCGTGAGCCCGGGTTTCATGTGGAAGAACTTTCGTTATTCGATTTTGGTGATTTTTATCGTGGCCGCGATCGTTACGCCCACGCCGGACGTAGTGAACATGTGCATCTTCGCGGCGCCCATGATCGCCTTGTACGCGATCAGCATCGGAGTAGCATGGCTGGTGCATCCCAAGCAGCGCCAGGCGCGGAAAGCAAAACAGGCGCAGGCATGAGCGGCCAGAGATCTCAGTCAGGCACGAGGACTTACCTTTGGGTCGCGCTTGTTGGTCTGTTACTAGTCGGCTCAGCCTGCAATCCGAGCAAGGATGCTGCGCAAGAGAAGGACAAGAGCCAGAGTGCTCCCGCGATCAGCACAGCGGACACTGCGTTGCCGACACTCTCATTCCCTCCGGAGAGCGGTCCGCCGCCCATATTCGATGCTAGCCGCGCGATGCAGTATGTGAAGGAGATCGTCGCGTTTGGCCCGCGGCCGATCGGCAGCGCCAATCATAGGAAGGTTGAGGACTACATCACTTCGCACCTGAAGGGCGATACCGTCGAGGACGATGCATTCACCGCAGATACCCCCGAAGGAAAGTTCCCGGTGCACAACATCATCGCAAAATATCCAGGAACAAAAGATGGGATTGTCGTTATCGCTAGCCATTACGACACGAACTACCCGCTGCGGAATACTTCATTCATCGGAGCGAACGACGGCGCAGCTACGAGCGCTCTTTTATTGGAATTCGCCAACCAACTTCGCGGCAAGAGGCGCGAGGGCTATAGCGTGTGGCTATTGTGGAGCGACGCCGAAGAGGCGATCAAAACGTGGTCCGACACCGACAGCGTCTACGGCACGCGTCATCTCGCGCAGAAGTGGCAGCAGGACGGAACCGCCAAGCAGATCAAGGCGTTTCTGCTGGCCGATATGATCGGCGATGCGGACTTAGATATTGATCGCGACACCAACTCAACTCCGTGGGTGGAAAGTGTGGTTTACGAGGCTGCCACACGGATGGGCTACCAATCGCACTTTTTTGCCCGAAACAACACTATTTCTGACGATCACTTGCCCTTTATGAAGATTGGTGTTCCGTGCGCCGACATCATCGACATCAATTACGGCTATAACGGCGTGTTCCACCATACGGTGCAGGACACGGTCGACAAGCTGAGCACAAAGAGTCTGGAAATCAGCGGGATGGTAATTCTTGAGACGGTCCGGATTCTCGACAAGATGGAACCATTACCCCCGAAGTGACTCGCACGCGCGAGTGAACTCATTTTGCGCTTTTCGAGAAATTCATTTCTAATGCACCCCATATGAGAACTGCGAAGACCCTGTTCTTTGCCCTTTTTCTTAGCTTCCCATGTTTAGCCGCTAACCCTCCCGCCGATTCGAACGAAGCGAGTGTTGTGATCCGGACAGCGTTGCAGCCATCACCCCTAGAGGACAATTTGCGACGTTTAACGGACGAAGTGGGCGGACGTGTCCCGGGTACGCCTGCGATGCAGCACGCGGTGGCATGGGGACAGCAAGCTTTTACCGCCGCCGGAGCAGACAGCGTTCACACCGAAGGGTTCACGATCCAAGCGTCTTGGGCGGAAGGCGCAACCGAAATGACAGCGACGACGGCGTACCAGGTGGATGCGACGAAAGTAGGAGGAGGGACGGTGCTTTCGTCATTTCGTGTGCGAGCCGTTTCGGTTGCGTGGGCGCCCGCGCTGGCTGCGGTGAAACACGTGCCGATCGTGGATGTCGGCGAAGGGAAGGAAGCTGACTTCAAAAAGGCGGGCGACGTTACGGGAAAGATTGTTCTTGTACACACGGTTGTCCTGAAGACGTGGGATGATCTCTTCGCCGAATACATGAACGCTCCGCCGGTGATCGATCTCGCGGTGAAGGGCAAGGCAAAGGCAGTTGCTTTCATGGCGACGCGCGAACACGACATTCTCTACCGGCACACGAACTCGGGTGCCGGAGAAATCGATCGCCTGCCAATGGTGCTGGTCGCACGTGAGGATGGCGAACGTATTGCGCGGTTGCTGGCCGCGGGGAATCTGGTGTGGGGAGATCTCTCCATTCCGAATCAAATTGGTGGGCCGATCAAGACCGCTAACGTGATCGCTGAAATCAGAGGCAGCGAAAAGCCAGACGAGTTTGTGATTCTGGGAGCGCACCTCGATTCGTGGGAACTGGGCACGGGTGCGCTGGATAACGGTTGCAATGCCGCATTGATCGTCGATGCGCTCCGAGCGATTAAGGCGTCAGGCGTGAAGCCGCGGCGCACGATTCGCTTTATTCTTTTCTCAGGCGAGGAGCAGGGACTCCTGGGTTCGCGGGCGTACGCGTTCAATCATCGAGCCGAGCTTGATAAAGCTGCCGGAGTCGTAATCTACGACTCGGGTACGGGGAAGACGACTGGTTTTTCGGTAGGCGGGCGGAAAGACATCCTCGATCAGGGCAAAGAGTTAATTGCTCCGCTCGCGCAATTTGACGTTAAGGAATTAAAGACCGACATGGAGTGGGGCACCGACCACTTCGACTTCATGCTGGAGGGCGTGCCCACGTTTGTCGCCGACCAGCTGGAAGCGAACTATCTAGAAAATTATCATGCCATTTCCGACACCTACGACAAGGTCGACTTCGCTCAATTGAAAAAGCATGTGGCTGAAGCTGCTGCGCTCAGCCTTGAGTTGGCAGATCTTCCGGGCAAGATTGGCCCACGCTTGACGCACGATCAGATTGAGCAGACCATGCGCGATACCAAGAGTGTCGAACTGCTCAAGGCCTTTGGCATTTGGGACGATTGGGCCAGCGGCCAGCGCGGAAGACAGAAGTAGGCAAGTCAAGGTTTTGTCCAGGAATTCTCATTGCTCTATTTTTGGATTCTCTTCAACGTTTTCGCACTGGTCATGCTGGTGCTGGACCTGCGCGTCTTTCACCGGCCCGGGCACGTCGTCAGCTTTCGCGAATCTTTGGGTTGGACTGCAATGTACGTCGCGCTTGCGGCCGCGTTTGCAGTCCTTCTGTTTTTCTGGCAAGGGGAACAGATCGCTCTGGAATTCGTCACCGGCTACGTGCTGGAACTCTCGCTCAGCGTCGACAATCTATTTGTCTTTCTGCTGGTTTTTAACTTCTTCGCCGTGCCCGACCAGCAACAGCATCGCGTGTTGTTCTGGGGCGTTGTCGGAGCCCTGGTGATGCGTGGCATTTTTATCCTTACTGGAGTGGGGCTCATCTCCCGGTTCCATTGGGTGCTCTACCTCTTCGGAGGCCTGTTGATTTATAGCGGCATTCGATTCCTATTCATGGGCGATCACCAAATCGATCCTGCCGGCAATCCGGTGGTGAAGGCGCTCCGGCGTTGGATTCCTGTCACTAACGAATATCAGGACGGAAAATTCTTCATCCGCAACCCAAAAGATAATCTGCGACTGTACGCGACGCCATTGCTGGCAGTGCTGGTGGTCATTGAGACAACCGACATTCTTTTCGCGGTGGATTCCATTCCCGCTATTCTGGCAGTGACGCTGAATGCGTTCGTGGTCTATACGTCGAACGTATTTGCGATCCTGGGGCTGCGCTCGATGTTTTTCGCGATTGCCCGGCTCATGAAGGCATTCCGCTTCCTGCACTATGGACTGGCGGTAGTGCTCATATTGGTGGGAGTGAAGATGATGGCAGCAGACTACTACCGTGTTCCGGTCGGGATCACGCTGGCGGTGGTGGCAGGCGTATTGCTGATTTCGGTTGCGGCTTCGGTTGAGTTTCCGGGGAAGACGGCGGAATAAACGGACGAGCTCTTAATACGCTTCCTAAAGGAAGACGACCTTTTCGCCTCGGACCACCGAATGCTTCAGGAACTTCTTGTCGTCGTGATCGGGATAGTCCATGCGGTAGTGGGCGCCTCGGCTCTCTTCGCGCGCCAAAGCGGATCGGGCGACCAGCAGGCTAGCCAAGTGCAAGTTCGACGCTTCGTACGCCCTTCGCGTTTTGGGATGCGTTAGTTTCGGAGCGATCTCTTCCAAAGTCTTGATCGCCGTCTGCATCCCGATGCGCGTACGAACGATGCCGACATCGGTTTCCATGACGGCCTGCATCTTCCCGACCAAGTCTTCCACGCTGGCATCCACGGGACCGTTCGAGTATGCCGTTTTCGGTTCGACACTCTTGCGCGACACCGGCTTCGCGTCCTCCCGCATCGCCTTGCCAGCGCGTGCACCGTACACTACGCCTTCGAGAAGCGAGTTGCTGGGCAGGCGGTTGGCGCCATGGGCCCCGGTCACTGCGGCCTCGCCCGCGGCATAGAGTCCCGAGACATTGGTCTTGCCATCAAGACTGGTGCGCACCCCACCTACGCAGAAATGAGCAGCCGGACGCACCGGAATCATATCTTCCGTGATGTCGATGTTGTGTTGCATGCAGACGGCATAAGTGCGCGGAAAACGCTTTTCGACCTTTTTAGCATTGAGGTGAGTCAGGTCCAGATAGACGAAAGGATCCTTGGCTCGGCTGACTTCCATCTCATGCAGGATGGCGCGGGCCACAACATCGCGCGGCGCCAGTTCTCCCATCGGATGGTACTTTCCCATGAACTGGTTCATCTCGAAGTTGCGCAGGTGTGCGCCTTCTGTGCGCAGCGCTTCCGACAGCAGGAATCGCGGCACCTTCTTCATGTACAACGCCGTCGGATGAAACTGAACGAACTCCATGTCGCTGACTTCCGCGCCAGCCCGGAAAGCCATTGCAACGCCGTCTGCCGTAGCCGCGCTGGGATTGGTCGTGTTGCGATAAAGTTGGCCCATCCCTCCGGTCGCGAGCAGTACGGCGGAGCAGGCAACTTCCTGGGGAACGCCCTTCTCGTCGAGAAACGAGACCCCGGTGATTCGTCCGTCATCGGTCAACAGGCAAGTTGAAAAGCAATACTGAGCAATCGCAATGTGCTTGAGCGACTTGGCCTTGGTGTGAAGAACTCGGAGTACTTCGCGTTCCGTTGAGTCTCCCTCGGTGTGCAAACTGCGATGGCGGCTGTGCGGGTTTTCCAGTCCGAAGACCAGTTCGGTTCCGTTGTGCGCACCCCAGGTGATCAATTCCTCGATGCGTTCCGGGCCTTCCTCCAGAAGAGTTTTCACGGCGGGGAGACTGCACAGACCGTCTCCCGCGCTAAGAGTATCCTGCAGGTGCAGACTGACTTCATCTTCGTCGCTCAAGGCTGTGACTGGGGGAGGAGAGAGGATAGAGTCGGCGACCTCATTTTTTTCCAGTACGAGAACTCGTCCGGCGGGGGCCAATTCGACGGCTGCGCGCAGGCCGGCAACGCCAGCTCCCAGGACTACAAAGTCGGTCTCGGGCGGAAGACCCTTCATAAACGGGCAATGGTACCACTTCGCGAGCAAAGCAGCGCTGCGAGCGCATACGCTATTATTGAACCGCATGCCGCAAGTAACAATCCACGTGCCTCCGCGGCCGTATCAGGCCTTGATTGAGAACGGCCTGCTCAAACGGGCGGGGTCGGTTCTAAGCGAACTGCTGCCGCAGTCCAGCCGCGTTTTTGTGGTGACGGTCCCTCCCGTGCGCACGCGTTGGGGCACGAAGCTGGTTTCTTCTCTGAAGGCGAGCGGCTTCGCTCCGCAAGTTCTGGCGATGCCCGACGGCGAGCCTACGAAGCGCCTGGCGACCGTCGAGGCAATGGCTGAAAAACTGGCGCGCCTGGGTGCCGATCGGAAGGCGGTGATCGTCGCTCTTGGTGGCGGCATTGTAGGAGATATGGGAGGGTTGCTGGCCTCGCTTTATATGCGCGGGATCGAACTAGTGCAGATTCCGACGACGGTGTTGGCTCAGGTCGATGCTTCCATTGGTGGGAAAACGGGAGTGAATCTGGTCGCGGGGAAAAACCTGCTGGGAACTTTCTACCATCCCCGGGTCGTGCTGATTGATCCTGCAGTGCTGAAGACGCTTCCCGACCGCGAGTTCCGCGCCGGACTTTACGAGGCTCTGAAGTGCGGAATTATCGGGAACATCGAGCTGTTTCTGCGCTTCGAACAAAATCGTGCGAGCATTCTGAAGCGGGATCCGATAGAACTGGAGTGGCTCATCGCGCAATCAGTCAAGCTGAAGGCTGAAGTAGTTTCCGCCGACGAGCGCGAAGGCGGCCTGCGCCGCGTCCTCAATCTGGGCCACACGATTGGCCACGCCCTGGAGGCCGAAACTGGCTACCGGCGCCTGTTGCATGGGGAAGCGGTTGCCTGGGGCATAATTGCCGCTACCAATATTGCGCTCAGTGTGGGTCGAACCGACAGTGTCACCGCGGGCCGCATCGCCGATGCCGTGTTGAGCCTGGGACGCTTGCCAGAAGTGAATGTTAGCTCACGAAAGATTCTGGCGCGGATGCAAACGGACAAGAAAACGCAAAATGGAGTGGTGCACTTCATCCTGCCGCGTGAGATCGGCAAGGTTGAGGTGGCGAGCGATGTACCCGCGAGCGCCGTGATCGATGCGGTGGAAGAGTTGCGGCGCTTGTCACGTGGTGGTTGGGTCTGGGGAAAATAGTTCGCTCTGACGGGGAAGAAAGTATGGCAGAGACGGCTCAGCAATATATTCAGCGAATCCTGGGGCACGTGGCAGGGCTCGACGCTATCAAGGTGCAGCGAAGAACCACGCCACGGTTGAAGAAGGCAATTCATGGCCTGACGCCAAAGCAGTTGAAGTGGAAGCCGGAGCCGGGGAAATGGTCGATCGCAGAGATCGTCGCTCACCTGGCTGACGTTGAGATTGTGGCTAGTTGGCGGATGCGGTCTGTGTTGGGTTCGAATGGAACCGCGATCCAGCCTTTCGATCAGGATGCGTGGGCTTCGGTTTTTGAATATGGCAAGCGTGATCCGAAACAATCGCTGGAAGTATTTCGGGTATTGCGCGAAAACAATCTCGCGATGCTGAAGACGATTCCACCAGAGAGGTGGGACAACTACGGGATGCATGCCGAACGTGGCAAAGAGACGATCGCTCACTTGTCTCGGATGTTTGCCGGGCACGACACGAATCATGTGTTACAGGTAGAAAGCATCGCGTCGCAATTGAGGAGCGCGAGAAAAAAGAAGAAGCGCAAATAAGCAAGGACAGGTAATGCCGGGAAGCCACAGATCGGCGGTAGTCGGCGCTGCACCGGAGGGTGCCCGAGACACGCGTGCTGCAGCACGGGCGGTGCGGGAGATGTTCACCTCAATTGCGCCGCGCTATGACCTGTTGAACCACGTGTTATCGTTCAATATCGACCGCATGTGGTGGCGGCGGTGTGCTCGCACTTTTCGGAGAATTCTGGCCCATCCGGAAGCGCGCGTCCTCGATTTGTGCTGCGGCACTGGCGACATGACGTTCGCATTGCGCCGGCAAGCAGGGAAGTCTTCCGCGAAGATTCTAGGCGCCGACTTCTCCCATGCCATGTTGCAGCGCGCCACGGCGAAGACGGCAGCTGCGAAAAATGGGTCGAGGCCGGCGTGGATCGAGGCGGATGCTCTCAACCTGCCCTTTCCCGACGCGCACTTCGATCTTGTGACTGCCGCATTCGGCTTTCGCAACCTGGCTGACTATAATGCGGGCCTTCGGGAAATCGCTCGCGTGCTGCGTCCCGGCGGGGAGTGTGGCATCCTTGATTTTGGGGAGCCCCAAGGAACCATGGGGACGCTGTACCGCATTTACTTCAAGCAGGTGCTGCCACGCGTTGGGACGATGATTTCAGGAGTCCGGGGCCCCTATGCATATTTACCCGCGTCGGTCGAACGGTTCCCGGATCCAGAGGAAATGTCCTACAGAATGAGGCGCGTGGGCTTTACCCGGGTCACGTGGACGCCCTATACGTTCGGAATTGCTGGGTTATATCGCGGAAGGAAATAACGAGCCAGCCGGCATGGTTGCGCTTCGGCTATATTGGGAAGTCCCAAAGCGCATGGTTCTTCGGCATAGGCGACTGTCTATTGTGCCCTCTGCAGCAAGTTCCTCAGCGCCTCAATGTCTTCCGCGCCCGCGTCACCGATCACAAAATAACGTAGTCCGTTTTGGGTCCAGTTCTGAACGGTGAATGATTGCGCGTGCACCGGGCCTGAGGGCAGACTCGCGGTTTCCTCTCCGCGATCTTGAAAGATGAAAACCGAAACTTCATGCTTGCGTACCTGGTAGATGAGATGTGCGCCGGGCGTTTGTGCAAGATAGGTGACGCGTCCGCCGAGCAGCGTAAACGGCGATCCTTGTAACTCTGGGAGATTGAAGGTGAAAGGAATTTTCCCCTGAAACCAAGGCTTCACCGTATGTCGATCGGTGGAGACCACGTCGACCTGTGCAGAGCTTGCGAGGGCCGCGACGTGCAGGTCTGCGAGTTCGCTATACACGCGCTGGCGACGATCAGCTTCGTGACGCGCGTAAAAACCTACGGCGACTGAGAGGATCAAGAGCGACAGCGCTGGTACGGCGAGTATCTTCCACAGCCATCCTGCTTCACGGCGAGGTTTGGCGGAGATCGTTTTCTGGATTCGATTCCGTAGTTCAGCGTTCGCGGCGTAGCGCTTGCCCGCGGCGTGGACAGAACGCTTCATCTGAACTCGTTCCAGGACGTCGTTGGCGCAGGCTGCACACTCGCGTAAGTGCCGACCCAGAGCGCCCGCTTGAGCGGGATCGAGCTCGCCGTCGACGTAAGCGTCGAGGCCGTTCCGCCACTGCTCACATGCCATGGCGACCTCCGTTACTGCTTTTCCGTAACAAATCGCGCAGTCGTTTTCGAGCCCGAGACAGGCGAGACATTACCGTGCCGATCGGGATGACCAGAGTCTCCGAAATTTCCTGGTACGACATCTCCTCGACCTCGCATAGAAGCAAGATCTCGCGGAAGGGAACGGGCAACTCCGCCAGCGCTTGCTGCACGGTATCCCTGTCCGCTTGTTCGAGAAGCATGCTTTCCGGAGTACTGGTTTCCGCGGGCAGCACGATGTCATCGTTTTCTCCATCGAGAGGGACGGTTGTTTTGAGCCCGGTTCGCGAACTCAGAAACGAGTTTCGCAGGATGCGATACATCCACGCCCGGAAATTCGTCCCCGCCTGAAACGAAGAGAACCCGCGCAGAGCTTTGGTGAAGGTTTCCTGCACCAGGTCCTCCGCCTCCGCACTGTCGTGCGTGAGCCAGCGCGCGAAGTTGTAGAGCTGGTCGAATAAGGGCATGGCCAGTTCTTCAAATGTCGCGGCTGGCAAGGGTCGGTCAGGCACCTCCATAGCATAAACTGCCGGACGGGACGATTTATTCCCGCGCTCGACAGAAAATATTTAAGTGGGTGCCGGCGAGGTTTTGCAACGATTTGGGTCAGCGGGGCAGGGGATCGCAACCACTTAGCTCGAACTGGATGTCGTGAAGCTGTCCGCGAAGGCGTCGGCGATGGTGTAGCGGATCACGTGATCGTACTCTGGGCCCAGAAACCGGCGCAGACGGTCGGTGTTCATGATGTACTCGCCCGTCATGTAAGGAACAGCTTCGGGGGGAATGGCAGAAATCTTCTGCTTCCAAAGAAACTTCAGCACTTGCCGCATCGCCCACTTGCCGGGGACACGAACCAACTTTGCATGCGCCATCTCGACGCAACGACCGAAGGTCAAAGGTTCGCCCTTACCCGCTACGTTCAGAATGGTCAGCCGTTGTGGCTCCGGCTCGCGCTGCAGGATATGGCGGATCAGGCGGGCCATGTCATCCACGTGAATGAACTGAATCTTATTGTCGAGATATTGTTGGCCGCGTGGGAACATGCAGGGCAGGCGCTTGCCTTCTTGGCGCATTTTCTCGGCGCGCGAGCTTTTGCCGTTGGGTGTCCCGCGGAAGGCGCCCATCAGATAATTTTCGACGCTTGCACCTGCGAAAATGTGGGGGCGCAAGATGTACGCACTGCACCCTCGCAGCGCGTGCGAGCGAGTTTGCACGACTTCATCCGATTGTTTCTTATGTATTGCGTACGGAAGAGTGTGCGCCGCCAACAAGGAGTCTTCCGTCGCAGGCGCAGGTAGGTTTGGCCCGTACGCCGAGACGCTGCTGGGAAAAATGAACTGCTTAACTCCCTCGTCGGTCGTGCGGTTCGCCTCGGTAACGGCTTCCATAACGCGCGCCGTACCGGAGACATTGATTTGCCACATGCGCTCGATGTCGAGCACACCAGAACGCACCGGATCGATCACGAAGGCGAGGTGAACGACCGCGTAGGCGTGGGTATCGCGTAGCAATTCGTAAAGCACCCGGGTCGACGATTCCTGGCCCAGGTCCAGAGTTTCAAACTGCAACTCGGAGTCGGTACGGGGTGGACTGACGTCCACCCCAATCACCGAATAGCTTCCCAGCAGCGGCAGAAGCCTGGTGCCAAGATTGCCCGACACTCCGGTTACAACGACGACAGGTTTGGCCATCAGTTCGGTTTTGCCGCCGGCGGTTCGGCTGGTGGAGCGGTTTGGGGCTGCGCTCCCGGAGCGCCCGGTTGCATCTGGCGGGGGCGCGGCAGTCGTCCGGGCGGTGGGGCGCCTACTCCGCCGGGTCCAAAGTAGGCCTCATTGGTTTCCACCTTGAATGAGCCGCTTACCTTGTCCATCATTTCGCGGGTTCGGTCGTTTTGCAATTTACCGTGGATTTCGTTCTTGGCTTGGTCGAGCGTCAGGTGATCGATGCTGATCAACTTGTACACATAATGGCCGCCTGAATCGCTGATCACTTGTGAAACGTCACCGGGCTTTAACTCGAAGACAGCGGCATGGCCGGGGGGCAGACCGGTCCGGCGCACATTCGGCAGACTGACCGTCGGAGACTCGATTTTCATCCCGGCGGCGTCAAAAGCTTCTTTCTGGAGTTTGGCGAAATCCTCGCCGGCGGCCGCTCGTCCCCGCAGAGTTTCAGCCAGCTTAGTCATTGCCTGTTCGCTTTCATCTGCCTTGGCTTTTTCTTCTGCTTCTTTGGCTTTCTTAGCTTCGTCGCTCAGTTTCTCGTCTTTCTCTTCTTCTTCGGCGGCCTCGCCGGCGGCCTGCTTGGTTCGCGGTATGAACAGGCGATCGAGATTGAATTGTTCGAAGGTTTGAGTATTAGCGTTGTAATACTTCTCGACGTCCTCTGGGGGAACCTTTGACGCGTCTTCTTGAATCTTGCGCTGCAGTTGGGTCGTCAGGATCTGCATTTTCGCGAACTTGACGGTTTGTTCGAATTGCGGAGTCTTGTCCATGCCTTCTTTTTTGGCCTCGTTGGACATGCCAATGAAGCGCGGCAAGACGCCCGCGAGTTGCTTTTTTACCTGGGGCGTAACGTTGGGAGCCACGGCACTGGCTAGCTGCTCGAACTCAGCCTTAGTGATGACTGTTTTGCAATCACCATCCGCCGTTTTTGCTGCTGGAGCCTTGGCGGATGTGGCAGGCTTGGCCGCTGTCGATTTGGCGGTAGTGGCCTTGGCGGGCGTCGGACACACGCCGATCACCGTGATTACCGCGGCGTCAGGCGGAACAGCAGCAGAAGTATCCGCTGGCGCCTGGGCAGCGGGAGGGGCGCCCGGGGCGGCCTGTCCCCAAGCCAGCGTTCCCAGCAAAACACACATCAGCCAACTCTTACCCATAAGTCATTTCCTCCAGGATTGGTCCATCAGAAAGTTGAAAATGCCAAGCATTAAATCGTAGCACAAGATAGTCCCGTTTTTGGCGTCGTCGCTCGGCAGACAACGGGTGCAAAATGTGTTCCATCACTGCTCAGAGGGTTACGGTGATTTGCTTGGCTCTTTCTGCTCGGAGCGGCGATAATTCGTGCATGTCGGGAAGTTCGGCGATTTCGTCGGCGAATTTGATGCGCTCCGAGAAGCGAGCGGCGGCGGGAAACTCCGTGCTCGCGGCGGTGGTCATTACCGGCCTGAAAATTGTCGTCGGCGTCAGTACGGGCAGCCTCGGAATTCTCTCGGAGGCGGCGCACTCGGGTCTTGATTTAGTTGCTTCGCTGCTCACATTCTTCTCGGTCGGAGTTTCCGATAAACCGGCAGATGCTGACCATCAATACGGGCATGGCAAGGTCGAGAACTTTTCCGCATTCGTCGAAACCGGCTTATTGCTGTTGACCTGTGCCTGGATCATCTACGAGGCGGTGTTGCGCCTCTTCTTTCGTCGCATCGATATCGAGCCTTCAATTGCGGCCTTTGCCGTGATGTTGTTCTCGATGTGCCTGGACTGGTGGCGTTCCCGTGTACTCGCCCGTATCGCCACCAAATACGACAGCCAGGCCTTGGAAGCGGACGCGCTTCATTTCTCAACCGACATCTGGTCCGCCGGAGTCGTGGTATTGGGCCTGGGGTTGGTTCTGCTCGGCCGTGCACTTCACGTCGAGTGGCTTCGCGATTCCGATCCGATTGCCGCCCTGTTTGTGGCGGGTGTTGTGGTCTCCGTCAGCTGGCGTTTAGCACGCCGTACGATTGATGCACTGCTCGACGCTGCGCCTCCCGGAGTGCGGTCGCAGATTTACGACGCAGTGCTGCGGGTGGAAGGCGTTCTCGAAGTGGATCGGATTCGAATCCGCCGGGCCGGCAACCGTTTTTTCGCTGACCTTGCGGTTGGCCTCGCCCGCACCGTGACATTTCAGCGCTCGGGCCAACTGGCCGCTTCCGTCACCGACGCAGTACATAAGGTGCTTCCTGACGCCGACGTAACCGTCCAGCCTCTTCCTCGAGCGCAACATTCGGAGAATATTTTTGACCGGATCCGCGCCGTGGCCACGCATAAGAACCTCAACGTGCATGACATCAGCGTGCAGGATTTGGATGGACGCCTGCACGTGGAACAGCATGTGGAACTGGACGAGCGGATGTCTCTCAAGGAAGCGCATGATGAGGTCACGGAACTTGAGGCGGACATGCGGCGCGATGTTCCCGAAATCTCCGACATTCTTACGCACATCGAGAGCGAACCGGCCACGATCGAGAAGCCGGAGGAAGTCGTCAGCGACGCCGAGCTTGAGCATCGATTGAAAGCCGTGGCCTCGCAGTTTCCCGAAGTGCTGGATGTGCATGACTTCGTGATTAAGCGCGTCCGGGGACGGATGTACATCTCCTGTCATTGCACGTTGTCCGATGATCTGTCTCTGGCCCGCGTGCATGACATTCAGACGGAGTTGGAGATTCGCTTCAAACAGGATGCGCCGGAGTTATTTCGCGTCCTGATTCACCCCGAACCCAGCACTGACAACCGGAGGTAGCCGGCACGATGATCACAGCAAAGGCAATCTGGGCCGACGGCGAGCGCTACATCGGCGACGCCTCTTCCCGCCACGCGATCGTGATGGATACGGGGTCCGAAAAAACAGCGAGCAGCCCGATGGAACTGGTCCTGATTGCGCTCTGCGGATGCACCGCGTCGGATGTTGTCGGAATCCTCCGCAAGAAGCGCGAGCCTTTTACCAGACTCGAGGTGACGGCGAGTGGAGAGCGGGCGACGGGCTATCCGGCTGTCTACACCGAGATCAGCGTCGTCTATCGCATTGCAGGCAAAGTCTCTCGCAAAGCGGTGGAAGACGCCGTCAGGCTCTCGAAAGAAAAATATTGTTCCGTGTCGGCGATGCTGGAAAAAACGGCGAAGATTACGTCGAAGATCGAACTCGAGGAGTAGGACATAACGCAATAGACGCTCCCGAAGGAAACCCAGAGAAAGGCGAACATCAAATGTCCATCCGCGTATTGCTTTTCTCCCAACCCGGTTGCCTATCCTGCGAACTCACAAAGATGATTCTGCAGGCCAAAGAGATCGTCTTTGAGGAGCGAGACATCAGCACCGATCTCGATGCTCGTCGCGAAATGACTGAAGACCTTGACAGCACAGAAACGCCGACGATCGTGATCTTTTCCGGAGAAACGCCGGAGGTGATTGTGGGTTTTAATCCCATTCGCCTTGACCAGTTACTCGATCCGGCTCCATCATCGGATTCGGTGACTGAACCCTGAACTCTCCTCAAACCATCCATAAGACGGCTCATCCGCTGCGTGGATACCTCTTCATCGGGACAGCCGCGTTTCTGTGGGGTGTCTCCGCCGTGCTGGGGCGTGCCGTGTTTACGGGCAAGTTGCCTCTCCGCGGGGAGGCCTTGCATCCTGTCGACCCGGTCATTCTGTCGCAGTCGCGCACTTCATTTTCGCTGCTGGTTTTGCTTTTGATTCTTATAGGCCGGCGCGGTTGGCAGCGCATCAAGCTGCCGACAGCTGATCTCGTCCAATGCCTCGTGCTAGGGATGCTTGGCGTGGCTGCGTCGAACTACTTTTATTACGTTGCCATTCAGAAGACGAGCGTCGCGATTGCCATCATCGTTCAATATATGGCGCCGGTTTGGGTTCTGTTTTACGTCGTTGCCCGAGGGCAGCAAAGACTCTCGCTGCAGAAGATTGCCGCCGTGGCGGTCGCCGTCACGGGCATCGCGCTAACGATCGACATTCTCGGCGGAAAAGGTTCATCGGCTCTTCATCTCAACTCTTACGGTTTTTTTGCCGCGCTGCTGGCATCGTTTTCGTTCGCGTTCTACAACGTTGGCGGACATCGCATTCTCGCCCGCTTCGACCGCTGGCGCGTCCTGATTTGGACGTTGACGGCGGCCTCGGCGTTCTGGCTGTTGGCGAATCCTCCGTGGAAGGTATTGGCGGCGCAATATTCACCAGCGCAGTGGGGATTTCTGTTTGTCTTTTCCATGATCTCGGTGTTGGGACCGTTCTCGCTCTACTTTCTCGGACTGCAGCACCTTGAGCCTACCCGCGCCATCATCGCGAGTTGCCTGGAACCCGTCTTCTCGATCTTACTGGCGGCGGGATTATTAGGAGAGAGTTTGCGCCCAATTCAGACCCTGGGAATTGTGCTGGTGCTGTGCGCGATCGTGATCGTGCAACTCCCGCGTCGCGGCGTATCGGAAGAGCGCGTTGTGGTGGAACCCATGGAATAAGGTTCTATCGCAGAAGATGAAAAGAGCGACTCCACGGCAGCAAGTTCGGCAGAAAGTCGGTCGCGGCATGGGCGATCACCACAATGGCGAAGTTTTTGGTTCGCATCCACAGCACTCCCAGGAACAAGCCGGCCAAGGAGGTCAGAACGATCGAATATCCGATAGCAAAGGCCAGCGTGGGATGTTCGCCGAGAGCTTCGAACGTGCCGCCCGGTCGCAGGTAGAAACCGGGAGCATGCACTAGCCCGAACAGGAGAGCCGCCACGACGATGCCACCCCATGGCGATCGCAAAGATTCGGCGAGCCGCTCCTGCAGAAGCACACGAAAGAAAAATTCTTCTACGACTCCCACTTCAAGCATGAGCCAGACAAAGCTGAGCGGAGTTGCCACAACGAGCACCCACGCGGGGGGATGCGCTGCCCGAATGTCATGCAGGCCGCGCCCCAGGACAGATTGCATGAGAAGGGCAGCGAGAGAGATCCACAAGGCTGGACGAAGATTCCTCCACGTCAGGGAAATCGGCAGTAGTTCAGAAATTCGGTAGCGTCCTAACACTGAAATCGTCGCTGCCGGAACCATCACAAAGAGCAAAAGCTTGACGATCACCAATACAAGAGAATGCAGCGGCTCAGCACTGATGCGAGCTACGGCGGCGAATCCAGAGGTAAGCACCCATGCAATCACCGCGAGATATGCCACGAGAAAGAGACTCTCGATACTCGGCTGGTGAACAGAATAGGGGGGTGCTGGCACGCCGCGCGTTACCAACCAAGCGAGCGCTGGGAAGATGAAGCCGAGGATAACCAGGGCAATCAGTGCCTCACTGGCCTCGAAGGCCTCGTGGGTCCGCAGCAGGACGAGTGCGGACGCCCAGAGCGACAAGTAGGCGCCCACGTACATGAAGGCTTGACTTTTGTTTTCTGTTTTCACCATGAGCGTCCTCGCTACGGGGAGTCCGACTATTCCAATGCTTTTCCTTTTGTTTCGGGCAACTGCGTGGTCATCAATGCGGCGAGCACGTATCCTGCCGCGCACAAATAAAACGCCCAGCTCAACCCTTTCGTCTGTCCAACGCGGCCGATTACTAGCGGGGCAACGGAACTCAAGGTGCGCGCACCGTTGTAGGTGAAGCCAAGCGCTCGCGCACGCACCGCGGTCGGGAAGATTTCACTGCCCATGATTCCCGAGCCGGAAAAAATCCCCGTCCCGAAGAAGGCCACTAACGTTCCAACGATCAGCAGCACAGTCTGGGATCGTGCGGCAGCATAGATCGGAATCAAGACAGCTGCTACCAGTGAGTAAACGAGGAAGGCTTTGCGCCGTCCGAGATGATCGGCGACCCATCCGAAGCTGGCGTAGCCAGGGAACATTCCACAAAGATTCAGTACAACCAACAACGTGGTCATGCCGATGACCCCAAAGCCGCGACCGCCCTGCTCTACGGGCAGGGATAAGTACGGTGGAAGCCAGGTAAACAAACCCCACCAGGCGAACATTCCGAAGAAATTGAACAGCAAGAGAGCGAAGGTATGTTTGACGTAAGGCGGCTGAAAGATCACAGCAAATTTCGTAGATACATAACTCGTTACGTCTCTGCCGGCAACCTCGCTGCCCCGCGGCTTTTGTTCGCGCTCGCGCCACATGTCGGACTCGGGCACGCTACGCTGAATCCATAGGGTGATAACGGCCGGCAAGATGCCGACGAAAAATACGGCGCGCCATCCGAAGTAGCGCGCAACCGGCCCCGCGACCAGCGCGGCCACAGCGAATCCAAGAGCCCACGAACTCTGCACGATTGAGATTGCCTTGGCTCGAAATTCCGTTGGCCAGCTCTCGGCGACGAGGGTCGCGCCGGTATTCCACTCGCCGCCCATGCCCAGGCCGAGAACAAATCGGGCCACCGCCAACATGGCGATGCTGGTCGCTAACCCCGACGCGAAAGAGCAAATCGAGTAGGTCAGGATGCTCGCCATAAGGGCGTGCTTACGGCCAATGCGATCTGCCAGAAATCCAAAGAGCACGCCGCCGATGCCCGAGGCGAGAAGAGTAAGTGTCCCCAGTGATCCGGCAATGGTTTTGCTCATGCCCAGATCGCGCATGAGCAGTGCCAACACCAGGGAATACAACATTGCATCGAAGGCGTCGAGGGCCCATCCCATAGCCGCGGCCAGCAGCGTTCTCCGCTGCCCGGGCGTTGCCTGCCGGATTAGCTGTACGGGACCAATGGCCATGCGCGAGTGAAGATGGTCTGGCGGATTGTAACGGCTAAAGCCGAATTCTCAAATTGTGCTTGCGGAGCCTCACGTACGAAGAAGATTTCGATGTGGACGCGCAAACTCCTGCGGAGGCCAGGAGTGAGACGGAATCAGCGCGAGGCGGTCGCTCGTCGCAGCAAGTGGAAATATCTTCGCGCCTTCTTCACATCACGCGCAATCTGCTCCCGCAGGGCGTCAACGGAGGGGAACTTGATTTCATCACGCAGGCGCTCCAGGAAGCAGATCTCGACTTCCGTCTCCGGCAGCAATTCAATGGGATGGAAATTCAGCAGGTGTGTCTCAATGGCAAACGATTCAGGACCGAACGTTGGACGAGTGCCAACGTTGGTGACCGAATCAAAGCGTTCCATTCCTACGCGAGTCCCGGTGACGTAGACGCCATCCTTGGGCACCAGTTCTTCGTAACGCGCCAGGTTGATGGTCGGGACAGTGTACTTCGAGCCGTAGCCGCGTCCGCGTCCAGGCGTTCCGAGAATGCAGAACGGGCGCGCCAGCAGATGCCGCGCCCGGCTCACGCGACCGGCCGTGAGCAGTTTGCGGATCTGACTGCTCGATACCGTTTCGCCGCGCAGCGTCATCTCCGGATACACCTTGACCTCGAAGCCCATCTCACGACCGAATTCAGCCAGCAGGTTCATATCTCCGGCGGCCTTGTGGCCAAAACGGAAGTTGAATCCTTCGTGAACTTCGCGGGCATGCAATTGTTTCTTCAGGATGCGCTCGGCAAACTGACGAGGAGTCATCAGCGAGAGATCGCGGCCGAAGGGAAGCAGCAACACGGCGTCGATTCCGGTACTTTCCAGCCAGCGCAGTTTTTCGGGCGTGGGGGTGAGAAGCTTCAATCCCGCTTCAGGCCGAAGGATGCGCGTGGGATGCGGCTCGAAGGTCACTGCCACGGCCGTTGCCCCGGTCGCGCGAGCCCTCGACACGATTTCCCCGAGCACATGCGCATGCGCCCGATGTACGCCATCGAAATTACCGACGCTCACCAACGTCGGCCCCAAGTCTGCGGGAACGTCTTCGAGTTTGTGGAAGACTTGCATGGAATCGAAAAACGGCATTACACCGCAGGCTTCAGCCGTCGTTAGATCTCAAACTCCAATTTCATGCCATCATGCGACAAACGCACGTGGCGAGGCAGCGATGCATTTGTTGCCTCGTGCGCCAAGTCGTGACAAATGTGCGTAAAGAACGCTCGCTTCGGTTTCAGTCTCTCCACGATTGCCAGGGAGTTCTTTACGGTTGAATGCGTCGGATGCGGTTTATGCCGCAGAGCGTCCAGGAACAAAATATCCAAGCCCTCAAGTTGATGGAGCGACGATTCCGGGATCTCGCTGTGGTCAGTGAGATAGGCCCCCGATCCAAAGCGGTAGCCGTAAATCTGGGTTTCTCCGTGAATCAAGATGACCGGTTCAAACCGCACTCCCAAAACATCCACGGGACCATCAATAGGGCGCAATTCGAGCAGAGGCAATCCCCCGAACTTGTAGTCGGCATCGAAAATGTAGCTGAACATTTTGCGCAGAAACGCCGCCGCGTCGGGCCGCGCGTAGAGTGGCAACTTTTCCGGCTTGTGCCGGTAACTTAACGGACGCAGGTCATCGATACCGAGGATGTGGTCGGCGTGCGTATGGGTGTAGAGCACGGCATCAACCCTCGTGATGTTTTCGCGGACTGCCTGCGTGTAAAAGTCAGGAGTGGTGTCGATGAGCACGACCTTGCCGTCGTACTCGAGCATGATGGAAGGGCGGGTGCGCCGGTCGCGAGGGTCGGTCGAATGGCAGACCGCGCAGTCGCACCCCAGCGTCGGCACACCCATCGAAGTTCCACTGCCCAACACGGTCAACGTTGCTTTCATCGTCCGCTGGTTCCGGTGGCAGGTCCCGCTTGCGGAGGCCGTGCGAGTGCGTTGGTCACCTCGACGTAGGCCATGCGCAATTCGTACAGGCTGTTCTGCAGGAAATTCTCTTCCGTAGCGTTGAGATTGCCCTTGGTTTTTGCGGCGATCAAGCTCAGAGTGTCGATGGTCTGGCGTGCCCCAATGATGTCCACTTGTGGTTGACCGCCCTGCTGCTGCATGAGGCCCAGTTGCATCATCGCGGTCATGTAAAGCGAGGCTAGAAAACGTTCAAAGGTAATTTCAAAGTCTTTGGCGGAATGTCCACTCAACTCGACCTGGGTGTCCAAGTCCTTGGAGGATTGGCGGTAGGCGGCGGCTTGTGCCTCCTGTTCGGCGCTGGTGGGAGGTGAGGGCATCTCACGATCCAAGGTCGCACTTGAGTCCGCAACCACCGGTGCCGACTCCTTTGGCGTGGGTGAAGGCTCTGGAGTTGCCGTTGCCGCAGCCTTTGGCGGTTCGACTTCTTCCGGTATCTCGGCGCGCAACTCGCCATCCGAAGTGAACAGCCGACGATCGGTTACCTTGAAACCAGATTGTTCATGTTTCTTCTCAGCCATAGACCCTTTCCTCAATCATGAAGCGCGTGGATTTCTCTGCGCTCGTCGTAATCCCTATCGTGACCTTGCGGTCAAAGCTTTGACGTTAAGCCGGACGCCGCTCCAATGAACCTTCAACCCGCGCTAGCGCAGCATCTGTGATCGGCAACTGTACGACGGTCGCTTTCGCTTCGCCAATCATCACCTCGCGTCCGGGAACCCCGACCTCGCGCCGGATGTAGCCCAGTGCCATGGTCTTATGCAGTTCGGGGAGTTGCAGGTACGCGGAACTGGTGATCTCACCGACTTCTTTTTCTCCCGCAACCACCTTGGTGCCGGCAGCGATCGGCCCTGCACCTTCTGCGAGAAATCCCGTGAATTTCCGGTGCACAGCCCCGCGCGAACGAATGCGTTCCACAATCTCCTGGCCAACGTAACATCCCTTATTGAAATTCAGGGCCCGTGCCTGTTCGGTTTCCTGCGGCAGGTCGCGTTCGCGGATATCCACTCCATAACGCGGAATACCTGAAACAATGCGGTGCATCTCCAGCGCATTCGAACCCACCGGTGCGGCGCCGACGGAAATCAGGGCATCCCAGAGTTGCCGGACATTCGCGGGAGAGATCCAGACTTCGTATGCCGCGTGATCGGCATCTTCGGCGCGTACCACGCTGCACTCCGTACCTTGCCACATCACGGATTGGGCCTGCAAAGGCGGCATTTCCCCGACCGTGAACCCGGCCGATGCCAACACCGCGATCGACTTGGGCCCTGCAATACCCAGGGCCGTCAATTGCCCGCTGAGATTCGTGACTTCAACATCGTCCATGATGATGTAGTGGTCGAAGGTCGCCAGAATCTCTTCCGCTTGCCCGAAGTCGGTGTCAATCGTAATTGACTCTCCTCGGTTGTAGGCATACAGATCGCCGAGAATGTGGCCCTGCGGATTCAACAAAAATGCATACACGCCGTGGCCAACGGCGAGGTCGCGGACGTTGTTGGTGACCATTCCGTTCAGCCAACGCACCCGATCGCCGCCGGTGAGCGAAATCTTGGTGCGAAATCCGAGGTCATAAACACCGCAATTCGTCCGCAGCGCCATGAACTCCTTCTGCGGATCGCCGAAATGCGACGCCGTGGCTGCGCCGCGATACTCGTCGACGCCCGTTGCGCCCAACCCTTCGCCGCTCGCCTGCAATGCCGTATTCCCCATACTGGTAGTTCGATTATAGCGATTGTGTTAACTTTCCTGCCGTGGACTCGAAAAAGGAAACACAGGCGGCAAGGAATAAGCGTATCGCCGTTATCCCGGGTGACGGGATCGGTCAAGAAGTCATCCCACAGGCGGTCAAGGTAATTCAGGCCTCCGGTGCTCAAGTGGCGTTGGCCCATTTCGATTGGGGCGCAGATCGCTATTTACGCGACCAAGTCACTGTGCCACCGGACGGGTTCGTCGCGCTGGGCCGCGACTTCGACGCCATCCTGGTCGGAGCGTTCGGCGATCCGCGCGTGAAGACCAACATCCATGCCAAGGAAATTCTGCTGGGCATGCGGTTCAAGATGGACCTCTACGCCAACGTGCGGCCGGTGCGCCTGCTCGATGTCGCGCTGTGTCCACTGAAAGGCGTCGGGCCCAAGGACGTAGATTTCGTGGTCCTCCGGGAAAACACCGAAGGGGTCTACACCGATGCCGGTGGCGTCTTCAAACAGGGAACTCCCGACGAAATTGCAACGCAGGAAGATATCAATACCCGCAAGGGCGTCGAGCGAATTATCCGATATGCATTTCAGTATTGCGAAGGTCACACCAAACTCGACGGCTCTCCGCGCAATAAAGTCCTGATGTGCGACAAGTCGAATGCCATGAGCCATGCGGGAGGCCTGTGGCAGCGCGTGTTTAAAGAAGTCAGCGGCGAGTATCCGAAAATCATCGCGCAGCATATGTACGTCGACGCCCTGTGCATGCAGATGGTGCGCGATCCGCGCCAGTTCGACGTTATCGTCACCAACAATATGTTCGGCGACATCATCACCGATCTTGCCGCCGGCCTGCAGGGAGGCCTCGGCATGGCTGCCAGCGGGAACATTCATCCGGGTAGAACGTCGATGTTCGAGCCGGTGCACGGTTCGGCGCCGCCGATCGCCGGCAAAAACATGGCGAACCCCTTCGGCGCAATTCTGACAGCGGCCATGATGCTGACTCATCTGGGGATGACAAAGGAAGCTCAGAAGATCGAAGCCGCGGTGCTCGAAGCTCTCCGCCAGAAGAAGACTACGCAGGACATTGGCGGTACGTTGGGAACGAAGGAAGTTGGGGAGTGGGTGGCGGAGCGGTTGGCCCGTTGATCGAAAATAGAAACATCAACCCTCAGGAGATGTCAGACTGAATCCCCCAATCAATTGATGGTCCGAACATCTGAGATCGGCGATTGGGTATATCAGGACGGCACGATTTAGAGCCTTCGTCCCACTAGCAACGCCAGTTCCCGCCACTTCCACGCCCAATCCACATCATGGAACCCTATCACCCGCAACCATCCGAGTTGCGTTTCGACGTCCAACAGTTTGTTTGATGGATCCTCAGTCTCAACCGTAAATCCAATCCGCTCCAGAAATTCCTCATGCAATCGCTGAGTGGGCGACGCCACGTGCTCCAGATTGCAGAACACGCCCCCCGGATTCAGCAACTCGTAAATCTCCGCATAAAGGGTTCGCTTGCGCTCGTGCACCACGTGATGAATCGCGAAGCTGGAGATGACCGCATCAAACTTCCCGAGCGCAGGGAGAGCCTCATCGAAATTGTGAGCCACGATTCTGACCGAAGAGTCCCCGGCAAAGCGCTTCCCCACAGCTTCCAGCATGGCTGGTGAGAAATCGACCGCCACGGCTTCGGTGTCGGGGTGCTCGCGCCGGACCAACGCCAGCAAGCGACCATCCCCCGTACCGAGATCGAGGATGCGCCGCGTGTTCCGTGGGATGAACTCCAGCAGGGCCGACTCCCCCTCGCCACGATGAGAAATCGAGTCGGCGTGCTGTAAATAATCGCGGGCGTGTTCGTTCGACGTCCAGAGATTGACAGGCTTGGTCGCGGTCATGAGGGAAAAGTATACGGAAACGTATAAACTGAATCTCAATGAATAAGCCTCAAGCGCGTTTCTCCGCGATTCTCCGGCTGTTTTTAGCGGTTGTACTGTGCGCCGTTACCTCGGCCCGGCTCGCCATCGCGCAAGAAACTCAGCCAGCGGACAAGAGCAATCCCTCGACTCCATCCTCGACGGCGCAGGAACCCAAGCCTCTTCCGCCACCACAGGAACCGTCCAAAGACTCCGACGAAGTCAAAATCACTCCGCGCCAAGCCGAAGAACTGTTCCACTCCGTCGACCAGATTCTCGACTTCGATAGCAAGCAGACCGGGCTTCCCATCAAGCGAGAGGTTAAGCGCAAGTTGACGAGCCGGGATGAGGTGGTGGCGTTTCTCACCAAGCACCTGAACGACGAAGACACCAAGCGCTTGCGCCGCTCAGAACTGGTGCTGAAGAAATTCGGACTCCTGCCGCGTGACTTCAACCTTGAAACTTTCCTGGTCGCCCTGCTGCGCGAAGAAGTTGCCGGATACTACGATCCCAAGACTAAAACCGTGAATCTGCTGGATTGGATCCCTCTCGAAGAGCAGGAACCGGTCATGGCCCACGAGTTGACGCACGCACTCCAGGACCAGGCGGTGGGACTGCAGAAGTGGATGAAGAAGGGCGAGAAAGATCTGGCCGAAATCAGGAAAGATCCAACTCCCGCCGACATTGAAAACGACGAGATGGACAATGCCCGCGAAGCCGTCATCGAGGGCCAGGCGCAGGCCATGATGTTCCAATACGCGATTGCGCCCACGGGGCATTCCATTACGACGTCGCCTGCGATGGTCGACGCCATGCAAGAAGAAACGTTGACGGGAACCGCAAGCACGAAAGTCTTCAACTCCGCGCCCATCTTTCTGAAGGAGTCGCTGACATTCCCCTACAGCTACGGCATGGACTTCGTGGTTAAGCTGATGCAGAAAGGTGGCAAGGAAAAAGCGTTTGCCGCCGTGCTGCAAAATCCTCCGCACACCACGCGCCAGATCATGGAGCCGGAGACGTACATCACCGGCGAAAAGATTGATCCGATGCCCGTCCCTGACTTCAAACGCGACTTCAAGGACTACCAAAAGTTCGATATCGGCGCCATGGGAGAATTTGATGTCGCCGTGTTGATCGAACAGTACTCAGGCAAGCCGCTGTCGAAGCGCATGTACCCCGAATGGCGCGGCGGATACTACTATGCCGCCAAGCCGAAGCCGGATCCGAAAACAGATTCCGCTGCGGTGGCACCCTTGGGATTGCTATATGTCTCGCGCTGGTCGAGTGCCGACAATGCCGCAGAGTTTGCGGCGATCTATGCGCAGTCGCTGAAGCAGCGCTACGAGAAGGCAGACGAGGTCGCGGGGCAAGCGCCAAATCCGCGAACTTCCGGTCCTGACCAACTGAAAGGCCGCCACGCCTGGACTACTGAAGAAGGTTCCGTCGTCATCGAAGCTCAGGGCGACACGGTGCTGGTGAGCGAGAGCCTGGATGCGGCCACGACCGCAACTTTAGAAAAAGAAGTATTCTCCACGCCGGCAGTTCCGAGGTGAACTACACGCCTCTTATTTTTTCTTGCGCTCTTTCTCGTCCGGCAGTTCTGCGAGGAAGTGCTGCACTTTCGCCGTTACGTTGAATTGCTTGCCCACGCGCTCAATCGTTAATCGGCGATCCTGTCCCGGCGTTCCTCCGAGCATCGCCCACACTTGCCCCATCGTGGAGCCCGCTACGGGAATGCCATCGACGGCAGCCAGATGGTCGCCCACCTGCACGCCCTCCGTCCCTTGGATCACCGATGGCTTTCCCTCGAACTCTGCGACGCCCAGGATCGTGAATCGGCCGTCGTCCTCTGGACGCAGAGTGAGACCAATGACATCAAAATCAGGGAAGTTGAACATGCGTCCAAACTCGAAGTAGACGATCGAGTGCGCATAATCAAGGCCTACCCGGTAATTCACCAAAGCGTTCGACCCGATCAGGCCAGCAGTTGGGATGCCCGCGCGCTTCGCAAAAAACTCCAGGCGGTCTTTCGGGAAATCCACAACGGGGACGTTGGCGAGAAAGAGCGGGCCGTATTGCACGCGGTCCACGCGCATCACCTTCCACTTGGGTTCATCCTCTAAACCCCACATGTTCGCCGAGCCCACGGCTCCGGTCATGTGCGGCCAATCCGGATGCGCGGAAGTGAGCTTGTCGAACAGGTCTTCCGACAGAAAACTGATGCACGACCCAATGTCGAGCGCAAGATTGTATTTCTTGTTTTCAAGTTGGCTGGGAACCTGGATCAGCCCATTCTCCGCATTGATCTGCACCTTCCCGCTTGGTCCGCGGAAATGAATCGTGCCCGGCGTGCCGATCGAAAACTTGTGGCCGGGAAAATCGATCAGAATGTCGTAATGCCGCAGGAGGCTCGAAGGCAGGTTTATCTCCGCATTCATGCCCGGGGCCAGCACTGAGGCCGCAGTCACAGGCCTCAGTGGAATCTTCGCTTCTTTGATGCCTACGAGAGAAATCTTCATTCCCCCGACCGTCAATGCCTGTGGCAAAGGCGAAGAGCATTCATGGTCATTGCAGGAAACCGCGAGACCGAGCAGCGTCGCAAGGCGGGGCGATAACTCAAGGTCCGGATTACCATTATCCACCCATGCTCGAACGCGCTCGGTTGAACCGTTGGGCAACGTGAGTTCAGCAACGATCACAACCCGGTTGTGATCGATCGCCGCCGGGACCGTTACGGAATCCAGTTCAGCCGCACGCTTGCCAGGCTCTTGCGCCTGAACGATTCCACACAATAGCGACAAGCAGAAGACAGGAACGCAGAACCTCATAGCTCAAATTGTAGCGCTCTCAGATCTGCCGATCGTGCGACGGGAGCGTGCTTCGCGTCCTGTATAATCACGGGTTTGACTTGCGCTCGCGCAAAGATTCTGGAGGATGATTGGGACAGGCGGAAATCGGAATTATCGGCGGCAGCGGCCTCTACGCCATGCCGGGGCTGACGAAGGTAAAAGAAGTGCGGGTGAAGACGCCATTCGGTGCACCTTCTGACGCATATGTCTGCGGAATGCTTGATGGCCGCAAAGTCGCATTCCTGGCGCGCCACGGGCGAGGCCATCGCATCCTGCCGAGTGAATTGAACTTCCGCGCCAACATTCACGGTTTCAAGCAGCTTGGCGTCGAGCGCATTGTTTCCATTTCCGCGGTGGGATCGCTGAAAGAAGAGCATAAGCCTCTGGACTTTGTGATCCCCGATCAATTCTTTGATCGCACCCGGCATCGGGTCGATACGTTCTTCGGAGGTGGTGTCGTAGCGCATATCGCCTTTGCGGATCCCGTCTGCGGAGAACTCGCTGGGACCGTTGAGTCTGCATGCAAGAAGGTCGGCGTGGTCGGCAAGCATGGCGGAACCTACCTTTGCATGGAAGGTCCGCAGTTTTCTACCAAGGCGGAATCGAATGTATATCGCAGCCTGGGCATGGACGTCATCGGCATGACCAACCTCCAGGAAGCGAAACTGGCGCGCGAAGCCGAGCTTTGTTACGTCACGGTCGCTATGGTGACTGACTACGATTGTTGGCATCCACATCATGACTCGGTGACCGTCGATCAGATCGTCGCTGTTCTCCTGAAAAATGCAGAAAATGCCACCAAGGTGGTCCGCGCCACCGTAGGCGCGATGCCCCGCGATCGTTCCTGCAAGTGCGGCTCGGCGTTGGCCCACGCAATCCTGACCGATCCCAAAAAGATTCCCGTCTCCACCAAGAAAAAGCTGAAATTGATCTTGAGTAAATACGTGAAGTAAAGAAATTTCTGGCCACCGTTCACGGACCACTACCTTGGAGTCACTGAAAAGATGAGCATTCTCGTAGTCGGCTCGGTTGCATTCGATGACGTCACTTCGCCCTCGGGCAGCGTCAAAAACATTCTCGGTGGCGCTGCTACGTACTTTTCTCTAGCCGCCAGCTATTTCACTGAGGTTCGCGTCGTGGCTGTGGTCGGCGAGGATTTCGGCGCCGAGCAGGAGCAGGTCTTTCATCAGCACGGAATCGACATTCGCGGCCTCGAACGAGCGAAAGGCAAGACGTTCCGGTGGGGCGGTTCCTATACCGACAACCTCAACGAAGCGAAAACAAACTACACCGACTTGAATGTCTTCGAGACTTTTCAGCCACGGATTCCAAAGGAGTACGCGGACACCGAGTTCCTCTTCCTGGCAAATATCCAGCCCACGCTGCAAGCCAATGTTCGGCACGCGATGAATGGTGTGCGTCTGACCGGCTGCGACACCATGAATTACTGGATCAAGGGAGCGCTGAAAGAGCTCACCGAAACGCTGAAGCTCGTGAACGTACTTCTGATCAATGACACCGAAGCCAAGATGCTTGCCGGTGAAACCAATCTGCCGCGCGCGGCCAACAAGGTGCTTTCCATGGGCCCGCAGGCTCTCGTTATCAAGCATGGGGAATACGGAGCAACGATTTTCTTTCGGGAAGGTGCGTTTGGAATTGGTCATCATCCGTTTCGTGCTCCCGCATTGCCGATCGAAGAGGTGAAGGATCCTACCGGTGCGGGCGATTCGTTCGCCGGTGGATTCATGGGATACATGGCCTCACAACAGGAATTGAATCGCGAGGTCCTGAAGCGCGCATTGTTTTACGGCGGGGTGATGGGATCATTCGCAGTCGAGCGCTTCGGGACTGAAAGGCTGCAAGCGCTTACGCGAGAAGAAATTGACGCTCGTTTTCAAATCTTCCGTGAATTGACTCACCTCGAATAGCCAGCACAGGCCTTCGGGAACACCCGTTTTGTGCCCAAGCAAATAAATCACGCGCCCCCTGCTTCCAACTGGGACTCCGAGGTCAGGCTACTGGCGTGGCTGGCGACCTGTGTTTCGGTGTTTTCCTTCTTGTTTTACTTCCAGCGTGGAGATGTATTGCTTTACGGCGACGCGGTGGCGCACATCAACATCTCGCGTCGTGTCTTCGATTCGAAGACTCCGGGACTTTTGCAATTGGGTACGGTGTGGCTTCCCCTGCCGCATCTGTTGATGATTCCGTTCATTGCTTCGAAGGAGATGTGGCAGCGCGGCGTGGGGGGATCGATCCCTTCCATGGTTGCATATGTATTGGGTGTGATTGGAATCTTCCGGTTGGTTCGCGGCGTGTCGTCGCGAGGAGCTGAGCCCGACGGGCGGGCGCGCGTTGCTGCCTGGACAGCGGCCATCGTATACGGGGCGAATCCGAATCTCATCTACATGCAAACTACCGCCATGGGCGAAGCGCTCTATCTCGCGCTGTTCGTTTGGGTGGTGGTTTATTGCAGCGAGTTCGTGCGCGGAGATGCGAAGGCTCTTACGAAATGCGGCTTGAGCCTTGGCGCGGCTTGCCTGACGCGATATGACGGTTGGTTTCTGGCCGCAGTGGTTGTTTTCGTGGTGGTACTGCTCCATCTGTTCTCGGGCGAAGTTCCCGGGAAGAATTCGTCAGGACTCCGGGTTCCGCGAGCCTCATTAGCGAAGTTCTTGTTGCTCGCGGCGGCTGCTCCGGGCCTTTGGCTTGCATACAACGGAATTGTCTATCGTAATCCTCTGGAGTTTGCGAATGGTCCTTACTCGGCGAAGGCAATCGAACGCCGAACCCAAAACGCGGGCAATACGGGGCATCCGGGCAGCGGCAACATTCTCCTGGCTGGAATGTATTTTCTGAAGTCGGCCGAGGCCAACATGGCTGAGAGCGAATGGATGCAGCGAACTTGGGTGCTGCTCGCGGTCGCAGGCGCTGTAGCGGTGAGCCTGAGTTCTCATAAATCAAATAGGCTCGGGTTTCTGCCTGCGGGGTCATGGATTCTTCTTCTGTTACTCATCCCAGTTCCTTTCTACGGTCTGTCCGTGGCTTACGGAGGGGTCCCAATCTTCGTTCCGCGGTGGTGGCCGTTCTCGCACTATAACGTGCGGTACGGACTGCAGATGCTGCCGGCCTTCGCGGTATTCCTCGGTGTCCTGGTGTATATGGCTGTTCAATCGGAGAAATGGAAGCCACGGTTTCGTCTCGCGGGTGTGCTCGCGCTATTCAGTTTTGTGATTGCGAGTTATGCCCTGATCTGGCGCAGCACGCCGATCTCCCTTAACGAAGCCCGGATCAACATGCGAACGCGCAACCAGCTTGAGGCGCAACTCGCTATCTGGTTACAAAAACTGCCGCCGGAAGCGACTTTGTTGATGTATTTCGGCGATCACGTGGGTGCCTTGCAACAAGCCGGAATTCCCCTCAAACGAACCATCAACGAAGGCAATCACCGAACCTGGAGGCAGCCCGTCGATCCCAATGGTTTGTGGGAGCGAGCGCTCGCGGAGCCTTCGCACTATGCGGATTACGTAGTCGCCTTCGAAGGTGACAGTGTGTGGCAAGCAGTGCAGAACCGTCACTTCCCAGAACTCGTCGAGGTCCATGTGACAGGGCAGGCGCGCGGCATCATATATCGCGCCCGGTAATCACGCAGGTAACCTTGGCGCCGGCAACTCCGATGATAAAATCCGGCCATCGGAAGTCTGCTTCGGGCAGGCCTTCGTCCTCATGACCTGGAAGCATTTCATCGACATTTTGCGCTGGGAGATGGCGAGCGGAGCCGTCGGCAGCTCGATCACCCGATTGATCGTGGCGGCGATTCTCGGCGGCCTCATCGGCCTGGAACGCGAGTTCAAGCATCGTGCCGCAGGCTTGCGTACCAATATGTTTATTTGTTTTGGCGCGGCGATGTTCACCCTGCTTTCCGAGAGGCTGGCGGGCGTTCCTTCCGACGCAGCGCGAATTGCAGCGCAAATCATACCTGGCATTGGTTTCATCGGCGCGGGTTCAATTCTGCACACGAGAGGGCTAACAACCGGATTGACGACGGCCGCCACGCTCTTCGTCGTTGCTTCGGTCGGAATGGCCGCGGGCGGCGGCCTTTACCTGACGGCCATCTTCGCCACGGGCCTCGTCCTGATTGCGCTCTTTTCTCTTGGACACCTGGAAGAAACTTTTAACCTCAAAGTGCTGTTAAGTAGTTACGAGGTGACCGGCGCCAATCTGGAAGAGATCGGCAACGAGGTCAATCGCATCCTGGAAACGCAGCACCGCATGATGCAAAACGTGCTGACCGGAAATACCGGTCAACACTTTCGTGTGCAGTTTGACGTTGCGGGTTGCAACCGTGATCAGAAGCGACTTTTCCAGCTCATGAAGGCATCGTCGATTCTGAGCGGCGTGACCTCGCTTGGACGGGTGGACCCCGAGTGAATTCGGACGCTCGAACCATTCCGTTCGTGAAAGCCAGCGCCTGCGGCAACGATTTCCTGCTAATCGATGGCGCCTTGGCCCCGGAAGATATCGCCGCCTTTACCAGTCGAATCTGTGATCGCCACAATGGTGTCGGCGCCGACGGTGTCGAGTGGATGCTTCCACATTTCACCGCCGATGTAGAGATTCGGCTCATCAATGCCGACGGATCCTCCGCCGAGATCTCAGGCAATGGCACTCGCTGTGTCGCCGCCTATATATGCGCCCAGCAGGGTAAAGAAAAGATTTCGATTCTGACTGGGGCGGGGATAAAAATCTGCACCCTCACTTCGCGCACCGCGTCAGCGTATGAATTTGAAATCGAAATAGGAGAAGCCATCGTCGAAAATGAACTTGCGTTGCAGACGGCAGGCGTCGAACTCCGCGGCATTCCCGTGTCGATGGGTAATCCGCACTTCGTGACCTTTGTCTCCGCGTTCGCACCGGATTGGCAACTGCGTGCGGCCGAAATCCAGCGCAGCGCCCACTTTCCGCAAGGCGTGAATGTAGAATTTGTTGCCATCGACGGCAAGCATGACGTGCGAGCATGCTTCTTCGAGCGCGGTGTTGGCGAAACCCAATCTTCGGGCACAGGATCGTGCGCGTCCGCAGTCGCCGCTCTAGCCACTGGCCACGTGGCTTCGCCGGTCAGAGTGCATGCGCCGGGCGGAACTCAAACCGTTCGCAAGAATGGCAATCAAGTCTTCCTGCGAGGCCCTGCGCAATTGGTGTGCCGAGGAGAGTTTTTTGTGAGTTGATTTTCGAAGCACCCAACACGCTCCACCCATGTCCTCGACCAATCATCAACTCGTGAAGCCGCGCGCCCTTCGTCCCGGCGATACTGTGGGCATCGTTGCGCCTGCGAGCAATCTTAAGCGCACTGACTTAGAGGTGGGTTGCGACGCGCTCCGCCGCGCTGGGTACGTTCCTTTCTATTTCGACTCAATTCTTGAGCAGGATCTCTACTTCGCCGGTTCGGTCAAGCGGCGTGCGGGCGAGTTAGAGGAAATGTTCATGCGCGATGAGGTGCGCGCCATCCTCTGCGCGCGTGGCGGCTACGGCGCGAACTATCTGCTTGAGGAGCTTGATCTCAAAAACATCGGCGCGCATCCCAAACTCTTTATCGGCTACAGCGATATCACTACGCTCCTGACCTATTTTCATGATGCCCAGGGTCTGGTCACCATTCATGGCCCGATGGCAGCGAAAGACTGGGCTCACGAAGATGGAGTTGACGTAACGTCCTGGAAAGCGGCTGTCTCCGGCACCGCCGCTTGGGATGTGCCTGTGAACCCCGACGTCACAGCCTTGGTCGACGGCGAAGCCGAAGCTATTCTTTATGGGGGATGCCTCTCGATTCTGGTGGCGTCGCTGGGCACGCCTTACGAGATTAAGACCAAGGGGACCATCCTGTTTCTCGAAGATCTGGCCACGAAGCCGTATCAGATCGACCGCATGCTGATGCAACTGGCGTTAGGCGGTCATCTCGATCACGTACGCGGCATCATCTTCGGAGAAATGCTTGACTGCGCACAGGCGGCCAATCAGGGTTACACGCTGCAAGAAGTAATCACTAGGATTGTCGGCGACCTGGGAGTGCCCGTTGCCTTCGGAGTAAGGTCGGGACACGTTTCACAGAGAAACATTACGTTGCCGTTCGGCGTGCGTTCGAGGCTCACGGTGCGCAATGAGCAAGTAACATTCAGAATTTTGGAATCAGCGGTCACCCCATGATCTTTAGGCGAGAAACTCTGATTTGAGTAGCAAGATGAATCACAAAAAACATATTCACCTGATCGGCATCTGCGGCACAGCCATGGCCTCTCTGGCAGGAATGCTGAAGCAGCGTGGCTTCCACGTGACCGGATCCGACGCCGCGGCCTATCCTCCGATGTCCGACTTCTTGCGCGAGTTGGGAATTCCCGTCGCGCAGCCTTTTGACGCCAGTAATCTCGAGCCGCGGCCGGACCTCGTTGTGGTCGGAAATGCGATGTCACGGGGCAACGTCGAACTGGAACACATCCTCGATCAACGCATTCCGTTTTGTTCTTTGCCACAACTGCTGCACGACGAATTCCTGTTGAATAAAGAAGTGTTAGTGGTTGCTGGAACCCATGGTAAGACCACGACAACATCGATGCTGGCGTGGATTTTCCGCTCTGCCGGATTGCAACCATCATTCCTGATTGGTGGCATCGCCGAAAATTTTGGCTCGAGCTTTCATCTCGGCGAAGGCAAGCACTTCATCCTCGAAGGCGACGAGTACGACACCGCCTTCTTCGATAAGGGCCCGAAGTTTCTGCACTACTTTCCCGACTCGGTGATTCTCACCTCGGTCGAGTTTGATCATGCCGACATCTACAAGGATCTCGATGCGGTCGAAACGGCATTCAAGCGCCTGGTGAATCTCATCCCGCGTCGGGGGCGAATCGTGGCTTTCGACGGCGTTGCCGGTGACGCGGCCGAAAGTCCCAGCCTGGAACGCTCTTTGGCCAAGGCGTTCTGCCCCGTGGACCGCTACGGCGCTGGACCTGGTGCGAACTGGAGAGTGACGAACCTTCGTCTCGAACCTCTCCGGACTTGTTGGACGGTTCTGCATGATGGAAAGCCGTGGGCTGACCTCGAGTTCCCGCTTGCCGGGGAATACAACGTGTGGAATGCGACGGCAGCAGCGGCGCTCGCTGCCTCGTGCGGCATCTCAAAAGAAGCAATCTCTGCCGCCCTGAAAACTTTCAAAAGCGTCAAGCGCCGACTCGAAGTCAAAGCGCAAGTCAACGGCATTACCATCATCGACGACTTTGCGCATCATCCCACCGCCATCGCCGGAACGTTGAAGGCCCTCCGGGCGCGCTATCCGAATGCGCGACTCTGGGCCATTCTGGAGCCGCGTTCCAACACGCTGCGTCGTCGCGTTTTGCAATCCGATTTGGCGCGCAGTCTGGCCCAAGCCGACGAAGTCATTGTTGCCGGTGTGTTTCGCTCCGAAGCAGTTCCGGAAAACGAGCGTCTGGAATTGCCCGCACTCGCCGCTGAAATCCAACGAAACGGGCGTCAGGCAAGGCTTCTGGCGGATGCAGATGCCATCGTGCACAACATCGCGCCTGAAATGCGCAGCGGCGACGTCGTGGCTATTCTCTCCAATGGCGGCTTCGGCGGAATATACGAAAAGTTGCCGGCGCGCCTGCGGGATCTGGCAGGGAACCGATGATGCTGTGCCAGGTCAGTCGTCAATCCTTCTGCATCTATCTTTGTGCCGCGATTCTCGCGTTGTCTTCCGCGTCAATTGCTCAGTCGGCCGGGGCGATCGGATATACCATTTCTTTCTCTTCTCCCGAACAGCATCTGGTCGAAGTACAAATCGTTCTGCCTGCGGGCGGTGTTGAGCGCGAACTTCAGCTTCCCGTATGGAACGCTCTTTACCAGATCCGCGATTTCGCGCAGTATGTCAATTGGATTCGCGCCAAAGATCGTTCCGGCCATGCGCTTCCTCTCCATGCGCTCGATAAGAGCCGCTGGCAGATTCAAGGAGCCGATGCGGGTGCAATCGTTGAGTATCAAATCTTTGTCGATTCGCCCGGACCTTTTGGAGCACAACTAAACTCGCATCACGCCTTTCTGAATCTTGCGCAACTCCTGATGTATCCGGTGGACGCTCGGTCTGCGCCTCTGCACGTCCACTTCAGCCACATTCCGGCAGGATGGCGCGTTGCCACTCCCCTGGCGTCTTCCTCGGTCGAGGAGTTGGACGCTCCAAACTATGACCGCCTGGTCGACTCTCCCGTTGAGATCGGAAGTTTCCAGGAATCCAGCTTCGACGAGTCCGGCGGCCATTTTCGCGTTGTCGTCGACGCCGATCCCGCGGATTACGACATGACCAAGATCATCGCCGCTCTTCACAAGATTGTCTCTGCGGCTACCACTTGGATGAACGACCGCCCGTTCGACACCTACACTTTCCTCTATCACTTCCCACGAGGTCCCGGGGGTGGCGGCATGGAACATGCGTTTTCTACGGCGATCGAACTGAATGCGGAGTCGATCAAGCAATCGTTGGATCCCTTGACCAGCGTTACGGCGCACGAATTCTTCCATTTGTGGAATGTCAAACGCATTCGTCCCAAGACGCTCGAACCCGTGGACTACACGAAAGAAAATTACACTCGCGCTCTGTGGTTCAGCGAGGGCGTGACCAGCACGGCGGAAGGTATCATTCGATTACGCGCCGGCTTGATCGACGAAAAGCAATATCTGGCTCGGCTCGGGGAACAGATCACGGAGTTTGAGCGCCGGCCTGCTCACCTCACCCAGTCGGCCGAGGACTCAAGCCTTGACGCCTGGCTCGAAGGGAACGGATACTACCGCCGTCCCGAGCGCAGTGTTTCCTACTACAACATTGGCGAGCTCCTGGGTCTCATGCTCGACCTTGCTGTGCGGGACCAGAGTCACGGGCAGACGTCTCTGCGGGAAGTCATGCAATGGATGAACGTGAATTACGCCAAAAAGGGCCGTTATTTTGACGATTCCCAAGGAGTGCGCGAGGCGGCTGAGGCGGTCAGTCATGCCGATCTAGCCTCGTTCTTCGTAAAGTACGTGGCTGGGACGGAGGAGATTCCCTGGGATGATTTCTTTCGCTCCGTCGGGTTGCGCGTAGAGACCACGATGAATACCTTGCCCGATGCAGGTTTTGCCGCATCCCGCAACTTCGATGGACCGATGTCTGTTGTAGCCGTGACTCCCGGCGGCGAGGCCGAGCACGCGGGACTGCACGTCGGCGATACGATTGTTGAGTTGCAGGGGAAGCCGGCGGGGCAGGAATCGCGGCAGGAGTTGGCGCGGATGATTCCTGGCGATGCGCTTACCGTAAAGGTCCGACCGCGCCGTGGGGCAGAGCGCGAACTCAAGTGGACGATCGGAAGCCGTCAGGAAGTTTCCTACGATGTGAAGAGTCTCGATCAGGTCACGGAGCAACAACACGCGCGTCGCTCTGCCTGGCTGAAGGGTGAAGCTCAGGCTGCCCCCTCAGCAGCGAGGGATAATGGGAAATGATCCGCACCATCCTCATGTTGATCTTCTGGACGTTGGCAGCGCCGGTGGCCGCACTGATCGGCTTTCCCGCCAGCTACATCATGGGCGATGTCCGGGTTCTCTATCGTCTTTTTATGTGGGGCGCGTGGGCTGGCGTATGGATTACCGGGGTGCGCGTTCAAACTGTCGGGCTCGACCGATTCGACCACTCCCGCAGTTATATCTTCATGACGAATCACATATCGAACCTTGATCCGCCGATTCAAATCCCGCTGATTCCCAAGCGCACTTCGGTCATGGTGAAGAAAGAACTTTTCAAGTTCCCGATTCTCGGCCGGGCCATGCGGATGGGATCTCTCGTTCCGGTCGACCGTGGCAATCGCGATGCCGGTATTGAAGCGGTGCGCTCGGCGAGAGCTGTTGTCGAGCAAGGCCTCAATATGACGATCTACGTGGAGGGCAAGCGATCGTTCGACGGCAAGCTCTTGCCTTTCAAAAAGGGCCCGTTCTACCTTGCGGTTGAGTGCGACGTTCCAGTGGTCCCCGTGACGATCGTCGGGACACACTACACCATGCCCAAGGCGCGGTTCGCGATTAAGCCAGGTCTGGTGACGGTGATTTTCCATCCGCCAATTGAACCGAAAGATTTCGGCGATCGTGATGCCCTGATGGAGAAAGTCCGCGCCGCCATCGACAGTGGCTTGCCGGAAGAGTGCCGGCAGTTCACGCCTGCGACTGTTCCGGTCGAAAAGGAGCGAGGCGGCACAGCCTTCGCCTAGCTCTTCTCTGTGATCTCTGTATCCTCTGCGGTGAGGCCTTGGCTTTTCTTACTCCGCACCGCCCGAGCAATCTCCGGCAGTCGCGGCAGAATAGCGGAATACTTCAGCCACAGCTTGTGATCCACTGCGGGCGCTCCGCTCACCAGCGCGCCGGCATCAATGTCGTGAGCCACGCCGCTTTGCGGCGTCACGATCGCATTGTCCCCGACTTTGCAGTGGCCAACGACTCCGACTTGTCCGGTGAGGATGACGCGGTTTCCGATTTCGGTGGATCCGGCAAGCCCCACCTGAGAGCATAGCAATACATCTTCACCGACTGTCGATCCGTGACCGACTTGCACCAGGTTGTCGACCTTAACCCCGCGCTTAATGTGGGTCTCGCCCACACTGGCGCGGTCGATACACGAGTTGGCTTGCACTTCCACATCGTCGTCGATGACCACCGGTGCGGGCTGTGGAATCTTGTGCCAGCGTCCTTCGGAAGTTTTCGCGAAACCGAACCCATCCGCTCCAATCACGACCCCGTTTTGCAGGAGGACGTTGTTTCCAATCCGACAATTCTCGCGGACCACGGAATGGGCGTGCGCGAAAAAATTGTTGCCGATCTTCACGCCGCGATAAATTACCGCGTGCGCCAAAAGCACAGAATTGCTCCCGATCTCGACATCCTCTGCGATGACAACATAGGGCCCAATATGAGCATTCGGGCCGATTTTTGCGCTGGCAGCAACCACCGCGGTCGCGTGGATGCCCGGAGCGTAACGCACAGGTTTATGAAAAAGCTCGAGCGCTCGCGCAAACGTTAAGTAAGGATCCTTTGCCCGCAGCATAGCGGTAGGGATAGCAGGGAAGTCTTCCCCGACGATAACGGCTGAAGCCTTGGTAGTCCGCGCCGCGGGCGAGTATTTGGGATTCGACACAAACGTGAGCTCCCCGGGCCGGGCGTGTTCAATTCCGCTGAGCCCGGTGATTTCAGTTTCCGGAGAACCGTTTTCGAGGCGCACGTCGAGAGCCGAAGCAATTGCAGAAAGTTTCATGGTGATGAAGTGAGTACGAATGAATCGTACACCACTCGCGCTCAACCGCCGCACGGGAGCGGCGGTTCGAGCACTATGTCCGCCATCAAGTGACACAAATTGAATCGCACTGCTACTGCACTACTAGTGTGAAACTGCTCGTGCTTACAATCGATCCGCTGGTAGCAGTCACAACTACGGTCGAGGCCCCGCTTGGGGTGCCAGGATCCGGAGGAGGAGGCGGGGGTGTGTGACTCCCACCTCCACAACCAAGGGCCCCTACGATGAGGGCCAAAGTAAGCAGCAAAAATAATCCTCGAGCCGGCTGCTGCTTTCCGGCGACTAGCAAACTGGAAAACAGTAGCCCCAGGCCAACGATCCACTGTCCCGCTAGCCAATTCCTTGTGTGTTGCGAACGCGCCGCCGCGGTAGCCGCTTTGGTGGTTACGGTGATCGATACACTCGTTGTAGTCGCCGTCCCGTTCGCTGTGATCGACGTTGGCGCAAACATGCAAGCGGCCTCCGACGGAAGCCCTGAGCAGGCCAGACTGATGTTGCCACTGAACCCGCTGGAGTTGGAAACGCTGACGGAAGTAGATCCCGTACCACCAGGAGCTGAAATCAATACGGTCTGCCCCAATGGAATTGCCGCAAAAAATCCCGGCGTGATCGTGAACGATTGCGACTGCGCCGAAGTACTCGCATTGAAGCTGGCATCCCCGCTGTAGCTAGCTGAGATGGTGTGTGTTCCGGTGTCGAAATTAAGAACTCCATTGGGAGTAGCCGTATTGCCTTGGCCATTCAAAGAGAAAGTTCCGCCGCCTGGGATCGCCCCGAAGCTGTCAGTGAAAGTCACGGTGCCGGTCGCGAAACCCTGTTGAGATTGGCCTACGACATCGGCACGCAAGTACACGAAACTTCCGAAGGGTCCGCCCGTGAAGGCGATGCCATTTCCATATTGATCGGGCGTCAAAACCGACACGGTCGTTGTGCTCACCTCGGGAGTAACTGTGACAGACACCGCAGAAGACTGACTCGGAGCATAGGTTTCATCGCCCGAGTAATTCGCAGTCACCCAGTACGGTCCTCCGCCTGGAAGTTGCGCCGTTGACGATGTGACGGCACCTTGAGCAAGTTTGTAATTTCCGACGAGCATCAGGCCCGAAGCTCCCTGCTGACTGAGAACGGCGGGGGCCTCCAGCGATATATCGCCAGTTGGAATGCCGGTTCCGGTGTTAGGCGCGACTGTAACGTTGAAACTCACGGGTGTCCCGTGCGAGATGCTCGTCGTTGAATTCATCGAAAATGTGGTGGTCGTCGGATTGAATGTGACGCTGTTCCAGTTCGACACCAGGTTCGAGACGTTGATCGACCCAATTCCTGTGGCTAAATCGTAGCCCGCGCCCGACTGATATTCCGTTCCCAATTCGCCCGGAACCACGTTACTGCCGACGGTCACGTCATTGAAAATGCAGGTTGCAGAAGGAGGCGCTGTTGTACTGGACGCGTCGCACTGGGAAGGGTACGACGCCTGCGTTGCTGCCAGCCGGTAGAGAACGTAGTTGGGGGCTCCGACGCGAGGACTTCCTGTGGCAATCGTATTCTGCTCGTCGATATACGCCATGATTCCCGCGAATGCAGGTGCTGACGCGGAAGTACCGCTCGCGAAGTAGATGTAAATGTTGTTTTGGCTATCCGGTACACACGAGCCTTCCAGGCAGAGCAAATACGGATCGTGAGAGGCAGCCGTGAGTGAGACGTCCGGCAGGTCCCGCACTCCATCCGCAGGGATCGAGGAAAGGCCCGACTGCCAGCTTGGCTTCGGCACGCCCCCAGTCGAGCCAATTCCAGAAGCGATGTTTCCCGCGCTGGTTCCTCCGCTGCCCGCCCACAAGCCGTTGGTCAGGCTGCTTTCATTCCACACGTTCTCTGGAATGTACGAAAGGGCGCTCTCGGAAATCGGAGCCGTAGTCGACCAGTATTTGCTGTCTTGCCCGTTTTCGTTGAACATCGTGCCTCCGACAGCGACATTGAATGCGGTGGAGGCGAGATAGTTGACCGAGACCGGATACGAGGCTGGGGCGACGTTCGGATTATCACACCCTGAGGCGCCGTCGTCACCCGTCGAGACGATGTAGCTAATCCCTTGCGCCGCAGCTTGCTCCGCCATCGCGCTGGCGAAAGCGAGCTCCGAGTCAGAGGCGTAGAGTTCACAAGCGCTAAAACTCTCTGTCATGATTCCGGCGAGATTGTTTTCTACGATGTAGGTCTCCGACAAATCGACACCATCGGTCGTGTCGGTACTGGCGGAGACAACAAGGATGACGATCCCGCCTGGGGCCATAGCCGCCGACCAACTGGCGTCTAAAGTAGCTTCGCCTTCCTCACCTCCGCCCAAATCGCCGGGATCCGGGCCGTTGAGCGTAATGAAGAACGAGGCTCCACCAAAAAGCCCCAGGAAGTTGCTGACGTCTTGCCCGCCGTTGTATAGATTGCTGCGCCCGACGACAGCGATCGTTGCGTACGAGGGCGGGTTGAGGGAATTCATGTTGTAGATCACCGCGAAGTCCTGCGGAGAAAGCGCATGAATGTCTCCCGTGCTCTCGGGGAAAGTGACCTGCGGCTTCTTGCCCGAAAGCACCTTGGCCGCGACTGGCTGTCCTAAGGAGTGCAGATTGGGCTTCTTCAGGAAGTTATGCAGCGTCAGCACGCCCGTGACGGCGGGTGTCAGCGCCGTCGGAATCATGGGGTCGCTGGCGTTGCCCCAGTGCTGCTCACCGTTGACGAGGTATTTGTGCATCGTGGTGTGGAAGGTTTCCTGGACTTGTCCCGCGGTGCCAGAGAATTCCAATACTGTTCGGCCCTTGGTGGTGCCGACCTGGAATCCGTGAGATTGCAGCCACGAGGTGATCGTCTGCAGGTCGCTCTCGGAGGGGCCGAACTGCTCGCCGTATTGCTGCGGCGTGACCCACTTGTGATAGTTCGGGGAGGCTTTGTCCTGCTGGTCGTCGATTAACTTACGCAGCTGATGTTCCTGGTCGAGACTACGCTTCAGCACTAAAAGCATGCGCTGCATGGGCAGGCTTGCTTCGGCCGTACCGAGATCGAATTCCGGACGCGCCAGCGGATGTGTGTTTCCTCGCAACTGTGTGAGCCTTGTTTCGTCGATGGTTTGGGTGATTAGTGAGCGGACACTTGTTGCCGTGCTCGATGCGACATTCTGCGCTCGCATGGATGTGACAAGCATAAGAGCCGTAATGATGGTTAGGAGAACCGTGAAACGAAGGGCGCGACAAGAACCTGAAACATACGACGCTGGGATCGCTCGCATGGCAGAGACACCTGTATTCGAGATAGACGACGCCCACTCGAGATGATCGGAAGGAAGGAAGGAAGGAATCCGCTCGTCTCTTTTGGCAAGCGCAGGGCCTGCGTGGACTTCACACCCTACATCAACTCTTCTCTGATTTCAACGCATTTCAAGCGACTTGAGTTGAGCGAGCAGAGCTCATTGGTCAGAGCGCGAGGGTCCTCTAGCTGAAAATTGCACTAATGAGTGTTTACAACCCTTTGCTTGGTGGCATACTGACGCCACATCAATCAGTTTGGGGGCTTCTATGAAAAGCATGATCGCTGGAGTGTGGGCGACGCTCGTCTTGACAACGGCTGTTGTCGCGACGGCGCAAACGTATACCATCATCGATATCGGCGTGCTCAAGGGTGATAACGAGAGCAGCGGCTTTTGGATTAACAATCTCGGAGAGGTCGTGGGTTGCTCGGATACGCAGACCTCGGAAGGCTATCCGTGCACTGGCGTGGTTGCGGGGCAGCATGCGTTCTCGTGGACGAAGAGCGGCGGCATCAAAGATCTCGGTACGCTTTCCGGAGCGACGGTGAGCGGCGCAATCGGGCTCAATGATGCCGGGACGATCGTGGGCTATTCCAACGTGAAGGGTAAGCCTGCGACCAACTTCGTCGCGGTGCAGTGGTCATCGACGGGCGCGATCACGAGTTTGGGTACGCTTTCGGGAGGCTCTTCCAGTGCTGCGTTCGAAATCAATTCCTCAGGAGTGATCGCAGGCGATTCGTTCCTGAGCAGCGGGCTCGTGAATGCCACGAGCTGGACGAACAAGAACATCAAGAATCTGGGAGCGCTTCCGAAGGCAATTTTTACGGCCGGACTCGACATCAACGACAGCGGGCAGATTGTGGGTGAATCGGTGTTTAACTACGGTCCGCCTTTCAAGTCGCACGGGTTTTTGTGGAATGGTTCCTGGATGAAAGATCTGGGTACGCTTTCGGGCGGCGTGACGAGCATCGCGAACTCCATCAACAACACTGGAGTAATCGTGGGGCAATCGGATGGAAGCAACACACAAGGGCATTGGCATGCGGTGCTGTGGAATACGTCGCAGAAGATTCAGGATCTGGGCGTGATTCCTGGAGGAAATTACAGCATCGCGTATGCGGTCAACGATTCGAGCGTGGTGGTTGGATACGGAAATCTGTTCAACAATGCCGCGCATGCGATGAGATGGACTTCGAGCGGAGGGATGGAAGATCTAAACTCGCTGATTCCTGCGGGTTCGGGTTGGGTGTTGATCAACGCGAACTCGATCAACAACATTGGTCAGATCACCGGGTACGGGACGAAGAACGGACACAACCATGCGTTTATGTTGACGCCAGTCAACTGATCCGATTCCTAATTTGGGGTGGGGGTTACTACTTGGTTACATAGGGTACCCCCCTTCCCCCTCGATCTATTGGAATCATGGGTTTAGGGGAGAACGGCACAAAAATCCATGGGGCTCAGTCACTTAGGGGCAAAATATTGAGCCTGAAGGGGTTAAGGGGGTATTTCTCGGGGAGATTTGGGTAGGGCGGGGTGGCCCGGCCTTGACCTTCGCGTGTACCACCGGACAGCGGGTGCCCCGTTCGTTCCGTGCGAAGGGGCGGGGAAACAGACCGTTTACAGGGCGAAGCTACGCCACTTGATCCCGAAACGAAATCTCGGTCCATCCAACGTTTACGTGCACCGCCCCGACTTCGTCCAACCGATAAGATCGATAGCTGCTCCACCGCCATTGCTCGGGTGACGGCACGAGCCCCCGCTTCACTGGATTCCGATGTATGTACCTTAACTTCTCCACGCGCTTCTTGGTCGTCCATACGTTGAAGTCGTAGAAGCGAGCCTGCCAGAACGACCTGCGCAACCGTTCCTCGCCGAACAGGTGGCGCTGCCGGGCATCTCTCCGCCTTTTCTTCGGCAACAGCGCCTGAGCCGTGCGCTGCTTCAACACTTGCATTACGGTCGACGGATTCCCAATTTCAGGCTCACTCACCAACAGATGAACATGTTCCGGCATGACAACATATCCGACCACAACAAAGCGGTAGCGAACGCGCGTCTGTTCAAGAATTGAAAGAAACCGGTCCCGCGCCCGCGCGGAGTTCAGCAAAGGCAATCGCCGATAACACGAAGCAGTGATAAAGTGCAGGTGATGAGCGCCGTAGGTACGATGCAGGCTGCTGGGCATGACAAGCCCATGCTACAAGCAGCATCGTACCCGCCCTTGCAAAGATCGCAAGAGCGGGGCACCCACCGTTCCGGAACGGGAAAGAAAAAACAGAGGAGGAAGGACGGGCCACCCGCCTATGTATCCTCCCAGAGTGTCGGCTGCTGCAGGTCTAAATTGGCACGAACCATACTATCCTCGCTCCCTCTCGTCAATCCGCTAGATTGATTCCGCCATTTGCCGCACGCGGCGGGTTTTGATATGGTCCCGACAATGGATTCGACCGATATTCCAAACGAAGCCGCGCCTAGCGCTCCCTTGGTTGCTTGCCCGCATTGCGCTGCTCAAATGCCGGAGACGGCGGGATTCTGTCCAGGATGCGGGCGCTCCATGGAGGTCGAGCAGCCGGCCCGCGGCAAGGTTGGTTCCCTGACTGAAAACATTGCAGGAACGCTGGCCTACTTCACCTTCATTCCCGCAATTATTTTCCTGGTGCTGGATCCGTACAACAAGAACCGCTTTGTACGGTTTCATTCTCTGCAATGTTTGTTTTTGTGCGGCGCTTCGATCCTAGCCGGGGTCGCCCTTAAACTGGCCAGCGTCGTGCTATTCATCATTCCGGTGCTTGGACCGTTGTTAATGGTGCTGGTCTCCATCGTGGTCGCGCTTGCCGCCGCCGTGATCTGGCTGGTTCTGGTCGTGAAGGCTTTTCAGGGATTCATGTTCAGGCTGCCGGTCCTCGGTGAGTTTGCCGTCCACTATGCCATGATTCCCTAGGCTTTTCAGGCCGCCCGCGGAAAATTGTTCGTTGATTTTCGGGAAACTTTTTGGTACCTTGCCGCAGCGTCGCTTGGCGGCGGCCAGTCGCATTCTGTGGACCGCATCCTCTCCAAGCAAACAAGGAGACACCTCCATGGCCTTTTGCAGTATGTGCGGCACTCAGATCGCAGACGGTACCTCCACTTGTGCAGCGTGCGCGGGCAGAGCGGCAACCGTTCCGGCCACGCCGGTCGCTTCGGCTGGCGGAATGGCCGACAACATCGCGGGCATGCTCGCCTACGTTACCATCATTCCGGCCATCATTTTTCTGGTGATGGAACCGTACAACCGAAATAAATTCATCCGCTTCCATGCTTTTCAATCCATCTTCTTCGCGGTAGCGTGGACAGCACTATGGATTGCGCTCAGCATCTTCGCGCACATTCCCCTGCTTGGCTGGCTCAGCATTCTCATATGGCCACTAATTTTACTCGCGGGTCTAATCATCTGGGTCATCCTGTTGCTCAAGGCGAATCAGGGGCAGATGTTTAAACTTCCCATGATTGGCGATATGGCGGAGAAGCAAGCCAACGCGATGTAGTATTTTCGTCCGTTCGATGAAGTCATCCTGACCGGGGTCGTTTTTCAGGCGAAGGGAAGAGCTTGCCTCGAGCGCAGGCGCAGGGATCTCGGGCACCCGGTTACTCGCTTCCTTCGATGACACCGATCTGTTACTCAATCTGCCCCCGCGCTTGACTTTCTTCCTGTAAGCTGTCAATCCTATTAGCTTTTACCCGCATCGCAATCCCGCGCCATGCGCGCGGTGTTTCGCCGGCGGGAAATCTGCTGGGCGATCGGGGAATTCATTTGCGAGTACGGGTCTTCTATCACGACAAATGCTTTGACGGAGCTTCCTCCGCCGCGTTGTTCTCTCGTTTTTATCGCGAGCGCATTCGCGAGGACGCCGAATTCATCTTCACCGGCCTGGTCCATCGTGCGGGCGCGCTTTTCGACGAGAAGGAGTTTGACGGCGACGAGAACGCTATCGTCGATTTCAAGTACTCCAGTTCGCCCAAGATCACCTGGTGGTTTGATCATCACGAGAGCGCCTTCCTCTCGCCCGCCGACGCCGAGCACTTTGAGCAGGACCAGAGCAACCGCAAGTTCTACGATCCCGATTTCAAATCCTGCACCAGCTTCATCGCCATGATTGCGCAGCAGCGCTTCGGTTTTGATCCGTCTTCTGTCGCGGACCTGGTGCACTGGACCGACATCATCGACGGCGCCCTCTATCCCGACGCAAAGACCGCGGTCGAGATGGAAGCTCCCGCTATGAAGCTAACCATGGTCATCGAGTCGGCCCCCGATCACGGCTTCGTTCCCAACTTAATTCCACTGCTGGCAACAAAGTCTCTCGCGGATATCCTCAAAGAGCCCTTCGTCGCGCCACTGCTTCCGCCTCTGCTCAAGCGCCACGAACTCTCCATCGGAATTCTTGAGCAGCGCACCGAGTGCAAAGACGGCACGATCTTCTTCGACGTCACTGATCACGATCTCGAGGGTTACAACAAATTCATCCCGTATTATCTGCATCCCGAGTCGGTTTACAGTGTCGGGCTTAGCAAAAGTAGCTTTCGCGTGAAGGTTTCGGTGGGATCAAACCCTTGGGCTCCGCAGGAGCCCGAAGTGAATCTGGCTCGCATTTGCGAGCGCTACGGCGGAGGCGGCCATGCCCGTGTCGGTGCTATCTCCTTCAACGTGGACCAGCACGCCGCGGCGATCAAAGCCTCGCAGGAAATAGTTGAGGAACTCCGCGCCGCCATCCGCCAGAGGAAGTAGCGCTGGCACTGTGCAGACCGCTGCCGCGAGCGAGATTGCCGAGCCATTCCGGAGAACGAAGGCTGCATGACCATCCTCGCCCGACTCGAACGGTGGAAGGAGCAGAGCAAAATATCGCCGGAGCAGCACGCTCTTCTGGCAGGCCTCTCCCGTGGAGAACCGTTCTCCCTTTTCCTTGAGCTGAACATTCTCCTCTACGCCGGGGTGCTTGCGTTCGTTGCCGGACTCGGCTGGACTGTCAGCACCTGGTCGCAACAACTCGGTGACGTCCTTATATTGACCATACTCTCCATACTCCTCGCTTCTTGTTTCTGGTACTGTTTTTCCCGCGCCCCCGCTTGGTCGCCCGCCGAAACGCCCGTCCCCGCCCCGATCTTCGATTATGTCGTTTACCTCGGAAGCCTCGTCTGGTCATTGGAACTCGGGTACCTGGAGAAACGTTTCCACGTGCTCTCCGGACAATTGGATTTCTATCTCCTGGCGACCGCCGCCCTCTTCTTCTTCTTTGCCTATCGTTTCGACAATCGCTTCGTGCTCTCGCTGGGCTTGTCCGCACTCGCCGGATGGTTCGGGATCGCTATCTCGCGCTGGTCGCCCCATCAGGATGCGGCGTATCGACAATATGCCCTTCTCTACTGCCTGCTGGTCGGCATCGGCGGGACGCTTCTCCAGCGCCGCGGCCTGAAACCGCATTTCTTCGCCACATATCTGAACATCGTCGCCAACGTTCTGTTTTGGACGCTACTCTCCGGCGTGTTCAATCGCGAGGGCTACGGTGTTTGGCTCCTCGCTCTGCTGATCGCATGTGGCGCATCTCTCGCCTGGGGCCTGGTGCGCCGGCAGTTTGCCTTCGTCGCCTATGCCGCTGTCTACGGTTACGTAGGCGTGAGCTGGAGGGTCCTCTTTGAAGTCAAAGACGACACCGCTATCTTCGGCTATTTCGTCATTACCGGAGTCGCTATGCTAGTGTCGTTGGTCCTGATCGGGCGTCGCTTCGCGAGGTCCGCGTGAGAATCTACAGTGCATCCACTGAAGAGACTCTTCGCGCCCGCAAACTCCTGGCGGACTGGGCTAGCGAAGGCTTCCTCACGAAGGAGCAGTACCAACTTCTAAGGCAGGAAACGGTTTCCGAACTCCGCACCACTAACATTTACTTGCGGGTAGTCCTGTTTTTCTTCACCCTGATCATTGTGGGCGCCGCTACCGCGCTCTTCTTCGTGGTTTTTCTCTCGCATCCCTCGGAGCGAACCATCGGCGTCGTCTTACTGTTTTTTGGTGCCGTCTGCTACGCGGCGGCCGAAGCCGCAGTTTCCCAAGCTCGGCTTTATCGCTACGGAATTGAAGAAGCGCTTGCCGTTTGCTCAGTTGCTTTTCTATGCGCGGGAATACAGTTCGCTCTTTTCAGCGGCGGCCTCTTTTCGGCCAAGCCAGACGCAGCCCAATCCCTGGTCCCAGCAACCGGCGCCGTCTTCTCGCTGTGGATATGGCGCCGCTTCGGGCTGTCCTATGCATTTCTAGCCTCGATGATCTTCGTCGTATTTCTGCCCGGCTACTGGACCTCATCGCACTCAGCGCAGCACGTGATCGTTGCGCTGTTGTTTGCAGCCGGGCTAGCAAGTGCTTCCGCCGTGCGTTCCCGCCATCGCTTCGACTATCTCGATGAAAGCTATTCGCTCGTCGAAGCGTTACTGTGGCTCGGCATGTACCTGGCGATGAATCTCCAGCTTTCGTCGTTGCATCTTCTCGAGCAGCAGTGGTGGGGCATTGCTCGAACGGCCTCTGAATTCCCGAGGCCCTTCTACTGGACGACGTGGGTGCTGATCTGGTGCCTGCCGCCCATCATCCTCGCGCACGGCATTCGCCAAAGGGACCGCTTCGTCATCGCGGCGGGCGCGGTCGCCGGCATCCTGACTCTCGCCTGCAATAAGCCTTACCTCGGATGGCAAAGGCACACCTGGGACCCCATGCTTTTGGGGATATTGTTAACTAGCGTTGCCGTTTTCATCCGACGCTGGCTTGCCCGCGCCGCCGGCGGAATTCGCCACGGCTTTACCGCCCAGCGTCTATCGGGAAAGGACAAACAGTGGATGAACGTCGGGTCGACCGCACTCGGCCTGCTATCGCCCGATTCCATAACGCCAAGCCCGCAAGCAAGCAATTCGGACTTCCGCTTCGGTGGTGGACGCTCCGGAGGCGGAGGCGCCTCCAGCAATTTTTGAGATGAGACCACGCGGATGGGCGCAGGTTCTTATTGCGCCGCCGCCTCGCTCGCCAAACAGGTTGCCGCACTCCCATCCGCCGATGAACGAATCACCGCGGTCTGGTCGGCACAAAATGCCTTCCGTCCGAAGCTGTTGCCACTGGGTGCGGCGCTAAGCTGAAAGCTGCTCGACGGCGTGCCGCCGCAACCGGCGAGGGAAAACACATACGCGTACCGCTTCCCACTCGCCAGTCCGCTATTGATCAGCATTGCCTGGTGTTCGTTGGGCTCTCCGCCGCCAAATCCATCAAGATTGGAAAGCGTGCAGGTATAACCAACATTCGGATAAGTAGCGGCATATGTGACCTCAGCAGTCAGAATGGAACGCATTGCCGCAATTACCTGCGCATCGCTGCCAGCCGGCTGTGCCGCCATCTCCGGGCGAGCGGCATACGCAGTTGGTCCGGCATGCGGCGTCATTTTCTCGGTAATCGCTTTCAAAAAATCGGGATCGGCCAAAGGCAGATGAATCGTCACCGAAATCTCATTCAGTTTCCAGACTTTCTCTTCTTGCTTCATCGAGAAAGTCATCTGAGGCATGAACGGCGTGCGTTCGACCTGCCCGTTCTTGTAAACCTGAAACGACAACTCAATATCGTCCTGGTCGGCCCGCAGCGCGTCATCCTCCACAGTTATCTCGAACTTATCTCCGGTCTTCGAATCCTGTCCCGAGAGCAGCACCGACCCGGTCTCAAATGTCTGCACCGTCCTCCCTTGAGTTTGGAGTTGTGTCGCCATACTCGAGTACATCTGTAACGAGGTCAGTGCTCCCGATTTTTCCAGAGCCGCCAGCGTGACCGCGGGCAAGTGTTTCACCAAGGTCCCCGGCGTTTTGCTGAAGAACATTTCCAGCAGCGCCTGCCTTGCCGTCTGCGGTGCCGAAGCAGTTTCCCCCCACAAACCGCACGCCGAAACCAGCGCAAGACTCAGACACACGACGACTCTTCTCATAAATCAGTCTCCTGCGTCATCGTGACATCCTTCCGTCGCGCCCTCTAGTTACGGAGGTAAGGATGAGTCTCGGCAAACCCATCGGGCAGGGAAGTACTGCATGCAATTTCCTCACCGTGATACTCTGCCTTGAGTCACTGTCAGTAGCATGCGCCAAGCCGCCACCAAGCCAGATCCTCATCGCAGCCAACGCCGAGTCCTTCAGGCCGTGGCCATGTTCGAATTCTTCAAGGGAGTATTCGTCGTTTTAATGGGATTTTGTGCACTGGCACTGGTGCACAAAGATGTCTGGCTCTACGCGGAAAGTCTGCTGGCTCTTTTCCACATCAGTACTGACCGCAAGTCCGCACAATTGTTCCTAGACTTCGCCGACAGTGTCACCGACGCGCGTCTCTGGGCGGCGGCCCGCATCGCCTTCGCCTATTCTGCTCTTCGCTTTACCGAAGCCTACGGGCTCTGGCACACCCGAACCTGGGCTGAGTGGGTGGCCCTGGTTTCCGGAACCCTCTTGCTGCCTTTGGAAATCCGCGAACTCATGCGCGGGTTGAGCATGCTGCGCGCCGTGCTGCTGGTCGGAAATCTCGCCATCGTTCTCTATATGCTTTATGTCATCCGTGCCAACCGGCGCGAACGGCAGAATGCCGCCGCGATTCACTCAGCAGGATGAACTTCTGGCCGGTTCGCTACGGCTGCTGGGCTGCTCCCAAATACCGGTCGAGCCAGTTCAGCGTCTCCTGGATCATTTCATTGCGCGGGACGATGTAACCGGCGGCAAACAGGCTATCCGCTTGTCTCCGGCAGGACTGCCAACGATCGAAACAGCGGAGTCTGTCAGGAATTCGGAGGAGCGTCCAATTCGGATTTCCCGTTCATCATCAAAATCGACATCGCGGCAAAACCCTTGCCAGAAGCGGGATGTGAGCCCAAATGCTCTGGCAATTTTGGCGCCTTCGGTTCATAATGAACGTGATTTGCGATCAGTTCCCGGAGGTCGTTATGCGTCTCGCTACTTTGTCCTGCATGCTCCTCGCTCTCGCTGCAGTCAGCGCCGCGCAGGAAACGAACTTTTCCGTGGGTCCGCAGTACTTGATGATCTCGGGTTCGCCGCTTCTCGCCCAGCCCATCGCTACGCCGTCACTCTCGTTGGGCGCCCCACTCCCCGGGATTCCAAGTCTTCCGCAGGTCGGGCCGGTTGTGGAAAATGAAGCTTACGTCGCAAATCCAGAACTTCGACACCAGGCTGATCTGTTTCCGATCTACTACGGTTATCCTATGGCGAGCGTGGTGGAGATTTCAGCCGCCGAGCCGCCGCGAGAACTCCCCGCCAGCATCACGGACGTGGGAGTGACGGGGATGACCAACCTGCAATCCCTGCGCATGCGCGGCTATGGAGCGCCCTTGGGGGACACCGCCGCTTTCTGGAAAACTCATAAGCCCCGCGCCCCTCGGGTCTACACTAACGACGACCTTCAGCGCCTTCACAAAAACTAATCGCGAGTACGACCCAGGCAGTTCGTTGCCAATAGAGCGGTGTTCCGAGGCAAGTCTCACGCTGTTTTGGTTTCGCTCGGACTCGCTTCCCCATGGTAGCCTGAGTTCATCTCACATCCGCACAGGGAGTTCATGCCAGACGCCAATCCTTCTCATCTCGATCTGCAAGCCACAGCAAAAGAAATCATGATGCGTTACGGCTTCGAGCCTGATTTTCCTCCGCAGGTTCCGCAACAACTGGCCGAGTTGAAAGCGCATCCGCCCCAGATCGCTGCCAACGGAGACATTCGCGATCTCCGCAATCTGCTCTGGTCGTCCATCGACAACGACACGTCACGCGATCTCGATCAGATCGAAGTTGCCGACCGGGTCTCGAACGGGGATGTGAAGATCATGATCGGCATTTCCGACGTGGACGCATTTGTTCCCAAGTCGTCCCCTATCGATCAGCACGCCGCAAAGGAAACCACCACGGTTTATGCCGGAGTTCGCAATTTCCCCATGCTTCCCGAAGAACTTTCCACCGGCAAATCGTCGCTGCTCGAAAACCAGGATTGCCTCAGCGTCGTAACTGAGTTCGTGGTCGATTCCAGCGGGGCTGTCAAGTCGTCGAGCGTCTATCGCGCGCTGGTCCGCAACAAGGCTCAACTGCAATACAACTCCGTCGGAGCGTGGTTGGAAGGGAAGTCGCCCGCGCCGCCGAAGGTCGCGGCCGCTGCGGACTTGCAAGCGCAATTGAAACTGCAGGACGAGGTTGCCCAGAAGCTGAAGGCGCAACGCTTCCAGAACGGCGCACTCAGCCTGCAGACGGACGAAGTCCACCCGCTTATCCTCAATGACAAGGTTGTGGGAGTCGTGAAGCAGCAGAAAAATCACGCTACCGAGTTGATCGAGGACTTCATGGTCGCGGCCAACGGCGTTGTGGCGAGACTTCTGGAGAAAGTGTCTTCGCTGCGCCGCATCGTGCGCACACCCGAGCGCTGGGATCGCATCGTGCAGTTAGCCGCAACCAAGAGTGAAAAGCTTCCGGCGCAACCCGATTCTAAAGCGCTGAATGACTTCCTGATCCGACGAAAGGCAGCCGATCCCGATCACTTTGCGGATCTGTCATTGGCCGTCATCAAGCTGATCGGTCCGGGAGAGTACGTGTTGGAACGTGCCGGTGAATCCGCTCCTGGACACTTCGGACTTGCAGTCCAGGACTACACCCACTCCACCGCGCCCAACCGTCGCTTCGCCGATGTCGTCACTCAGCGCATTGTCAAGGCGCTGCTCGCCGGCCAGAACAATCCTTACTCTGACGCTGAACTGACCACCATCGCCACCAACTGCACTCAGAAGGAGGACGCTGCAAAGAAGGTCGAACGCCAAATGTCGAAGCGTCTGGCCGCTGTCGCCATGCAAAACCACATCGGCGAAACCTTCGACTCCATTGTCACTGGCGTGACCGATCATGGAACCTTCGTTCGCGTTGCCCAGCCCCTCGTTGAGGGCATGCTCGCCCAAGGCCAGCAAGGACTCGACGTGGGAGACAGGCTTCGCGTGAAACTCATTCGCGCGGACGCGCAGACGGGATACATCGACTTCGCCCGCGCATAGCGCGTTCTCGGCCTCCGTAGAGGCATCAAGCATGCTAATAGCGGTCCAGGAAGACGCACGCTAGTCTTATCGCAGCGATTGGTTTGGGTCGGCTGCGGAGGCTCGTGTTGTTCGAATGGCGAAAACTCGTTTGCCTTCCCTTGATGGCAATCCTGCCGGTGTCCCTGCTTGCCCAGGACACTGCAACCGCCATCTTGCGTAGCAACGGCGCAGGCGTGATGGTGAATCGAAACGCAGCGCCCGCCTCCACTGCTGTGTTCTTCGAGGATCTCATCGAAACCCAGAAGAATGCCGCTGCCCGCATTGAAGCGAACGGATCGACCGCCGACATCAATCCGGAAACCATGATCCAGTTTGAAGGCGACACGTTAGTGCTCGATCATGGCAGCCTCTCGGTCAACACTTCTCGTGGATTGAAGGTGCGCGTCGGTTGCGTGATCGTCACACCCGCGAACAATGCCGAGTGGACTCACTACGACGTAGTCGATCGCGACGGGAAGGTAACTGTATCGGCTCTGAAGAAAGACGTGAACATCAATTCCCGGTCGAGCAATCCGAAGCAGGCCAAACAGGGCGCGAATTCGAGCGTAACAGTAAGTGAAGGACAACAGAAATCGCGCGAAGAGAATTGTGGCGCAGCGTATCCGCACAGCGCCGCTGCAACTCCCGGCGCAGGCGCGATCATGAACTCACCATGGGTGATCGGTGGAGGCGCGGTCGCGGTCGGAGTGATCGCGTGCTTCGGTCTTTGCCACAGCGACGATCCGATCAGCCCAACAACCCCCTGAGTAGCGTCTTTTTACTCCCTCGGAATTGAATTGCAGCGTGACTACTCCGTCACCACTGCTTTCACCAGGTTTCGCGGATGGTCTACGTCATATCCCTTGTTGACCGCGATGTGATAGGCGAATAGCTGCAGCGGGATGACTTCGACAATCGGCAGCAGAAGTTCGGGCGCTGCGGGAACGTAGAAGACCTGCTCCGCGATGTCTGCGACTTCCTTGTCGCCTTCGGTCGCGACCGTCACTAATGGTCCGCGACGCGATCGCACCTCCTTCATCACCTCAAGCGTTCGCCGGTAACGCAGGACAGAATCCGGATCGCGATGATCGCATGTCGCCAGCACCACTACCGGGAGTTTCTCGTCTACCAGAGCGTTCGGGCCGTGCTTGAGTTCTCCTGCGGGATATCCTTCGGCATGCGCATAGGAGATCTCTTTGAGCTTGAGCGCGCCTTCGCGAGCGATGGCGTAATGAACGCCGCGTCCGAGATAGAGGAATTTTTCAGCCTTGAAGTGCACATTGCCGAAGTCCCCGGCGAGCGAGTCCCATGTGGCGAGATTTTTCTCAATCGCCTCAGGCAATCGCATCAGTCGCTGTAGATAAGAGCGCGTTACTTCTGAGGTCATGCGGCCGCGTTTGCGGGCGAGGAACAGCGCCATCAGGTAGAGGATAGTCAGTTGCGTGGTGAAACTCTTGGTCGCGGGAATCGAGAGTTCCGGGCCCGCTCCCGAGATCAGAGCCGCTCCGGCTTCGCGGACGATGGTCGTGTCGGCAACGTTCGAGATCGCGATGGTCTTCACGCCTCGCGTTAGGGCTTCGCGTTGGGCCGCGATCGTGTCTGCCGTTTCGCCCGACTGCGTAATCACCATCACTATGGGATCGACGGCCGCGTGCGTTGAGCGGTAGCAGTATTCACTGGCATATTCGACGTCGACCGCTACGCCGGAGAGATCTTCGATCATGATCTCGCCCCCGAGACCCGCGTGGCGACTCGATCCGCTGGCGGCGATGATCAGCTTCTCAAAGGTGAGTAGCGCGCTTTCAATGGCGTCCAGTTCGCCAGGGAAGATGATGTCGTTCTTCAAATGCTTAGCGACGGTCTTGGCGATAGCCGTGGGCTGCTCGTAGATTTCCCTCCGCATGGCGTGGGAATACTTCTGGTTGGTCGTACTCTTCTTTGTTTTCGTAGGAGTCATTGGCAGGGCTGAGAGTAAATCATTCCGTGTGCCCTGGGCAACCGCACAAGGGTGAGGCCCACAGTATGCCAGGGCTCTTCCTGCACTCGCCAACGCACTGCAGGCGAGACGCCCGCAGGAGGGCGGCGCTACTTTGCGGTTGCGCCTTCGAAATGGGCTTCGATCTCCTCCAGAGTTTTTCCTTTTGTTTCCGGCAGAAACCAGATGGCTGTGACGAAATAGATCACAGTGCAGGCGGCGAAACCGAAGAACATGGTCGAGTACCCGTACTTGCCGACTGTGGGCAGGAAGACCGCCGCGATAGCTGTGGACACGGCCTGGTTGAGTAAGAGCGCGATGCTCATTCCGTTGGAGCGGATGCGCGTAGGCATCAACTCGGAAAGTGCAAGCCAGACGCATACTCCCGGGCCTATGGCGAAGAATGCCATGAAGATGAAAAGGGTAATGGCTACGAGCCAGCCATTGCGCGCTGTGGGGACCGGGGTGATAAGGGCGTTCTCAATTCTGAGGGGCGCCGTGCGCGAAGCGTCCAGGTCGCCGAGAGGATTGGAGAAGAAGGCCACCACTTTGTTGGCTGGTACGCAACTGTCTCGCGTGACTTCGATTGGCTTCGCGGCCGGGTCATCGGATCGAACGACCTGACTAGCGGCGCGGAAGTCTCCGTAGGAGTAAATCACGACCATTGAAGTTGGGCGATTGTTCGTTTGGTTGGCGCCCGTTGCGGCCAACAGTTTGCTGGCGGTCGGTTCGTTGTAGAGCAGTTCGAGCTTCTGATCCGGCGAGACCATGGACTGCACAGAGTCCTTGGTATCTACGCGCAGGTGTTCGGTACTAAGGAAGAGAACCCCGGTGCAGATCAGCGAAACAATAATTCCGGCCGTGCCGATTCCTAATAGGAACTTGCGACCCTTTCGATCCACAAGCATGACACCACCGAAGGTGACGGCAAAATTGATGATGGTAAATACAACGTATCCCCAGTGAGCCGCGATGTCCGAGAGCCCGCTCTGCAGGAGGATGTTTGTGTTGTACGCAATGATGGAATTGATGCCGGTTGCCTGATTGCAGGCAAGAATAATGCAGGCCAGTACAAACGGGATAACGTACTTGCGTTTCAACAGGGACTCGCTAGCTTTTGCTGTACCGGATGCGGTTCCTTTTTCAGCGGCCAAAACTTCCTGCATTTCTTTGAGCTCGAGATCAGCCTGTGAGGTCGTGCGAGAGCGGAGAAGCGCAGTGTAGGCCGCGTGTGTCTTTCCCCGACGCAGCAGCCATCGCGGCGATTCGGCGACCATGAAACTGCCAATGACGAACAGGATTCCGGGAGGCAGAGAGACCCAGAAAATGCCGCGCCACGCAGTGTCCTTGTAAGTGAACAGCCTGGCTGCATCACCGAGTTGCGCGACCTGGTCGACGCGCCAACTGAAATAGGCCCCGACGAGTGCGGCGGTCACGATCCCTGCGGTGAGCAACCACTGGAAGATACCGGTGCCTTTGCCGCGATTCGATGCGGTCAAGCACTCCGCTAAGTAAAGAGGAACGACAACGCCGATCAAGCCCGCGCTCACACCCTGCAGCAAACGGCCAAAGACCAGCGGGCCGTACCCGTGTGCCAGGGCGATCATCGGGATGCTGATGACGAACATGACACCGCTCAACGCCATCAGAGATCTGCGGCCCATCCAGTCGGCAAGCAATCCGGCAAACAAGGTGGAGATCACGCTCCCGAGCAGCACGGCGGCTACGACAATCGAGAGCTGGCCCGCATTGAGACCCGACGTCGCTTCCAGATAGGGCAGAGCGCCGGCGATGATGCCTACATCGACGCCGTAGAGCAATCCGCCGAGGCCAGCTACGATCAGGAGGAAGCGGTTATAAAAGAGTTTCTTGTCGTCGAGGATTGCGGTGGTGCCGGCTGCGATATCAGCTGTCATAGAGTGTTTGGTGAGACGTTACGACTGAATATGTTTTGCTTTTCGCTCAAGATCGTCGCACGGGCTGCGGTTCTAAAACGCACCCTGCATTGTAGCCCAGGGAGAAGCGGAGGCTGGCAATATTGGTAAAATCGAAAACCTTAAACCACAGAGTTCACAGAGGGGTACAGAAGAATCGGCTTGTAACCCTCCTAATGATCAGCCGCTTTTTAGGCTTCGAAGGTTTTCGTTTTCTCTGCCTCAAGGCTGTCACTAATCTGTGGTTGACAGTCAGCTACAATACCCAAGCCGCGCGGGATTTGGCTTCCGGCCTGCAAAACTTCCGATGAGATACGGGTTCATCATCGACAATCGCAAGTGCATTGGCTGCCATGCCTGCACCGTCGCCTGCAAAACTGAAAACCATGTTCCACTTACGGTGAACCGCACCTGGGTAAAGTATGTGGAGAAGGGAACATTTCCCAATACCCGGCGTGTGTTTCAGGTGACCCGTTGCAATCACTGTGAGAATCCACCGTGCGTAACGATTTGCCCTGTGACCGCGATGTACCAGCGGAAAGACGGCATCGTCGATTTCAGCTCTGAGCGCTGCATCGGTTGCAAAGCGTGCATGCAGGCTTGCCCGTACGACTCCATTTATATCGATCCCGATGAAGGCACCGCCGCCAAGTGCCATTTCTGCGCACATCGCACCGAGGTGGGACTGGAGCCATCCTGTGTGGTGGTGTGCCCGGAGCACGCGATTATTGCCGGCGACCTGGACGCATGCGATGGGGAGATTGCGCAATTGCTGGCGCGGGAACCGGTGCGGGTGCGCAAGCCGGAGCAGGGAACGCGGCCGAAGCTTTATTACATCGATGGCGACGAGAGCGCGATTGTGCCGACGGCTGCGCGCCACGAATCGATTTACATGTGGTCACAGCGCAACGAGAACATTCACGGCGGAGGAGCGCTGTATCCGCCGGACAGCCCGTTGCTGCAGAAAGATGCGCTGGCCGCGTATGACGTTTCGCATGCACGTCCCTGGGGCTGGCAGGTTCCTGCCTATTGTTGGACGAAGGCGATTGGCTCGGGCGCTCTGGCCATTCCGGCAATCGCGATGTTGCTCGGGCGTTTGGGCGCAGATCGAATGCGCGACGTGGTGCTATCAACCATTGCGCTATTGTTCACGGCGCTGACCACCGTCCTGCTGGTTTGGGACCTGGAGCACAAGGCACGTTTCTTGCGAGTTATCTTTACGCCTCAGAGCAAGTCGTGGCTGGCGCGGGGTGCATTCATTCTCATCGGGTATAGCGGGCTGACCGGTTTGTTTTGGGCGGCTTCGCTGCTCGGGTTTGCCACGATTGCATCTTTCTTATTGTGGCCTACTGTGTTTACTGGATTCCTCGCGGCGATATATACCGCTTTTCTTTTCGGTCAGTGCGAGGGGCGCGATCTTTGGCAGACCCCACTGTTGCCGGTGCATTTGATTGTGCAGGCTTTGATGTGCGGAGCGGCAGTGGTCGCGTTCTTGCCTTCGGGTCTTGGAGGGTCAGTTCCGGGTCTGGCGGTTGCGAAAGAGGCACTCGGATTCAGTCTTATTCTGCATTTGCTGATTGTCGCGGCCGAATTCATGATGCCGCACGCCACAGATAATGCGGCATACGCGGCGCGTTTGATTACGCACGGTCCGTTCAGGAACCGGTTCTGGGGCGGCAGCGTTGTGCTGGGAGGGATTTTGCCGCTCTTGCTTATGTGGCTCGCACCTTTTGGTTTTTATAGCACTGCGACGGCCGGAATGTTGGCGCTCTTGGGATTGTTGATTTTTGAATGGTGCTTCGTCATGGCGGGGCAGAGCGTGCCGAACAGTTAGGGAAACAGCAAAGAGCCGAGTTGCGCTCGGCGGACACCCGGGGGGCTGTCCCCACAATGTCTTTTGTATGGGATGTGGAGATTTGAATGAGTAACGAGTTCAAACGTGACGGGAGCCATTTGGCTTACTGTCCTCCGGTGGAGAAATGGGAGGACTGGGTGGAGTTGGATCCCGAGGCCTGGCCGCGCCGGGTCGAAAAGCATTACTCGCTGGTTCCGACAATTTGTTTCAACTGCGAATCTGCGTGCGGACTACTGGCATATGTCGACAAGGAAAGCGGGCAGGTCGCGAAGTTCGAGGGCAATCCCATGCATCCCGCGAGCCGCGGACGATTGTGCGCCAAGGGGCCGGCAACGATCAATCAGATTCACGATCCGGATCGGGTGCTGTATCCGATGAAGCGCAGCGGAGAGCGTGGCGCAGGGAAGTGGGCGCGCACTTCATGGGAGGAAGTGCTGGAAACTTTCGGAGCGCGCATTCGCAAAGCGATCCAGGAAGAACGCGGCGAGGAAGTGATGTATCACGTCGGGCGACCGGGCCACGACTTCATCATGGAGCGGACGCTGCAGGCTTGGGGAATCGATGGGCACAACTCGCATACGAATGTCTGCTCGTCGTCGGCGCGCCTTGGTTATTTGCTGTGGCACTACGCCGACCGTCCTTCTCCTGATCACGCGAATGCTCGATTCATCCTGCTGCTGTCAGCGCATCTGGAGTCGGGGCATTATTTCAACCCGCACGCGCAACGCATAATCGACGGAAAGATGGCGGGGGCGAAGCTGGCGGTAATGGATCCGCGGCTGTCGAATACAGCGAGCATGGCCGATTACTGGATGCCGACGTATCCGGGAACGGAGGCGGCCGTGTTGTTGGCGATGGCGAAGGTGATTCTGGATGAGAATCGCTTTGATGCCAAGTTCGTGAAGAACTGGACCAACTGGGAAGACCTGGAGGTCGATGGTTTCCGGGCCAAGGGTCAAAGCTTTGAGAGGCTGATTGAGGTCTTGAAGAACCATTATGCGCAGTTCACGCCAGAGTATGCCGAGCAAGAAAGCGGCGTCAAGGCGGATGTAATTATCAAAACAGCACGCGAGATTGCGACGGCCGGAAGCCGGTTCGCGTCGCATTTGTGGCGCGGCAGTGCGTCGGGGAATCTCGGCGGTTGGCAGCCGGCGCGAGCGCTGATGCTGCTGCATGTCTTGACGGGTTCGGTGGGGACGGAGGGTGGACACAATCTGAATGCGTGGAACAAGTTCGTTCCGAAGACATTCAAAGTGCCTCCGCCGCAGAAACGCTGGAACGAATTGCTCTATCCGCAGGAGTGGCCGCTCTGTACTCACGAGATGTCGTTTCTGCTTCCGCATTTCCTGAAGGAAGGGCGCGGGCGGATTGAAGCGTACTTTACAAGAGTGTTCAACCCGGTGTGGACCTATCCGGATGGCTTTTCATGGATAGAGATGTTGCGCGATGAAGAGAAAGTCGGGCTGCATGCCGCTTTGACGCCGACCTGGAGCGAGACTGCGTGGTTTGCAGACTACGTGTTGCCCATGGGGTTCAGCTCCGAGCGGCACGACTTGATGAGCCAGGAGTCCTATGCGGGGAAATGGATTGGATTTCGGCAGCCAGTGAATCGAGTGCTGCGCGAGCGCGCTGGCGAGAAGTTTGAGTACACGTACCAAGCCAATCCGGGCGAGGTGTGGGAAGAGGATGAGTTCTGGATCAACTTGTCGTGGGCGATTGATCCCGATGGAGCGATGGGGATCCGGCAATACTTCGAATCGCCGTATCGGCCTGGGCAGAAACTGACCGTCGATGAATATTATGGTTGGATTTTCGAGAACTCTGTGCCGGGTCTGCCCGAGACTGCAAAGAAAGAAGGGCTCACTCCGCTGCAGTACATGCGGAAGTACGGGGCGTTTGAAATTACGCGGGATGTTTATAAGCAGAATGAGAAGGCGGTTGCACCAGCGGATCTGGCAGGTTCGAAGGTTGAAGCGAATGGGGTGGTCACCAAGGACGGGAAACCCGTCGGAGTCATGGTAGAGGACAAGGCAGTGACCGGTTACAACACACCGTCGCGCAAGCTGGAACTTTTCTCGAAGACGATGGCGGACTGGAAATGGCCGGAGTTTACGCTGCCGGAATACTATCGCAGCCACATTCACCGTTCAGCGCAAGGGGCTTCGATGGGGCATCCGGGCGAGGACTTCGATCCGAAATACACTCCCGTGGTCGAGTGGCCGAAGGATTCGCGCGGGGATGTTTTTACGCTGTTGCCGATATTTCGGCTACCCAATCTAATTCACACGCGATCGGGCAATGCCAAGTTCCTGTACGAGATTTCTCACAAGAATCCGCTGTGGGTGAACCCGGTGGACGCGAAAAGGCTTGGCGGTGTGCGAACGGGTGACCTGATGAAGGTTCACACGGAGATTGGATACTTTGTGCTGCACGCATGGGTTACGGAGGGGCTGACGCCAGGTGTGGTGGCGTGTTCTCATCATCTCGGGCGTTGGCGCATTAATAAGGACGAACAAGTGGAGCGCATGTCGAGCGCGTGGGTCGATCTGAAGGAAGTGGCCAAGGGACAGTGGAAGATGCGGCAACTGGAGAGTGTCTCGCCGTACGAGAGCGTTGATAAGGATACAAAGCGCGTGTGGTGGAGCGATGCGGGGGTACATCAGGATATTACGTTTCCGGTGCATCCGGATCCGGTCAGCGGGATGCATTGCTGGCATCAGATGGTGCGGGTGGAGAAGGCCGGGTCGGACGATCGCTACGGTGACATTTTTGTGGATACAAATCTGTCGTTCGCGGTTTATCAAAGGTGGAAGGCGTTGGCGCGGCCGGCGCCGGGGCCGGGTGGATTGCGGCGGCCGCTATGGATTCCACGGGTTGTGCGGCCGGAGGAAGCAGCGTACTACATCAAGAAGTAGTGAGTATCCGACTCGCGATTGTGGCGGCGAGACGCCCCTTCGGCAAGCTCAGGGCAGGCTACTAAGACAACTGCCGGGAGGGCAGCGTTACTTTCCCTTCGCTAAGGGTAACGTGAAGGAGAAGACCGAGCCGCTGCCAAGTTGGCTGACGACGCCGATGGTTCCGCCGTGAGCTTCTACGATTACTTTTGCGATGGCCAGGCCCATGCCCGTACCCGGCGCGCTGTAACGCTGGTGCTGTCCGCGATAGAACTTCTCGAAGATCAGGGACTGCTCGAAAGAATCAATGCCGGGACCGCGGTCAGCAACGCTGGTCACCAGATATTCGCCCTTTACCTCGCTGGTAACTTTGATTGGAACTCCAGGGTCTGAATACTTTCCGGCATTTTCCAGCAGGTGCATCAGGACTTCACGAATCCGCTGCACGTCCATGCGTGCGTTGGGCAGGTTGGGTGGCAATGTGATTTCCAGCGGGTGATTCTCAAGAGAAGCTTTGGCGTCCGTGCGGGCGAGTTCGAGCGCTTCGCTGATCGAGTGGGGCTGCAGATCGAGCTTGAACATCCCGGAATCAAGTTGCGCCATCTCAGCTGCCTCGCCCACCAATCGATTGAGGCGGTCGGTCTCTTCGTCGATTACACTGAGCAAGTCTTGGCGGCCCTGGTCGTCGAGAGTAGCCCCTGACAACAGCGTCGTTACACTGGCCTTGATGGATGTAAGGGGAGTGCGAAACTCGTGCGTGACAGAGTCAAGCAAGGCCGTGCGCAGGCGTTCGTGTTCCTGCTCGGCGCGGTTTTTGCTGAGTGCTTCTAGCGCGCGGACCCGCTCAATGGCCAGCCCGGCGAGACTCCCAAGAGCGTCGAGAGTTTCGCGAGACAGTTCGTCTCCGGTGACGCCCAGTGCGCCAACCGTGCGCATTCCCAGGCGTAGGGGAACGTAGGAGACGCCTTGCTGGGTGATCGGTTCGCCACGCAAGAGAGTAGATCGCAGAACGCTTTCTTCGAAGGGAGCGTCGAGCGAGGAACGGTAGACAGTAGGATGGTCGGCGGCCATGACGACCACGCTGCTCACCGAGAAAGTTTCTTGTACGTACTTTGGCAGGGCGTTCAGCAATTCCAGAACGTTGTCCGAGGCCAGCAGGCGCTGGCTGAGACCGAAGAGGCGTTCCACTTCGCGGCGGCGTTGCTTTGCGCCCTCGGCTTCGCGGCGTGCGCGCTCGGCGAGATTGCTTGCGACGAGCGCGGTTACCAGGAACGCGAACAGGGCTACCCAGTTTTGCGGATCGGCAATCGTGAACGTGCCGTACGGAGGCAGGAAGAAAAAATTGAACGCAGCCGTGGCCACAACGGCCATGACCACCGCATAGCGCAGTCCCCAGTAGGCTGAGGTGAGCAACACCGTGACCAAAAACATCAATGCTACGGTGGTGTGGTTGACGTGCAGCCTGAAGTCAATGGCTGTGATCGCGGCAATTGCCGCGAACACGGATACGTAGCGCACAATCTGAGTTTGGATCCCGGTTTTCACATCCGCATTGTACGATGGGGGTGACAATTCCGATGTTGCGAAAGACAATAGCTCGATGACGAAGACTCCTGAGGAGTGGCTGAACGAGGTTTCTCCGGAAAAGCCGCGTGGAATCTTCAAGCTGTTTCTTGGCTACGCGCCCGGAGTGGGGAAGACCTACAGCATGCTGAGTGAAGCGATCCGCCGCGCCAGCCGCGGAGAAGACGTGATCGTAGGGGTGGTGGAAAGCCACGGTCGCAAAGCCACAGCGGAACTCGCCGGCAAGCTCGACCGCGTCCCGCCTCGCAAACTCGAGTACAAGGGCACTACTTTCGAAGAGATGGACGTTGACGCGATCCTCGCGCGTAAACCTGCGGTCGTCGTGGTCGATGAACTGGCGCACACGAATATTGAAGGCAGCAAACATGGCAAACGTTATGAGGACGTGATGGAGTTGTTGGAGGCGAAGATCGATGTGCTCTCAACCATGAACGTGCAGCACGTCGAGAGCGTCGGCCCTACCGTGCAGCAGATTACGGGCGTGCAGGTGAGAGAAACCGTTCCCGACTGGGTGATGCAGCGGGTGGATGAAATCGTGCTCGCCGACTTGACGCCCCAAGCCCTACAGAAGCGTATGGAGCGCGGGGATATTTATCCCGTGGACCGAGCCCAAAGGGCGCTATCGCACTTCTTCCGGCCAGGAAATCTGATCGCACTGCGCGAGTTGGCGCTGCGGCAGGTCACCGGTGTCGTAGACCGCAGTCTGGACGCATTTCTGGAGAAGGATGATACACGGCCGGCTCACACGGTTCGCGAGCGCATTGGCGTTTGTGTGAGCTCGAATCCCGCGGCCCAGTATTTGATCGCCCGAGGTTCGCGCATGGCGCAAGCTATGGGCGGAGAGTTCTACGTGTTCTATATCGACGTCGGGCGGGATACGCGTCCGGAGGATCAAAAGACTCTGGCAGAAAATATTCGCTTTGCCGAGAATCTCGGAGCTCGGGTGGTACGCGGCACTGGCGGAAGCATTGCCGATGGCTTGGCTCAACTGGTGAAGGAGAATCACATCACGCAGGTGATCTTCGGTCGCTCCGCGCGCACCGGCTGGCAGAGATACCTATACCTATCTGCCATTCAGCGCTTCCTGCGCGATTCGCCATCGGTGGACGTGCACATCGTAACCCAGGAGGCGCGCTGATGGTTGAGCACCCGCACATTCTCGTGGTGGATGATGAGTCCCAGATCACACGGGTTCTGCGGACCAGTCTGTCCGCGCAGGGGTATGACATTCGCATCGCCAATACCGGGGAAATGGCATTGGAGATCATGAAGGACTGGACACCCAACCTGATCATCACCGATCTGTCGATGCCTTCAGTCGATGGCATCGAGCTTTGCCGCAGGGTGCGCGCTGTGTCGCAAGTGCCCATCGTCGTGCTTTCAGTGCGCGACAAGGAGCAGCAGAAGGTGGAGGCGCTCGACGCAGGAGCCGACGATTATGTGACCAAGCCGTTTGGCATGAATGAGCTGCTGGCGCGGGTGCGGGCTAATCTTCGCCGGGTTCTGACTGAGAGCGAGCCGAATGATGGAGTAATCGAGGTTGGAGATTTCCGCATCGACACAGCTGCGCATAAAGTGACCGTACGCCGAAACGAAGTGCGTCTCACCCCAAAAGAGTTCGACCTGCTGGTCTTTCTTGCCAGGCGTCCGGGTAGGGTTGTGAATCATCGCACTCTGCTGGGGGCGATCTGGGGCGGTCAAAGCACCGAGCAGGTGGAATATCTTCGCGTCTTCGTGGGCCAGTTGCGCAAGAAGCTGGAACCGGATGCGTCGTCACCGCGTTACATCGTGACCGAACCTTGGGTTGGATACCGCTTCGAACCTGGGGAGTAGTCACCAACTCCGCGTCATCTGACCACCTGCCTGTCGTCTTACGAACATTCTACGAACCCTTTATTCAATCTTTACGCCCGCTGGCATCAAATCTTTAAGGCGGAAGGGCGGACGTGATCCAACCGCCCGCCTAAGGGACACATGCTGCTAGTGCTAGTAGGACTGCTCATCAAGCCGCGAAAGAAAGCTGCAACAGCAGTTCAGGAAAATCCAATCTGGCGCGGCAGCAGTTCCCGGAACCACAGAAAGGGCAGGACCTATGTCGACGATTGAGGATGTTACTCCGGAAGAACTGGCAAAACTCATCTATCACTATCGGGAAGCCCTGGCGCATGACGGCAACGGTTATGGAATCAAGGGAGAAACGTCTTCTTGGGAGCGGACTCCTCAAGATGAACGCAAGTTGATGGTGGCCGCTGCACGCTTGACACTCCTTGAACTGGCGACGACGCCGGTCCCCAAGCCAGGACGTAAATACTACGCGATGCCGGGCGAGGCAGAGTGGGGCTGCTGAACTGCAGCTGCGGCGCATTCGACTTTGGTCGAGAGCCCGTCCTCCGAAGAAGTTCCTTTACGAATTCTTTATGAACTCTTGATCCCGCTCTTACGGGCGGAGGTGAACAATGGTGTTGGGAAATCCTTCAAAGTCAGGGGCGCGAGGGAAGTCATGAGAGTTGCACTGATCATCCTGTGCATCGGTGCGGTGATGTTCTTTTCGCGCGTCGTGGCAGCTCTACTAAAGGAAGGTTTGAGCTGGCGTCCGATCGTGGGAACGGCTCACTCTGCAAAGTTCAATCGCTCCACAGAGCGAGGGAAACTTCTGGAAATGAAAACTGCGGGGCAATGGCAGAAGCAACCGGTAGGCACTGGCAAGCAAATGGCACTTTGATTTGGAAGAGCACTACGAATTTGTCGAGGAGAGTACCGATGCAAGACGTTCTTTGGACCGCCGTCACGATTGTATTTTTTGCGGCTTCAGTTGCGTATGTTCGCTTTTGCGATCGCATGAAGTAAGGGGGGCTCATGGACACACAGTCACTCGTCATGCTCATCATCAGCGCGGTTGTAACCGTATACCTGTTCTACGCCCTGTTGCGGCCGGAGAAGTTCTGATGACGATTAACGGCTGGCTTCAAATCTTCGTCTTCCTGGCGTTAGTTCTCGCGGTTACCAAGCCGCTCGGCGTGTTCATGACTCGAGTATTCGCGGGAGAGCGCACCATTCTGGATCCTGTGCTGCGGCCGATCGAACGCTTGCTCTATCGTGTAACGGGCGTCGACGAGAAGCATGAAATGCGCTGGACTGAGTACGCGACCACCATGCTGGTGTTCAGCGCGGTCTCGATGCTGGTGCTCTATCTGCTAGAGCGTGTGCAGGGCATGATGCCGTTCAATCCGCAGCACCTCGGGGCGGTGACGCCTGAGCATTTGGCGTTCAATACCGCAGCATCGTTCACCACCAATACGAACTGGCAAGCCTACTCCGGCGAGACGACCATGAGCTACTTCACACAAATGGCCGGCCTCGCGTTTCACAACTTTGCCTCGGCGGCGACCGGCATCGTTCTGGCGATCGCGTTTTTTCGTGGAATCGCCCGCCGGCAAATGAATACGATCGGGAATTTCTGGGTCGACTTCGTGCGTTGCTGCCTGTGGGTGTTATTGCCATTTTGCGTGATTGGCTCCCTGTTCCTGGTTTCGCAGGGTGTCGTGCAGAACTTGAAGCCTTATGACACCGTGAAGCTGGTCGAGCCGCAACAGGTGCAACATGTGGGCACTGACGGAAAACCGGCTGTGGATGCGACTGGTAAACCCATGATGGACACGGTTGCTACGCAGACGACCGCGCAAGGCCCGGTGGCTTCGCAAGAGATCATCAAGGAATGGGGGACGAATGGCGGTGGCTTCTTCAATGCGAATAGTTCGCACCCATTCGAGAACCCGTCGCCCCTGACGAATCTGTTCGAGATGTTTTGCATTTTTGCCATCGGGGCCGGCCTGACCTACACATTGGGCCGGATGACCGGATCTCCCGCTCATGGATGGGCCGTCTGGTCGGCGATGGCAATCCTGTTTCTTGCGGGCGTGACGATAGCATATTGGGCGGAGGCGCATGGCAACCCGCTCTATCCCTCCTCCGTGGCGCAGCATGCATCAGCCTCGCAGCCAGGCGGAAACATGGAGGGCAAAGAAGTACGCTTCGGTATAGCGAATTCGGCACTGTTCGCGACGGTGACCACGGACGCGAGTTGCGGCGCCATCAACGGCTGGCATGATTCCTTTACGCCGCTGGGCGGCATGGTCCCACTCGTCAACATCATGCTGAGCGAGGTCATCTTTGGCGGCGTTGGCTCGGGCATGTACGGGATTTTGATCTACGTAGTCCTCGCCGTATTTATCGCCGGACTCATGGTGGGGCGGACGCCTGAGTATCTCGGGAAGAAGATCGAGGCTTACGACGTCAAGATGGCGATGCTGGTGTCGCTCGTATTTCCGTTAGTCATTCTCACACTAACGGGAATCTCGACGGTCAAGGGCTTCGGAACTAGTGGAATTTCGAATCCCGGGCCGCACGGCCTCAGCCAGATTCTCTATGCGTTCACATCCTCCGCCGGAAACAACGGGTCGGCATTCGGAGGACTGACGGTCAATACGCTGTGGTATGACACCGCCACAGGAATCACCACATTGGTGGGCCGCTTCTTCATGATCATCCCGATGCTAGCCATTGCCGGCAACCTGGCGCAGAAGAAATATGTTCCGCCGTCGCTGGGGACATTCCCAGTCACCACACCCCTGTTCGCGCTGCTGCTGATCAGCGTGATCCTTATCCTGGGTGCGCTTACGTTCTTCCCGGCCCTCAGCCTGGGACCGATTCTCGAACATCTGCTCATGCAAGTGGGAAAGACCTTCTAGAAATCTATGGCAAGCCATCGCAAATCGATTTGGGATGTAAAACTCGTTCGCAGCGCCACTTGGAGTTCGCTGCTCAAGCTGAACCCACGGAACATGATGGGAAATCCCGTCATGTTTGTAGTCGAGATCGGCAGTGTGATCACGACAGTGCTCTTGATTCTTCGACCGCAAGAGGCCTTTCGTTTTAACCTGCAGATCACCTTGTGGTTGTGGTTCACAGTACTGTTTGCCAACTTCGCAGAGGCGATGGCTGAAGGACGCGGAAAGGCGCAAGCGGAAACGTTACGAAAAGCACGCTCGGAGACGGTTGCGAAACGGATCGTCTCCGACGGCAAGATCGAAGAGATTCCGAGCGCGAAGCTGCGAGCAGGAGATCTGGTTTCCGTTACAGCCGGAGAACTGATCCCTGGGGATGGCGAGATCGTTGAGGGCGTCGCGTCGGTGGACGAGTCGGCGATTACGGGCGAGTCAGCACCAGTGATTCGCGAAGCCGGCGGCGATCGTTCTGCGGTCACCGGCGGTACGCGCGTGCTGAGCGATTTCATCAAAGTGAAAATCACGTCGAATCCGGGCGAGACTTTTCTCGACCGCATGATTGCGCTGGTGGAAGGAGCGGCACGACAGAAGACGCCCAACGAGATTGCGTTGAACATCCTGCTGGCCGGACTGACCATAATCTTCTTGCTGGCTGTAGTCACGCTGCAACCGTTTGCGATCTATTCCGGTTCCCCGCAGACTGTGTTTGTGCTGGTGTCGCTGCTGGTGTGCCTGATTCCTACGACCATTGGCGGGCTGTTGTCGGCGATCGGGATTGCCGGCATGGATCGATTGGTGCAGCACAACGTACTCGCGATGTCGGGGCGTGCGGTGGAAGCGGCAGGGGACGTGAACACTCTGTTGCTCGATAAGACAGGGACGATTACCTTCGGCAATCGTCAGGCTACCGAATTCCTGCCCGCTCCGGGCGTGAGTGAAGCCGACATGGCGGACGCGGCGCAGCTATCCTCTCTGGCCGACGAGACTCCCGAAGGGCGGTCGATTGTGGTACTGGCTAAGGAAAGATACAAACTGCGCGGGCGCGATTTCGCGGCCCACGAGGCCGAATTTATTCCGTTCACGGCGCAGACGAGAATGTCCGGAGTCAATCTGGATGGCCGCCACGTTCGAAAGGGAGCGGCCGATTCCATCGCTCACTATCTCGAGCAGAATAACTCCGCCATGCCGGTAGAAGTGCGCGCCGCAGTCGAGCGCATCGCATCTTCTGGCGGCACTCCACTCGTGGTCTCAGAGAACCGGCGGGCTATGGGGGTGATTCATCTCAAAGACGTGGTCAAGGGTGGAATTCGCGATCGCTTCGCGCAGTTGCGAGCCATGGGCATTCGCACCGTGATGATCACGGGAGACAACCCGCTGACCGCTGCCGCAATTGCACGCGAAGCAGGGGTTGATGACTTTCTGGCGCAAGCGACGCCAGAGGACAAACTGAAGCTCATTCGCAACGAACAGGCGGGTGGAAAGCTCGTTGCCATGACGGGGGATGGCACCAACGACGCTCCGGCACTCGCGCAGGCGGACGTAGGCGTCGCCATGAATACCGGGACGCAGGCCGCCAAAGAAGCGGGCAATATGGTCGATCTCGATTCCAATCCGACGAAGCTCATCGAGGTTGTGGAAATTGGAAAGCAGTTGCTGATGACGCGGGGTGCTTTGACAACATTTTCAATTGCGAATGACGTCGCGAAGTATTTCGCGATTATCCCGGCAATGTTTGCGGCGACCTTTCCGGTGCTCAATGCACTCAACATCATGCATCTGAAGACGCCGCAATCGGCGGTGCTTTCCGCGGTCATCTTCAACGCCCTGATTATTATTGCGCTCATACCGCTGGCACTGCGGGGCGTGAAGTATCGAGCCATGAATGCCGAGGCGTTATTGCGCCGCAACCTTCTTATCTATGGAGTGGGCGGGTTGATTGCGCCCTTTGTCGGCATCAAGCTCATCGACCTGCTTATCACTGCTGTCAGGTTAGCTTAAGGGTCCCAATGAAAAAACATCTCATCACCGCATTTCTCATGACGATCGCTACTACGATCTTGCTGGGAGTGATCTACCCGCTGCTCATCACGGTCCTGGCGCAGGTTCTGTTCAAGGACAAGGCAAATGGACAGATCCGTTATCGCAACGGGGAAGCCATCGGCTCGCGGATTATCGGGCAACCGTTCACTTCGGCGAAGTATTTTCACTCGCGCCCGTCCGCCGCTGGCAATGGATACGATGCCGCCAACTCTGGCGGTACGAATCTGGCGCCGACCAATCAGAAACTGATCGACCGCATACAAGCCGACGCTGCGAATCTCCAGAAGGAAAATCCAGCGCAGCCGATTCCGGTAGATCTAATTACTACATCTGCCTCAGGCTTGGATCCTGATATCTCTCCGGCTGCCGCGGAGTTTCAGATCCCGCGCGTCGCGCGTGAGCGCCAACTTTCCGAATCAGCACTTCGCGATCTGGTACAAAAGCATAGCCAGCCGCGACAGCTTGGTCTGCTGGGGGAACCGCTAGTAAATGTCCTGGAACTCAATCTGGCTCTGGATGAATTGACCGCAGCGCGGTGACGATTGTGAATTGCCTCCAAATACTATCGGAGGCTAGCTGCCGGTTGAGGGTTTTCCTGTAACTTGTTGTCGACACAGATGTTGTCGTGGTGCCCCCCCCCGGCCCACGTCACCTCGTAATTGCCGTTACTGCATTACTGGACGCCAGCCCGTTCTATATAGTCGAACGCAGATTCCTGGGGCGCAGGTTAAACCTGGGCGGCAACGCATTGAGCGTTGTTGTTAACAAACCTGAGCTATTGCTAGACTGCGTGAAGGAGCAGTGCCGTTATGTCTCCTTGTACCTGCCCCGGCTTTTGGGAAGGGCAACCCAATCTCTGCGAGCACCACAAAGCCGGAGAACCTTGCCCGAACCGGATAAGAGTCTCGATGGGCGTTGTTATTGATCCGCAAACACGGGAACCAATCCCTGGCTCTGATTATGGTTTTTGTGAACAGTGTGGGAACAACTTCCATGACAAGGTTGTAGAGCCTGAGTTTCGCCGGATGGAACATGAAAAACGTAAAGGACCAGGGCGGGCAGCGTGACCCCATCATCACCGGGCACGATACCCATTGATGACATTGATCGATGGGATTATCGGGCGCTCATCCATTCAAAGAGTACCCACGCGAAAATGCGATAATATGCGATGGTGCGAAGTGCTGGCCCCATCAAGTTGCTTTGAAGCTCTCTAAGGTGTTCCTTAGTTACGACGGCCCCGTAGCTCAGATGGATAGAGCAGCGGTTTCCTAAACCGAAGGTCGGCAGTTCGACTCTGCCCGGGGC